>Ga0307380_10013189_pt1 | contig 10227 bp, 7 predicted proteins | sample UN3MG_FD_202239 | JGI IMG/M metagenome (GOLD analysis project Ga0307380, IMG submission 202239) | Soil microbial communities from Risofladan, Vaasa, Finland - UN-3 | ecosystem: Environmental > Terrestrial > Soil > Coastal area > Acid sulfate soil | place: Finland: Risofladan, Vaasa | collected... | reverse complement strand
CCAGCGCCTTGACGGGCGTTTGGCCCACGTTTACGACTTTGCCGTCGAGATCATGTTTCTTGCCGAGGCTCTCGGCCCAGAGCTGGCGGTACCAGTCGGCGATGTCGCGCAGGCGGCTGGAGTATGGCATCATTACGGAGATATGCTTGCCCTTTTGCGTGTCGGCGATGAAATGCAGCACGGCATCCATGTATGCGGGGTTTTTCCAGAGCTCAGCTACCGAGCAGCGCTGGGCCATGGCTTTTGCACCGGCCAAAAGGTTGGCCACGTTTATGCCGGTCATGGCGGCGGGGAACAGCCCCACGGGCGTCAGCTCGGAAAACCGCCCGCCCACGTTGCCGGGGATGGCGAACGAGTCGTAGCCTTCGGCGGCGACGATTTCGCGCATGAGGCCTTTGCTTGCGTCGGTGGTGACAATCATGTTTTTTGCGAAGGCGTCGCCAAGCTGGTCGCGCAGCATTTGGCGGAAGATCAGGAATTGCGCCATCGTCTCAGCGGTGCCGCCCGATTTGCTGATGACGTTGAAGAGCGTTTTGCGCACGTCGAGCAGGCTGATGAGCGCGTGCATGCGGTCGGGGTCGATGTTGTCTTCCACGAAGAATCGCGGCCAGCCGTTGCGCAGGCGCTCGTCGAGGTTGTAGTGCGGGTTGTGGATTGCATTGTGCACGGCGATGGGGCCGAGGGCGGATCCGCCGATGCCGAGCACCACGAAATTCTCAAAGCCGCCCTTGCGCGCCTCGGCGGCTTTGCGGCAGGCGTCGGCCGCGTCGGTGCGGTCGGGCAGGTCTGCAAAGCCGAGTTTTCCGGCAGCCTTTTCCGCTTGGAGCTGTGCGTGGAAATCCCTCACCGCCGGTTCGAGCGCGGCGATTTCATCCCTGCTGACGAGGTGGCGCTTGCCCGTTTTCTTCAGCATCACGTTGTTGAAGTCGAACCTGATCTGATCGTTGTTCACTGCGAGCCTCCATTGCCATCGGTTCGGATGCGGCGTTTGCCACGCAGCCTCCGGATCACTGGTGCATTGCTTTGTACATGGTAACAAGAAAGGCGCCGCGTCACTCGCGTTCGGGTCTGGGGAAATTGTGCAGGACGAATTCGATGGCATCTTCCCTGCTGCGGATTTCCCCTTCGAGCTGGGCGTCTTCGGTTGCTGACAGTATCTTCCTGAAAACCGGGCCGGGCTGGTAGCCCAGCTCGATGAGGTCGCCGCCGGTGATAAGCCGGGGCGGGTATATTTTCTCGCGTCCGAGTTCTTCGAGCTTCTGTTTGCAGAATCGCCACGCGGTGAGGTCGCCGTGGCTCGCCAGGCAGTCGAGCCGGTGCAGCTCGAGCAGGTCGTTGAAGTAACGCCCGCGCAAGCATTTCTTCAGCGTGCTTTCTTTCATTCCGCAGACGTTGACGAATTTCATATGGTCGCGGGCGAGGCTGCTGATGAAATCGATCTGGTCGTTCGAGAACCGCAGCCTGCGGCCGATCCGGTGGATGATCTCGGCGCCGACCTCGGTGTGGTTGCTGAAGCGGATTCGCTGCGGGGTGCGCTCGAAAGTAGGCGGCTTGCCGACGTCATGCAGCAGCACGGCAAGGGCAAACTCGGGCGTGCGTGCCTGGCCCATCAGCCGCAGGGCGAGCAGCGAGTGCTGGAAGACGTCGCCCTCGGGGTGGTAGTTTGCCGGCTGCTCCACGCCCTTCATCGCGTCTACTTCGGGCATGATGTGGGCGAGCAGGCCGGTGTCGGACAGGAGCTGAAGGCCGACGTGCGGGTGAGGGCCGCCGAATATCTTGAGGATTTCCTGTCCGATGCGTTCGCGGCTGATATCAATGATCTTCGCAGCGTTCCGGCGGATGGCGTCGAAGGTGCGGTCTTCGATGCGGTAGTTGAATCTCGCGGCGAAGCGAACGGCGCGGATCAAGCGCAGGTAGTCTTCCTCGAAGCGCTTTTCGGGCTCGCCCACGGTGCGGATTATGCCGGCGCGGATGTCGTCTTGCCCGCCGGCGTAATCGAGAATGCGGCCGGTGAGCGGATCGCAGAGGATGGCGTTGATGGTGAAATCGCGTCGCAGAGCATCGTTTCGTGCGTCGGAAAACTCGACGACCTGGGGATGGCGATGGTCGAGGTAGCCGTGCTCGGTGCGAAAGGTGGCAACCTCGAAATCGTGCGAATCGACGAGCACGCGCACCACTCCGAATTTCACGCCTACCAGGACGGTCTTCGGAAAGATTGCAGCCACCTCGTCGGGCCGGGCGTTGGTGGCGACGTCGTAGTCGACGGGCTCGTGGCCCATGAGCATATCGCGCACGCAGCCGCCGGCAAACAGAGCCTCGAATCCCCTGCCCTGCAGCGTCTCCACGATCCCGATGGCCTGTTGCCTCAGTTCACTCATTGGCGGGCTGCTTTCCCTCAGCCGCCCCGGGCGTTTCAACGGGCAGCTCGATCTCGGTTGGTCTGCCGACGCGTTGCAGGATTTCCAGGCCCACCACCCTGACCACCGACGCGAGAGGCACCGCGAACAGCGCGCCGATGAAGCCGAACATCTCGCCGAACACGAAGACGGCAAGGATGACAAACACGGGGTTCATGCCGACCTGCCCGCCGAGAATCTTGGGACTTATGAATCCGGATTCGAGCGACTGCCCCACCGCGAATACAAGGATCACCAGCAGCATGTGGTAATCGAACCCGTAGGTGACGGCGGAAGCGATAAGCCCAACTATAATGCCCATCATGGTGCCGAAGAACGGTATAAGCTCGCCCACGCCGCCGATGATCGCAACGGGCACGGCGTACGGCACGCCTATGATGAGGAAGCCGGCGAGGTACATCACCACGAGGATCAGCACAACGAGAAGCTGGCCGCGGAAGAAATGGCGCAGGTCGCGGTCTATTTTGCCTGTGATGCGCAAGATGTCGAGCTTGTAGCGCGCGGGCAGGAGGTCGAGAGTAGTTTTCTTTGCTTGCGGCATCGCGATCAGCATGTAAACGGTGAGCACGAGTGCGAGCGCGGCCATGAGCAGGCCGATGATGAAATCGCCGGCCGACTTCACGATTTGCCCGAGGATGGCGCCGGTGGATTCGGCGATTTCCTGCAGGTTGCGGCTCACGTATTCCACGATCGAGCGCGAAGCGCGAAGCGCCAGCGGGCGATATTGCTGGGGAAGGTAGTTTACCGCGCGCTTGAGCTGCTGGTCGAGCCATTCCTGTGATCCGATCTCCTGCTCTTCCGGTGGCTCTGCCGGCTTGTTCTGCCCCTCTTCCGGTTCCTTGTCCTTTCCAAGTGCGTTGAGCTGCCCTTCGGGTGCTTTTTCGACGGCTTTGCTGACGGCCGATTGGATGTCTAGCACCAGGAAGAGAATTCCAGCGAGGAAGACTAGCAGCGCCGCAAGAACGATGCCCGGGCTTGAAACCCAGCGCGGTATGCGATGCGCTTCGAGCCAGTTTACAGCGGGGTTGATGATGTATGCGAGGACGAGCGCGAGCGCGAAGGGAAGCAAAATGCCGCGCAGGGCATAGACGCCGTATGCCATGGCCAGCAGCACGATAACAAGCATCAGCAGCTTGAACCACGGATTGCCGATAACTTCCTTCATTGAAGACATTGCCGTTCGTCCTTGTCGGCAGGCTTTTGCCATGCTGTCAACTGCTTGCGTGCGCGGCGAATATGCGGTGCTTCAGCTTTTTGGGAATGAAGAAGCAGCAGCATGCAGCCATGCGCCGCCCCACCGACAGCGACCGCTGCGAGCCCCGCCAGTGCCCGCCCACAATCTCGGGGTCGACGCAGTTGACGATAACATCGAGCACGATCATAGCCAGCACGAAATCGTCGAGATAGCCGATCACCGGAATCCAGTCGGGAATGATATCCACCGGCGACACGAAGTAAATCGCAGCGGCCGCCAGCATCGCTTTCGTGCGAGCGGGCACGCGGGCGTCTTTGGCCAGGGCCGCGGTCAACAGCATGATATTCGGCAGGAAGAGGGCAACCTGCTTGAGCTGTTTCAGCATCAATGCGCTACTCCTGGCGGCATCATTAGTATTATAGCCCAGCCGGAACCACTGGGAAAGTGAAAAAGGCGGCAAGGGCCGGCGCGGAGCCGGGCCGGCGGTCAGGCGTTGCCGTTGCGGATCAATGCCATCGCCTCGGCTCGCGTGGCGGCATTTTCGCGGAAGATGCCGCGAACGACCGACGTGACCGTGAGCGAGCCAGGTTTCTTCACGCCCCGCATCGTCATGCACATGTGCTCGGCCTCCATAATGGCGAGCACGCCGCGCGGCCGCAGAGCTTCCATTATGCTTTCGGCAATGGCAGTGGTAAGGCGCTCCTGCACCTGGAGCTTGCGGGAGTGGACCTCGACGATCCGCGCAAGCTTGCTGATGCCTGTGACACGCCGTCCTTCCGGAATGTATGCCACGTGCGCAACGCCCACGAACGGCAGCAGATGATGCTCGCACATCGAGTGGAAGGCGATGTTTTTCACCAGCACGATCTCGTCGTGGTCTTCGGAGCTGAGCACCTTGATTATTTTTCGGGGATCCACGTCCATGCCCATAAACAGCTCGTCGCACATCCTTGCAACGCGTTGCGGTGTTTCCAGCAGGCCCTCTCTGGCGGGGTCCTCGCCGATGGCTTCGAGAAACAAACGAACGGCCTGCTGTATTTTCTCGTGGTCAATCATGATAGATCTCTCAGTCTGCGGCTGCTGTGCGTTTCACAACGTACATTACCCTGGGGGCGGTTCCCTCGAGGCTGATTCCCTCCGGAAGATGAACCGTGAGCAAGCCGCCGGTGGGCCGGCCGGGCTCGCCCGCCAGCGCGGCATCCAGATATACCCTCACATCGTCGCGCTTCACATTTCGCACCCGCGACGGCGCTCCCTTGATCTCGATGTCCACCTTTGGCTCGATCAGCGGTGCCAGCGGTTTGTCGTTGATGCTGCTGATCTCGATCACGTACGGGAAATCAACCGGCCTCAGCACCCTCACAGGCACGTCTTTCAGGGCCAGCGTTACAGGAGCCTGTTCCACCTCCACGTTGATGAAAATCTCATCGCTGCAGATGATCGGCACCTGCCGGTACTTCGGATGCTCGACGTATGGCACTACGCGCGTCCTGAGCTGCATCGAGCGGCTGAGGTCGCGAACGTGCGCGGCCACCGTCTCAACCGTGTCGATCCTGTCGGGGCCCGTGAGGATACTTTGCGGCCCCTCCACAAGCGCCCCCTGCACGGTGCAGCTCTTGATGCGGTAGCCTTCGGCACAGCCGTCTCCGGGGCTTGCGGCCGGCTGCACGGTGCCGTCGGCGGCGGTATGCACCAGCCTTGCCGCCACCTTCATATACTTCTTCTCCAGGCGGTCGATCTCCACCTTAACGAGTTCGGGCTTGTTCTTCCTTATCTCCACGCCCTTGGGCAGGTCGACGATCTTGTCCCTCTCGAGCCGCAGAATGGGCGTGCCCACCTCGCGCGAGCCGGGTGCGGGGAGGTCGTCTTTGCTGAAGCTGTGGCGGACGGAGAGCGATTTCCCGATCACCTGTTCCATCCTGTTGCCCGGGCCGTGCAGCTCCACCTTGAAAACGACGCTGTCCACTCCGGGCTCGCCGTCGACGGCAAGTATAACGCCCCCCGCCGGCGGCTCAAGGATCATTGTCACGTCGGTTTCGTAGGTGGTGAAATCGCGGCCCGTGCTTAGCAGCCACACCACGCAGGCCACCAGCAGCGACAGCACCTTGAGCCTTAGATGGCCCAGTATGATGTTCCTGACATTCACCATTCGAAGATTCATCCTATTGCGTGCTCGGCGCCGACGGATCGTTCGATGTAGAATTCGCGCAGGATGGCGCGCAAGCGCTCGCGGTCTACGTTACGCTCTATCTGCCCGCTCATCGCCACCGAGATGCCGCCCGTTTCTTCGGAGACGATGATGCAGATGGCGTCGGTTTCCTCGGTAACGCCGATGCCCGCCCGGTGTCTGGTGCCCATGCCCACGCCCACGTCGATGTTTTCGGTGAGCGGAAACAGACAGCCGGCGGCCGCGATGCGGTTGTTCTGGATGATCACCGCGCCGTCATGCAGCGGCGTGCCCGGATGGAAAATGCTGAGCAGCAGGTCTTTCGTTGCGTTGGCGTCGATCTTGTTGCCGCGTTCGATGTAGCCGCCCATTGTAACCTCGCGCTGGATAGCGATAAGCGCACCCACCTGCCGCCTGCTGAGCGCGACCACGGCGTCGAATATCTCGTTTGCCGTGGCCGATTCGCCGCGTGTGAGCAGGCTGAAGAACGGCGCCCGCCCCAGCATTATCAGGCCGCGGCGAAGCTCGGGCTGGAAAATGAAAAGCAGCGTGACCGCGAGGATCGGCAGCGAGTTGTTCACAAGCCACACGATCACGTTCAGCCCCATCCACGGGCCGGCCGACGATACAAACAGCAGGCCGATCACGAAGAACGCGGCCAGCACCTTGATGGTGCCCGCGACCCTCGTGCCCTTGATGAAGCGCAGCACGTAGTAGATCACCACCGCGATCAGCGGAACCTCGATCAGGGCCTGGGGCCGCCATAATTGCAGAAAGCTCTGCAGGTCGTACATTCCTGCTATTCCTCGATATCAGCGGCGGAAATAGTTTACAACGCTTTTGAACACGGCCGTGCCGCCGCCCTCGTCTTTCAGCCCCTCACGAGTCCAGCGCGGATGCTGGCAGCCCAGGACGTGGCGCTCGGGGTGCGGCATGAGGCCGAGCACGCGGCCGGTATCGTCGCAGATGCCGGCGATGGATTCAACCGAACCGTTCGGATTCCACGGATAGCCCGCGCTGCGGCCGTTGGGGTCTACATACTGGAAGACCATCTGGCGGCTGTCGACGATCCGCCGCAGCGTTTGCTGATCGGCCACGAATTTGCCTTCACCATGCGCCACCGGCAGATACAGGCTGGAGATGCCGTCGGTGAAGACAGATTTGTTCGGCGCCGCCTTCAGGTAAATCCAGCGGGCTTCAAACTTCGCAGAGTCGTTGAAGGTGAGCGTTACCTCCTGCGGGGCGCCGGGCGAGAACGGCCCGGGCAGCAGGCCGGCCTTCACGAGCACCTGGAACCCGTTGCATATGCCTAGTATCGCGCCGCCCTTGTCGATGAATTCGCGAAGTTTTCCACCCAGGCCATAGCGCAGTTCGTTGGCCAGTATCTTGCCGGCCGCTATGTCGTCGCCGTAGGTGAAGCCGCCCGGTATCACGAGTATCTGATAATCGTCCAGCCCCGCGCCCTTGCGCAGCACCTGGTTCACGTGCACCGATTCGGTGGCGGCGCCGGCCTGCTCAAACGCGAAGGCCGTCTCGCCGTCGCAGTTTGTTCCGGCAGTTCTCAATACGCAAACTTTAACTTTAGCCATGTCATCCTGCTCAGTTGAAGCCCCGCGCCTACCATCTCAGGGGGGCCTGCCATGCTTCCTTCAGGTCGGTGATAGATGCATCAATGACTTTGCGGCCGGCCAGGCCGGCCACGGTAAACCTGCCGCCGCCGGCAACCGTGCCGATTTGCGCGAACGGAACACCGGCGAGTGCTTTTTCAAATCCCGCCTTGGCCGCGGGCGCAATCTCGACAATGAACCTGCTGTTCGATTCGGAGAAAAGCAGCTCATCGTCGCGGGTGCAGCCCTCGTGCGGCACGCGGTTCAGGGCTATGTCTATGCCCAAACCTCCTGCAAACGCCATCTCGGCGGCGGCCAGTGCAAGGCCGCCCTCGGAGCAATCGTGGCAGGCACGCACGAGGCCGCTCGCCACGGCGCTCGAAAGCGCGTCCATAGTTTTGCGGCCGGCAGCGGCATCGACCTTCGGCACGCTGTTGCCTATGGCGCCCGCCAGCGCGTAATAGTGCGAGCCGCCAAGCTCGAGCCTCGTAATGCCCACGATGTAAATGAGATTGCCGGCGGCCTTCGCGTCCATCGAGATCAGCTTGCCGATGTCGTCCACCACGCCGATGGCCGAGATCAGCAGCGACGGCGGGATTGCGATGCTGCCGCCATCCACCAGATACTCGTTGTTCAGGCTGTCTTTGCCGGAGATGAACGGCGTTTCATACACCTTCGCGACATCGTAGCAGGCTTGTGCGGCGCGGACGAGCCCGCCGAGCCGGTCGGGTTTGTTGGTGTTGCCCCACGAGAAGTTATCAAGCAGGGCCACCTGTTTGAGGCTGCCGCCGACGGCGATGATCTGCCGGAGCGCCTCGTCGATTGCCGACGCGGCCATGTGGTAGGGATCGATGTCGCCATACTTGGGATTCATGCCGTTGGAGACGATGATGCCCTTGCGCGAGCCGAGCACCGGTGCGATAGCGGCTGCGTCGCCCGGGCCGGAGTTGTCGACGCCTACCAGCGGCTTGAGCACCGAGCTGCCCTGCACCTCGTGGTCGTACTGCCGGATCACCCATTCCTTGCTGCATGTGTTCCACGACGACAGCAGCTTCATGAGATCGGAGGAGAAATCGGTTTTGTCGGGCAGGGCCGGTTCGGCGAAAACGGGCTGCTGCCATACCGCCTCGCGTTCCAGCTTCGGCACGCCGTCGTGCAGGAAATCCATGTCCAGCTCAGCCACCACGTGCCCGTCGTAGCGAAGCACGAGCTTTTGCGTGTTGGTGTATTTGCCGATGGCGGTGGCCTCAACGTCTTCGGATGAAAACAGTTCGAGCAATGCGTCGAGCTTGCCCGGTGCGACGGCAAGGACCATTCGTTCTTGTGCTTCGGAAATCCAGATTTCGGTGTATGAGAGGCCGTGGTACTTAAGCGGCACCTTCTCGAGGTTTACCTCGGCGCCGAGTTTGGCGCCCATCTCGCCAACGGCTGAGGAAAGCCCGCCGGCGCCGCAATCGGTAACGCAGGTGTAGAGGCCGCGGTCGCGCGCTTTCAGCAGCACGTCGGTCATTTTCTTTTCGGTGATGGGATCGCCGATCTGAACGGCGCCGCTGGACGTTTTCTCGGATTCCTGGTGCAGCTCAACGGACGAGAACGTGGCGCCGTGTATGCCGTCGCGGCCGGTTTTGCCGCCGACGACGACCACAAGGTCGCCGGTTTGCGCGTTCTTGGTGCACTTGTCTTTGGGGATGAGGCCGATGTTGCCGCAATAGACGAGTGGGTTGCCCACGTAGCGTTCGTCGAAGAAGATCGCACCGTTGGCGGTGGGAATGCCCATCCGGTTGCCGTAATCGCGCACGCCGGCCACCACGCCCTTGAATATGCGTTTTGGATGCAGTACGCCCTGCGGCAATTTCTCGAACGGATAATCCGGCGGCCCGAAGCAGAAGACGTCGGTGTTCATGATCGGCTTTGCACCCATCCCCGTGCCGAGCGGGTCGCGGATTACGCCGCCGATGCCGGTGCCGGCGCCGCCGTAGGGGTCGAGGGCCGACGGGTGGTTGTGCGTTTCAACTTTGAAGCACACGTTGAAATTGTCGTCAAACTCGATCACGCCGGCGTTGTCTTCAAACACCGATACGCACCACGGCTTGTTGAGCTGCCGCGTGACGGCCGCGATGGTGGATTTCAGCAGGTTGTCGATCTTCTGGCCGTTGTAGTTGATCAGGCCGCGGAAGGTCTTGTGCACGCAATGCTCGGACCACGTTTGCGCGAGCGTTTCGAGCTCGATGTCGGTGGGGTTTCGGCCGAGGGCGGCAAAATGCTCGCGTATTGTGTGCATCTCGGCGAGGTTGAGCGAGAGCACGGCAGTCTTGCTGATCTCCATCAGGCGGTCGTCGCCGGCCGAGAGGATGTCGATCTCGCGCCGCTCAAACCTGTAATTGGTGTCGAGGTGCAGCTCGGGCAGCTTGCCGGTGCCGAAAATGACGTCTTCGATCACGCCGTTCGAGAGAATTTTTTCTGCTATTGTGCGAATCTGGCCTTCCGACAGGCTGCCGCGAACGGCATATGCGAAGGCGGTGCGGACGGACTGCACGGCGAGGCCCATGTCGCCGATGCCGCGGGCGGTGCTCGTTGCCACGGGGTCCATTACGCCGGGTTTGCGAACGACTCGGACGACGGTGGTGCCGGGCTGCTCCTTCAGGAGCGGATCGTTGATCGAGTAATCTTCGGTGATGGGATCGCAGAGCAGCTCGCGGGCGATGCGCTCGGCATCGGATATGGTGAGGTCGCCTTCGAGGAGGAAGAGGCGTGCGGTGCGAACGTCGCGAACGCCGCCGATCCCGAGGTCACGGATGTCGGCCGCTACGGAATTACCGAGCGAGTCGACGTTCCTCTGGG
>Ga0307380_10013188_pt1 | contig 10228 bp, 8 predicted proteins | sample UN3MG_FD_202239 | JGI IMG/M metagenome (GOLD analysis project Ga0307380, IMG submission 202239) | Soil microbial communities from Risofladan, Vaasa, Finland - UN-3 | ecosystem: Environmental > Terrestrial > Soil > Coastal area > Acid sulfate soil | place: Finland: Risofladan, Vaasa | collected... | reverse complement strand
CAGAGCACGCGGATTACAGCTCAACGAAGCGGTCAGAAAAGCCGGACATGACAGATTGAGGCCGGTTCTTATGACGGCAATTACCACCATTTTCGGGCTTATCCCGATGGCATTTCAGAAAGGACAGGGTTCGGAAATATGGAATCCGCTGGGGCTGACAATTATAGGGGGGTTACTGGTATCAACATTCGTAACACTGGTTCTGGTGCCGACTATGTATGCTATATTTGAAATACATCTCAAGAAAAGCTCTTTGTGAAAGGCGCGCAAATGAAGCTTGTTATGATTTGTTATAACGAAGCAATAGACGATGAAGTCATCGAACTTCTCGAACAGGCAAGTGTAAAAGGTTATACCAAGTGGACAAAAGTTCTGGGCAAAGGACAAACCAGCGAGCCTCATTTACTTAGCCACATCTGGCCTAAAGCGAATAATGTCATAGCTATTGCTGTTGAAGAGCAGGTTGCAGATATGATTTTAAAAAAGGTCCGGGATATGAAAGCCAAAGTTGGCACAGTAGGGCTCAAGGCATTTATGTGGGAGATTGACGATGCCACCTAAAGGTGGCTTGAATATCGGCTTTTTGTTCTATAAGTGGTTTTGGGGCTGTGAGTTAATAAATAATACAAAATTTTTTTTGTTTTCGAAGAATTTTCTGGCCAAATCACCCCTAAAAGTAGATAATAGGCTCGGTTCGCATTTGGTTCAATGAAAGGGGGTAAAAATATGGAAACTACTGCAAACTATAAACCGAATGTTGAAGTTGTTTCCGACCCTGAGGAGCTTGCCCTGAGAAGTGCTGCACTTTTTGTTGGCGATGCGGAAAAAGCAATAAAAACGAAAGACACTTTTTACGTCGCAATATCCGGGGGGCATACCCCTAAGCGCTTCTTTGAACTGCTCAGCGAAGTATCAAAAGCAAACGCTCTGCCCTGGGATAGAATACAACTATTCTGGGTTGACGAGCGGTATGTCCCGCCGGATTCACAATGGAGCAATTACAAGCTGGCTGCCGATACTTTTTTAGCTAAAGTTGCCATCCCCAAAGAAAACGTACACAGGATACCGACAGAATACAGCGATTTCAAGGCTGCGGCTCAGTGCTATGAAGAAACGATTCGAAAGGTTTTTGGTTTACAGGAAAATCAGGTCCCCGAATTTGATCTGATTGTGCTGGGCATGGGTGCTGAAGGGCATACTGGCTCGCTGTTTCCCAATAGCTACGCGCTTCTTGATACGGAAGATTTGGCGTGTGTTGTTTATGTCCTGGATGAGAAGCTTAATAGGATAACCTTGACGCATCCGGTTTTATGCGCTGCATCTCACCTGGCTGTGTTGGTTTCAGGGGAAGAAAAGGCTGGTATTCTGAAAGAGGTTTTAACTCACGAGCCGGACGAAGTGCAGTACCCCATTCATACTCTTTGGCCTATCCTTAATAAAGTTACGTGGCTGGTAGATAGCAAGGCGGCAAAATTCCTGTCATTGGGGTAATTCGAACAGCTTTTCGCCTTCTCTTAGGTTTCAAATTCACTCCGGAATGATTAATCTTGTCCCCGGTCTGAGTTTACTTGGATTATTTATGGGAAAGCGGTCGGCATCAAGAATCTTTTGCCATTTGTCTGCAGAGCCGTAGTATTTGTAGGAAATGTCGGAAAGAGTTTCGCCACTACGTACAATGTGAAATCTTTCCGTCTTTATCTCCTTAGGCTGTTCATTGTTGACTTGCTTAGCTGGATTCCCACCAATAGCGGTTTTTTCCAGAGGCCAGGCACTGTGATGCAGAGGGATTCCCATTTTGCGACGTACTACAGAATGGGGGCTCGGCACTCTCGCTTTGATACTTAGGCTGGGTCGAATAGAAAGCCAGAGTGCAAAAGCGGTTACCAACACCAAGCCCAAAGCCATTCCTATTTTGAAATCTTTCTGCATTTTTGGAGCCTTCATTTTGCAGGCTGTTGTTTTGTGACCGATGCTTTTTTGGCCTTTGCTTTTGCATCGGCAGTTTTTGCGCCGAACAGCAGAATGGGTGCTGAAATTGCTACTGAGGAATATGTTCCTTCGATAATGCCAAAGAGCATTGCAAAATTAAATCCTCGCAGTCCCTGGCCGCCAAAAACATACATTACGAATACAACAATCAACGTAGTAGTTCCTGTCAGCAGCGTCCGGGATAGAGTGTCGTTGATACTGTTGTTGATTATCTGAGGCGTCAAAGTGCCCTTGCGGCGGTTTTCGCGGATACGGTCATAAACAACTATTGTGTCATTGAGCGAATATCCAATGAGGGTCAAAAAGGCAGCTATCATTGCCAGGTTAATCTTGAAATCTCCAATCAGAAGTTTCTCGCCGATAATTGTTCCTGCGATGTAAGTGCAGGCGGTAACCGCTCCGAGAGTCACACAGGTATCGTGGAAAAGCGTTGCGACGGCGCCTAACCCGTAACGCAGGTTGCCGAACCTGAACCAGATATAAATAAGAAGCGCTGCCAGTGACAACACGATGGCAATTAGTGCCCGCGTTCTGGCTTCTGCTCCCACGGAGGGACTTATCTGGGTCACCCGCGGCAGAGAGGTTTCCAGCGTGGTTGCCGCCAGGACCTTGGTGGTTTCGTTTTCAACAAACCGTGCCCATTCATCCTCGGTCAGTTCACGTAGGCCAGCCTCAGGCTCGACACCGAGATAAACAAAAGACTTTACTGGCTGGTTCGGTTCCATTGTCGTCAGTTCTGAACCAAGGATTTTATAGGAATACCAATTAAGGTTTTGTGTATCGGGCTTGAATCGCAAATCCGCCAATCTTCGGCTGATTTCTTCCGCCGTGGCAGCCCTTTCTATTTTGCATTCAATTTTAATGCCGCCCAGAAAATCAGCAAGTTCAGGGTAAGAATCTATAAGCTTTTCAGTTATTTTTTCCTGCGAGATAATCTCCGGTTGAAGATTTTGTTGAATTTCCAGCTCGTCCGCAAAAGCAGTTAGTATTGCGGTACTAACAATCTCATCAACTTGTGGTTCTGCTATATCGGCATTTGGAAAGGCTGCGCTGAGTACATCTTTCACCAGTGATTTGTTCACCTGACTTGTTGTGATGACAAACTCATCGGGGTTACTGTGTCGGGTTACAAGCAGATTGCTTAGTTTGCCGCCAAATTTAGCTTCAGCTTTCTCAATTGCTGCGGTTATGCTCTGGACTGTCTGTTGGCTTGATTGTCCAGATTCGCTAAAGGTGATGGTGGCAATGGTTTTATTTACTGCGGTTGTGGTTATTTCGTAAAATTTGCCCGTTTTTCCGATGCTATAGACGCTTGATGTAGCCAGAGCAGGGTTACTAAGATTGAGACCGATTTTACGCATTCTATCTTCCACATCCTGGCGTGACAGGTTCACACCTTCTTTCAAGCTGATTTGTACACTTGTTCCACCGGTAAATTCGATGTCGTATTTATTGTTTTTCACATCGTTTCGAGTAAAGAAAATGACCAGCCCTCCTATGGTCAGCACAGCCGATATGGTATAGAAAACCGGTCTGTAACGCATCCAGTTAATGTTCGGCCTGCGTATAAGCTGCAGCATAACAAGATGTTCTTTAATCAGCCGATTGGATAGTAACCAGTCAAAAATTACCCGAGTTGCGAACACGGCGGTAAATAGGTTTGAGACAAGACCAAGTATCAGTACTATTGCAAATCCTTTTATGTCTTCTGAACCGACCCAGTAAAGAATCGCGGCTGAAATTACTGTGGTAAGGTTAGAATCAAAAATGGCGGTAAATGCTTTTTGGTAGCCGTTTTTTATCGCGATTCTCAAGGATGAACCTCGCTGCTGTTCTTCGCGGATTCTTTCGAAAATCAGGACATTTGCATCAACACTCATACCTATGGTAAGTATAATGCCGGCGATGCCTGGGAGGGTGAAAGTTGCCCGCAGTGCAGACATTATCGCCAGGGTGAACAGCAGGTTCATAAGCAATGCCACATCTGCGATTGAGCCGCTGAGCGTATAGTAGCCGGCCATGCAGGCTATTACCAATATCAGGCCGATTAAACCAGCTTTGATTCCTTTATCACGATTGTCGGCGCCAATGGACGGGCCTATCGTTTTTACCGATATCGGCTGTTCTATCAGTCTGGCGGGCAAAGAGCCGGCGTTTAGTTTGTTGACCATATCAACAACTTCCGTTTGTGTGAAGCTGCCTGTTATTATGCCGCTCGTGAATATTCTGGATTGAATGTTCGGAGCGGATATTGCGACACCATCGAGCAGGATGCAAAGCGGTCGGTCGATATTTTTCCCCGTAACGTTACCAAATAACCTTCCGCCTTTATCATCTAGCACAAAACCAATAGCCCTTCGACCGGTTTGGTCAGCTTGGGGTTGGGCTTTCTTCAGGCTCCAATCTCTACCTTCGGCACCATGCAGAATAGTCTCATCTTTTTTATTGCTTGCCAAGACATAGAACTTGTCGCCGAATGGGGCAAGGAATACATCGTTCCTTTTCCATTCATCAATATTTTCTATTTCACACCATATATTTTTATTGTCTGAGGCGTATTTGGGTCCCTTTGTTTTAAGCAGCTCAACATAGCCGGCCATCTCGTCGGCGTCCACTTCCTGGTGTCCCCGCGTTGGCAGTATTCTAAACTCCAGTATTCCGACACCTTTCAGCATTCGCTGCAGGTCTCTCGGATCGTCGAGCCTTCCCTGGAAAGGGCGATATTCGTCGAAAGCCGCAACTACATTGTCAATTTTTTCTGAAAGGTTAGGAAATTTGGCTTTAAGCTCATCGATGGCGGAGCTGCGTTTAAGTGACTTGGGGGGCGTCTCGAGACAGAATTTTAGCTGGTCTTCAGTAAGATTTAAGTTATCGAGAGCTTTTTTTGCCTCTTTGTATCGGCTGTTTATACCCGTTTCAGCATTCGTCAACTGCTCGACAACTTCAGCCCATTCGGCATACATATTTACATACTTAGTCAGCAGGTCCAGGTTGCCTTCAGAGCCGAGGTAGCCTATCAGCGCTTCTTTTAATTGTTGCCCATCCAGTTTAATCCAATCGCCGAGATGTAGTTTTATATCATCGAGGTCAAGTCCGGCAGCCGAGATTTCATCTTCTGCCGTTTGGAGTTTTGAAAAGAGCTTGTTTCTTTTGTTTTGCAGGTCGTTGAGTTCGTCATAAGCTGTGGCGAGGTCGGTGAGAATTTTTTGTCTATCAGATGAGCCCTTGGTGAAATCATTGAAATCCTCAGTTCGCTGATCTGCCGGCTTTTGCAGGGAGCGCAAAATTATTGCAGGGTTTATGTTTTCAGCCAGCAAGTCGCTGTGCGTTTTTTCAAAATTCTGCTGTTTCTCACGGGATTCTTCACTCGCCAAGGGCATTTGTATCTCAAAACGGGTGCCACCCTGTGGACGCCACACAAGGTTTCGGACGCTGGCGGGGTCTATTCGCCTTCGCAGAACGGTTATCATCCTTTGGGCCAAGTCTCTTTTTTCCGGCCCCTCAAGCCCATGCGTATCAATTTCATAGATAAGGCTTGTTCCGCCCGCCAAGTCTATTCCGGGCTTTAAGGTTTTGTCCGGAGGATATAAAATCCACGCTGCAACAACCACAAGAACGATAATTAAAATGAATTTCGGCAACAGATTCTTGTTCATAGCTTCCTCTTATAATTAGTTAATTGGTGATTGGTTAAATGGTTAAATAATCACCAATAGCCGGTTACCAATTACCAATCACGATTTATCTTGTGACAAATTCTTCCCGATTGCTGAAGAGGTAACTTTTATTTTCGTATTATTCGACTCATCGACCTTCAACGTAATCTCGTCACCTTTGATATCCACAACGGTACCAAGAATTCCGCCGATTGTCTGGACTCTGTCATTTTTTTGCAGCGACTGGAGCAATTTTTTGCGCTGCTGTTTTTGTTTTTGAGGCCCCCTAAAAAAGACAAAAACCAATACGAGCATTAAAGCAACATAAATCCACAACCAGCTTCCGAGCGGATTTTGTGTCGGAGTTCTGGTTCCAACAGCGTTGGGGCCGGATGGTACTGTCGTTATTGCTTCGCCTTCCGAAGTTACCGGCTCTGATGTAATGCGTGACGGTGCCTCATTAGCTTCCATTTGAGCTAATATCCATATATTGTTCATCTTTATTTTCCCTTCATAATTGATTGTTGATGACCAATTACTAATTATGGGTAAGATGTTAAATTATCCATAATCAATAATCAATAATCATTTTTTTAATTGTTCCTTTGCCCAGTCGGAAAATTTGTTTTCTTTCAGGATTTGTCTTATCTTGGCCATTAGTCTCTGGTAAAACCTTAAATTATGCAGGGACACCAAGACCGGACCGAGCATTTCTCCGACATTAAAGAAATGCCTTAAGGCGGCTCGGCTAAAATTCCTACAACAGTAACAGTCGCAACTGGCTTCGATTGGCGAGGTATCGCTTGTATACACGCTGTTCCTCAGCCGCAAAGGGCCATTTTCAGTAAAAGCAAAGGCGTTTCGTCCGTTTCGAGTCGGCAGAACGCAGTCAAACATATCGACACCGGCTTTTACAGCAGCAATAATATCTGCCGGCGTACCAACGCCCATTAAATAGCGAGGCTTATCCCCCGGCAAAATTCGTGTCGTATGAGAGACTGTTCTTATCATATCTTCATGTCCCTCACCCACACTTAATCCGCCGATAGCATAGCCGTCAAAGTCCAATTTGACAAGTTCGCAGGCACAGTGTTTTCGGAGGGGCAGGTCTATTCCGCCCTGGACGATACCAAACAATAGCTGGTCAGGGTTGGCGTGAGCATCCTTGGCGAGCTTCGCCCAGTGTATAGTTCTTTTCACGGCCTTTTTTAGCTGCGAGTCATCGCAAGGAAACGGTGTGCACTGGTCGAAACACGTTATTATATCGGCACCGAGTCGATTTTGAATTTTGGTGGCGATTTCAGCATTGAGGTATATTGTCGCTCCATCTATATGGCTGGCAAACTCAACGCCATCATCATCGATTCTGGCCAGTGGGCTTAGCGAAAAGATTTGATAGCCGCCGCTGTCGGTAAGTATGGGGTTGTTCCAGGCCATCAGTTTGTGTAGTCCGCCAAGTTTTTCGACTGTCTCGACTCCGGGCCGCAGCAGCAAATGATACGTATTGGCTAAAACAAGTACAGAGCCGGTTTCTTTGAGTTGCTGTGGCGTTATCCCCTTTACCGCTCCGGCAGTGCCGACCGGTATAAAGACGGGCGTCTCGACCTCGCCATGAGCTGTGGTTAACAACCCTCGCCTGGCTGCAGAGCAACAGTCTGTAGAGAGAACTTCGAAGTTACTCATTTCAATAAACTCTTATCGTATTCGAGCCGGGGTAGTAATATGAAAGTATCTGTCTCGTGGTTTTGCCTTCTCTTGCCATGCCCTCAGCGCCGCACTGGCACATTCCAACGCCGTGGCCGTAACCTCTGCCTGACAAAAATGCCCATTTATCGCCCATATTAACGATTTGACAGATTGTGCTTCTTAACTTACGACCGGTTGGGTCTATTGTAAGCCGTAAGTCCTCAGCTCGCAAAAAATTACTTTTGCCGGTTGAGCCAAGAAGTTCTACTAAGGTCAATCTGGAAAATTTTCCATAGTTACTTTGCTTGACGGAACTGATACTTGTAATTTCTCCAAGCTGCTCCAGCTTTGGGTACCTCTTTAACAGGCTGTTTGTAATGCTGGTCTTATCAAGCTGGACCATAGGCCAGAAGAAAAAGCCTATTTTGGCCACATTCTCACAATATGGGCAGGGCACACCAACAAGTGGTTCAAAAGAATCACCGAATACATGTTCGCTGTTTTCGGTATGGCCGCCGCAGCTTGAGCTGTAGTAAGCAGGAAAAAGCTCTTCAGTGCCGTCAGTTTGCTTGCAGACTAGGATTTGGCCGTGCGTTCGATTGACTGCCTCCCAGACCTGAGCCGATTCGGCTGAAACTCCGAGGTAACGCTGGTTGGCCTGTGTCTTGGTAACGTCCCAGTTGCGACCGCTGCCAAAACGCTTTTTGATATACAGGCAGTAGGTTCTCGCTGCGATTGCCTGAGCCTTCAATGCCTCCGGTTCCCAGTAATTAGGCATCTCGGCGCTTATTACACCGGCTAAATACGGCTCAAGCGGAACAAGATTTATTGCATCAAAAGAATTGTTGTCAGGATTAAGTATAATCTCTAATTTGCCGCGGTATTCATCGCCGTTCAGGTTAAAGATATGTGGTTCATCAGGGAAAATAATTATTTGTTCGCTGGTAAAAGGCCGACCGGAAACAGCAATTCTACCGCCGGATATAGCTATCTCTACCGGCACATCGGATTGGTTAATGCGGGCTTCCGTGGCCTGTGTTTGGGCGTCCAGGACAGAGAAGGATGCTTCGGCTTTCAGCGTGCAGGCTCCGACGTTATCAAGGAGCAAAACTCGTATCCAAAACTGCGGTTCGACATCCATTTGTGGAGTGGTTCTGCCGAGTTGCCTCGCCTTGCACCCGCTAAGGATTATCAACCAAAGCAAAAAAACTACGCGGCAATGACGTAAGTCATCTTGACGATAGCATATAGCGTATGGTGTATGGCGGATAGGAAGTTGTACTTTCAATTCTGAATTTTTAACTTTGAACTTTCTCTCAACTGCGCTCGGGATAGTGAGCGAAGTCGAACCATTTAATCCAAACTTCGCAGGGACAACCCGAAGTTGCCAATGGCTTTTTTGATTTCGTTTAAGCTTGTTACACCGAAGTTTTTAACGCCGAGAAGTTCGGCATCTGTTCTACGTATCAAGTCACCGAGTGTACGAATATTGAGCTTTTGCAGGCACTTTCGAGCACGGACCGATAATTGAAGGTCATCCACAGACTTGCTCAAAAGACCTTCATTTTCCTCTTTTATGCCGCTGTGGTCAAAGGGCTCTGCCGCAGCGAACTGCTTTTCCTCCAGAGCCATACCGAGATGTAATCCTTTCGCTTCGAGGACGGCCCTGATCTCCCTGAGCGAGGTTTCACCGAAGTTTTTATAAGACAGCAGTTCCACCTCGGTGATATTCAAAAGGTCCCCTACTGTTTCAATATTCATTTTTTTGAGGCAGTTTCTGCTGCGCACCGACAGCTCAAAATCTGAGATTGGGGTTTCAAGAATTTGGGTTCTGCGGTCTTTTTTCTTTTCTTTTTCCTCATCGTAGAACATTGTTTTTGAGCTTTCAATGTCTTTCTTGAACAGGATAGCTCTTTGGTGATTGGGATGATACTTTAAGACCTTATCAATACATCGAGCTGCCTTGTCGAATTCGCCCATATCTTCATAAAGCACAGCTAAATTCAGCAGGGCGTTTACATAAACCGGAGCGGTTGAAGCAATTTGTCTGTAGTAGTCGACGGCTGCCTCTTCATCACCGGATAAATCGCAGCGATACGCTAAATGGAAAAGGGCTTTTTGATGGTTCGGGGATAATTCCAAAGCTGTCTTGTAATTGTCTATTGCCTCGTCATAAAGTCCCTGTGTTTCCTGAAGACGAGCAAGCTGGTAGTGATATTCGGCACTTACGTTTTCAAAATTGGCGAGAGTTTTGAGTTCCTTAGCTGCACTGTCAAAGTTTGATGCATAACGATATGTGGCGGCTTTTTCCAAGGTTATGTTTAGTGGGTCGGCCCCATAATCGACGGCTTTTTGCAAGTTTTCGATTGCTTCATCGAATTTGCCCATTCGGGGAAGTGCAAAGGCCAGATAGATTAATTTCTCTTTGCAGTCCTTTGCTTTTTCCAATCTCTTGACTGCTTCGGCATCTTTAGCCAGGATAAAAAGGCCGATGCCTATCGCCAGAGAAGCTTTCTGCCCGGTTCTGGACATACTTTCTTCCACCTGTTCGCCGAAAGCTATCCGATTAGCCTCGCTGGAATGAACGAAACAGGATAGTTTCTCAATGTCGTCCAGTGACGGTAATGTATCGGCAAATAAGTCGATTTGGCACTCTGTAATCGGTTCCATAGGAATTTACTCCTTATTCATCTTTTGTATTAGGAAGCACGCTATTATAATGTGAAAATGAGTGTTGGCAATAGATTTTTTCGAGCCAACAGGCTATATTACACTGGCCAGTCGTCTGGACAGGCAAATAGTAATATTGTATACTTCAGGTCTCCAAAAAAATGAAGGCACAATGAAGCTTGTTTCGAACAATGTAACTTATCATAATTGTCCTGTGCAGCTGCGCG
>Ga0307380_10013187_pt1 | contig 10229 bp, 7 predicted proteins | sample UN3MG_FD_202239 | JGI IMG/M metagenome (GOLD analysis project Ga0307380, IMG submission 202239) | Soil microbial communities from Risofladan, Vaasa, Finland - UN-3 | ecosystem: Environmental > Terrestrial > Soil > Coastal area > Acid sulfate soil | place: Finland: Risofladan, Vaasa | collected... | reverse complement strand
ACAAGGGGCGGGCCTCCGTGCCCGCCCTCTCTCGTGGTGAACGCAGTTCGCCCAAGACCAGTCCTCTGGTCAGTCCTCTGGTCAGTCCTCTGGTCAGTCCTCTGGTCAGTCCTCTGGTCAGTCCTCCGGTTAACACTCCCGTGGCGAACCAACAGCGACGACGTCGACAAGACGAGTCCTCTCGTCAGTTCACCCCTGCCGATTTCCTATCGGCCAAGACCGGTCCTCCGGTCAAGTCACCCGCCGGCCCCCCGGCGCTGTCACTGTGTCGCCCCAGCCCCCAACCCCTAGCCCCCAGTCCCCGATCACCAGCCCCTAGTCCCAGCTCATCAAGTTTCAATCTTAATCACATTCCGTCTACAATTAGCCCCGATGCGATACATGACAACATCTCGATGCGTAAGCTCCGAAAATCCATAAAACCATAATGACTCAATCCACCAAAACACGCCCAATCCTGCGCTGGCTCCTGCAACTCGACAAACCGGTCCCTGTCCGCTCGGAGGCCGAGGTTATCGCCGAGCGTGATCAAAACTACCGCTGGAATTTCGCCGTAAACCTGGCCGATGTTTCAAGCTTCTGGTTCGGTCTCAGCTTCATCTCCTTCGCCACCATCGTCCCCTTATTCATCAGCAAGCTGACCGACAGCCCTCTCGCCATCGGCTTGGCAGCCCTTATTGCCCAGGGAGGATGGTTTCTTCCCCAGGTATTTACAGCCAACTCCATCGAGCGATTGGCCCGTAAGAAACCGGTAATCGTCAACCTCGGATTTTTCACCGAGCGGCTGCCGATGTGGCTCATCGTCCTCTCGGCCGTCATCGCCGCCCGGAATCCGACCCTAGCCCTTGTCTTATTTATGGTGGGTTACGCCTGGCATGGCTTCGGTGCGGGATTTGTGGCCACAGCCTGGCAGGATCTTATCGCTCGCTGCTTTCCCGTCGAGCGCCGCGGTCGTTTCATGGGAATATCATTCTTCGTCGGCGCCTTTGCTGGGGCAGTTGCCGCAGGATTTAGCGTAAAACTTTTGGCAGGCTTTGAATACCCGCTCAACTTCGTCTTCAGCTTTACAGTCGCGGCCATCTTCATAACCCTTAGCTGGTTTGCCCTCTCCTTGACCCGCGAGCCCGTCCAACAAGTAACCGCTCCTCGGAAAAGTTCCCGCCAATATTGGTCAGAGCTGCCCGAAATCGTGCGCCGTGACCGAAATTTCGGTCATTTCCTCGTCGCCCGATTGCTGCTGGCCTTTAGCGGCATGGGCATCAGCTTCGTCACGGTGGCTGCCATTCGCCAGTGGGAGGTCGGAGACGGCACAGTTGGCATTTATACGGCCGTCTTTTTAGCCGGTCAGATGGTCGGAAACCTCGTTCTTGGTTTTCTGGCTGACAGGCATGGGCACAAGCTGTCCCTGGAGATCGGCGCTCTGGTAACCTTCCTGGCCTTCGCCTCTGCCTGGCTGGCCCCGTCTTCTGATTGGTTTTTTCTGGTCTTCTTCCTATTAGGAATCACCCAAGGGGCGGTCATCGTCTCCGGTATTCTGGTGGTTATGGAATTCAGCCCTTCTGAGAAGCGACCGACCTATGCCGGGCTGACCAACACCAGCGTTGGTGTGATCAGCATGATAGGGCCGCTGATTGGCGCCTGGCTGGCTTTGAATGGCTACTCCCTGCTATTTGGCCTATGCGCTGTTGTCGCCCTCATCTCCTTCGTGGCCCTGCACTGGTGGGTTCAAGAACCCAGGTTTAGAGCTGCCCCCGAACAGGACGCCGAGCCAGACCAGGCTGCTTGAAATAGGATCTTCATCAACCCCACCCTGGCCCTCCCCAAGCCTGGGGAGGGAACCATTTAAGCAGACTGGCTCCTAGCTCTAACCGGAGAAGATTTCACCCTCATCAGAAAAGCTCACCCTCCTGCAAGATTGCCCCCGCTTTGCTAAGTGGATAATCGGGGCTTCTCCTTTCATTGAAACCTCTCGGTTTGAACAAATTCACAGGTTTAGCAATGCGTCCAAACTCTGGGGTTGACTACAATCCGCCTACTATTGGAGATTTTCCCGCACAAAAAAGATAGCGGTTCCCTCCCCAGGCTTGGGGAGGGCCAGGGTGGGGTTCTTTTTTGTCGCATTTCACGGGTGCAACAAGTATGATACCTTCGCCATGCCAGCTTTCTTGAATAGGATAACCCGCCAACACTATCCGATGTCATTCATATATTCAGTGCGATAAAACCATGTCCCTAACCACCGAATCCACCTTCCGTGTCCGGCATTACGAGTGCGACGCCTACGGGCATGTCAACCACGCCAATTATCTACGCTATATGCAGGAAGCGGCCTTCGAATCCTCGGCCTCCGCCGGCTACGATGTCCCCCGGTACCAAGCCATGAACCGTGCCTGGGTCGTTCGAGAGTCCGACATCACCTACCTGCGCCCCCTGGCCTACGGCGACTCAGTCAAAGTCAAGACCTGGGTATCCGATTTTAGACGCATTCGCTCTCGCCGTTCCTACGAATTGTACAATGCGCACTCTGGCGAATTATCCGCCCAGGCCATCACCGACTGGGTTTATCTCGACGCCTCCTCCTTGCGCCCGCTAGCCATCCCACCAGAGTTGGTCACCGCCTATTGGCCCGATGGACCGCCGGATGATATCCCCGAACGCGAGCCATTTCCCAAGGCGCCACCTCCACCACCTGGGATGTTTACCACGCGCCGGCCTGTCCGCTGGCGAGATATCGACGCGGCCGGACACGTCAACAATGCCTCCTACTTGGCCTACATCGAGGATTGCGGCGTGGAAGTTGCAGCGGCCTACGATTGGCCCATGTCCCGGATGATGGAAGCCGGTTTTGGCATCATCGCCCGGCGCTATCAGATCGAATACCGCCTTCCCGCCTTCCTCGACGACGAGCTTGAGATCTCTACCTGGGTCTCTAATCCCAGGAGAGTGACCGCCATCCGCCATTACACCATCAAAAGAGTCAAGGACGGCGCGCTCCTGGCCCGGGCCCACGTGCTTTGGGTCTGGGTAAACCTTGAAACGGGCAGACCCATTCGCATCCCAAAAAACTTTCTGGACGCCTTCTCCAATCATATCGTTAGATAGGAACATATCGTTAGATAGGAACATATCGTCAGATAGAAGCATGACTAGAAAAAACTACACCGCGTGGCAGTGAGAAATTTACCGGAAGTCCGCATCAACAACGATTCAAATCCGGTCTAGGAAGTAGTCGCGCCCACTGATTATCCGGGCGCTCTCAGCGAAACTCTTGGCAATGGTACAATAACAGCTTCATAACAGACCCTATTCACAACGCCGCCGCACACGTCACTAATCCGCAGCCATCTGCAAAACGAGGCATCTATGAATATCCAAGGTCTTCACCACATCACTTTGGTCTGTACGTCCGCCCAGCGAACCGTGGATTTCTTCACCGGCATTCTTGGACTGCGGCTGGTCAAGAAGACGGTCAACTTCGACGATCCCGGCAGCTACCATCTCTACTTCGGCGACGAAATCGGAAGGCCGGGAACGGCCATCACCTATTTCGAATGGCCAAGGGCCTCACCTGGTCGTCCTGGCATTGGAGGCACCCATCACTTTGCCTTGACCGTCGGCGACTACGATGGCTTGCTCCAGTGGAAACGGCGTTTAACTGACCTGGGTTTATCCGTGGACGGCCCCTACGACCGGCATTACTTCACCTCCATCTACTTTCAGGATCCCGACGGCACCATCATAGAGATCGCCACTTTCGGTCCCGGCTGGACCGTCGATGAAGAACCAGAGTCTATTGGCAAAGCTTTTCGGGAGCCCCCGGTCGATATGGTTGTCCGCAATCGAGACGAGCAGACCATCGTCGCCGCGACCTGGCCCGAACCGGTGCCTGCCATCACCGCCGCCATGGCCCTCAATCAGGGAATGCACCACATCACGGCTATTGGCACGGACATCGAGCGGACCCATGCTTTCTATAGCGGCGTGCTCGGTTTACGGCGGGTGAAGATGACCTCGAATTTCGATGATCCGTCATCTGCCCACTGGTATTGGGGCAGCGAAGACGGCCGTCCAGGTACGCTGATCACCTACTTCGAACGGGATCCCGACGATAGCCGCTACCACCGGGTGCGGATGGGTTCAGGCCAGACCCATCACTTCGCCTTCTCCGTTCCCGATCAGGAAATTCAGCTGCAATTTCGCGAGAAACTACTACAAGCTGGGCACCGCGTTTCTCCGGTGATGGACCGGGTATATTTCAAGAGCATCTACACCAACGATCCCGATGGGCATATCGTCGAACTAGCCACAGCCGGTCCCGGTTTTCTCTTTGATGAGGAAAAAGACCTCCTGGGCCAGGAACTGAAACTCCCTCCCTGGCTGGAAAATCAGCGGAAAGATATCGAGGACGGACTCGCTCCCCTCGTCCACAGCCAGCCAATTATTTCCGGGGTTCCCCGATGAACGACGGCGATCCTCATCGCAACCAGCCCGTACGTCACGAAGGGATGCCTTTAGACCAGGCCCGGGCGGCCATGATCTTGCTGCACGGTCGTGGAGCCACGGCCGAAGATATCCTCATGTTAGCCTACGAACTAGAACATCCGGATATGGCCTATCTAGCCCCCCAGGCCGCTGGTTATACATGGTATCCACACAGTTTTCTAGCCCCCATTTCTCGCAATGAGCCGGGCATCTCCTCGGGCCTTTCCCTCGTCGGCCGGCTGGTCGACGAAGCCTTATCTGCCGGTCTTTCCCTGGACCGGATAGTAATCGCCGGATTTTCCCAAGGAGCATGCCTGGGCCTCGAATACGTAGCCCGAAACGCCGGGCGGTACGGTGGGGTTCTCGGCCTCAGCGGTGGGCTGATTGGTCTCAGCGGCGGGCTGATTGGTCTCAGCGGCGGGCTGATTGGCCCTGAAGGCACGCCCCGGCAATATCAGGGATCGCTGGACGGAACGCCGGTTTTTCTCGGATGCAGCGACGCAGATTTTCACATCCCTAAAGAACGCGTCATCGAGACGTCCCAGATTCTGAGCGATTTGGGCTGCGACGTTACCATGCGTCTCTATCCCGGACTCGGGCACACCCTGAACCAGGATGAGATCAACCATGGCCAGGCTATGATTTCCTCCCTGATGGCTGACGGCAGCACCAGATAAACCTTCCCTGATGGCTGGTGACAACCCACGCCGGTAGGTAAACGGCGATCCCACTCTCTCGGCGAAAGGGTTGATACGCATCCCAGCAGCCGTTAAGGTATAATTTCCCCTGGTAAACAACGAGTAATGAGATTGAGTCTACCCGACCCTTCCTTGAACTCCCCAATCTATTGAAAGCGCGCGTGTGGTGAAAAAGTCATGACCAAGGAAAGACGTCTCAAAGCCCTGGAAAACCAGATCCGTCGTGTCGACCGCGCCCTGGTTGATCTTGAGCGAACCGGTAATCGATATTCGTGGGCCCGCCTGCTGACCTTCATCTTCGGGTTCATTCTCTGTGGCCTTGCTTTCTTCCTGGTGGGTCCCTGGCTCGCCGCGGTCGTCTTCGTCCCTGTTCTTCTGGTTTTCATCTCCGTTCTCTATCTCCATGGAAGGATCGAGAGATGCATCGAGCAGTTCAGGATCTGGCTGGATATCAAACGCGCCCATGTTGCCCGGGCGAATTTGGATTGGGACACGCTGCCGTACTCCCCCACACCCCTGGAGCATCCCCTTGAGCTCGATTTAGACCTGGTCGGCGAGTATTCCTTGCTTCGCCTCCTCGACACAGCGGTATCGGATGGGGGCAGTAGGCGATTCCGGGATTGGTTATCAAATTCCGAACCGGATCGCGAGCAAAGCCTGCGCCGGCAGCGGCTCGTCCAGGAGCTGGCTCCCAGGCCCGCCTTCCGCGACAAGCTCTCCTTGAAAGGGCTGCTGGCAGCGCGAGAGGATCACCGCTGGCATTCAGAAGATCTATTGAACTGGTTGAAGGGCGACGATCAGGGGCCGGCTATCTTCCCCTGGCTTATCCTCTCGGCCGTCCTGGCGGCGATAAACGTCATCTTCTTCCTCCTTGACTTCCTGGCCGGAGCCCCTCCAATCTGGCAGGCCACCCTGCTGCTCTACTTCAGTCTGTTCTTATTTAAGTCGCGGGAGCTGGACCGGCCATTCAAGGAGGCTTCCCACCTCAGAGACGCCTTGGAGCAGTTGGTAGCCATATTCCAGCAGTTAGAAAACTATTCCTATAATCAGACCCCCAACCTGAAGGAACTCTCTAAAGCGTTTCTAGATCCGGCCGACCGCCCCTCGAAACAGCTATCCAGGGTTAATCAGGTCGTGGGCGCCACCGGGATCAGGGGCAATCCGGTCTTCTGGCTTCTTCTCAATCTAGTAGTGCCTTGGGATTTCTACTTCGCCTATCTCACCGCCAAGCGCAAACAGGAGATAGCGGCCTTGCTGCCCGGGTGGATGGATACCTGGTTTGAAATCGAAGCCCTGAGCTCGCTGGCCAACCTAGCTTATCTGAACCCTCATTACACGTTTCCGAAAATCACCGAAGACACTCTGTCTTCCGTGGCATTCCGGACCGAAGGCCTGGGCCACCCTCTCCTCCCGGATAAAAGCAAAGTCAGCAATGACTTTTCGGCCGGATCGCTGGGGGATATAGACCTATTCACCGGATCCAATATGTCCGGCAAGAGCACCTTTCTGCGCACGGTCGGTATCAACCTGGTCCTGACCTTTGCAGGTGGCCCGGTCGATGCCCGGTATTTGGAAACCTGTCCTTTCCGGCTCTTTACCTGCATCCGGATCAGCGATTCGGTCACCGACGGCATCTCCTATTTCTATGCCGAGGTGAAATGCCTAAAAGCCTTGCTTGAGGAACTGGATCGCGAACATCCTTTCCCCCTCTACTACTTCATCGATGAGATCTTCAGGGGTACAAACAACCGGGAGCGCCTGATTGGCAGTAGGGCCTTCATCCAGGCTCTTGCCGGAAAAAAAGGCGTAGGGCTCGTCGCCACCCACGACTTGGAGTTGGTTCAGCTGGCCGATGAGGTTCCGGTGATCAAGAACTACCATTTCACCGACGAAATCGTTGACAGCCGGATGTTCTTTGATTACACCTTGCGCCCAGGTCCTAGTCCGACGACCAACGCTCTGAAAATCATGCGAATGGAAGGTCTACCGGTTCCTTGATGGACGATCAGTCGGTCGACTACAGTCGAAAGTGGTATGTGCTGGCCGCCGTTGGAATGGGGATCTTCCTCTCCACCATAGACGGCAGTATTGTTAATATCGCCCTGCCATATCTCGAGACCTCCTTTGACACTGAATTTGCGCTGGTCCAATGGGTTGTCCTGGCCTATCTTCTGGTAGTCTCGACTCTCATGCTCGGCGTCGGCCGCCTGGCCGACATGGTAGGAAAAAAACCCCTATACACAGCCGGTTTCATCATCTTCACCATTGGCTCGGTTCTCGCGGGCTTATCTCCCACAATATATTGGCTGATTGGTTTTCGAGTCCTCCAGGCACTTGGCGCTGTTTTGCTGCTTGCTCTGGGCATGGGCATCATCACGGAGGCCTTTCCAGCATTCGAACGCGGCATGGCCTTGGGCATCAGCGGGGCCCTGGTCTCCGTCGGCATCGTCGTCGGTCCAACGCTCGGAGGCATCTTGATCAACCTCTCTTCCTGGCGTCTGATCTTCTACGTCAATTTACCAATCGGCATCCTGGGCACCATCATGGCTGTGAGATACATCCCGAGCATTAAACCGCCCGGCGGGCAGCGCTTTGACTTTGGCGGGGCGGCCGCCCTACTCATAAGCCTGCTGTCCTTTTCCTTTGCTTTAACGGCCGGCCAAGACCGAGGATTCACCGATCCGATCATCCTGACCTTGTTCGCTCTCTTCCTCCTCTTTCTGATCATCTTCATCGCCATCGAGTGGCGGGTTGAGCAGCCGATGGTCGATCTCAGGTTGTTCAATAACTCTCGATTCAACGTGGGCTTATCCACTGGCTTCATCACCTTCGTGGCTATTGCCGGAACTGTTATTCTCATGCCATTCTATCTGGGGAACGTGCTCGGTTACTCGGCTATCCAGGTAGGCCTATTGATGGCTGTCGTTCCACTTACTTTGGGGGTATTCGCCCCACTCTCCGGCTCCTTGTCCGACCGCTTTGGAACCAGGCCTATCACCGTGATCGGCCTGATTGTTTTGGTCGTCGGCTATCTGGCTCTCAGCACCCTGCAGGTAGACACCAGCGCTTTGGGCTTCGTCCTTCGCTTTCTACCCATCGGCATCGGGATGGGTGTTTTCCAATCGCCGAACAACAGCGCCATTATGGGATCGGCTTCCCGTTGGAATCTTGGAATCGTATCGGGGATGCTGGCCGCTACGCGAACCATGGGCCAGACAACTGGGGTCGCTCTTCTGGGGGCTATTTGGGCCACCCGGGTTTTCGCCCATGCTGGCGAAATCATCTCGGGTGGAGCAAGCGCGGCTCCAGCCCAGGCCCAGGTATCCGCCCTTCATGATACGTTCGTGATCATGACCGTCATCATCATCTTGGCCCTGGTGATGGCCATTTGGGCACTGGTCCAAGAACGGCGAGGGCAGCCTGTAACCTCGGTCGAACCCCCATCAAGCCAATAGATCACCTCGTAGACCTAGAACGCCGCTGTTGGTTCGTCCTGCTGTCGCTCAATGGTGTAGTAGAGGGTAAGGAAACGATAGTCACCGAAATAGAACCGGTGGTCCGTCTTCAACTCCCCACCCTCAACATAGACATCAATCTCTTCGCCCATGGTGGGCAGCTTAAGTATAGTCAGCGTTCCATCTTCGGGTTCGATACTTGTCAAATAGTGCCCGGTAAATCGGGTGCCGGTGCCGTGGGTCTTCAATAGAAAGTTTCCGCCATTGTTGTTGAAGGGAAGCAGTGTTGCCGTGAAATTCGCTTCCGGTAGTGGAAACCCGACGCTGACGTAGCCAACTTCTTCATGCCTGATCACGGTGTAGACGCCGACATATATCGCCTCGCCAGAATCTTCGTAGGCCCGAATCCAACCCCGTAAGGTGCTGATGTGATCGGCCTCACCATCAGCGTTTTCGTATTCGATGCTGTCAATGTAGCTGACCATCCCCCGGTGTGCTTCCTTGGTATTGAATGGAAGATTCGCCTGGCCTATCCGGCTGGCGATAAAGGTCTTGAAGAACCAAAAAAGCGGCTTGATAAATGGATTCCAGACCGGTTCAATCGATAACCGGAATCGGGACGTATGCTCGTAAAACTCCCGGATTAGCGGATCGACATGGGATGGATTGAATGTTGGTCCCCGTAGGGCCTCCATCGTTTCCACGATGCCGATACCAGGCTTGTTCCGCTTAAATGTTCCATCGCTTTCCCTGGCCAGCGCTTCCATGTATCCCGCACCAATATGCTTGGTGTGAGCGTCAAATGGGACGACGTACTTGGCGTCTTCGGCCGCTACATGTTCACCGCTCAGCTGGATCGGGGCCGTATCTTTGAAGAATACCAGGAGCAGGACCCTGTAAATGAATACCACGCTCCCACCCACAACGGCGGCATTAAACTCTGGATCCAGGACTTGGGCGATGATTCCAACGACCAGACCAACAAAGAGGCCTAAAACTATCTTTTTAGGGCTGAGATTAACCAGGCCGGCGACCAGTCCGACAATTATCCCTACGGCGATGCGACTGGGAATGATAAATCCCAGTGCGGCGCCAAATGCCCCGCCCACAATGATGGTGCCGATTAACCGGTGCCAAAGCGGCTTGAGTTCTCCAGGCTGCCGGCGCGCATCGGTGATCCCTTCTGCCACACCCATATAAAGAGCCCCGAGAGCGCCGCCAACCAATGCTCCCTCTCCTCCGGAGAATGATGCGCCGATAAGCGCCCCGCTGATTCCACCAAGAATCGCACCGCTTATACCGGCCATGACGGCTTTGTTCTGATCGGCAGTGCCTTGTGGACTACTCATCCTCCCTCCTCGGGCGTGGGGGTTCCGCTTTCCGTAATACTCGTCGACAGCAGCGGGCATTATAGCGCATACTCTTCCTTTCAGTGATCAGAAACTCGGCAAATGAGAGCGGTTCCCTCCCCAGGCTTGGGGAGGGCTAGGGTGGGGTTTCCCCTCCCCAGGTCTGGGGATACTCCGGGCACGGTCTGCGTGGAGTCTTCCCGTTGAGCTGCGCACGTGGCTCTTCCTCCACAATTGATAGCAGT
>Ga0307380_10013185_pt1 | contig 10230 bp, 12 predicted proteins | sample UN3MG_FD_202239 | JGI IMG/M metagenome (GOLD analysis project Ga0307380, IMG submission 202239) | Soil microbial communities from Risofladan, Vaasa, Finland - UN-3 | ecosystem: Environmental > Terrestrial > Soil > Coastal area > Acid sulfate soil | place: Finland: Risofladan, Vaasa | collected... | reverse complement strand
CTGACCATCGTGTCCAGAAAAAATGTCTATAATTTGTCCTCCTACTGTAGACATTATGTTGCTAGCTTGAAACCATGCATCTGTTTGAAGGTTATATAGCAAGCTAAGCCCAACAGGACTTTTCGGATCTATAATCATAAGTGTTTTTCCTATGTTATCATATCCTATAGTTAAATTTTTAGCCGCTTTAACTGTATATGGTACTGCTACGCTTGTATCATAGTTTAAAAGAGATTCCCAGTATGTTCTAGATATTCTTCTTCTTGATGGATCTTTTATTTCATAGAATAGCTCCTGTATCCTTTCTCCATCATGCCAGAATACACCTATCTGATTTAGCCAAAACAAACCGAACTCAGTTTTTACAACATTTCTCCTATGAGATATACTATTATGATAGAACGTCTCCTCTAGATACTCTCCCTCTGGATCACTCACATTAATAACATTTATTTTATCAGTTTTGAATTCAAATAGCTTGTCATTATATGACTCTAAATGTATTATTTCAGCACCATCATTTATATTAGCCTCTAACCGTCTATCCTTGGAAAACGTATCAAACTTATTAACATATGATTTAAAGATAGCATCTTCATAATACTTTTCACCCATCTTAACACTACCTACATAGGCAATTCTATTAGTAACTGTAGCTGTTTTCCATTTGGCATTAAGAGTAGTAGTGCCTGATGGTATACCTGTTTTTGATTCATGGCTTAAAAATGGTTCATATGTAGTAGGTGCTACCATGAATTCATATCCAGAATTAGCAGTAGAATATACTACTGGATATTTTTCTTCAGTTCCGGTTTTATATGCTTGGCCTGTAACAAAATTGTTCTCTACAAATGAAAGCCAAGTACTTTCACCATGTTTTTTACAATATACATTAACACCAGATATACGCTTACCCCATCCATTGCTCCATTTAAGACATGTTTTAAGGTATGGGGCCTTGGTCAGATAAATAAAGTCCTCGCCATCTTCTGTGACTACTTGCTTTATGAGTGACTCCTGACCCTCATCATATACATAACTAACACCAAAGTTAAAATTTCCAACCCAATAGTCAGCTTCCTTTGTAGAATTTCCTATAACCAATCCAACAGCTCCAGCTCCAGATGGATAATACCCACCCACAGTTCCAGTGGCGAGAGATCTACCTTTAAACCTAACATATTCTACCCTAAATGGGGCAGTACTTGTATTCACTAAATTCTGTACGGCTAACCTAGCTGACCCACCACCTGATATATCCAACCCTTCAGGGAATGATATCGTATGTGTATAATTTTGTGACTCTTCACCTGTCTGCCATACAGATTTACTATATATAGCCGACCCGGCGTCATAATACCATTGATATTTAGCCAGAGCAAATACCCCAGCACTTAAAGCACCAGCTCTAATAGCAAATGTAGTTACCCAATCTTCACCTAATTTACCATAACATCCAACCTGTAATGTTATAGAGTCAACTAGGTCCATCGAAAGGTTAGCAGTGGTCCAAGCTGTATTAAAATCATTAGTACTTATTGCTTGATTGTAAGCAGTATAGTTACCATTGGTATTAACTCCTCCTAGCTCAGTAGTTGATTTAGTCGTATATGCTGCCTCAAGACCAAGTAAGGATCCAGTCCCAGTGGAGGCTACACTCCCGTCAGGAGGAAAGTCTATATTAGCATTATATCCATGCAGACCGGGTCCTAATGTTTGTTTAACAGTTGCATTTGGAAACAATGTTCTATCTATAACACCATACCAGACTCTATTATGTTCCCAGTTAGCTCCATCACATATACGAAGAGCACCATCGGCAATATAGTATGAGATACTTGGCGTGTTTGTTCCATAGCCGCCAGCGTATGTAGTGTTTAGGTTTAGCTGGGTTACTCTTATTGTATCATATGCAGAATAGATATCACACCAAACAAGATTATTGCCACCACTAGAATTATCATTCCATGATGGTATAGCATAATATTCATAGTCAGCTCCTGAGGGTAGTTTGGTAGTATAATTAGAAATGTCTGATTTAAATGCAAATATATTTTGATCAGGCCATTTCAATAAAGATCCACGCTCAAGTGTTATATAGGATTTGGCTGGTAGATAATTTTTCATATAACCAACGAGTTCTACCTTACCCTTATCGGATACAAAACAATCGGTAAGCTCTCCCATCTCATTATCTTTACGATTACGTGGAGAGATGGCGTTTACAAGACCACCAGAAAAATCATCTATAATATATACTTCTCTAGGCATATTAGTCCCTTAATAGTATCTTGGTAAGGATCTGTGTCTGTTCCTTAATCTCTACTAAGACATTCTTATTTATATTTGATATATCATTCAAAACTAGTGTTAAGGCTTCTGATCTAGTACCATTAGACTCTGCTATTTTTATTCCAAGTTGTAGGTCACTGTTCATTTGTATTAAGCGTGCATCCACAACATTAAGTAATAAAGCTATAGATGTCACACCCTCCTTTACAGCTTTCAGATCCGTTGGGCTTTGTTTGGGTGCTCCTATCATATCATAAAGTACTTTAAATATCAGTCCAACTAGACCGGTTGCCAAGATTATATCTATTGTTGTCATTTAGTTGCATCCTTTATAGGGCAAAACCTCCAACGACTACTCCAATTAAGAGTCCAACACCACCGAAGATTATAGTATTTTTAGTATCATTCTTTTCTTTACCAACATCGTATCCGTTATTATACCCTATAGAATATCCACCATCATAGGCTTTAACAAGTTTCTTGTTATGTGCGTCTGTAAATCTATAACTAAAAATCGGATCTTTCATAATAAACGGCTGTATAGGTCTGTCGGTAGTGAGCATTATAGAAACTCTAAACTCTATAGCCTGAAACTCAAACGTTGTTTCGTATACATCTTCAGCCATCTTAACATCTACATATACTGTATCGACTAGTATGGTTGTATCTCTTAACACGGTATAGTGATCCTCATATATCGTGTCTACTTTAGTATCATAAACTGTCACCGTATCAGCTAAGGCAACAGGCTCGGGTGGTATCGCTGGATTGTCATAGAAATATTTACCTACGAAAAAGCCGCCAACACCGATCCCGAGTAATACTATTATCCTGTATACCCATTCCATTATACTACCGCATCATCTGAGTCGGCCCCATCTTTGAGTCCCTGAGCAGCCACTACAAACTTCTGCACTAGAGAGTCTTCAAGAGCTTCCCAGTTACCATCACCAATGTATTTGCTTGCACCAGCATCAACCTTCTTGCCTATGTTAAACATAAAATCATAGATCGTCTGATCCTTTACAAACGTCGCAGTCAACCAAGTTACTATTGGTACAATTGCCACACCAATGATAAGCATTACCCATTCTGGCATATAGCCTCCTATTTAATTAATTCAAAGTGAACTAAATCGTTAAATGTTTGATCATTTAAATCTTTATCTCCGTCCCAGTCTCCGCCCCATCTTATTTTAATCCCCATAGTATCAGCTACTCCAAGGACGTAACCACCAAATGTACGAAAAACATGCGTATCTTTCTCCCAATCAGGGATGGGATACGGACACAGATCGACAGCAGCTGATGGATACCTGTTGTGTTTAGAGAACGGGAAGTGTAGTTGTGAATTTCCTGTGGCAACCATACCCTCTTGTCGTTCTTTATTTCTAAAGCCCCAAAGTATAGAGCAATCCCACTTACCTAATATCTGATCACATAGCCTCATAAGATCAGTGTTAAGCGAGTCGTAGCCCTTCTGAGATTTTCTTCCCCAACTGTTCATACTTTTCTCCTGCTCTTTCTCTGGCTTCGATTTCATAGGGGATTTTACTATAGATGAACCCAACGCCCACCCATTGAAAAAAGTATAAAATATCCCATATAAAAAACCAAAAATACCTACACATTTGCTCCACATGTACTAGCTCATGAGCGAATGTCCAAAGGTTAAACTTTTTAGCAAACGCTACTCTTTTCTTAGTTAATGTTATGGCTGAAAAGCCTTTCATAAAGGGTAGCTTAAACAGCCAGAAGTCTTCGTATATTATCATTCTTCCCCAACTGTTCACAGCTATCTATCCTCTATCCTAATAACATCTACACTCTCAGGTGCAGCATAGAATCTTGAATACGACATAGCAGATTCCCTACCTAAGCCATCAATAGCCTTAACTCCTCCCCTAATAGTCTTATCCATTGGGAAGTATGTAGTTGATATAATCTCAGACACAGTAACCTGTTGAGCTACTGTATCTACCAAGACTAAATTCAATGTATCGAAGTCTGCGGCACTATTACCTGACCATTTATAGAATACAAAACCTGTTACATTTTCAGCATCTATTGGATTGTCATACTGATCTACTACCATATGTAGCAACTTATCCTGTCCCGGACACGCTATAATCAATAGGCATAGCGTTAGTATAGTTAAAATTATCCTCATTCTCATACATCCCCTTCTTTAATAAATGTTTGTGAAGCTGCTGCTCCTTTACCCACTGTTGCATCAGCAAATGTAGCATGTGCCCAAAAGTACCACTTTCCAGCAATATTAATATCTGTAGTGCTAACAACATCATAGTATATCTTACTGGTATCAGTAGATATTGTAGCTGACCATGATCCTGTAGTTCCTTCTGGATTCTTATACTTGATAAGAAGCGTATCATTGGTACTAAGATTTACATCAGTCTCTAGTATTATACGTAAATTTGATTGCCCAACTATATATATTGCCATTTTAAATCCCTATAATAATGATGATGTAAGTGAAACAACTTGTAACCCACCTGTTATGGTCTCGATTGGACTATGCAAACTAATAGATGTTGCTATCGGGCTGTAGTATGATCCAGTTGTAGCCATTGGTGAATACATACTAACTGTTTCAGTTTGAACTTCAGAGTCTAAGTATATAGCCTGACTAGTAAACTCAGTAGCAGTTATTGATTCCACTATATCCACTAATAATGCGTCGTACGTGAAACTAACACTAATATCTTCTGCCGTTGATACAGCCTCAGAGACAGATATGAAAATCTCTTTAAAGAGTATGCTAACATTTTCAGCAACACCAACAGCCTCAGATGGAGTTAGGCTATCTAGTATAGATTGACCGGCAGTCGAAGATCTCTCTATGGCTCCGCCTACGATACCATTATTAGTAAACGATGCTACCTTGTCACCAATGTCAGCGTAAACAGTCTGTCCTATGTCGGCAAACGCTTCACCAGTTTCCCACCAACTCCCTCTAAGATTCTTCATCTTAGTGTTATCAGCAGGTCTTCCGTTAGTAGGAAAAGGATGTAAAAATAGCAACCCATTATCCAGCGTAGAAAAATCACCAGTAGGCATTGATCCAGTAGCTTCTACAGGAGCTTCACCCTCTACAGTTGCTACAACTAAAAGAGTTCCGCTTGTATTACTTACTCTAAAGTTTACCCATTTACTGGCTACGGTTATTGGGGCAAGATCTACATATACATAGCTTCCAAGCTGCTCTTTGATAGCAAACCTTACTGTGCTTGTAGTGTCTCCGTTGTCTGCAACCGTAAAGTATATGCTAGGATCATTTGCACCAAAGAGTGATTGCCACACTGACCATAGATCAGTTTTTATAACAGATGTGAATAGAAAGTCTAACTCAACGTCCCAATCAGCTTGTATCTGTGCATGAGTAGGTACAGGCAAATCATATGTATCATTGCCATCCATCTCTATTGTAGTAGCCCATACGTCCATATCAGACGCACTATCTATTGAAGTGCTAACATTCTCAGCCACCCCTATAGCATCAACAACACTTATACCTACATCAGCAGTAACGCCTAAGGTTACAGTATTATCTTCAGCCACAGAGACAGCATCTATTATTGAGATATTTATATCATTAGCAGAACTAACAGATAGAGTTATATCTTCTGAAGCACTAATATTATCAACTACGCTTGGTTCTAAACCTCCAGCAGAACCAATAGATAATGTAACGTCTTCAGCGATTCCTACTGTATCAACTATAGATGGCACGAGTTCAATGGCTAGTGATACATCTTCAGCTATAGATATACCATCGTTAATATTAATAGATGTTACATCTATTTCAGAAACACTAATTTCCGTAACTACATCAGCAACTCCAACTCCGTCATTAACTGATATGGTAAAGGTTGTAGCATCTTCCCTTGTAACAGTAATAACATCAGATACAGATGGCGTTTCAACAACGCTTATCTCTATAGTAGATGCACTTGCTACAGAAGCGGTAGATGCTTCAGCAGTACCTACAGCTTCGTTGACGGATATACTTATTGTAGCAGCAGCAAGAATACTTACTACTACATTTTCAGTTAGTGTTGCTCCCATTAACTAAACGTCTTCTCTTCCTCCATAGCAGGATATTGCCTGCCATCTGGATTTATGTGTTTACAAAATATTTCGGTATCTATTAAAAAAGGATACTTCTTCTTTGCTATGTTTGTCCAACCAGCCTTCTTTAAGTACCCACCCTTTATTACTTTAGTACACCAATCTAAATCCTCAGTACCTACAGCCGTAAACCAGCTCTGTGTCTGTGGATCACTATATATTCGTCTAGGTGTCTCGAATACCTGTCGTATAACTTCACCCTTGTATTCGTATTCAGGAGCATCATTCCACATCTCTTTTAATATAGATGTATGAATTAATGTGCATCCCATAGGTAGTCCGTCTACCCAGACCTTGTCTCCCATTTTCCATTTGTTATAGTAGCTATTACCTCTACCCCTATATATCAATGGCTCTGATGGGATTGACTTTGTAAAGTAAAGACCAGACATTACTGGAACATCAGCCTTAAGAATATAATCATTTAGCTTTAGTACAAAGTCTTGTGGTATAATAACATCATGATCTATAAAGACCAACCACTCAAACTCTTGTTTAACGGCAGCATCCACACAACTATTTCTAGCGTCAGCAACAAGGTAGTTCACTGGGCTATGACTATCTACCCATCTTATTGCATCTGTCTGCGACCAATTACAAGGAATAACTTGACCGTATCTAGCTATAACCCACTCAGCTCGAAGCAGCCCCGTCATCGGTATTCCAACCATTACCCTATTCTGTAACTCATCCGTAGCACCATACAGTTTACTGCCTCCGTATTCCATTTTAATTTTACCCACTAGGAACCTCAGCTTTCTCTAATACTACTTCCATGTTACCATTATCTTGCCATGTACTATGCATGATACTGTAGGGTCTAGGTTTATAGATTCCGTATAAAGGGAACCGGGGATCAAAATATTGCCATGTAGCCTCATTGCATGGATTACAGTGAGTAGGGTCTTGTACGTAACCACTACTAGTACCGTATGGAAAGGCGAGTGCCAGTTGGCCTTTAGGTAATAACACTCTCCATATCTCATCCATAAAATCCATCATAAACCAAGGTTTGATATGCTCAATTATATGTGATCCAACAACAGTAAGGCATGACTCATCATCAAGGGGCCACGGGAAGTCTTCCAAGTTATGAACTATATCCACACCCGGTAAGGCTCTCATGTCCATGCCAACAAATCTCTCGTCTAGTTTATTCTCTCCACAACCGACATCAAGAAGTATACCCTTCACCTATTAACTAAATCTTATTTGATAAGTTACGTTTACATTCTGATTAGTACCACATGCAGACGAAGCAAATGTATTACCTGAGAATAAGGTATCATTAGTTGTCGTGGCTGCATAGAGTCCAATATTAGATAGGTTGCTTGCACCAGATAAAAATGAAGCCGATGAAGCGAACGTTGCCGTGAATTGTGCAGTGGTAGATGCAACAGCAGCAAATGTAACAGCTTTACGCTGTGTACTTGAACTGATCTCGCCCGGTAAAGTAGTGCCAGCAGCAGCCACAGTTCCACCAGACCCAAGTGCTACGAAGCCTATTTGTTTAGACCCAGCAGCAGCACCAATAAGATTCACTAAATAATTTAGAAATCCTAAATTGGTTACTTGATTCTCTACCCATCCGCTATCGCCAACGATCTTCCCGTCTTCTTCTATGTTGAGACGGAAAAAACCTTTTGCTTTAACAGCAGAATTACTCATTATTCCTCCTTAGATTAACATTGTTTCTATTTGTTTACAGTCGAATACGCTTATATTTATATCAGCTCCTCCAGCAGCTTGATATTCATGGGCTCCTACGTCCCATGCTGACCTTGTATTGCCATCGATATCATCGCTGAAAGGCCATGTGTCAGCAGACAAATCAGTACCATTGCCTCTTGCTACAGTATCTGCTGACACTAATGCAAAATCAGTTCCCTCATTCTCAAAGTCTACTGTACCTGTTGTTGAATTATCTCCGGGAGCAGTACCATCTTCATCTACATTATAATCAGAACCAGCAGTAAATGAGCCATCGTAGTCAGTAGTAGCATTATTAACTATATTGTTTTTGGCATAAATCGCTGATGCATTCCAAATCCTAATACCATAGTTAGCAAGATATACAGTATTATTGGATATGTAATGTGTAACGCCAGCATCATCTATATCTATAGCTTCATTATCAGAACTGCTAGCATGTTGCCAGCCAGTGACTATATTGTTCCAGATGTATGATGATCCCGTAGAAGCATTATACACTGAAATGCCAAGATGATATCCACTAACAGTATAGGTTCCATATCCCTTAACAAAATTATTACCAAACTTACACCAACCAGCACTACCACCAGTGTTGTTCCACCAGATACCATACATGTCTTGAGCAGTGTTTAAACTGATCCCTATTTGTATTCCTTCAATCTCAATATGATCAGCACCAGATACGATTCTTATCGCATATGTTCCACCAGTTCCTGATGATATGTCAAGACGATACTTACTTGTACTCCATATTGTTGATGCTTTATTAGCAGCATCATGATTTTGGATTCTAATATATTGAGTAGCTGATGTTGTCCAGCCATTTATAAGTACCACTGCACCATCAACCGTTCCGCTAGAGCTTCTACATGAAGCTACCTGTATCTCATCTGATGATGTAAGATTTCCATTTTTAGCAGCTTCCCAAGCAGTTAGAGATGTATAATCAGTTCCTGTATCGTTATCAGGATCAATTACACTAGTTACTGTAGTAGCCATTAGTCGTAAATCCTATTGTTAATATATGTTTCAAATTGTGATAATGTAGCAGATAGTATCCCACCATTGGCCCTAATCGTATTTACTGCTGAAGGTGTTAGATAAAATTGTTTCTTATCTAATATCTCTTGTAATTTTCTAGATGTTTGTTGTCTGAATCTAGCACCCAACAAAGCTCCCTCCATATCGAATCTTAAATACTCATTCTCAACATGCTCCGTAATAATACCGCCTGCATCAGTAACTATTCTTTCTGCATGGTCCGGATCAGCAACGGTGTTAGAATAGTCTACTGTTAGTTTATGTAGCCCAGTTGTCGCATTATAACTGTCTTCAGTGAATATAACATTGTCAACATTAGCAGACCAGAATGCCTCTGACTGTAACATCCCCGGGGCTCCAGCGTTATCAAATGCCCAGATATCGAATATAACGCTATTCTTTGTACCACTCTGGACTACCGCATTCCACTTATTTAAATATCCTTCTGCACGCTCACGAGTCATATCGCCAAGACCTGAAGCATTTGCATTGCCAGTATACATATTTATTCTAAATCCATCTATAGCAGGTAACGTTAAAAGCGTTTCATACTCTATAAGGCTTTCATATGCTTGCGTCAAATCTTTCTCTCCGTAAACATTTTTTATAATGTTTTGAACATCAGAAACGCTTCCATCAGTTATCCTTATATATACGAAATCATCATTAGGTTGCTCTTTTAACCCGTATCCAGAATTTGGATAATCTTTTATGGTTACAAAATTTCCATATTGATTGGTTCGTATAGATATTTGTAGTTCACATGCCATTATTGCTGTGTCCCACCTATATAAACATTCCCTTTAATTTTATGACCAGCAGTTAGGGCCCATATAATACGTCCCTTACTAGCCCATGAAAACTGTTGTGGGAATAAGTCAAGTGGCATATAAACATCTGCACTAGCAGCATCAACATTCATAAGGTATCTACTGACAGTATCAAGAAGAGCCCCTTCTGAATCGTTGTAATAGGTTCCCCACTCTCCAGAATCAGCGTTATATAATTGCAAGCTAATAGTGCTATATGATGT
>Ga0307380_10013182_pt1 | contig 10232 bp, 3 predicted proteins | sample UN3MG_FD_202239 | JGI IMG/M metagenome (GOLD analysis project Ga0307380, IMG submission 202239) | Soil microbial communities from Risofladan, Vaasa, Finland - UN-3 | ecosystem: Environmental > Terrestrial > Soil > Coastal area > Acid sulfate soil | place: Finland: Risofladan, Vaasa | collected... | reverse complement strand
CTGGCAAGAGGCTTCGGCCTGCAGCGACGTGCGACTCGACGACGCAGACTCAGCCGCGCAATACATCGAAGCGGCTCTGCGCTTGTTTCCGGATCGGTCGTCGATTCGACTGAAATCCTTGCGACTCGCCAACAAGCGGGGCGATGATCTCGCGTTCCAGTCTGCCTGCGACTGGTTTCGGGCGAACGCGCCCGGCGATCCGGCATTCGTAGCGCAGGGGCTTCGCCGTGCGCTCGCTGAAGGAGATGGTTCGCAGACCCAAGCGATCGCTCAAAACGCTGCAACCGTGTTTCCCCAATCCGAATACCTGCAGGCGGCGCGCGACGTGGCCGCGATTCGGACCGGTTCCGTCGCAGATCGGGTCGAGCACTTGCAGGAGTGTGCGGAATCCGCGGAAGGAGAAGCACGCGCCCGATGCCTGTGGCACGCCGCCCAGCTCGCCAATTCCAGCCCAGGAACCGAGCCGGATGCGCAGGTCCTTTACAGCAAGGCGATCGCGGCGGCCGGCGGCTCCAAGACCCGGATCGTTCGAGAAGCCTTGGGTGCCGCGCTCCGCGCGAAGCAACCCGATCGAATTCTCGAGCGTTGCGCCGAGCTGAGCCAATGCGAAGTCGACCCCGCCGAGCGTTCGTCGATCGGATTCACGGAGTACTACGTGACCCAGCATGGCTCGAGCGCCGACGAACCAGCCCAGGTCGTGCTGCGCGATGCGGTCCAGAACCCAGACAGCCGCGAATGGGCCCCCGGACTTGCTCGGGCCCATGCCGCATGGTCCGGCAACGAGGCCTTGCTGGCCGAGGCCCACGAAGCACTGGCAGGAGTCACCGACGGCGAATCGAAGCTGGGGCACCTGAGCGCCGCTGGGCAGGCCCATGCTCGAAGCGGGAACTGGAGCGCGGCCGAGCGCGTACTTCGGCAAGCCTCTGCCGCGGCGCCAGATGATGATTACGTCCTATCCCTGCTCGACGGGGTATTGCGGGAGGGAGGGCACCCCGAAGACGTGGTGTCGCTAGCAAGGGAGCGCGTGCAAGGCCCCTCGGGGACCCAGCTTGGTGAGGTGTCACTTCTTCTGGCTGGCGCGGCCGCGGAGCGATCCGAGAACCTTCATGCCGCCGAGCAGGCTTATGAGCAGGCTGTCTTGGAAGACCCCAGCTCGCCCTCCCCGGCCTTGGCGCTTCTCGATATCGCTCGCCGCAGAGGGGACGCAGAGGCGACCCTGCACGCCTACGAACGGCTCTCGGAGTCCAATCTCGGCGGCGGCGTACCGGAGCTCTACGCGCTGCTTCGGGGCGACGCGCTCGCGTTCCGGGAAACGGTCGGCGCAGAGACGAGCGACGCGTACGAACGAGGCCTCGAGCATCCGACCAGCGCGGTTGCTGCCGCCGTTGCCCTGATGTCCTTGCCGCGTCGGCTCACGTCGGCAGAGCAGAGGGCGGCCTCGGAGGAAGTCCTTGCGGACGTCGGTGAATCTTCTGAGAATATCGCTGAAGAGTTTGAGACCGCCTACGGCGCACTCCGTGCGTCGCTCGCTGAAGAGAGCTCGTCATCCGGCGACGCCTGGCTTCAGCTCGCGGCTCTGGCGCCAAGCGAGAGCCTCCGCGCCGCGGCGCTGCTCCAAGGGCTTCGGGCGACACGAATCGCGCAAGGAGCCGGTGCGGCAGACGAGATCTTCATGCTGGCGCAAGATGCCGGGGTGCTCTCCGAGTCGCAAAGCGACGCTACGATCGCGATCGACGAGGCGCTCGCGCCTGGAGATGACGCCGAGATTCGTGCGCACGCACTCGAACACAAGAGACGACATAGCGAAGCGATTGGACGCGGCGCACTCGACGCGGCGTATTGCCGTGCTCTGGTCGAGGCACACCGGGGGGCGGAAGCCGTGGCCTTGCTGAGCGCTGCCGTGAACGAGCGGCCGGACGACCTCTCCGTCTGGGAGATGCTCCGAGACGCAGCGCGGCAAGCGGGCGATTGGCCCTCGGTCGCGCAGGCATGCGAGCGCCTTGCGCCTTTCGTCGACGGTTCGCTCAAGGCCGATCTCTTGGAGGAGGCCGGCGTCGTGCGATTGGATCACCTCGAGCAATACCAGCAAGCCCGGGACCTATTTCGCGCCGCTCTCCACGAAGACCCGCGCCGCGATGTTGCGTTCAGGCGATTGCACGACCTGCTGACAGCGCAGGAGGATGCCGAAGCGCTCGAAACGCTAGTGTCGGAGCGGCTCGCGCTCAGCGATCCGGAAGACCGTCAAGAGCTCTTGTACGAGCGTGCCCGACTTCTCCGCGGCTTCAGCGACCGGCCTGGCGCACTCGAAGTGCTGGACGAGCTCATCGCCTCGGAACCCGACCATCCAGGGGCTCTGGCCCTGGCCGCCGAAATCCACGTCTCGCTCGAGCAATGGGCGGAGGCCGTCGCTTGCCTCCGAAGCTTGGCGATGGCCGGTATTCCAGAGGAACAGCGACGTGTGGCGCACCTCGGCGCTGCAGACTTCCTCGAAACGCACCTCGGAGCGAAGTCCGAAGCGCTCCAGGAGCTGCGCGCGATCGAAGCCCTCGACCTCGCCGACGCCCAGATTTGGACGCGCATCGGCGCCCTCGAGCTCGAGCTCGAGAACCGCGGAGCCGCAATCGACGCCTACCAGCGGGCTCTCGATGCGGAACCCACGAATGCCGCCGCGATCTCGATTCTCATCGAGCTACTCGACGGCGCTGCGAGGAACGATGCGCTCGTGGCGTTCGAGCAGGCCGTCTGGCAACGGATCAACGAGGGTCGCCTCGATGCCGCGCTTCTCGAAGGATTGGCCGACGCCGCGAGCTGGCGAGGAGACGCTCGACGAACCGCCGCGGTTCACGCCGCGCGGGTCGCGCTGGGGCTTTCGCCGAGCTCGGGCGTCAGCAACTTCGACCTCGACCAAGTCTCCGTAGCCGCGCTCTGGGATGTCAATGCTGACGAGTTGCTTCGAGACGTGCTCCGTAGCGCAGGTCCCGCGCTGACGAAGTCACGATGGCGAACGAAGAGAGCGGCGCCAGACGATCCGATTTGCACGGAGCTCGAGCGCATCTGTCAGCGATTCGGCACACGCGCAGGCTTGGTCAAGCTTTCCGATGAACCCGATGCAACGCTCGAGGCCGAGCTAGGCGACTCGGCGGTGGACTGGGTCGTTCCGCGCGGATCGAAAGCAGGCCTCGACGCCGCAGGCCGATTCGCAGCCGGCCGCCTCGCTTGGGGAACGCCGCACGGCGCTGCGCGACTGCTCGATGATTCCCCGGAGAAAGTTGCAGGCAAGCTCGCTGCCATTCTTCGAGCCGCGCGTTGCGAGCTCGCCCCCGGGGGACCTCAGCTACCGGCAGCTCAGATCAAGCTGCGGCGAATCGTCCGCAAGGCGGTCAAGGACCGAGTGGGAGACGCGACGCTCACAGCTCCGGCGTTGATCACGTTTGCGCGAAGTCTGCAGCGAAGCGCGGACCGTGCGGGATTGCTGACGTCGGGAAACATCGCGGTGGCTTTGAGCAAGCTTCTCGGCGGGAACCCCTCGCTGAACGCACTGCGCAGCTCCCCGCGCGGGCTCGACATTCTCAGATTCTGGATTCACGCCGACTCTCCGCTCTGGGGGAACGATGTCTGAAGACGACCTCAGCGCTGCAAGCCGGGAGTCGGAAGCGCCTTCATTCGACTTTGACGAGGATGCGATCGCGACCCTGCTCGACACCTTCGTGGAGACACGAACGGGACCTCAAGCGAAGCGGGTCAGCCGCCCCCCCGACCCCTCGGATTCGGGGGCCCAGGCGGCACAGCGAACCGTATTTCAGGTGCGCTCCCGGGACGAGAGTTTGCCGCTGGTCGGTGAGCGCCCCGAAGCCAAGAAGCGACGCATCGAACTGCTCGAAGCGCTCGCGGGCCGCGCGGTCGGTTCGGCGAAAGCGAGACTACTCACGTCTGCGGCTGAGCTCCACGAGCGGCTTGGCAACGCCGAGGCCGCGGAACGTGACTACCAAATGGCCTTGGGTGCAGATGCACGCGACGTGGTCGTCGTGCGTGCGATGAGGCGATGCGCGATGAACCGCGAGGACTGGCCGGCCGCGGCCGACGCCCTCGAAAAGGAAGCGGGCCTCGAGCTGAGCAGCTCGGAACGAGGCTCCGCACTCAAGCTGCTCGCGAGCATTCAGCTCTGGAAGCTCCGCGATCCAGCCGCTGGGGAGCAGGCGGCTTCGCATGCTGTAGCGCTTCGGGATGAAGACTTCTCGGCGCTGGTCTTGCTAGCATCCGCGCGAATGGCGCGTGGCGACGCCGGAGGTGCAGCCGACGCCCTCAGCTCTGCGGCTGAACATTGGCCGCAATCCGAAGCTCGCGGTCTCATTCACTTGCACGCTGCGGAGCTCATGGAGGATGCCGGAGCCCTCGAATCCGCTCAACGCGCGTATCAGCGCGTTCTCGAGCTCAGTCCGTCGCGACTTGCGGCGCACCTCGGCGTAGTCCGGGTGTCTAGAGCGCTCGGAGCCTGGGAACCGGCGATAGAAGCGCTGCACCAAGCGGCCGAAGTCGCCCCCGCGCCAGTCGCCGCGGCACTCCTCCGCACGGCTGCGTGTGTGCGGATGAGGACCGGGGGTCCGAAAGAACTGGTCACACTCCTCGAGGGGGCGGTCGACGTGGCTTCGCGATGGACGCTTGCTGAAGCCGCTGCACTCGCAAACGAGCTCGAACGGGCGATCGAGGCGTTTGACTCCGACGTGCCGGGCCTGAGCCCAGAAGCTCGCACTATGAGCAGCGCCCGCCGCGCGCGCTTTCACGCCGAGCTGCAAGACCCTGCACGATTCGAGCGCGCCGCGAGCGAGAGCGGATCCGCGCGCAGCTTGACCCCTTACCTCCGGGCTTGCCACCGTCTGCTGAGCTCGAACGAAGAGGACGAAGGCAGACTGCGGAGAATGCTCGAAACCGTCTCCGACGAGGCATCGAGCCCTTCGTCGCGCATGGTTCGCGCGGACGACGCTGCGAGGGATGGGAACGGTGCCCGGTTCTTCCAGGCCCTCGAACACGAGCTCGATGAGGCTCCAGACCATCTCGCTGCTGGCGCAGCGCTCGCATGGGTGGAGATGGCCGAACACTCCGCCCGGATCGATCACCGGAGCGCTCTGCTTCGGGCAGAGGAGCGCATGCCGCAGAATCCGCTGATCGCGCAAGCCCTCCTTCTCGACGACGATGATGTGTCCGCGAACGCCAGACGCTGGTCCAACGCGGGCCGGGCCACAGAGGGCGATCGACGGGCATTTGCGTTCACGATGGCCGCGCGACTCGCTTCACCTGAAACCGAGGCGGCGATGGGTGCTTCTGACGAGGCGCTGGCGGCGTCGACCGACTACTGGCCCACGCTTTGGGAGCTCGAGGACCAGATTGGCCCCCCCGATGCGCGCGCAGCAAGCGCTGTCAGGCAAGCCGAGCTCGACGCGGCGAACGAAATTCCAGACATGCTGCGGGCATCGATGTGGACGACCTCGGCGAGCAAACGGCTGGAGCTTGCCGCGGCGACGCTCGACCGGGCCGCGCCCGATCCACTCCTGCTCGAACATCTCTTCGACGCCGCCGGGACTAGCAGTGAGGCTGCAGGCGATCTGATGATGCTGGCTGCGGATCGAATGGCCGGGCTACCATACTTCGAACGCGCCGCAGACTCATACCGCTTGGCGGGCCTTCCGAGCCAGGCAGCCAAGGTGCTCCGCGCGGCATCGGCTAAGCGGCCCGAAGACCCCATGATCCGAGTGCAGCGAAAGGACGCCGAGCTCGAAGCCTGCGAGTTCGCGCGTCTGGCCGACTCGGCAATGCGCCGCGCACGCGAGGCACGGACCGACGAAGAGGAGCTCGGCGCGTTTGCTGACATGGCCGAGGTCGACCGACTTGCCCGCCGCGACATGCAAAGCGCGCGTCTGGCGCTGCAATCAATCGCCGAATCGCGCCCCGATCACATCCCCACCGCCCGCGCTCTCGAATGGGACGCGCTGCGGGAAAACGACACCGAGCGCATCCGCTCGAGCGCTCGCCGCCTCTTGGAGATCTTGCCAGCGGACTCGGCCGAGAGGCTCGCTAGGCAGAGGCTCATCCTCGAATCACTGAGCTCGGATCCGGACATCATGCGGATCGACCTCGACCGGCAGCTCGGCCGGATCGAGGAGCCGCTCGCGGCGGACCCGGGCCTCGCGAGACAGGTGCTCGGCGCAGCCTATGCAGGCAGCCAGCCCTTGCGTTGCGTTCCCGCACTGGAAGCCTTGCGGAGCACCCTCGGTGACGAGCTCGAAGAGGGGGCGGTTGCCCTGGACACCGCCCGCGTGCTCGAGCGCATCGGGGATCACGAGCGAGCGCTCCAAACACTGGACGCAGCTGGAAGTCATCCGCTCGCCCGGGAGTCGGAAGCACGACTTCTGCACACGGCCAAGCGCTGGGAGGAAGCCGCGGCCACGTACAGAGACGCTGCAACCCGGGCCAAAGACAGCCATCGTGCGGCGGCCCTGTGGCGCGAGGCAGCTTGCATCTTGGAAGAAGAGCTCGGCAACCTCGACGCTGCAGTCGATGCCTGGGTTGCCGCCGCCAACTGCGACATCCGGTATCTCGACGTGTACCGTCGGCTCGCTGCCTTGTACCGAAGACAGGGCGAGCTCGATCGGCTCGCCAGCCTGACCGATCGACGAATCGATGCGGGGGCCGATACTCCCACCCTCGTGAGCCTTCTTGTCGACAAGGCTCGACAGCGTCGTGAGCGTGGCGACTTGGAAGGCGTAATTGCCGCTCTCGACGAGTGCCTCGAGCTCGATCCACATCACTTTGCCGCGCTCAAAGAGCTGGTCGACACGCATCGCGGAGCTGAAGATTGGCAAGGGGCTGCGGAAGCGCTGATTCGGATCGCGCGATTGAAGCGCAGCGTCGAGGAGCAGAGCTGGGCGTTCACTCAACTGGCCGAGATTTACGACGTGCACCTTCACGATCTTTCGCGCGCCGAAGCCTCCCTACGCCAGGTCGCCAAGCTCGCGCCAACGCACTTGGAAACGCTGGACCGCCTGGCGTCGGTACTGAGCCGGGAGAACAAGGCTCTGGAAGCGGCCCGCTTGCTCGAAGAGCTCATCCGGCGGACGACTGGCGAAACCGAGCTGCGCGACTACCGCATTCGCTTGGCTGTCGCAGTGGAATCGGCCGGACAGCCGAGGCAGGCCGAGCTCTTGCTCGAGAGCCTGCGTGCGGAGCAGCCGACGGAGATCGACGTGATTCTCGCGGCAGCAGACCACTATCAGCGCCAAGGCGCGGCCCCGGCCGAAGCCATGCACTTGAATCGGGCCGTCACAGACCTGCGGTCCGCGATCGACGCCGACCCCGGCAGCGAGGCTCTATGGACGACACTCGTTCGTGTTCTTCACAGGCGGCACGGTCCCGGCCCCGCCTCTTGCGCGGCTAGCGCCGCCATTGCACTCGGGCACCCGGCATCGCTGTTCGACGGCGACGTCAGCAGGCAAAACGAGGCCCTGGGAGAGCCGAAGGTTCCGATGTCCAAGTTGGTAGACAGCATCGTTGCGCCAGTCGGTTTGCCGCAAACCCTGCGGCGCCTCTTCGCGCTCAGCGAACAGTCCTTCGACAAGGCGCTGCCTTTCGACGCGAGCGCCTGGCACCTGCGACGCCCGTCAGGGCCCTTCATGAGCCTCGTGGAGGAGGCGGGTGCGGTCGCCGAGGCCCTCGGAATCAGCGAGCCCCGCCTCCGGGTCACGCACGTCGCCCCCGCGGCCTGCATGCCGGTCTCCGGCGACCCACCGACGATCGTCGTGGGCGGGAAGCTCCATGAAATCACCAGTGCGCGCGAAAGGGTCTTTCTGTTCGCACGCGCATTGAAGGTCGCGAGCAATCATCTTGCGCCAGCCCTTCGCGCGCGCCCGGAGGAGCTCGACGTGGCCTTGCTCGCATTGCTCCAAGCCCACGATGCGAGCCGTGGCGAGCACCCACGTGCCCGTGAGCTCCAAGACCTTCGCAAGAAGCTCCTCAAGTCCGTGCCGAGACGCTGGCGCGACGAAGTCGAGAGCCTCGTGCTCGAGTTACGAGGGAACGCGAGCTTTTCGACGCGCTCCGTTCCGATGGCGATCTCGGAGCTGGGCGACCGAGCGGCCTTGACCCTGACCGGGGACGTCCCGTCGGCGGTCGATGCGCTGCTCAAGATCGCCGGGCACGATGTGCCGGCCAGCGACTCAGGCCGATTGGGGGCTATTCTCGAAAACCGCGAAGCCTGGGCGATGGTCCGATTCGCGATCGCTGACGCACATTTTGAAGCTCGCGCCCAAGCTGGTGTAGATCCCTAGAACGATGCGATTGGGTTTCATCGGTCCAGCGAAAACGGACACGGCTGCTCTCGAGCGCGCCGCCAAGCTTCTCATCTGCGACCTCGAGGTCGACACGTTGATATACCTCGGTGAAGACGATGCTCTTCGAGAGTTCATCGCCGCGCACACGAACGGTGGCAGCGAGGAACCGATCGAGCAGCAAGTCGCCGAGGTTGCTGCAACCGGCTCTCCCGAACAAATCACGGAGGTACTCAGACGGCTTCGGGGCGCACGCTACCTCGGAAAGCTTCGCGTCGTGCCTGCGCCTCCAATTCGCGCAATGGAGATGCTGGACGACCGGATCGTGCTCATCGTGAGAAACAAGTCGACGATCGGAGAAGAAGACGTGATCAACTCAAACCTCGTCGTGTACGGCGACGGAAACGAGTTGATGTTCAAGCGCTTCGGACCCCGTTGTTTCTTCAGCCCCGGTCCTCTCGATCATGGACACGTGGGTGTGATCGATGACCAATCAGAGACCGGTGGTGTCGTCCTCGAAGCCATCGACGTGAACGGCGATCTCCGTTGGAGAGAGCCAATCCAAGGGCGCGGAGCAAAGGTCATGGTGGCGCCGTGACCGCCGAGCGGATCGCAATCTATGGAGGCAGCTTCGATCCGCCGCATCTCGGACACGTGCTCTCGGTCGCTTGGGCACTCTCGGCCGCCGAGATCGACTCCGTCTGGGTCATTCCAACTTGGAAACACGCGTTCGATAAGGAGCATCGCGCCTCGTTCGAAGAACGACTGGCTCTGGCGGAGCTCGCATTCGCTCCATTCCGCGAGGTTCTCGTCTCCGACGTCGAGCGGCGTCTAGGAGGGGTGAGCCGAACGCTCGTCACGCTCGAGGCACTCCAAGCGGAGCGCCCAGGCGCCGTATTTCGCCTTCTGATCGGTGCCGATGTCTTGCCGACGACCTCGCGCTGGCACCGCTGGGAAGAGGTTGCCCGCCTCGCCCCGCCGCTGGTCGTCGGGCGTGAAGGATACCCTGCTCCAGAGGGCTGCCCCATCTCGATTCCGAACGTCAACTCGACCGAGATTCGTCTCCGGCTCTCGAATGCAGGCGAGATACGCGGCCTCGTCCCGACGAAGGTGGTCGAGCACATCCGATCCCACGGGCTCTATCAAGGCTCTCCATGAAGCTCCTGATCATCGGCCGCGGCCGGGTTGGCCACGCCCTCCGGCGGAGTCTCGCACCCAGCGAGGCCTTCGAGACCATGATCGAAGGACGACGCTGGAACGCGTCGAGCGTTCGAGCGGCCGACGCAGTCGTGCTTGCCGTATCCGATGATTCCATCGAGACGCTGGCGAATGCCGTTGCGCCGTACTTGAAGCATGGCGCAACGGTCCTTCACTGCGCTGGCGCCCGGGGAACAGGCGAGCTTCGCGCCTGCCAGGATCACGGTGCAGCCGTGGGCGTAATGCATCCGCTCGTGTCACTGCCGAGCCGGCGGAGCAGTCCGAGCTTCGTTGGGATGACGTTCTGCGTGCACGGGTCACGGCGTGCGGTCTCGACGAGCCGCCGCATCGCGAAAGCCTCAGGCGCGGTCGTCGTCGTCGCACAGACCGGCGACGCGAGGTACCACGCAGCTGCCGCGTTGGCCGCGAATGGCGCCGCTGCGCTGGCGTTCGTGTCCGTCCAGGTGCTGGAGCACGTCGGTTTCGACAAGCGTGCCGCCGAACGGGCTATCGGTGGTCTCTTGCAAAGCGTCGGCGAGAACGTCCAGCGGCTCGGCGTTCCCGACTCGCTCACCGGCCCGATCGCGCGAGGAGACGCCAGCACCGTCGCGAGGCATCGCGACGCGCTGAGGACCACCAACCGGAGCCTGCTCTCGACCTACGACGCTCTGATTCCCACCATAGTGAGCTGCGCGCGAGCTGCGGGCCTGACGCGCT
>Ga0307380_10013178_pt1 | contig 10234 bp, 13 predicted proteins | sample UN3MG_FD_202239 | JGI IMG/M metagenome (GOLD analysis project Ga0307380, IMG submission 202239) | Soil microbial communities from Risofladan, Vaasa, Finland - UN-3 | ecosystem: Environmental > Terrestrial > Soil > Coastal area > Acid sulfate soil | place: Finland: Risofladan, Vaasa | collected... | reverse complement strand
AATGCTTACAACGCTCTGGCTGGCAACGATATTTGTTTGGGAATCGAATGCGTTTCTGTGGCTTTCCAGGTGGCACAAACTTGATGATGTCGTCCATGCTCATCTACTTCACCTTCTCCATATTGGCTTTGATGGACTTGACCTTTTTGGCTACCAGATCGTACCGCATGGACTCCGGCCCGTACCCACTGAAGGCCAGCTTAAGATACCCGAGGTCCACCATGATACGGATGTGTCGGTCCAGGGTCTCGGGCTTCGCGGCCCCGATCTCCACCGATAGCATATTCTCGATCAGCCTCCGGGGGATGTCGATCCTGTGACCCTCCCCATCCAGGTCGAATATGATGTTGCAGTATGCGTTCTTGATCTGGGTCATTCGTTAATCCCCAGAGACGGGACACTGTACAGCCAGGGCTCCGTTGTGAACACGATCCGCGTAGCCCCATCCTTTTTTCCAAGGTGTAGAGTTCCACCTGTCATATCAGAGTACCAATACCCATCGGGATGTTTTATCCACTTCGGCCCATCTTCATTCATTCGTCGGCCTCCTTCCACCCCTTAGCACCCATTGCTAGGCATCGCTGGCAGGTTATCTCGGTAGCCTTTATCTTTGTCACATCATGGGAAAGATTCCGTGTTCCTAGCCCACATATCGTTAGACCTTGACCATAGGCAAGATGGACGACAGACCCACACCCTACTTTAACTGGAAAGTATCTGTCGGTCATTCGTCGGCCTCCCACTCGAATTCGTATATGGCCGGGGTAGGCGACCCTAGCGCAATCACCATATCCACTGGCTTCGGCCCTACAACGCCGGGCGCGGCCTTCTCTGTATGAGTCATTCAGTCACGCTCCGTTCCCCAATCATCCTGTGGGATGCCCATCCACTCAGCTATGTCATGAGGGGTCATGTGGAGATATGCGTCGAAGTGTTTTGCCGCGTACACTATTACCTGCCAGAACTCTCCGTCGCCGGCCTGATACATATCATCGATCAGACTACATACAACCAGGAGCTGGTCTTCGTACATCTTTCGCATTTCGTTCTTCTGAGTTCGAGTCGTCATCGTCGCAACCTTCCATACCTTAAAGGGGGGTGTGGATATATAATACTTTGTAATGGGTGTAGGGCCGGTTCCTAAAAATGTCTGTTTGGGTCCGGCATAGACGAGCCGATGCAGATCAAGACAAGACTTATCTATGCCGGACCCCCTACCTGGAAGGTTGCGCTAAGGTAGTGATTCAGACATGGACGACAACCAATATAATCCTTTCGTATCTCACCCCCCGTTCAAGGATACCTTTTCTCCGTCAAAACAGACGGGAAACACCCGAGAGACTTTCGGGACGTGTAGTGCTATGGCAGGGGTTGACAGCAGCCATAGCCCGTTGGAGCTAGGGACATTACAGAGGAAAACCGTGAGCTGGGACCTACCCGATTTTTTTGGTCTAGGCACAATTGCGACGAGCCAGCGAAGCGTAGACAGTCCCCTATGTAGACAACCACGATCCGTAAGACTCGAAGGTAGTTGCCAACCAACCGTACAGGTTTAGCGTGGTCAGCAGGGGGTGTCCTTCTGCAAGGGTCCCCGTGGGGTCCCAATGCCATGCGCTTGGGGCCCCAGGGGGTCATGCCTGTATGATAGTGTGAATGCTGGCATGGGGGGGTAGTTAGGGGGTGCTCGAGGGGGAAAACGATCTGAGACATTTCCAGGGTTCGCCCCCTCTCCCATTGAGAAGTTGGCAAAGGATTAATAACTTAAAAATCAATGTCCATGTATGGTTCGTAAGGTTATTAAACGATCATATGCGAAGCATCGCCGAGCTAAAGCCGCATCTCTTATGCGAACAGGCATGGGAGCAAGACGAGCTAGAAGAGTTGCCAGACAGGTTTCCGGTTCTCGAAAAACACAACGAAAGGCTCAGAGGAAGTATTCTCGGTAGGTGCTTATCGTGAAGCATAGTACGAAAGTACGGTTCAAGACGGGAGCTGGAAAGGTCGTCCGTTTCACGGCCAAGTCTGCCGGTCGAGCCGCCAGATACGGCTCTAAGAAGGTCGGCGATTACAGCCGACAGAAGGTCGAGTACCAGCCATATAAGACTCCAGCTCAACGAAAGGCCGCCGCTTCGAAGGCTCGGACAGTTAGGACAACTTCTAGTAAAACCAGGGGCAAGGTCGCAAGATGCCCTATATGTGGCAGGATGCAATATCTTACTCCTAGTGGTAAGCCTATAACTACAAACGCTCAAGTAAACGCATGGCTCGCCACACACGTTCGCGCGGTTCATTCCAAGTGATCCATCCATATTTCTATATATGTAGAAGTGGTTTAACTACATAGCATGAGATATAGTTTTGAACCGATAAAGGTCGGTATCTGGCATATGGGGTCGTAACCATGATAATCCAATACTTCACGGCTGAGGGTCGTTGCATAATAGAGAAGACAAGGCTTAGCGCGCGATACCTCGAGATGCGGGACGGGGACCATCCGATAACGAACGACTCGGTATGGCAGGACGACAAGCGCACCAGGCAACCTATCCTGGTCATCCACGAGGGCTGCCTGGGACCCTTCGGGGCTGACATGACCGAAGAGGACATCATAAGCATAATGACTGAGATAGAGCTGATCAAGCTGAGTTACAAACGCCCATCAGTATCCAAGATGTGGGCCAGGAGCTTGGCCAGGATGTTCGATTGGTTTTGGGCCAAGGGGGTCCTGTTGCTCATATTCGGCATGATCGCATACTTTGTGATCCAGTCGATACTCGAAGGGGGGGCGTAAGATGGCAAGGGATTTCACAGATTACATAGCAGAAGTGATGGGGTCGGGGGACCGGGTATATTTCCAGCAGCATTTCAGGCAGCTAAAGAAGGACCCAGAGATCACGGACTTCGAGCTCCACGGACGGAAGTATCTTCTCAATAAGGACCGAGCCTATTGGGTGAAGGGCTATACCCCTTGGAAGAAATGGAACAGAAAAGAGCCCCTAGTCTCATTGAATGAATTGCTTAGAAGCAAAAAAGTGGGCCTCATCAAGTACAGAGAACCCGCATCCACGCCTGGGACCTCGAAAATGGTGGAGGTCAGCCGGGAGGTCCCGGTAGGGTATTCGTGCATGATATGCGCCGACCGGGGGGCCGCTCCATTCACTACCAAGAGCCCTCGAGCTATGAAGGGCCATGTAACCAGATTCCACAAGGGGGCCAAGGCGGAGATGGTGACAAAGGTGGAGACAGAGACCATCACCGAGCTTCAGCCCGTGATGGAAGTGGTCGAGCCCATGCACATATCCCGGATGCACCAGCCGTCCGGCCAGATCAGGGTAGACGGCCAGCCCCTGAATCTGACCGAGGATTCCCTGCTGAATATCATCACCCCCAGGCTGCTGAAGGTTGAGATAGAGGACGACCTGTACCGGAAGGCGTACAGGTCCTATAAGTTCGGGAACATATTGCCCATAACGCAGAAATGGTGGATCTGGGTGGTCGTCGCGGTGTTCGCTGTATTCCTGATACTGATACTGACAGGGAACTTCAAGGTGTGATCATGGCAAAAAAGGACTCGGACGCATTCGTGGACCCTCAGACGCATATAACCCGGTTCAACTTCACCAGGGACGAAGAGGTTGATGAACGCTCGAGGGTGGACTCCTATGAGGAACTGGCCTTGGTTGAACGAAAAAAGGTACTCTTTAGAGTGACCAAGATACCGATTTACGGGATTATAGCCGCTACCAGGCTACACCTGAAGATATCCAAGGACGGCAAGGCCAGAGAAGAGGCTGTGGATTCCTTGAAGGCCACTAACGACCCTATGAAGGGCCTCAATACCGGTTTCGCTGTCGTCACAGATGCAATAGACGACCAGAAGGCTAGGTCAGGATGAACGAATACACCCCTGGAGTCATGGTGACTCCTGGTGAGCGGGTCGTGCGTGTCAACGTCATCAGCCTGAAGCATCAGGTCAAACAAGGCAAACGACCGCATACCGTACCGTTGATAGATAAGTCGGGTATCAGGTTCCTGGCTGAGTGTGGTAAGGAGCGCGTGGATCATGGCCGGGACTGTATGTATCTATGGACGGGGGATAGAGGGGCTGGGAAATCCACCGGGATACTCGAGACGGCCCTGGCGATAGACCCGAAGTTCGAGGTTGACAGCATCACATTCTGGCTGGAGGACTTCGGGACCAAGTTCGCATCCAATCCTCAGGGTGGGAAACAAGCAGATGGTTCCGTGCTCTACCCTCAGGTAAGCCTAGATGAAGCCGGACATGCGCTCTATGGACCGCAATGGCTGGCCAGGGAGCAACTGGAGATCTCCAAGAACATGATAATCAACCGTATCATGCGGCAGATCGTCCATGTAGCCGTACCCAAGCGAAAGCAATTCAACAATCAGATCAGGGACATGGCCTATGTATGGATACACGTCTCAGAGCCCAAGGAATATAAGCAGGGGTATGCCGTGGTCCGAATGGCTCCGGTCGAGAAGCAAAGCGAGTTTCATTCTGAGAAGTACTGGGAACCTAAGATGGCCTTCATATTCCCTGAGATAACTGGCGATCTCTGGGAGCGGTACGAAGCCAAGAAGATATCATTTGTCAGGGAGGCCAGTAAGGACATGGGCCACGCGAGCAACACCAAGGCTGCCAAGTATGCGGTGGCTAGAGACGCCCTGATGAAAGAATATTACAACTACCGTAAGACGCACAACGACCCGATCTCATGCGAGGCACTCGGTGAGATATCCGGGTTGAGAACGTCTCAGACTTGGCGAATACTCAACGATACGAAAGATGCCCTTCCTTAATAAACTATACTATTATAGGCAGGGGAAAGGGGGAAAATGGAAAAATCGGATTTCTTCATTCATCACCATTCATAGTTTGACTGTTTCGGTCGTATCTATCTTCTCGTTCGAGGGTTTCCGTACCCTTGTGTCATATGAATTATTCTTAGCAAAATATATAAATACCCATGAGGCCAATTACCTTTTATGTACCAAATGGGTCAACACGGCCCAGGGGGTGAATAAAGGTGAAACTCAAGCTCTTCAACGACGACAAGGGAGAACTCAGCATCGGTAAGGTCATCGGTGTCGTTATCCTGATCATAATCGGGCTTCTCATGCTCCCGCTTGTGCAGGATGCGGTGGTCTCCGCTCAGGAGAATGCGACCTCCGACTCATCCTCGACGCTGCTCGGGATGGTGACGATCTTCTACATCCTCGGGATAGTTCTCGCGGCTGTCGTCTGGGTCGTTGTTGAGGCAAAGAAGCTCGATTAGAGCTTCTACCTCAGAACCCGTTTACCGGTCGGGGGCCGGTAGACAAACCTTTTTATCTCCTTTACATATATACATTGTGATGGTATGAGAGGAAAACAGATATATGCCGGGGCGACCCTGACAATAGCCGTACTGCTTCTAAGCGTGTATGTTCCTGTATCGCATTCTGCGAATGCTTACCAGTCTGCCTCTACGATGACCGTTGCCCCTACCGAGGATCATTGGTATCACTATTATGGGTTCTATTGGGACGACCGCACGGTCGGGACGCTATGCGATAAGACTCCTGGCTTCGGGTATTCAGGGGACCCAGCACAGGGCACGATCACGGTCAACGAAACGAATTTTGACGACTCTATCGTGATGAAGTTCAATAAGACTGGGACTACTGCATCTCTCTTAGCTACTTATACCCGTGAGCTATCTGGGGATTGGCGTGTGACATTCGACCTATCATGTCTAGATGCCGATAGTGGCCTTGGGCTATGGTTGTATGATGGGTCAACGATCATAGTCGGCACTGGATTCGATGAGTCAGGGAAGATATTCGTATATGATAGCGCAGAGACGGATTACGACGACATCGTAGCTAACACCACATATCATTTCGACCTCCAGGTACATACTGGCAACGACACTTACGCAGTCTACCTCAACGACACCCTTCTCGAAGCTGGAGATTTCAATGCAGCCGCTGGAGATGTGGATACCATCGACACCTGGAAATTCATACAGTGGACGAGCTCGAGCGGGATTTCCTACGTTGATAACATAGAATTCTGGACCTGGGCAGACTACGATTACGAAACTGATGATTTCCTGGACGAGCTCGTTGACGCTTTGGATTGGGTCATTGACAATAAGTACCAGGCCGGGGCCACTGGTGAGATCGGAGGTACGGGCATCATAACGGGGTATGAATATGAGGCTAACAGCTCGTTCCCAAGGCAGGTCGCCACATCAACGATGGACGCTGCGATAGTCGCCTATGAGGTCACACTACAGGCCAAATACTATGACGTAGCGGTAGACATAGGGCGATGGCTGGATACGGTAGTCCAGAAGCCTGACGGGTACTATTCCAACACTGGCGGAGAAGGCATAAACGGAGTGGACAACGTCCTGACGAGCCTCGAGTGCGCGGGAGCCATGATGCGATTGTATGAACTGACAAACAATCCCGCTTATCTCACCAGTGCGACCCAGGCGATAGATTATCAGATAGAAAACGCCTGGAACGACACGCTGGACCTGTTCAACGATAAACCAACATCTGAATGGGCCAGGATAAACCTCAACACAGCGGCTGCCAAGAACCTCGCATACGCCTATCGTCTGACCGGTGAAGATGACTATTACCAACGGGCCGCTGACATACTGACGACCCTCCCGTCATACATGGAATACGGAGATCCCGGAGAATCCCCATCGACCAACTACACCTGGGGCTGGTACAATAAGAGCATTGCGGAAACAGGGTTTCAGGGCTGGGATTACGAATCATACACGGCGAACGGATACGGGGCTGCTGTCTACCAACTACAGCAGGCAGGGATAGCCCAGGCACAGATAGACACCTGGACGGGCTACCTCGAGCGTGAGATATTCACACTGACAGGGTATGGCCTGTGGTATGGGATGGCCAAGAATGTCAGTGCGCACAACTACCTCGAGAGCCTTCAAGCATACTGCTATTACAATCTACTGTCCAACTACTCCATCCCGCAGTTCGAGTACGTGTTCAAGTCGATGATAGAATACGCAACGGACCGGGCGACCGTGACGCTATCCGAAGATGAACTCATCCCGACCAACCTGTATTATGACGCACCAACGATATGGATCGCCGAATACACCAGCCTGGGGCAACTATACGCCTTGTGGGATTGGGAAAAGCTGCCTGACTTCAATCAACCGTATCGTCTGTCGTTGAATTCGACGGCAAACCTATGCGTGTCAGGGGATGTAGTGGTCCACGACCTGAGCCAAACGGGTCAGGAGCTCTCTTGGACATCGGCTGCGACGGGAGCCGTCCAGTACACTGTGATCGGGCTATCAAGCGCGAACGGATACCGTGTATACCAAGATGGCGAGGTCATATCGACAGGGATAGGGGCCTGGTTCACCTTCTCAGCAACCGGGTCTGGTGATTTCATAGTCGAGGTGTGGAACACCAACACTGTATCCTCCATGATCGTTCTGACCGTCAACATGATAGGCTTGGGGATAGTCGTTTCTGTCATTGCTGGATTTGTGATGCCCTTTGCTCGAGATATCAAGGCCGGAAGACCTATCAAAACAGAAAGGGCCATAAGAGATCTCATCAAGACGGTGGTCTTCATAGTGATCGGCCTTCTTATGTGGGGGCTATTGCATCAGATAGCGATAGGGTGAGGGCCTATGAACCCCATCCTGGTTAAGACCACGACATTCGTCCTGGCCCTTTGTCTAGCCAGTACAGGTGCAATGATATTTCTAACTGGCGAAGCCCTGGCAGATGATAACTATACGCTAGCTGGTGAAACGGTCAACAAAGGGTCGTCCATCAACCCGACATATCGTAATGCCGAGGACGCGCAATTCAACCAACTGATAGAGGGCGATCAGTACACCGATACGAACTTCTCAGCCTCGAGCGAGGATATGACATACGGTACGGCTGGAGGGGGGGCGTTCCCTGGCAGCCTGGACGACGACGACGGAACTAGACGGACCTATACAGAAGAGAATACTTTAGAAGAGCCACCCGCATCTTATGACCTCTACCTGTATCCGAACGGGGATGTACTGGCAGAATGGGCAGTAGCCGCGCCAGGTGGGGATCATTACCTAAATGTCGATGAGACTACCGAAGGTAGCGACGGAGCGACAAGCTATGTAGAATCCAATAGCAACGGGGATATGGATAGGTTCGCAATGGCCGATATGTCCGACCCTGGAACTGGGTACGATATAAACGTTACGGTATTCGCGGTTCATTACAAAGGATCTTCCCAACCGAACGCATTTCAGGCCGGCATCAGGATAGGGACGACTGACTATGGGGGCATAGACGTATCACCGACGAATGGCGAATATGTCAATACCTCAAGCTCTGCATGGACCATTAATCCGGCGACTACTTCAGAATGGACCTATTCGGAGATAAACACCCTGGTGGCGTACATAACCAGTGACGACACAAGCCCCAATGTCAGATGTTCCCAGGTGGGTTTGAAGATATCAATCAGCTTTACAGCCGTTGAGGAATATCAATTGGATGCCGAGATAACCTTCTCGAGCGTAGGCGAAACGGGTCAGACTACCGGGTTCTATGTGTTCTGTCAGGGCTATCGTATAGGTACTGAGGATTTCGATATCTATGCCTATGATTTCGTCTCTCCGGGATGGAATAAGAAGGATACGATAGACCAGGCATCAGATACGGACTACAACTTCGCCCTGACAGCCAACGAATACGATTCAGTCACGGACTCGATCATCATACGGATACTGGACACCGTCCTAGATGATGATTGTCAGTGTATCGTCTATCTGGACATACTGAAGGTCATGCGGATAGAGATAGGCTATGCTTTGGATGTCGAGCTGACCTCTTCTAGCATACCCGCTACAGGGGATATACAACTGAACATCAAGGGTTATACCTCAACCGAAACGTTCCAGTTGGACGTGTGGAATTACGATCTCACAGCCTGGGATACGAACGAATTACAGATAACCGATACTGAGAACGACTGGCAGACAATGGTTGACCTGGACGACGACGACCATAGGAGCGGTACGACGGTCCTTATACGATTCGTGGACACGGTAAGCCAAACATCTGACACTACCAAAGACACCCTATACCTAGATGTCGTCTGGATAACTGTCGTGATACTCAACAACGCGCCTTATTTTACTTCAACTCCTGACTATACCTCTCATAACAATACCCTTTATTACTACAATGCTAACGCCGTCGATGACGATGGATACCCCCCAGACCTAGTGTATGACCTCGAGGGGAATATAACCGATTTCGCCTCTATCGTCCCATCAACGGGAGTAGTCCAAGGCACACCCTCAGCCATCGGTGACTATTGGATGAACATAAGCGTCACTGACGGCATAGCTACTGTATGGCAGAACTCGAGCATCCATATCTATACCAATGCGCCATCATTCGTGACGACCGCGATCACTGAATGGCAGAACGGGACGACCTATCAATACAACGCCCAGGCATCAGACCCCGAGCTCGAAGCCCTCACATTCGATCTTGAAGGTAACGGGACCAGCATAATCAGCATCCCACCCCCTGACGGATACTATTGCCTATTGTCAGGGGCCATAACCAACATGGGCTGGTGGTATCTCAACCTGAGCGTCACGGATGGTACGAATATCGTATGGCAGAACTATACCCTGACGGCCCTGAACAGTGCACCGTACTTCATAACATCCCCCGAACTGAACGCTATTGTCAACATGACCTATCAGTATTCTCCCAATGCGACAGACAATAATTTCGATGTTTTGATATATTCGATAGACGCTAGTCCTAGTGAGACGACAGATTGGTTATCGTTCAATGTCTCGACGGGGACCATTGAGGGTACGCCAACGATCATAGGAGAATACGACGTGAACCTGAGCGTTATGGACACCCTGGGGGTTACTACCTGGCAGAACTATTCGATCACAGTGGACCTTAGCGACTCCGACGTTGTATCGCTTCTAGCCCTGATCATAGCCCTATGCTTTTGCTTCGGTATCATGCTGGCAGGGTTCAAGGAGAAGATTCTTATGCTCCTAGCGGGATTCGTTTGGATAGCCTGCGGGGTAGCAATCTATATAGATTATGGAGACCTCTTTATGTATATGAGTGTCGGTCTTGGTTCGGTGCTATTGATAAAGGGGGCTATCGACCTTGCAGATTAGGCATATGACGT
>Ga0307380_10013177_pt1 | contig 10234 bp, 5 predicted proteins | sample UN3MG_FD_202239 | JGI IMG/M metagenome (GOLD analysis project Ga0307380, IMG submission 202239) | Soil microbial communities from Risofladan, Vaasa, Finland - UN-3 | ecosystem: Environmental > Terrestrial > Soil > Coastal area > Acid sulfate soil | place: Finland: Risofladan, Vaasa | collected... | reverse complement strand
TTGACCGTGGCCAGATGGGCGCTGGCGTGGAACACGAAGATCGGCCGCTCGGTGGACACCCGATCGAGGTGCTCGCGCGTGAGACGTTCTTCCCCGGTGAAGTAGATCGGGTCGAACCCGCCGACCACGATCGGGTCAGAGGAGCCCGACGTCTCGTCATCGAGCTCGCGGAGTCGATCGAGGAACGCGTCGTAGGTTCGGATCCCCGGAGCGATCCCCCCGTCGACCAGATGGCGGTCGAACCAACCAACGTAGGGCAGCAGCGAAAACGCTCCCTCGAGCCGGTGGCCGTGCGCCTCGATCATCCCCGGCACCAGCACGTGGTCGGTGAAACGCCGATCGACCTCGTGCGGACCCCAGCTCGTGCATTCGTCGAACGACCCGGCAGCCAGGATCCGGCCGTCGCGCACGGCGACCGCCTCGACCTCCGGCTGTGATGGATCCATCGTGACGATCGTTCGGGCCGGGAACACGGTGATCTCGCTCACTTGTTCGACCGTACCCGCGCGCTAGGTTCGGTGACCGTGCCGCAGCGGGTTGACCAAATCACTGGCGCGCCAGGGAGGTTCGCGCGGAACGTCTCGGTCGCGAGTCGGCTGGCATTGGTGGTCGTTCTCGTCGCCCTGGTGTCGGTGATCGTCACCTCGCTGGTGGGTCTCGACAGCGGCAGAAGCCTGGCGAATGAGGAGATCGAAGACCAGCTGTCGGCGGTCGGCGCCGCACGCGCCGACCAGGTCGAGCGGTACATCGCGGGTCTGAAGCGTGCGGTGGCGGGGCAGGCGCTCACGCCGCGGCCGGCGACTGCGATCAAGGAGCTCTCGACGCGGTATCTGGAACTCGAGGCCGATGGAGTCAGCTCGCGCGACGAGGCAGCGGTGGAGGAGTACTACCGCGATGTGGTGGCCCCGGAGCTCTCCGACGCTCGAGACCGACCGGTCAGCCCGTCCAGCCTGGAACCGACCTCCGATGCGGGTGTCCGCCTTCAGGCGCAATATGTCGTTCCCGCTGATGACGCCGGTGCCGCCCGATACCAGGACGCCGATTGGTCGGAACTCCACGATCCGCTCGACGACGCACTGCGAGAGTTCGCACTCCAGGCCGGATTCGACGACTTCTATCTGATCGACCCGACCGCCGAGGTGGTGGTGTACTCGACTGGGAAGAACATCGACTTCGCAACCAGTCTGCGAACTGGTCCGCACAGCGGCTCGCAACTGGCAGCGCTCGTCACCGAACTCGCTGACGATCCGTCACCTGGCGACGTCGCCATCCGCGACTTCGCCCAGTACGCGCCGGCGGGGGATCGTCCGAGCGGGTTCGTCGGCGCACCCGTGTTCGCCAATGGCGATCTCGCCGGCTTCGTCGCCGGTCGCTTCTCTCCCGACGACCTCACCGCGATCATGACCAATGATCAGCAGTGGGGTGAGCTCAGCGACAGCGGCGAGACGTACGTCGTGGGTGCCGATGCCCGGATGCGGTCCGATGCCCGGCTGTTCCTCGAGGATCGATCTGCCTATTTCGAGCGGGTCGAAGCGGTGGGAGCTGCGACGGCCGACGAGGTCCGGTCGATGCAGTTCTTCGACATGACGGTGCTGTTCCAGGAGGTCGACTATCGCCAGGTGGATACTGCGTTCGGGGGCGAGTCAGGCGTGCAGGAGGTGACGAACTACCTGGGTCGAGACGTGCTCTCGGATGCGTTGGTGCTCGACATCGAGGGCCTCGACTGGGTGGTGTTCGTCGAGGCTGAGATCGCACTCGCCTATGCGCCAATCGACCAGTTCACGCGCAACCTGTTGGTTGCCATCGCCGTGTTCATCGTGGCCGTGACCTTCGTCGCCGTGCGATGGGCGGATCGGCTTCTCGAGCCACTGCGCCTGATCTCGGTCCGCTTGCGGGCGATTCGCGATCGCGGGGAAGATGCCGAACGAACCGAACTCCCCGCCTCGAGCGCGGCAGAGTTCGTCGAGCTGGCCGACGACATCGACACGATGTTGATCACCTTGCGCGGCCGCGCTGCCACGGGGCGACAGCGCGCCGACGAGCGTCGTCGGTTGCTTCGGCGGCTCCTGCCTGCGTCGGTCGCCGAACGCGCCGAGGCCGGTGACCGCGATGTCGTCGAGCAGGTTGCTTCGGCGACGGTCGCGGTGGTGGTGATCGGTGGCCTTGGCGCACTGGTCACCGCCGGATCGACGGATCGAGCGCGAATTCTGCTCGACCGGTTCGTCGAGGAGGCCGACGATCTGGCCGCAGAGCGTGGACTCGATCGAATTCAACTCACCGGTGACGCCTATGTCGCTGCGTGCGGGGTCAGCCGGCCCCACCTCGACCATGCGTCGCGCGCTGCTGCATTCGTGCTCGACGTGCGCGAAGCGCTTCGAGATCTCGGCCACAGTGACGAGCTGTTCCTCCAGGCCGGAGTCGACGTCGGTCCGATCACCGTCGGTCTGACGGGTGGACGGCGATTGATCCACGACACATGGGGCGTCACGGTGCAGCGGGCGACCGACCTGGCGCGCGGGGCGCGTCCCGGACAGGTACTCGTCTCGGACGAGTGCGTCGCCCTGTTGCCATCGTCCGAGTATCGGTTCGGACCGACCGATCGTGACGATGCGATGGTGCTGAGCGACGTTGCCGAGCCGAGCGGGGCGTCGACGTGACCGCCTCGTTCGAGGCGTCGAACGTCCTGGTGGCGGCGATCGTGATCGTGGTGCTGCCGGCACTGATCATCGGCGTGGGCGAGCTCGAGGAGCGCCTCCGACAGCGAGACTCCAGCTTCGGACCGTCGGTCGCCATCGTGCGCGTGTGGGTGGTGCCGCTGGCGGCCGTGTGCGTCGTCATCTGGACGTTGTTCGAGATCGACACCGACCGGCCACTCGTGCGCCTGCTCGCGAGCGGCCTCGTGCTGGCGATCACTGCGGCGCTGCTCTCTGCGTTCCGTGTCGTCGTCGACCGGATCGCCGATCGTCCCCGCCGCAGTGGCCACCGATCCGTTCCGCGGCTCCTGCTCGCCGTTCCTCGGCTGCTGATCCTGCTGTTCGCGAGCTGGTGGCTGATCGCCGGCGTCTGGGGGGTCGATCTCTCCTCGCTGCTGACCGCCCTCGGTGTCACCTCGTTGGTCGTCTCGTTTGCGCTGCAGGACACGTTGTCGGGCATTGCCTCCGGGTTCACGCTGCTTGCCGACCAGCCGTTCAGCGCGGGGGACTGGATCAACTCCGGCGAGGTCGAAGGCCGAGTGATCGACGTCAACTGGCGCAGCACGCGCATCGAGGATCGAAATGGCGACCTCGTCGTGATCCCGAACGGACAACTCTCCAAGGCCACGATCGTGAACTACGACCAGCCGAGCCGTCTGCACCGAGTGATGGTGCCGGTCCAGATCGAACGCACCGCGCCGCCGACGGCGGCCAAGGCCATGTTGATCGATGCCGCGAGGTCCACTCCTGGCGTCGTCGCCGACCCCCAGCCGGTCGTCTTCGTCACCAACATCGCCGATCCGGTGGTCGACTATCAGGCCTACATGTGGATCGACGACTACTCGATCACGCCGCGAGTCCGGGCCGACTTCGCGTCGTTGGTCTGGTACCTGTCGTACCGCCATGGCGTGCCACTCCCGAACCCCGCCCAGGACCTCTACCTGTTCGACGGGGTCCAGTCTGCGATCGAATCCCAGGTTTCGCCGACCGACGTGCGTCGAGCACTGCTCGACGCGCCGCTGCTGACCGAGACCTCGGACGAGATCCTCGACCGGTTGGCGGCCGCTTCGTCGATCGACACCTACCAGGAGGGCGAGGTGATCATCGCTCCCGGCAATGGGCGCGACGTCTTCGTGCTCGCCGACGGGCGGGCTCGCCTCGTCCTGCGCAGCGAGGGTGATGTCGACCTCGACGTACTCGACCACGGGCCGGGCGAACTGATCGGGGTGCTGGGCGCCGTCGACGACGCCGTCCGCACTGCCGTCGTGGTCGCCGCGAGCGACTGCCGCGTCGTGCGGATTCCTGGCGACGCCGCAGCGTCAGCGTTGGCCACCTCGACTGGGTTGGCAGCCGCGCTCGAGCAGCTCGGCGTTTCTCGCCGTCGGCGTTGCGAGCGCGTACTGCGTCGGGCCGACCGTGCCATCGGCGCTGCTGCCGACGCGACCGGATCCGACGCAGCCCAGGCGTCGAGTACCGAGGACGGCTCATGAGTTCGCGACCTCGCGGCGGCTTGCGCCGCCGGCTCGAATTCACGCTCGTCGGTGTCGCCCTGGTGTCGGTGCTGCTGCTGTCGGGACTCAACTACGTGTTCGCTCGCGTGCTCATCACCGACAGCGTCGAGGACCAGCTGAGTGCGCTGCGTGACACTCGGGTGCAAGCGATCGAACGCGGCGCGGTTCGTGTGCAGACCGCCGTTTCGACGTTGGCCGTGACGCCAAGTGTGATCACGGCGCTCGAGGCGTTGTCCGCCGGGTACGCCGAGGCAGACGACGCACTGACGGCAGCGCAGCGTGCAGAACTCGAACTGGCCTACGACGAGGCGTTCGAGCCCCTTCGCGAGGCCGGGCAGGATGTTCCGACCAGTTCGGTGTTGCCCGCGTCCGGAAGCGGACAGTTCGTCCAGTACCACTACATCGCGGAGAACCCCGATGGTTTCGACGAACGTGATCAGCTCGACGACGCCGGCGACGGTTCGAGCTACAGCTCCGCACATCGCGAGTATCACCCGTTGCTCAGGTCGTTGATGCGCAATTCGAATCTGAGCGACCTGATGCTGATCGACGGCGACACCGGCGAGGTGGTCTACTCGGTGATGAAGCGCATCGACGTCGGTACGAACGCGGTGACGGGACCGTGGGTCGACAACGGACTGGGCGCGGTGGTCGACGCGCTGGCGACCGTCGCCGTCGGCGACACGGTGATCTCCGACTCGGCGTTCTACGTGCCGGCGCGCGGGCAGGCGGTCATCTTCCTCGCCACGGCGATCCGGTCGGGATCCGATGCGCCGGGCGCGCTCGTCGCCGAGCTGCCGGTGCAGGCGCTCACGGACCTCGCCACGTCGGGACAGGATTGGGAACTGCTCGGCCTCGACCGGACGGGCGACGTGTACCTGGTGGGCCCTGACGGAACACTTCGTACCGACACCAGGGCGTGGATCGAGGACCCCGAGCAGTTCCTCGCCGAGCACTTCGACCGCAACTCCGACCAGTCGCTGATCGACCAGATGCGGTTGGTGGGATCAGCGGCGCTCACGCAGGCCGTCGACAATCAGGCCGTCGAAACCGCGCTCAACGGTGACACGTTCGTCGGCACGGTGACCAGCTACAACGGTGACAGGGTCTTCGCAGCCTCTGGCCCGGTCCTCGTTGGCGGTCAGGACTGGGTGGTGGTCGTCCAGCAGGATCGTTCCGAGGCAACCTCTGGCCTCTCGTCGCTGTTGCGGAGCACGCTGGTCGTCATGGCAATCTTGCTTCCGGTGACGGCGTTGCTCGGTTGGTGGATGGCTCGGACGTTGACGCGCCCGTTCGGCCAACTCGTCGATTCCGCGGCTCGTATCGCTCAGGGTGAGCCCGCGACGGGCGTCGCGGGGCTCGGCAACAACGAGTTGGGCGACGTGGGGCGTCAGCTCGAAAACGTCGCAGCGAGACTCGCCGCCGAGGAGGAGGCGCTCGTCGCCGAGGAGGAGCAGATCAATGCGGTGCTCGGAGCAGTGGTGCCCCCGCGGTTGATCGACCGGGTTCGCAGCGGCGAGCAAAGCATCAGCGATCTCCTCGATACCGCAACGGTCGTCTCGTTCCTCATCGACGGGATACCGGAGGCGAGCGGATCGAACCAGGACACGGTCTTCGAGATCACCGAGCAGCTCGTCGAGGGCGTCGAGCAGCTGCAGGAGGAGTTCGGGGTCGAGGGCGTGCGTCGGTCGTCGACCAACGCCCTGTTCGCTGCCGGGCTCGGCGAAGCGGATGCATGCGTCGACGCAGCGGTGCAGTTCACCGCAGCAGTGCTGCAACTGGTCGCGGGCGTGGGCGCCGAGTATGGCCAGCACCTGTCGGTTCGGGCCGGACTGGCGTCCGGCGACGTCGCCAGCGGAGTCATCGGCGAGCAGCAACTCACCTTCAGCATGTGGGGCGAACCCGTCAGTACGGCGTTCACCCTGGCGTCATTGGCTGCACCGGGCGAGTTCCTCGTCGACGCCGGAGTGCACGACGCGGTCGCGGATCGGTGGATCTTCGAGCGTCGAGAGGGGCTGCTGGGACTCGACGATGCCATCGAGGCATGGCTGGTTCTCCCGTCTCAGGCCCCCGAGGTCTAGTGCGCGACACTGTGCCGCATGGCTTCCTTGCAGCAACAACGCCGCCCCGTCGACGACGTCATCGGTGAACTCACCGCCAAGCGCGTCAACGACGTCAAGTGGGCCGAGGGACGCGCCTTCGGGATGATCTACGACGGTGGCCCGTCCGTGCACGAGGTCGCCGAGCAGGCGGCGCGGCTCTATCTGCACGAGAATGCCCTCAACACCAAGGCGTTCCCGTCGCTCGGCCAGATCCAGTCCGAAGTGGTCGGTTGGACTGCCGAGCTGCTGCATGGTGACGCCGCCGTGGCTGGGTTCCTCACCAGCGGTGGCACGGAGTCGATCCTGTGCGGAGTGCTCGCCGCTCGCGAACGTGGACTCGCCGAGCGTGGAATCACGGAGCCCGAGATGGTGGTCGCCGAGTCAGCCCACGCGGCGTTCCACAAGGCGGCGCACAACTTCGGCGTGACACTCCACAAGGCGCCGGTCAAGGACGACTGGACCGCCGACGTCGAGGCGATGGCGGCGCTGTGCAACGACAACACCGTGCTCGTGGTCGGCTCGGCACCGCAGTACCCGCAGGGCGTGCAGGACGACATCCCGGCGATCGCTGCGCTGGCGGCATCGGTCGGCGCCAACTGCCATGTCGACGCATGCATGGGTGGTTTCGTGCTGCCGTTCGTCGAGATGCTCGGGCGAGAGGTCACGCCCTGGGACTTCCGCGTGGACGGTGTCACCACGATTTCGGCCGACATCCACAAGCTCGGGTACGCACCCAAGGGTGTGTCGGTGATCCTGCACCGCACCAAGCAGTCGCGTGCCTATCAGACATTCGTGTTCGATGGGTGGCTCGGCGGGTTCTACGCGTCGCCGAACATGCAGGGAACGCGATCGGGTCTGCCGATGGCGTGTGCCTGGGCGGTGATGTCGCACCTCGGTATCGATGGGTATCTCGATCTCACCCGGCAGGTGCTCGACAACGCCGACTCCTTCCGCGCCGGGGTGGCCGAGATCGATGGCATCCAGGTGCTCGGTGACGGACAGTTCCATCTCGTGGCGATCGCCGCTGACCCGACCTTCGAGCCAGCGATCGACATCTTCGCCCTCGGCGATGCGCTGCTCGCCAAGGGCTGGTTCCACGATCGCCAGGGCCCGCCCGACAGCCTGCACTCGACGATCAGCAACTCGAATACCGGCGCGATCGACGAGTACCTCGTCGACCTCGCGGCGTGCGTGGCCGCCGTCGTCGGAACCCACACCGACGACCGCAGCACCAACTACGCCACCCTGGAGTAACCGATCGGCTCCCGTGCGATGAGCCAACCGACCGCATACGGCGGTTTCGCTCATCGCGGTGGGCCGATCGGCCCTTCCTCAGTTGACCTGGCGGGTGGCGTTGGCCCAGAAGGGCTCGCGCAGCTTGAACTTCTGCAGCTTGCCCGTGGCGGTGCGGGCGAGCTCGTCGCGGAACTCGATGCGCTTGGGGCACTTGTAGCCGGCGAGCTTGGTCTTGGTGAACGCGATCAGCTCGGCCTCGGTCAACGCACTGCCTGGCGTGGTGACGACGAGTGCCGTCACCAGCTCGCCCCACTTCTCGTCGGGGATCCCGATCACTGCCACCTCGGTCACGGCGGGGTGCTGGAAGATCGCGTCTTCGACTTCGATCGACGACACGTTCTCGCCCCCGGTGATGATCACGTCCTTCTTTCGATCGGAGATCGTGACGTACTGGTCATCGTCGATGAACCCGCCGTCGCCGGTGTGGAAGAACCCGTCGTGGATCGCTGCGTCGGTCTGGTCGGGCTGCTCCCAGTAGCCGGCCATCACCATGTTGCCGCGGGTCATGATCTCGCCGTCGGTGCTGACCGCCATCGTGCATCCCACCACTGGGGCTCCCGCGCGGCTCAGTTTGACCGCTCGGTCGGCCGGTGTCAGATCGTCGAACTCTGCCCGGGACCGGTTCATCGTGATCACGGGTGTGGTCTCGGTCAGGCCGTAGATCTGGACGAACTCCCAGCCGAGTTCGGTCTCGGTTCGTTCGATCGTCCGCGTTGGCGGGGGAGCGCCCGCCACGACGATGCGTACCTGGCCTCGCCCCGGTATCGGGCGCCCGGTATCGGCCTCCCATGTGGCGGCGGCATCGAGCACCATGTTCAGCACCGCCGGTGCACCGCACATCAGGGTGACCCCGTGCTCTTCGACGCGGCGCAGGATCTCGGCACCGTCGATCTTGCGGATGATCACGTGCTGTGCTCCCATCCCGGTGACCGCATACAGCATGCCCCAGCCATTGCAGTGGAACTGGGGGAGCGTGTGCAGGTACACGTCGCGGTCGCCGACACCCATGTGCCAGCCGAACACCGATGCATTCAGCCAGAGATTGCGGTGAGTGAGTTGCACGCCCTTGGGTCGTGCAGTTGTGCCGGACGTGTAGTTGATCGTGGCGGTTGCGTCCTCGTCGGGCTCCCACGGTTGCGGTTCCACGCCGAACACCATCGTTGCCGCGTCGGCCTCGGCGCCGATGATCAGCTTGTGCTCACACTCGACGTCGGCCATCGCGTCCGCGAGTTCGGGATCGATCAGCAGTACCCGTGCGCCGGAGTGGGCGACGATGTACTTGACCTCCTCGGCGACCAGGCGGAAGTTGATCGGCACGAGCACCCGGCCCGACCCCGACACGCCGAACAGCGCCGTGAGCAGTCGCGCCGAGTTGTGGCTGACCATCGCCACCCGCTCGCCGACGCCGATGCCGAGCGCGTCGAGCCCGGCTGCAAGGGCGCCCGCCCGCTCGGCCATGTCGGTGTACGTGATCGCTCCCCACGAGTCGGCGGGTTGGTCGGGTTCGTCGACGATCGCCACCCGATCGGGGTAGACGAGTTCGGCTCGCCGCAGGAAGTCGTTGACGGTCAGTGCCACCTTCATGGATGGCAACCTACGCCGCTAGGCCGGTCGAGTCCGAGACGTGAGCGGCCAGGGGCGATTGCGTTCCATCGTGAGCGCGAGGTCGAGCAGCAGCGGCTCGGAGAAGTGACGGCCGACGATCTGGAGTCCGATCGGGAGGCCGTCGAGAAATCCGGCGGGCACCGAGATCGCCGGATTTCCGTGAAGGTTGGCCGGGAACGTCAACCGGCCGTTGTTGGCGGCGCCGGCCTCGATGCCGCCGAACACCGAAGCGATGGGACCGTTGGCATCGAATGCGACGTCCGGGTTCGTGGCGGTGATCACGAAGTCGACCCCGTCCGACGGATCGAAGATGCGTGCCATCGCCTCGTTGACCTCGCTCCGGCGGCGCTCGATGCGGGCGCGAGCAGTCGCGTCGTACTTTCCGGCGGTGGCCTCGAGGCCGTAGCGCATCTCCGGGGTGAGGTCGTCGGCGCATTCGGGCCACTTGTCGGCGAGTTGCGCGGCGATCGAGATCATCCCCGAGATCGACCATGCGCCACCCATGCGGGGCACGCGCGTCTCGACGCCGTCGACGCGCCGCAGCGCGCCGTCGTCGATCAATGCGTTCGCTGCTTCCTCGAGCAGCTCCCACATGACCGGGGAGACCACGGCGCCACCCCAGTCGTCGACGACGGCGACGCGTGCGCCGCGGAGTTCGGGGAGGTGCGATCCGAGCTCTGCCTCCCACCCCTCGACTCTGGACAGGCTCAACGGATCTCGTGAGTCGTGGCCGTTGGTGACGTCGAACCAGCGCGCGGTGTCGCGCACCGATCGTGCCATGCAACCCGTCGACACGGTGAGGTTGCCGTACTCGGCATGCGGACCGAGCGGGATGCGACCGAACGTGCCCTTCAAGCCGACCAGCCCGGTGAATCCGGCCGGTATACGAATCGACCCACCGCCGTCGCCGCCTGTGGCGATCGGATAGATCCCGCCGGCCACCGCCGAGGCCGAACCACCGGACGAGCCGCCAGGCGTCCTGCCGTGCTGCCACGGGTTGTGGGTGACGCCGTGGAGTTTGGTGCGG
>Ga0307380_10013176_pt1 | contig 10234 bp, 19 predicted proteins | sample UN3MG_FD_202239 | JGI IMG/M metagenome (GOLD analysis project Ga0307380, IMG submission 202239) | Soil microbial communities from Risofladan, Vaasa, Finland - UN-3 | ecosystem: Environmental > Terrestrial > Soil > Coastal area > Acid sulfate soil | place: Finland: Risofladan, Vaasa | collected... | reverse complement strand
GCTGTCACCCGGACGGAACGCATAAGCACTATGTCAGCCGTACCGGCTGGAGAGAGTACCGCGGCCACAGTCACGACGTGCTGATCGCGCTGGACGGTCGGCGGACGTATTGCACGCACGACGGATGTGACTACACCGGGATATTCGATTCGGTGCCAGTCACGATCAGCCGGGGGAGAATCTAATGGATAACTACCAGACCACGGTAGTGCTCCGGCAGTACCCTGACGGTGAGGTCATCGCGCTCATGCCGGACGATGTAGACCCGCGCGACGGGACCGTAACCTGCTACTTGCACGTCGGGCAACATGGCGCGGCCGACTACTCGCACGTCATCGCGGCAACGCGGGTGGCCAACATGCTCGCGCCCGAGGTCATCGCGCTACGCGACGAGCTAGTCGCTATCGGATACAACGCTAAGTATCGCCAGAGGCGAGACCGGAGGAACCGACTATGACCTGGTACATCATCCTGGGGGACGGCGATACATACGGGCCGCTGTCCGGCGCCGCGCTCGTCGAGTCGGGCGCCGACATTGACGCCGAACGGTTCGATGGTGAAACGGAAGCGGATACGCTGCGGCGCACCGCAACGCAGATGATCGACGGCGCGAACGTGCCTGACCTATTGGCAACCGACTACGAGCTAGAGCGGAGGGCTGACTGATGACTGTCGAGGGACCGGCCGACACAATCCTACACGCCGACAACTACGGCCACGGACCGGCCTACACCGGCCTGCGCTGCGATCATTGCGCAGCTATCGCTGGGCGCGCGGCCGAGGCACGGCACGGTGGCCGCTACATCACAGGCGCCCTGGCCCGCGCTGTCACTGACAGCACCCGATCCCGGTTCGCGGGTGAGGACGGACCAGATGAGCTGGCCGAGGTATGGCGCTTTACGGCGTCACCATCGGGCAGTAACTACCCGGCAAGCGGGCGCGACACGACGGCCCGCAAGGCGCAGTCGGCGGCCGCCATCGGTGGCGTGGACTGGGCGCATACCGCCTATTGGCTGCCGCCGGGCCTGCCCGAGTCTGCCTTCGCCTGGCCGGTGTACGTCGCTGGTATGGGCTACGCGATCGCAACCGACCGATGGCCGTCCGATGGATGACGGCTGGGGCGCGTTCGCTATCGCTGCGATCCTGGCGGGCGCGCTGCTATTGCAGGAATGGATCGATAAGCGCGCGAGAAGGTACCCGCGAGATTGGAGAGATTGACAATGGGACTCTACATCGCCACCACCTACGTTGACGTGACCGATGAGGACCGCCGTATCGAGTGCGGCGACGACCCGCCGTATGAGACGGCTTACGACGATCCCGGCGACCTGTTCCGGGCCTTGCAGGGGCGCTCACGGCTGCGCCCGTGGGAGGAAAGCATGGGCCGTTGTACCGGCAAGGTGTACGTCGATGACGGAGACGGCAACGCGCGACAAGTCGGATGGGTATTCGTTTCTCGGCAGCCGGTCGATGACCGACGCCCCGACGATCCTAGAACATGGCTACGCGAGGCATGGGTCACTGTGTGTACCGCGCCCGATACCGTGACCCGAACGCCACACTATTACTACTGGAAAGGACTGACTACATGACCCGCAAGCGACCCGATACCGTGACCCGGACACCTCACTATGCGGAGATTGGCTGATGTACGAGTACGTCGATACAACAGAGCGGGTGGGCGACCTGATCGTGCAGGTGGTGTCTGACACAGACGCCTCATACAGCAACCCGCGGGACAACGATAACGTATCTCATATCTACGGTTCGCACCGCAACTATACGATTGCTGACGGCGAGCCACCCGCCGACGAGATGCGGGCATTGGAGCGCGGCGGCATCCGCTTGCTCTATCGCTGGCTGAGGCGGTACAAGGGACTGGTAGCGTTCACGAAGCTGGGCATGTATGACCACTCCGGGGTGACGTTCTATGCCGTGCCCCTGGGCGACGATGGGCACCATGCCTTTGACTCGGCCGGGTGGGACAGCGGTATCACCGGCTACGCCTACGTGGATCGGGAACGCTTGGAATACATGGGCACGAACGCGGCCGACGCCGAGCGCATCATGCTGGGCGAGATTGAGGAATATGCCTCATGGTCAAAGGGTGACGTGTGGGGCTACGTTGTGACAAAGCCGTGTGACCATGCCGACGAGCATGACTCGGATGAGGCTATCGCCTCTTGCCCGCACAGTGAGACGTTGGAGTCATGCTGGGGCTTTATCGGGGACGCAAAGGACTGTCTGGAAGATGGGCTGTCGGTGGCCCGATCATACGCAGAGGGGGTGACAGCATGACCCGCAAGCGACCCGATGTCCAGCCGTGCGGCGAGCGTCACCAGCACTACCTTCACTGCCTGATATGCAACCCGCCACCGGCTGAGAGGCCCGACAAGCTGCAAGGCCCGGAGGTCGGCGCGCTCTGTGTCTACCAGTCCCGCCACCGCCCTGGCCCGGAGATGGTCAGCGTGACCGAACGCTCGTATGTCTGGGCGCCCGGCGATCCCTCGTATCACGGCGGTTCGCGCCGCTATGACTGGAAGGTGGTCCGGTTCGACAACGGCAAGACGCTGTGTGTCGATGACAAGGACTTGGCGGTGTACGCATGACCGAGGACGAGTTTGATCCGCTGCCCGCTGACATGATGCGAGCACGGCTGGATATCTTGGATGCGGCGGTCGGACGACTGGCCGATGACGACTACTGCCGCGTCCCGCTGGCCGTGCTCCAACGGCGGCTGGCGCTCATCCGGGGGACACACGTCGAGACGCACCTAGAGGAAGCGGCCGACCTGTTTATCGCTGCGGTGCGTGACGCGCTGACCGATGCGGGCGATCCCGAGCTGGGATGGAAGTACCTCGACGAGCATGGCCGCATGGCTGCCTACGCTGCGGCGGTTGCCCATCCCTACCATGTCTCGACCTTCCCCGACTGGCGCGCGCACAACGGCGTCGCGGTCGGCTTTCAGTCCGAGGCCGAGGCGCGGCGGTTCGCATCGCTGCGACCCGAGAATCTGATCGACCTGGTAGCGAAAGGGCGCGGCGTCATCGCTGCACGGCGACTCATCCCGCATCCCGACGACCCGAACGCTGACACGTGGCGCGCGTTCGATGACTTCCCCGACACACGAGGTAAATCGACCATGATGGCGAGATATAAGATCGAACTGCAAGATCAATCAGGATGGAGTGACGACGGGCTAGGCGATCCAGACCAGAACAGCTTCCTTACGCGCGAGGCTGCCGAGGCCATGATCGAAGAACTGCGCGGCCTGGACGAGTACGGGGACGGGTTCCGCGCTGCAACTTTCCGAGTCGTCCCGGCCCTGCTTGTTCCTGCCCCGGCGTACTGGCCCCGGACCGCCGCAAGGCTGGAATCCCTGCGCAGCGAGATCGAGGCCGAGCACCCGGAATGGTTCGATGGGAGGACCGATGATGCAGGAGGGATCGACCATGACTGACCGTTGCCCGCACAAGACGCTGACCGACCTACCGTGCGCCCGTCCGCGCGACCATGACGGCGCGCACACTGCGCGCGGCATCGACTATGCGCGCGGCAGCGACTATCTCGACAAAATCCAAATCCTGGACCTAACGGGATCGATGACGGCCAGCACGAAGAAGCACCTGCTCGATGCCATCCGGGCCAAGGCGAACAAGCGGGAGGGCAACTGATGTACCTGATCGAGGTCAGTGTGGCGAGGCGCTATCGCGTCGCCGCTGAGAACCGCTACGAGGCGGAGGAAATCGCAATCGCCTACTTCACCGAAAGCTCGATTTCGGTGGAGGAGGAAGCGTTGGCGGAGACCATCGAAGACTACGGGGGCCTTGTCGATGCCACACTGGACGCCAAAGGCATTCTCTTGGGCGGGCCACTGACTGAGGACAACACGCTAGGGCGGCTCCATGTCCCCGGCACCGACTACTACGATGGTCGGGATGGCAGCATCGAGGCTGAGGATGATGACGAGGATCGGATCGCTGAGGAAGATGCCGCAAGGGAGGAATGGAGCGAGTACCTGGAATGGCAGCGCGATCTAGGGGCTACGCCTTCGCTGCGTTGGGACGGCTGATGATTGATCTCAACAGCCCCGACTTCCTGCGTCGGCTTACGACCGCGCTGGTGGACCTAGAGGAAGAATTGATAAACTCGGACTGTATATCCGAGTCGTGCGACCACGCGGAGGGCGAATGCCCGGAGCCACCGACCATCAGCTGCGGCGACGCGACCAGGCTGCGCGATCTAATGGTCATAGGCCGAGACGGCTGAATGGCCCACGTACCTGATCGTTCCCTACAGCGCTGACCCTCTTGACGGGGCAGGTTATAATGGATGCACACCTAACTAGGAGACTGGGAACATGCCACAATCGCCACGGCTCTCGGCGTCGCTGTTCGTCAATAGTGCGACTCCGCTATCTATTTTCGACCGGGACTCTGACTTCTCACCAGGTGATCGGGTGATCGGCCTGCATATCGCTGACCTGACCATCCACTTCGGCAATGAAACCGACGAGGAGGTCGCCTACACGATCAGTAAGCTCATCGCTCAGCTACGGACCATCGCTGACGCCGCGTCGGGGCGTGACGAGTCGGCTCGTGACGAGACAAGGGATCGTTCCCTGGAGGCATACGCCTGATGGGCTACACCCACTACTGGACCTTGACCCGGCCGATCAAGGCCACTGAGATGCGATCCCTGGCCAATGACATACACAGTATCGTTACCGAATCGGGTCTGGACATCGCTGGCTGGGATGGCTTTGGTGAGCCTGAGTACAGCCCGGTCCGTATCGCGCTGAATGGCCGGGCACCCCACGAAGCCTGCGAGACGCTGCTTTTCTCTGTCAAGCACAACGGGTTCACTTTCTGCAAGACGCGACGCGCTCCCTACGATGCTGTTGTGACCGCCTCGCTACTGGCCCTGAAGGATCGTCTGGAGGATGATGTAGCTCTATCATCTGATGGTGAGCCGGAGGACTGGGAGGCTGGACGGGAGCTGGCACGCGGGGCGTTGCGGCGCGTGATGCCCGCACCTGTGGACGTACTAGGGCCAGTAGCGTGGCCAAGTATCAGCTGATGAAGGCAACGTCGCACCTGTATCGGATCGGAGATGCCGTCCGGGTAGTCGGGGATACCTGGTTCTACGGCGCCACCGGCTACATCGCCCAAGTGTTCCCCGATGCCGGGTCGTACTTCGTGCGTCTCGAACATCACGGCGTACTAATCAGGGACGGGCTGACCCTTCCCTTCGCGCCGAGCGAGTTGGAAGCTACCCGCTGTCAGCATCCGCGCGTGTCCGAGGCCGAGATGCAGACGTGGATCGACCGGCGCATGGACACTGACCCACCGCGCTGCTACGACTGCAACGAGGACTTGTATCCAGATGATGCAACCGGTGACATTCGCGTCTACGTCGGAGAGCCGAAAGGCGCTGGCGCATCAATGAGGGCATGGTGAGCCTGCATATCATCCTCGGCCCGGCACGCTGTCAGATATGCCATGCCCATGTCGTCTGGGGCTGGGTCGAATACGCGATAGGGAGGGGAGGCCCACAACGACACTGGCGTGATCCTGAAACGTACAAAATCCACCACTGCCTAGAGGGAGATACCAAGTGAACCGAGTGATCCTGAGCGGACCGGTCGATAGCGATCCAGAGATCCGCACCACCACAACCAACAACAAGACAGTTGGCTCATTCCGCATTGACACCGGCAAGGGCTGGTTTACCATCACGGCCTGGGAGGATTTGGCCAAAGACATGCCGCCGAAGGGAACCTATGTCCTCGTGGACGGTCGCCTTTCGACTCGCAGCTATGACAAGGACGGCACCAAGGTCTACGTGACCGAGGTGGTAGCTTCCACCATCGAGGTGGTCGGAGCCGTCGCAGCCGAGGCGCCGGACGACGATCTCGGGTTCTGAGCCGCACTTCATTTATCGGAGGATTGGATGTCGGAGAAGAAGTCTGTCCGCGTCTACGCCCCGGCGTATGGCGCCGACAGGGAGTTTGACGAGTACGACGAAAAGGCATGGGCTGCCCTCACGGGTGGCGGCAACCCGGAGAACATCACCCGCGAAGCCAGCCGGGAGATACTCGCCAAGCGGTACGTGGAATACGGGGGCAAGACCTACACCGCAGAGGACCTGTTCGCCCCCGAAGATGAAGATGACGAATCGCTCCAGCCGGTCGATCTGATCGTTCCAGAGGTCACCACCGATCCGTACTGGTACGAGAACCCGAACGATGCCCGTCTGATGGAGAGCCATATCCTGACCCGCCTGGCGTTGGGCACGACGTTCCACGGCGCCCTGCTCATCACTGGCCCCGCTGGGTCAGGCAAGACGATGGGTGTTCCCGAGGCCGTCGCGCGGGTGAATGCCAAGCACGGCCTGTCGCTGCGCCTGCTGAAGATGGACTGCGCCACGATCACCGATCCCCAGAAGTGGCTGGGTCGTCGGGAAATCGATGAGACAGGCAGCCATTACATCGAGTCAGACTTCATCGGGGCAGTGCGTGAAGGCAACGTCATCATCCTGCTCGATGAGATTACCCGTATGCATCCGACCATCGGCAATATCGTCCACTCGTTACTCGACGGCTCGCAGTCCATCCGCCTGTCCGAGCTGAACCTGACCATCCCCGTCGCTCCAACCACAGTGTTCCTGGCGACAGCCAACATCGGGACGCAGTACGGCGGCACCCACCGGATGGACTGGGCGCTGCGAGAGCGGTTCGGCTACACCATCGAGCGGGGCTTTCCTCCGTTGAATGACGAGGTGCGCATCCTGACATCTCACACCGGCTGTGATCCAGACGCCGCGTCCGTGCTTGTGGGGATCGCCCGCAAGACTCGTCAGATGTACGAGACAGGCGACCTGCGAGAGCAGATCAGTACCCGTGTCCTCGTCAACGCCGCCTCGCTGGTGGCGCGCGGGATGACAGAGCGTGAAGCCTTGTCCTATACCGCCCTGCCTGCCTTCGATGGTGACGCCAACGGCACGGCCGGGGAGAAGTCAGATCGAGCGCAGGTGATGGCTACGATCGAAGGACGAACCAAGCGATGACGAAGTCCCTGTCGAAGTGGTGGGCTGGCTCATCTCACCGTGCCCTCGGGGCCACCGATAATATTGCCACCCGTCTCGCCTTGGCCCTGACCCCGGTTCGCTCGGTCATCCGGGTGATTGACGACCATGTCCCGCCGATGACCGTGGAGTGGGCGGCGGTCACCAATGGCAAGTCCGTATCGGCCACTGACTTCGGCGCTGGCCAGATCATCATCAACCCACTACCCATCACCGAACGGAAGGTCACAACTGCGGCGGCCCTTGATGTGGTAACCGGCTTCGCCATGCATGAGGCATCGCACGGCAAGCACTCGCGGGAACGCTACAAGTACCTGGTGAAGAACAAGCCGGTACCGGGCCAGTCCGAATCGGTAACGCGGACGGTCGAGGCCGCCGCCTTCCGTCCGATGCGTGTCGCCATCTATCTCTGGAACTTGGTCGAAGATGTCCGCATCGAGTGGGAAACAAGCAGGGACTGGCCCGGCTTTGCGCCGTACTTCGAGGCGGTTCTCCGGTACATGTGGGCCAACAGGAAAAACGAAACAACCGTCGATGGAGACACCCCCTATCCGGCCCTCGTCGCTCGCTTGCAGACCGTGTTCATCGCCTGTCGATACCCTGACAAGATCGCCAGTCTCGAACCAGGCGAGGCGGCCGAGGCCGGATGGTGGCAGGAGTGGCAGGGCGACTACCTGACCAATCGGGTCGATACCCCAACCACCATCCAGCGCGGACTGGATCGTCTTGCCCAAGACGAAGCCGCCCAGCAGGAAATGAAAGAGATGACGGCCCAGGAGAAGAAAGAGGCGGCGGCTGGAGAGAAGATACGCGCGCAGATCGAGCGGCTCATGCGCGAGGGCATCAAGGGCACCTATGGTTTCTGCGTGACGCAGGATGGTGAGGTCGAAGCTCTCGACGAAGCAACCGCAGACGCCGTAGACCGGATGGTCCGCGAGGGCTTGATCGAAGTGCGCCCAGTGGTCTTTGCCAATGGTGCCTCCAACCCGACCCACCACGTTCGCAAGCCAATGGAAACGAAGGCTTCACGGCGAGCCTACGTGGGCAAGCCCGACGCCGAAACCGAGGCCCTCCGTTCGGCTCTCGTATTCCGATCCGCCGCGCCCCAGCACGACGTGAAGCTCTTGCGTCAGGGCACACTCGATGACGAGGAACTGTATCGATGGGCGATGGATGACTATCGGGTGTTCTCGGAGCGGATCATCGATGTCAAGCCGGACGTGTTCATGGCCCTGCTTGTGGACATGTCGGGCTCGATGAGCGGCCGGAAACTGAGGATCGCTCAGCGCCTGGCCCAACTGTTCGTCTGGGCGCTCCACGAGCAGGAGGGTGTCGATACACAGGTCTGGGGTCATACCGGGGACGGCAGTAGGGATCAGTCGGTGGACATCTTCAGGCTATGGGAGAAGGGCGACCCGATGTCCCGACTCGGCCTGATCGACACCCTGTACCACAACAACAACTACGACGGCCATGCGATCAGCTACGTGGTCAAACAGGCCATGGAGCACGAGCACCCGCAGAAGGTCGTGATCGTCCTGTCCGACGGGCTTCCATCTGGGTACGGCTACGGCGGCACCAAGGGGATGGCCCACATGCGCCAGGTCTGCACATGGGCACAACGCAACGGGGTAACTGTCCTCCAGATCGCCATTGACGATCACCTGAACATGCGCGACCAGGCGGCAATGTTCGGGTCCGAGAACGTCATCCCGTTCAAGGACATGGCCGCTCTCCCCCGGCAGCTGGCGAAGGTGATGGGCCGATATGCCTGAGACTCGACCGATGACCATCCACGAGGCCGCTACCATCTACGGTATCTGCACGGGCGGATGCGGCCTGCCGGATCATTGGCGCGGAGTCATCGATCCCTTCGGGGTGGTCCACTACGCCAACCGGCGATTTACCCGCCGCGCCCTGCGGAACATGCTCCTGCTCCTGGCCAAAGCAAGGCGGGAGCACTCGGACCCGCGCTTCCTCAACATCCCAGAGTACGATTGGTACTACCTGTGGTGGGATAACGTGATGGCCTACGAACTAGCAATGGATATGGGAGTCCGCCTACCAGCCAGACTCTCTCGACTGGACAGGTTGCGCTGCCGACAGCAGGCCCGCCGAGCCGGTATCCCCCTCTCCACGCGATCAGCCATCTACAAGTGGGTACACGATGCCATCTAAGATCGGCAAGTATTCCCAGCGCGAGATGGTGCCCCTCCTGACCGAGCTGATTGATGATGCCTCAGCAAAGGGTGCGTCAGCTCATCGGGATATCGCTCGATCCAACCTACGCACCCTGCTTCGCGAGGGGCACTGGAACACGGACTACGTGCTGAACAACCTCGCACCGCGGCGCTGTCGTTATATCGCCTCGCTGGGCTATCCGGTCCCGAGCAAGTGGGCGTTCCGGGAATCTAGATGGAGTGGACGTGACTGAGCCGCGCCTGATCCTCTCGACATCCTCGATGAGCAGTTACTTGCGGTGCCGGTATATGTACCTGCTCTCATCGGTTTATCGGGTGCCGGGGGCACAGTCCATGGCGGCAGTGCTTGGTATCGCAGTCCATGCTGCGGTGGAAGCCCTCTGGACTTCCCCCAAGCGCCCGGAAACGGCCCTGAGAGCCAGCTTTGCCACGGAGCTGACCCAAGTACCGCGACCGTACGAGGAGCCGCCAGAGGCCGCTCTAGCGGACGGAGTGCGGATGCTCGGGACGTACATGACCAAGGTCGCCCCGACGTTCAAGCCAACGATGGTGGAGGAACGCTTCCTCATCACCGTTGACGATGTCGCGTTATCAGGGGTCATTGACCAGGCTGATGACGACGATGTCCACGACCTGAAGACCGTCTCGATGATTAGTAAGTTCCATCCCGAGGACTACGTCTCGCAGCTCAGCCTCTACTCCATCGGTTACAAGGCCATGACCGGGAGGGCGCCTCGCAGGCTCCTGCTTGATGTCCTGCCGCGCGGCGGCCGGGTTGCGTATCGCCAGATCGAGGTTCAGCCGGAGATCGGAGAGTTGATGGATGTCGTTGGGGTTGTCAGTGATGGGATAATAGGAGAAGACTACGAACCGACTGGAGCTACGAATGGTGCGTGCCACTGGTGTGCCTACAAGAGCATTTGTCAGTTTGCCAAAGACGACTAAGG
>Ga0307380_10013175_pt1 | contig 10234 bp, 8 predicted proteins | sample UN3MG_FD_202239 | JGI IMG/M metagenome (GOLD analysis project Ga0307380, IMG submission 202239) | Soil microbial communities from Risofladan, Vaasa, Finland - UN-3 | ecosystem: Environmental > Terrestrial > Soil > Coastal area > Acid sulfate soil | place: Finland: Risofladan, Vaasa | collected... | reverse complement strand
GCTGGCCGGGAGGGGAGACTCGCTTGACTCCTCGACGATCTCGACCGGGGCCCAGAAGGCGACATGGTCACGGATCTTGCGGATCCAGGGGAACGGGTGGTGATAGGTCCAAGCGGCGGCGGTGACTTCCACCGGCTTGATCAGCCCAGGACTACCAAGGAGTGGGCAATCAGCGCGAGCCCGAGGACGACCATCAGCGCGAGGAAGACGCGCCCAAGCCTGATCTCCTGCTCGGAGCCGCCGCGAGGCCGAGTGCCGTCGTCACGAGCGGCGAGTATCTCAAGGCCGGGCGGTCGTGGCGCCTAGCGGCTCTCCGCGAGGGTCTCGAACGCAGGGATTCGGTTTGGGATTAGGCGGAATTGGCCACTGGGTACTTCACCTTCCGCGAACCGCCGCAGCCTCACCTCCCCGACGAGCTGCTCCCACACCGGTTGGGCTGGCGCGCATGATGCTGCTGCTCGGAATCGCCCTCGCCGTCTTCGCATTGTCGGCGGCGAGTTCATCCACCGCTTGCTCTTCCTGCTCGGGCTCTCCGTGATCATCGTCGCTCTCGTCGCGGACTGACCGAGTGTCAGACTATGGCTCGACCACCGCAAGAGGGAGAGTCGCGCGTCGTACCCGGCTAGGTGGTATCCGCATCGGCCTTCGTCAGCGGTATCCCCGTGCGCTTGAGGTTCGCCAGCGTCGCGAGCATCAGGAAGACCGCGAGGATCGCAAAGGCAAGATCGCCGTCGCCCTTACCGATCGCGTGACCGATGAGGGGAATCACCGCGATCGGCGGGATCAACGCGATCAGCGTCATCAGAGCCACGGGCTCGCCAGGAGCCTCGGGGTACAGGTCCTGAGCCTCGGTCAGAGCGGTCGCGTAGGGAATGCCGAATCCGAGCGCGAGCAGAACGACGCCGGCGAAGGCCACGACCGCGACGGGATCGAGGGCGAGCGCCGCCATCCCGATCGCCGCCAGGCCGAGCCCTCCACCCAGGATCACGTGCGGGACTCCGCGCTGCTGAAGCTGGGCGCCGAATAGCCGCACGGCCGCGGAGAGCCCGAACAGCACGAAGGCAACGACGCCGGCGAGGGCCTTGCCAAGGTCGCCGTCACGGGAGAGGTACTCGATCAGCCAGGCGCTGAGGATCATCGGCGCGCCGTAGATCGAGATGAAGAGCAGCGCGAGTCGATAGACGCGGACATGCTGCACGGCGGCCTTGAGGAAGCCTGTACCGCTCTGCTCCGGTTTCGGAGCTGCCTCTGCCCCCCGGGGAATCGCAACGAACGCCGCTGCCGCAAGGACCGCGCTGATCGCAAAGCCGACCCGCCAGTCAATCCCGAGGTCCGAGAGGGCGCTGCCGGTCAGCAGGGCGAGCGCGATTCCGAGCTGAATCGAGGCCCCGAAGACACCGACGAGCCGCACCCCCCCTGCGTCGCGGGCCCAGACCGCCCCGAGCGTACTCATCAGCGCGAAGCCGAGGCCGGGCAGGATGCGCCCGACCGCCAGGCCGATGAACGCCGGCGTAATCGCGAAGAGCAGGTTGCCGACGACGAACAGTGAGCAGGAGAGCCGGAGACCCCCCACGAGGCCGGTGCGCTCACCGACCTGAGCGGCGATCAGCAGCCCGAACACGGTGGAACCGAGGAAGAGCGTTCCCGCGAGCAGTCCGACCACCGCCAGCGAGACGTCGAACTCACGGGCGATCTCAGAGGCGACGGGCCCAACGTTGCCTCCGTTCCAGGCCCCGCTGAGTCCGACCAGCGCGACGGCCAGTGTGACTCGGGCAGACGGGGAGCGCGCGGTCATCGTTCTCTCACCCTCTGTCCAGTGTGGCCACTCCCGTTGACTCCCCTCGCCAGGCCAGCATGAGGCCCCAGCCTACTCCTGTCCTTGATCGCGTCCTGGTTCTGGGGCTCCACCGTTGCCGTGACGTGGCACCGACGGGGCGCCAAGGCGATGGTTGTCGAAGCCGTCGACGCTCGTCCTGCCGCTCGTGCACGGGTTCATGTCCTCACCTTCGGTTGCGTCCGCAGCCAGACTGGGCGGCGACCGGCGAGTTCAAATCAGGGCAAGTTGCGGCACCCTGTACGTAGTCTCCCCGTGCCAGCCACGCTCGAGGTCGCTTCGCCGACCGCTTATGGAGTCCGCTTCTTGTCACAAAAGTGGACGCAGTTCGACCGAGGAGGCGAGTCGCTCGATGTCGCCCCTTCTCCCGGTTCCAAGGCCCCGGCGCGTCGCGTTGAGTGCACCGGCGGCGGCGCCCAGCCGGAGAGCTTGATCGATCGGCTGGCCCCGCGCCAGGGAGACCGCCACGGCGGCAAACATCGAATCCCCAGCGCCGCGATGCTCGCGTGTATCGAAGGTCGGGCCGATGACTTCCACGATTCCCGTGTCAAGCAGCGCGAGCGCCGGCGCGGAGCCGCGTGAAACGATCGCGTAGCGGATGCCGTGCTCCCGCACGCGTTCGATCGCCGTTGCCATTTCAGCTCTGTCGCGGAGCGCTGCCTGGAGGTGCTCACGCAGCTCGCGCTCGCTGACGTGAAGCACGTCGATCCCACCGGCAAGCGCCGCGACCAGCGGCGCGCCGGAGAGATCGGCGGCGACAGTGCGACCGTTACGCTGCAGGTCACCCGCCAGGCGCCGGAAGAAATCGACGTCGAGAAGCTCGTCGTCGTCAGCTCCGGTGAGCACGGCGAGATCGGCCTGGGACGACACGCTGAGCATGGTTGTATACAGCGCGTCGGCCTCGTGCCGCAAGAGCCGCGGGCTGGCGACCCGCACGAGCTCGATCAGGCCACCACGCCGGCGCTCATGGACATATGAGCCGCTGCAGGCGGCGGTCTCGACCGCGCTCAACTCGAGCTTCTCACGCTCGATCAACGGACGCAGCACCGTGCCGACCTCGCCCCCAAGCGGAGCGCAGAAGCCGACCGTGGCTCCGAGCTCGCGCGCCATACGGGCGACCCAAAACCCCTGTCCGCCCGGGTGCAGATGCAGCTCAGGCTCCCCGCCTTCTCGCTCGAGCGTGACGGTCAGAATCGGTGACGGGGCGAGCACGGCTAGTCGGGCGTCAGCCTGCGGCGCGGGGGGCGAAGGAGGCATCGCCGTTAGTCCACGACGCCGGCGCGGGCGGCGGCGATAACCGAGACCATGCTCTCCTTCAGCGCGATCACCGAGGCGAGCGTCGAGGAAGACCTGGGCCCATGCGGGTCGCCGCCCTCGTCGTAGACGACGCCGCCGGCCTCCCGGACGAGCAACACGCCGGCACTTACGTCCCAGGGTCGATCCGACAATGCAATCGTCGCCGAGATCCGACCCGCGGCCAACCAGGCGAGGTCTAATGCGACGGAACCGTGGATCCGCAGCCTCATCGACCGACTGACGAGCTCCTCGATCACGCCGAAGCGTAGGCGGTTGGTGGCTCGATGCTTGCGACCGAAGGCGAAGTCGGACAGCGCGACCAGCGGGTCGCCGGTCTCGACTGATGGGACGTGAATTCTTGCGCCGTTCCGGAAGGCCCCGGCTCCCTCAATCGCGACAAACCGCTCGCCGAGCAGCGGCGCGGCGACGATGCCGACCACCGGCTGCCCGGCGCGGACGAACGCGAGCGAGATCGCGCAGAGTGGACTGCCATCCGCATAGTTTGCGGTGCCATCGATCGGATCAAGTACCCAGATGGCGTCCGACTCGAGGCTGGCGCCACCCTCCTCCTCGCCAAGAACTGGGACGTCCGGCATCTCCTTCATGAGCTCAGCTCGAACCAGCCTCTCGATCGCCACATCGACGACGGTGGCAAAGCCGTAGTCACCCTTGTCGATCAAGGCTCTGACGTGCGAGCGACCACGGACCATCTCCGCAGCCGCTTGGTCGACGGCGTGCTCGGCTGCGAACAGCGCTCGCGACAGCTCGCTCTGGCGAGCCTCCATCGGCGCCATCAGCCGGTCGTCCGGGGCGCCGCACCCGCCTGATGGCCGCCGTCGCTGGCTGCCCCGCGCGGAACCACGATCACCGGGCAGTGCGCCTTGCGAATGACCTGCATCCCGACGCCGCCAAGCATCACGCTCCTGAGTGGGCCGTAGCCACGCGAGCCAAGCACCAGCAGATCGAGCTGCTCGCTGCGCTCGATCAGGATCGTGGCCGGATATCCATCGACGACCTCCGCTGCCGCGACCTCGACGTTCGGCGACGGGACCAGCGTCGCGATTGCATCCGTCAGTCGCTCGCGCTCAACAGCCCGCACGTCGAGTGGGTTGGCCAGCTCATCAGCAAGCGACGGCCGGTAGGAAACGGCTGCGATCAGTCGTAGCTGCGCGCCCAGCCCGGCCCCCAGGGCGCCGGCAAAGAGCAGCGCCGCCTCGGCTTCGGGCCGGGCGTCGAAGCCGACGCCAATCGTCCCGATCGGCCTCGACGCCCGGCTCGCGAACCCACGCGGGGCCACCGCCACTGGGCAGTGGGCGCCACTCACCAGGGAGGCGCCGACCGAGCCGGGGTAGACACGGCCCAGAGGACCGCGGTGAGCTGACCCGACAATCAGCAAGTCAACCTCGAGCCGCTCAGCGAGCTTCGTCAGCTCCCTTGCCGGAGAAGGCCCGGTGAGACGATGGCCTTCGAACTGAGCGTCGCCGAGCTGCTCTGCGGCGCTCCCGAGAATCTCATCGAAGCGCTCGGCCAAGGCCGGCTCATAGGGGTTGAGATCGAGCGGCAGCAGCCGATCGTACTTGAGCACCACAGCAACCGAGAACTCGACCTCGAAGACGTTTGCGAACTGCCGCGCCAGCTCGAGCGCATCCCTCGACTGCTCTCGGTCGTCGTAACCAACTGCGATTCGAAGCTTCATCTGCCCGTCCACTCAGAGCGCCGTGGGATACGTCTCGGGCGGCTCGCTGTGGTCCCATTCGGCCGAGCGCTCGAGCGGCTCCACGGCTCGTGTGCGATCGAAGTGAAGGATCGCATCGAACTGCTCGGCGAGCCGGGTATAGAAGTAGTGGCTCTCGCGCTCGGTCTCGGGACGGTAGATCACCCCGATTGCTCGCTGCAGCCGCGGCTCGGCCAGCACCTCATGCAGCATCTCCCGCTCGCTCAGATCGAGCATGAAGTTGGCAATGCCGGTCTGGTGGAAAAGCTCCTCGCAGCTACCCGGCAGCCCGGGAAGGACCCGCTTGCGCTCAGCCGGGCCATCCCATTCAGAGGCTGCGGTGACGGTGCCCTCGTAGGTTGAGAAGCCGACCAAGGCCGCCTCGGTCCCAAAGTGCTCGCGAGTGAGTTGGCCGAGATTGAGCTCGCCGCGCCGCGCCATCTCGGTACGGCGCGCATCCCCGACGTGGGAGTTGTGAGCCCAGACAACGACCTTGGCCGGCGTACCGCCATGACGATCGAGGTGGGTGAGCAGCCGCCGCAGCGAGTCCGCCATGTGTCGGTCGCGGAGGTTCCAGGAAAGCTCATGCCGGCCGGCGAACATCGCTCGGTAGTAGCTCTCGGCCTCGACAACGAGCCGAGCGTTCTGCTCCGCATGGAACTGTTCGTCCTCCGCCGCGATGCCGTCGCGTCGGAGGTAGGAGTCGCCGGCTCTCTGCAACTCACCGAGTTGGTCGACGACATCCTGTCTGCAGGCGGCCGTCAACCCGCTCATCACCGCGAGACCGTAGTCCTGGCTCCGCTCGAAACCCTCGAAGCATGCGTAGCGATTGCGCGCGGCATCCGCCGCGACGGGATCGATTGCCTCCAGGTAGCTGATCACGCTCCCGATCGAGCGGTAGAGGCTGTACAGGTCGAGCCCAAAGAAGGAGACGGCTCGGCCACCCCCCTCCCGGTAACCCCGGAGCCAACCAACGAAGTCCAGCACGTCGGCGTTGCGCCACATCCAGGTCGGAAAACGCTCGAAGCCGCGCAACGCCTGCTCGGCGTCTGCATCCTCATCTGCGCCGTGGACCCAGCGGTTGACCCGATAGGCATCGGGCCAGTCGGCTTCGACCGCAACCGCACGAAACCCACGCTCCTCGATCAGCCGTTTGGTGATCACGGCGCGGTGGCGATAGAACTCGTGAGTACCGTGCGAGGCCTCGCCGAGCAGCACGACCCGCGCGCTGCCGATGGCCTCGATCAGGTGGTCGTGGTCGCCGGGCGCTCCGCTCAGCTGCCATGCCGACGCACGCAGCGCCCTGGCATCGGACGCGGAGGATCCGAGTTGCCGCACGCTTGTCATTGGGCGCCCGTCGAAGCGGCGTCCCCCACCGAAGCCGCGAGCTCGGAGCTGAACCAGTTGGCCGCGAGATCGGCGACCCTCGCGAGGGCCCCGGACTCCTCGAAGAGGTGCCCGGCTCCGGGCACGACGATGACCTCGCTGCGACCGCCGAGCCGTTCGGCCGCAAGCTCGTTCAGTCCGCGCACCTCACGGTCGTTCCCTCCGACGATCAGCAGGGTCGCGGCCGACACCCGCGGCAGCGCATCGGCGGCGAGGTCAGGCCGGCCGCCGCGCGAGACCACGGCGCCGATTCGGCTCTCCGGCGCGGCCGCCGCCGTGAGCGCCGCTGCGGCGCCTGTGGACGCCCCGAAGTAGCCGATCGGCAGACCCCTGAGCCGCTTCTCGCCGTAGGCCCACTCGGTGGCGATCAGCAGGCGGCGAGCGAGCAGAGCGACGTCGAAGACGTGCCCGCGCTCGCCCTCCTCCTCTTTGCTGAGCAGATCCAGCAGCAGCGTCGCGAAGCCGGCGGAGTTCAGCGCTTCAGCGACGGCGCGATTGCGGGGACTGTGCCGGCTCGATCCGGACCCGTGAGCGAAGATCACAAGACCCCGCGGGTCGGCCGGGACCCGGAGGTCCCCCTGCAGGCTGATGCCGGCGCCGGCGCCGATACTGACGGCAGCGGCCGTGCCATGCATCTCGGCGCGACCGGCGCCGAGCAGTTCAACGACCTCCGAGTCCGAAGTCGGAGAGAAGTCACGGTACCAGCGGCCTACGCCGCCGAACTGGCGCGGCTTGCGCAGACACACGATCTCGTCGAACTCGCCGGTCAGCGCCCGCTCGACTCCTTGCGGGCAGACTGGAAAGGCAGCGACGATCCGGGCTGCGCCCCGGCCGCGCAGTGCTCGCGCCGCGGACACGGCGGTGCTTCCTGTGGCCAGTCCGTCGTCGATCAGGAGCACGTTTCGACCCCGAACCTCTATCGGCAGGGCCTCCCCGCGGTAGCTGGAGCGTCGCCGCTCCAACTCCAGGCGCTCGCGCGCAATCGTTCCGCCGAGCTGGTCGCGGCTGATGCCAAGCGAGGCAATCGTGTCCCCGTCGAGGATTACCTGGCCATCCTCGGAGATGGCACCGACGGCCAACTCAGGGTTTTGCGGGGCCCCGAGCTTGCGGACGAGAAGGATATCCAGCGGTGCGCCCAGCTCCTGGGCAACCTCAAAGGCCACCGGAACACCTCCACGCGGTAGTGCGACGACTACCGGCTCCTCGAGGTCGAGTTGCGCCACCACCTCGGCCAGCTCGCGGCCCGCCTCCCGGCGATCCCCGAACGGGGTGCTCGCATCCTCCTGCGGCTGCATCGGCCTGGCCCAGCGCCTTTTCACCGCGAATCAGCCACCGGATCCGGGCTCCTGTGTCCCCGACTCGCGTCGCAGCCGCCGAAGCTCTACCCGCAGGGCGCGAGTCCGCCGGCGCTCGACCGCGAGCGCCTCACTCTGGCTTCGCAGCGCTCGACCCATGTGCTTGATCTTCGAGAAGGTCTCGGCGAGCAGGCGGTCGCTCTCACTCGGGGTATCCGTGGCAGCGGCCAGCCTCGTCAGCTCATCCGCGGCGACACCGATCCGTCGGCCGAGATCCTGGGCGCCGACTCGTGCGCCCGCTTGGACCCGCGGACTCCGCTTGGTAGGCGGAGTCCCGGTCGGGGCTGGAATCGAGCTGCCGGGCACTGAGGCTCCTCACGTCGCAGGGGTCGGCGGCCGGAGGGCTGGGTGGCCGGATGGCTTCATTCGGGCCGCTCCAGCGCTGCGGTTGACCGGTCGAAGTCGCTGCCGGGGCTCTTCAAACGGTCGATAACGATCGTATCCGTGTCGGAAGGTGGCGGCATCGGGGGTATCTACCTAACGGTCGGTGAGAGCCACTGATAGGACTCGCGACAGGAGAGTCATGGCCTCTGTCTAGTTCGAGCGGGCCGATAGATGCTCTGACCGAGGGGGTGGCTCAGCGGCAATCCGACGGCGACGCCACCATCGGCGGAGCTCGTCCGAGCCCCAGACGATGAACGGAAAGCTCGCCAGGATCGCGAGCTCCGGCGCTCCCAGCGAGGCGGTCGCAAACAGGCTCTGAAGCGGCGGCAGGTAGACGATCGCAGCGGCGAGGACCAGCTCGAAGAGGATTCCCCAGAGCAGCAATGGGTTTGAGAGCGGGCCGATCTGGCGCAGCGACGCGCGCGAGGTCCGGGCAGCGAAAGCTGTCCCCACCTGGCATGCGGTGATGCCGGCGAAGGTCATCGTCGTCGCGAGCAGGTAGTCGGTGTGCAAAGCGCTGCCCGACCCAGTCGGGTCCCCGGGCGACCAGCCGGCGTTGAGCAACACGAAGAAGAAGCCACCGCTGACCAACGCCGCCTCGACCAGGCCGAGCCAGAGCCATGCCCGGACGAGCATCGCTCGGTCGACGATCCCGGCATCTCGAGGGCGCGGGGGACGCTCGAGGATGCCGGGCTCGGCGGGCTCGCGCCCGAGCGCGAGGGCCGGCAGGGTCTCTGTGCCGAGATCGATCGCGAGAATCTGAAGCGCCGTGAGCGGTAGGGGGATCGCGCCGCCGGAGAGCGCGAAGATCAGGAACGGAATCACCTCCGGGACCGTGTGGGCGAAGATGTAGGTGATGAACTTGCGGATGTTTTCGTAGACCACCCGGCCCTCCTCGATCGCGTCGATGATCGAAGAGAAGTTGTCGTCGGTCAGCACCATCGTCGAGGCCTCCCGCGCGACCTCGGTGCCCGAGGCCCCCATCGCGATGCCGATGTCGGCCTGTCGCAGCGCCGGCGCATCGTTGACCCCGTCGCCGGTCATCGCCACGGTATGCCCTTGCTCGCGCAGCGCGCCCACCAGGTGCAGCTTGGTCTCAGGGTTGCTGCGGGCGACGACCAGCTCGGGCTCCTCCTCGAGCAGCCGATCGAGCTCCACTTCGCTCATCGCGTCGACCTCGCCGCCGGTGACGACGCGGGCCGACTCACCGGCGATCCCGACCTGCCGCGCGATCGCGAGGGCGGTGAGGCCATGGTCGCCGCTGACGACGACAATTCTGATCCCAGCCCGGCGGCAGCGTGAGACAGCCTCGCGGGCCTCGGGCCGAGGTGGATCCTCCATCGCGATCAGGCCGACGAACGTGAGGTTGGATTCGGCCGAGCCACGCGTGCCGGAGGGCGCCTCCGGCGACGACCGGCGCTCCGCGAAGCCAAGCACCCGCATCCCTCGCCCTGCGTAGGACTCGAACGCACCCTGGATTCGCGCGGAGGCCGCCTCGTCGAGCGGGACATCTCCCCTCTTGGTCCGCAGCCGGCGGCAGCGCTCCAGCAACTCCAAGGGTGCGCCCTTGCCGTGGATCCAGAGTTTGCCGTCCGGCTCTTCGTCGATCGTCGTCATCCGCTTCACTCGGGCATCGAAGTGGAAGACCCCCCGGCGAATTCCTTCGCGCTTGCCCTGGGCTTCTCCAATGTCCTCGCCTAGCTGCGCCGCGGCCACCAGGAGCGCGCTCTCGCTCGGGTCGCCCGATCGTTGCCAGCGCCCATCGACGAGCTCGGCCGTAGCGTTGTTGCACCGGACCGCGGTTCGCAGGACCGCCGAGAACGGCTCGCGGTCCGCGGCCGTCGCCCGATCATTCGCCAGATCGAGCTCTTCGCCATCCGCCCAGATCAGCCGGACCTGCATCGTGCCCTCAGTCAGGGTGCCGGTCTTGTCGGTACAGATCACGTCTGTCGAACCAAGCGTCTCCACCGCGGTCAAGCGCTTGACCAGGGCGCGACGCCGGGCCATTCGCCGCACGCCGACCGCCAGCGCCAGAGTGATCGTCGGCAGCAGCCCCTCGGGCACGTTGGCGACGAGCAAGCCGATCGCGAAGGTAGCGGCGTCGTCGAGCGGTAGCCCGGCGACAGTCGCCCCGATCGCCAGGAACACGAGACCGGCAACGACAGCGATCCAGGCAATCAGCTTGGCGACATCATTGACCTGCACCTGCAGCGGACTGAGTTCGGCCCGCACCCGCTGGGTCAGGGCGGCGATGCGCCCGAGCTC
>Ga0307380_10013174_pt1 | contig 10235 bp, 6 predicted proteins | sample UN3MG_FD_202239 | JGI IMG/M metagenome (GOLD analysis project Ga0307380, IMG submission 202239) | Soil microbial communities from Risofladan, Vaasa, Finland - UN-3 | ecosystem: Environmental > Terrestrial > Soil > Coastal area > Acid sulfate soil | place: Finland: Risofladan, Vaasa | collected... | reverse complement strand
CGGGCCAGCACCTGCATGCAGCGGCGGATCTCCTCGTCCCGCCCGATCACCGGGTCGATCTTGCCCTGACGTGCCAGCGCGACCAAATCCTGCCCGTAGCGCTCCAGCGCCTGGTAGGTGTCCTCGGGGTTCTCGCTCGACGCCGACCGCCCGCCGCGCACCTCCTTCAACGCCGACAGAATCGCGTCACGAGTCACCGCGTTGACCGATAGCACTTCCTTCGCGTCCGACGCGACATCCGCCAGCGCCAGCAGAAGGTGCTCCGTCGAGACGTACTGATCCTTCATCTGGTCCGCCTCGGCCCGCGCCTGGTCCAGCACCTTGCGCAGAGCCGGGTCGGGCGCAAGCTGACCGCCGCTGGCCTTGGGCAGACGCGACAGCTCGCTCTCGGTGACCTGCCGGATGCGATCGACGGCCGCCCCCAGCTTCTGCAACAGCGGCACGATGATCCCGCCCGACTTCTCCTCCAGCAGGGCGCCCAGCAGGTGCAGCGGCCCCAGCGTGGGATGACCGGCCTCGGACGCGGTCCGCTCGGCCCGCTGGATCGCCTCGGTGGCTCGAATAGTGAAGTTGTTTATGCTCATGGTCCGATCTCCGGGGACTCTCCCCGCCCGTATGATTGCACCCGCCGTGCCGCGGCCCACGGTTTTGTAAATCACTGTCGCATAGCGAGTTACGATTCATCTCCTCCCGCCGCCTCTGCCATAATGACAGCCGTTTTGACCCCCTGGCCGGCAGAGACCGCGCCGACCGACGGAGTCGAGAGCAAACAGGATTCGACACCTCGACCGGCGACCCCGGGTTGACCCCTCTCCGACGCCCGTGATATAAGCGGTCTTCGACGATCGCGGAGACGCCTTGTATGAAACGGGTTCCTTGGACAATCTGGTTCGCGGGCACGGGCCTGCCGTCGGTGACCGACACCGGCCGCCGGCGCGTGGTTCTGCCACCGAGCCCGGATGTCCCCGCGCCGCAAAGGGAGGCGCCCTCCTGAGGATCGTCGAATAGGAAGTCTTTCGACTATGACGGCCCCGGGAGCCCACCAAGTTCCCGGGGCCTTCTTCTTTCGCTCGCCCGTCGAGCGACATGCGGATGACACAGGTGACCTATGGATGCGGTCACGCAACAACTGAACGACCTGCAGCGCCGCGACCGGCGGCGCGAGGAGCTGCGCGGCGTCATCGCCATGGCCGTGCCGATGGTGATCGCCACCTGCACGCGCATGGTCATGGACGTCACCGACTACGTCATGATCAGCCGCCTGCCGGAAGGAGTCGCCCAGGCGGCCCTGCTGCCCGCCCAACTCTTCCTCTGGACCTACCTGGTCATCGGCATGGGCATCGTCTCCATCGTGGCCACCTTCGCCGCCCAGGCCCTCGGCCGGAAGCGCCTGGCCGATTGCAGCGCCTACGCCTGGCAGGGCTTGTACCTAGCCCTCGCCTTCGGCGTGGCCGGTTTTGGCTTTCGACCCCTGCTGCCTTCGCTCGTGGCCGTCGTGGGGCACGAGCCGGCCGTCCAGACCCTCGAGCTGCAATACTGCAACGTCGCCATCTGGAGCATCGGCCCCACCATCGCCGCCGCGGCCCTGTCCAGCTTCTTCAACGGCGTGCACCACCCCCGCATCACCATGTGGTCCGCCGTCGAGGGCATCGTCGTCAACTTGGTGGTCAGCTTCTGCCTCATCTTCGGCAAGCTGGGCCTGCCGGCCATGGGCATCGCCGGGGCCGCCGCCGGCACGGTGACGGCCACCTGCTACCGTTGCGTGCGCCTGACCGTGACCATGTGCCTGCCCAGGTTTCACCAGCAGTTCCGCGCCCGCGATACCTGGCGGCTCGATCGAGCGAAGCTGCTCAACGTCCTTCGCTTCGGCGCGCCCCAGGGCGGGCAGTGGTTCAGCGACGTCGTCGTCTGGATGCTCTTCGTCAACGTCCTCGTGGGGCGCATGTTCGGCACGACGCACCTCATCGCCACCAACATCGCCTGGCAGTACCTGCGGATGAGCTTCCTGCCGGCCATCGGCGTGGGCATGGCCCTGACCTCGCTGGTCGGCAAGTCCATCGGCCAGGGCAACCCCCAGCGTGCCGTCCGCCAGACGCGCATCGCTCTGTTGCTCTGCTGCGGTTACATGGGTCTGATGGCCCTGATTTTTCTGATCTGGCGGCGCGAGCTGATCGGTTTCTTCAACGACACGCCCACGGTCGTGGCCGTCGGTACCGGCGTCATGATCTGCGCCGCCATCTTCCAGGTCTTCGACGCCATGGGCATCGTCTACACCAGCTCCCTGCGCGGTGCCGGCGACACCCTCTGGCCGTCGCTCATGTTCATCGTCAGCCACTGGCTGATCCTGATCGGCGGCGGCTTCGCCATCGCCGCCTTCGCCCCCGGCCTGGGCAGCCTCGGCCCCTGGATCGCCGCCACCGGCCTGCTGATCCTCTGCGGCCTGCTCCTCTGGTGGCGCTGGCACGCCCGGGCCTGGATGAAGATCGACATCTTCAGGCACGACCGCGATGCCCAGGACACCGCCACCCGGCCCGAGTCGTCCGTGGCGAGTGTCGAGTCGGACGGCAGTAAAGCCGAAACGCTGGCTGGCGTCTGAGTATGGCTGAGGTAAGCACCGTCGAGGTACTCTGCGGGCGAGCTGTTGTTGATCCACCGGCCAAGTGCTTATAATGGTACAGCGCTGAAGTTGGGCGCAAGGTTATCCGGCACGTCTATGATGGAGTACCACGATGGCCGTAACGCTCCAGATCCGAGACGAAACCACTGGCGGTGAACGAACCAACGAGCGGACCCTGGACCTGGTTACAGAGCGGATCACGGTGCGGGAGCTCATTCGCAGCCGGGTCTACCAGGAGGTCAAGGACCAAAACGTGAAGGCTAGGCAGGGGAACGTCTTTCGCGGACTGGTGCGGCCGACGGACGCGGAGGAGACGCTCAACGGCTACCGCATGCGCAGACCCCGCGAACTCGACTGGCAAAAGCAATTCGATGTGGCGCTTGAGGCGTTCGACAAGAACGGCTTCCTGATCCTGGTGGATAATCACCAAGTCGAGCGTCTGGATGAGGAGATCCGAATCGATCCCACGACACAGGTGACTTTCCTGAAGCTCGTCCCGCTGGTCGGCGGTTAATTGCGCTGGGATGAACGATGCCCGCGAGCCCTCAAAAAGCGGCTGCCCGCCTGTTGAAGAAGCTCGCAGCGCAGGCGCCGGGCAATGTTTGGGAATTCAAGGACATACAGCGACTCTCCGCGACCACAGAGATTCTCGAGGCCGACAGCCAGACACAGGTCAAAGTCGTTCTGCTGATCTTCGATCAGATTGCCAGGATCCGCGATCGGCTTGGCCCGCCTACTGACGAGTGGGACGGGCGATACGCCAACCTGCAATGGGCGACGCGATTCCCCCGCGCCGCGGTGGCCCTGTTGCCGCGGTTGCTCAGCCGGAAGGTACCCTTCTGCCCCGGTGATTTCGTACACATGGCCGAGCGGACCGCTCACCTGGAGAGGATTTCCACCTGGACTCTCCCACATCTGAACCGCCTGTTGACCCTGCTCGAGCGACACGTCCAGGACAGTGGGATGAGCCCTCAGTTGGACAAGGCCGTCCTCAGGATGGGCAAGGCGCTGGAGTGGGTCGGTAACGCGCCCGAGCGGAAGCTGGGCGCTCGGCTGGCCAGGCTGCGGGCCGGGCCGGCCCAGACCCCGCTGGAGCCGGGCGAGGCATGGAGCGACCGGGCTCTGGAAGACATCGACGCCATGCCGAACAAGCGCAAGATGGCATGGTGCGAGTTTCTGGCTCACTGTCAGAAAGCCTCGGGGGGAAAACCGACGGGTAAATGGCGTGCGGAAGCGGAGAAGCTCCTGTCGACTGTAGGGTGGGACCGATTCGGGCAGCGGGTCCTCCAGTGGTTCCCTTCAGTCGACAAACCGCGAACCGAGCCTGTTGCCGCTTGGTCTGAGTGGGAACCCGATCCCAACCAACTCATCATCGATCCGCACGCCGACATTCTCAGAGGATTGGCGTGGTGCTGTGGGTTCAGGGAGGACCGGGGCCTGGCCAGGGCGCTCACCGCCTTGGCGATAAGTGCCTACCGCAAGGTTCCGCGACTGGGCCCCCGGGCGGTCCGAGTCGGCAACGCCTGCGTGTGGGCCCTGGGCAACATGCCGGGCATGGAAGGCCTGGGGCAGCTCGCCCTGCTTAAGGTGCGGGTGAAGTTCGGCACGGCACAGAAGGGAATCGAGAAGGCGCTGAGCGCTACCGCCCAGCGCGTGGGCCTGCCCCGCGACGAACTCGAGGAAATGGCGGTGCCGGCCTACGGACTGAGTGAAGTCGGCCTGCGGCGCGAGCGCCTGGACGATTACACGGCCGAACTGCGCGTGACCGGAACTGCCTCCACCGAACTGGCCTGGATCAGACCGGACGGGAAGCGGCAGAAGTCTGTACCGGCGTCAGTGAAGAAGAACCAGGCCGACGATCTGGCCGAGTTGAAGCGGGCCGCGAAGGACATCCAGAAGATGCTCCCCGCCCAGCGGGAGCGCATCGACCAGCTCCATTTGCAGCAGAAATCGTGGCCTTACGACATATGGCGGCAGCGATACCTGGACCATCCCCTGCTCGGTACGATCGCCCGACGGCTGATCTGGCGATTCAGCAAAGGCAAGCGCTCGGCCGACGGTATCTTCTGGGACGGCCGCATTGCAAGCCGCGAGAGCAGAGAACTGGAATGGCTGGGTACCGGTGCCCACGTCGAGCTGTGGCATCCGATCGGAAACAGCAGTGACAACATCCGGAACTGGCGGCGTTGGCTTGAGGATCACCAGGTCCGTCAGCCGTTTAAGCAGGCTCATCGCGAGGTCTACCTCCTGACCGATGCGGAACGACAGACGCGCGTCTACTCGAACCGCTTCGCCGCCCACATCCTCCGTCAGCACCAGTTCAACGCCCTGTGTGCCGCGCGTGGTTGGAAGAACAAGCTGCGGCTCCTGGTCGATGACGAGTACCCGCCGGCGTCGCTGAGCCTGCCCAAGTGGAATCTGCGGGCCGAGTTCTGGGTCGAGGGTGCAGGCGAGGACTACGGCACGGACACCAACGAGGCCGGCGTTTATCACTGTCTCGCCACCGACCAAGTTCGGTTCTATCCCATCGACGCTGCCCAACGCCGCGCACACGCTGGGGGTGGCGGCTACTACACGCACGGCCTGGAAGGGAGCGATGCGCCGATCTTGCTTGCGGACGTTCCGTCGCTCGTTCTCTCCGAAGTCATGCGCGACGTGGACCTGTTCGTCGGCGTGGCCAGCGTGGGTAACGATCCGGGTTGGGCCGACGGTGGGCCCGACGGACGGTACCGCGAGTACTGGACCGGCTACGCCTTTGGTCAGTTGTCGGAGACTGCCCAGACGCGCAAGCAGGTGCTGGAGCGGCTGATCCCGCGCCTCAAGATCGCCGGGCAGTGCTCCTTTCTGGACAGATTCCTGGTCGTCCGCGGGCAGCGACGAACCTACAAGATCCACCTGGGCAGCGGCAACGTACTCATGCAGCCCGACGACCAGTATCTGTGCATCGTGCCGGGGCGGTCCGCGGCCGACCGCCCGGTCGCGGATAAGCTCCACCTGCCGTTCGAGGGCGACCGGACGCTGCCAATCGTCCTCAGCAAGGCACTTCTCCTGGCGGAGGATCACAAGATCAAGGACGAAACCATCCTGAGCCAGATCGGGGCCCGGACGTAACCCGACGCCGGGCCTGGAGGAAGATCGACATCTTCAGGCACGACCCCGATGCCCAAGACGCCGCCCCCCGGGCCGAGTCGTTTGAGGCAGCCTCGCCCGTGCCCGAGACGGTGAGCAATCCACAATAAGGACCGAGTGCGTCCACCGGCGGCCCAATCCAGGAGTGACAAGGCGAGCGCCTCGCCGCCCGAACTGCTGCGGCGCCTCCTCCAGGCGCTTGTTTACCTTGGCCCATCGGACTATACTGCGATGTTTCGCCGAACAGCGCCGACCCCGTCGCCGGCGGGCAGTGGCGGACATGTTGAAACGGGCATACCTTTGACGTTGGAAACGGAAACCGACTCGGTCGCGGTACGCCTCAAGCAGTGGGCCGTGGGGTTCAACCGGCACCTGGCCGAGTTGGCCCGGCCGGTTGCGAGCCTGCCCGCTGCCGGCGGTGTCGGCTCCGGCAACCAGCCGCCGCCCGCACCGCTGCTGGAGGCCATGCGCTACGCCCTCTTGGGGCCGGGCAAGCGCCTCCGCCCCTTCCTGCTGTGTCGTTGCTACACGCTCTGCGGCGGCAGTGAACCGGCGGCCTACCCCATCGCGGCCGCCATCGAATGCGTGCACGCCTTCTCGCTGGTCCACGATGATCTGCCCGCCATGGACGACGACGACCTGCGCCGGGGCCGACCGACCACCCACGTGCAGTCCGGCGAGGCGACGGCCATCCTCGCCGGTGACGCCCTTTTGTCACTAGCCTTCGAGCTCATCGCCCGGCACGCCCCGGACGACCGGCGGGCCACGGCCTTGACCCTCGAACTCGCCCGGGCCTGCGGGGCCTCGGGTATGATCGGCGGGCAGTCCGCCGACGTCCTGGGCCAGGGACATCCACCCCGGCGAGAGCACGTGGAATACATCCACCGCCACAAGACGGCCTGTTTGCTCGAATCCGCCTGTCGAATGGGGGCCATTCTGGCCGATGCCAGTCCGGAAACTATGGACCGCCTGGGGGCCTACGGGCAGCATCTGGGATGTGCCTTCCAGATCGCCGACGACCTGCTGGATTTGACCTCCAGCCCCGATCGCTTGGGCAAGGCCACCGGCAAGGACGTGCAGGCCGGCAAACAAACCTTCCCCCGGTGCGTAGGAATTGAGGAGAGTCGCCGCGTAGCCGACCAGCTTGTGCGATGTGCCATCGACGCCCTCGAGCCGCTCGGCCCCGCCGCGGACGACCTGCGGCAATTGGCCCGGTTCGTCGTCGAGCGCACGCGGTGAACGGATGGGAACCTGGCGAGGGCCCGGTGGTCCGCCCCGCCCTACGCGTGGAGTAGTCAATGGCGTTGCTCGACCAGATCCACAGCCCCGCCGACCTGCGGGCCCTGGACCAATCCGACCTGCCCGACCTGGCCGACGAGATTCGCCGGCGCATCATCCAGACGGTCGGCGCCAGCGGAGGACATCTGTCCAGCAACCTCGGCGTCACCGAGCTGACCATCGCCCTGCACCGAGTCTTCGACTTCGCCGTGGACCGCCTGCTCTGGGACGTCGGCCACCAGTGTTACCCCCACAAGCTGCTTACCGGACGCAACCAACGCTTTGACACCCTGCGACAGGCCGGCGGTATCAGCGGCTTTCCCAGCGTGACCGAGAGCCCCTACGACCTCTTCGACGTCGGCCACGCCGGTACGGCTATCGCCACCGCCTCGGGTCTGGCCCGCGGAGACGAGCTCCTCGGCCGCCAGCGCCGGGTCGTCGCTCTGGTCGGCGACGCCAGCATCGCCAACGGCGTGGCCATGGAGGGACTGAACCAGGCCGGCACGCTCGAGCGGCAGCTCCTCGTCGTGCTCAACGACAACAAGTGGGGCATCGCCCCCACACAGGGCGCGCTGGCCGACCACTTGGCCAAGCTCCGTTCCAGCGAGGTCTACGAGAGCATCAAGGAGCGCACCAAACAGATCCTGGCCCGCCTGCCTCTGGTGGGCAAGCCCATGTTCGACGCGCTCGGGGCCCTCAAGGAGGGCGTCAAGGCCACGCTCGCGCCCCAGCAGATCTTCGAGCCGCTCGGCTTTCAATATGTCGGACCCATCGACGGGCACGACATCGACCACCTCATCGAGATGCTCGAACTTCTCCGCGACGTCCAGCATCCCGTCCTGCTCCACGTGCACACCCAGAAGGGTTGCGGCTGCGATTGGGCCACCGCCGAACCCGGGCGATTCCACAGCCCCAAGCCCTTCCAGATCGAGAACGGCAAGGTCACCATCCAGTCCGGTTCGGGCAAGAGCTGGACCCGGGCCTTCGCCGACGCGCTCATGGAGCTGGCCGAAGACAACGAGCGCATTTTCGCCCTGACAGCGGCCATGCCCGACGGCACCGGCCTCAACAAGTTCGCCGACGCCTACCCCCATCGTTATCTCGACGTCGGCATCGCCGAGAGTTGCACGGTGGACATCGCCGCAGGGTTGGCCAAGGCCGGCCTCCGACCGGTGGTCGCCATCTATTCGACTTTTTTGCAGCGGGCCTTCGACCAGGTCTTTCAGGAGGTCGTGTTGCAGGGTCTTCCCGTGCTGTTCTGCATGGACCGCGCCGGATTGGTCGGCGGCGACGGGGCCGTCCATCACGGCTTCCTCGACATCGCCTACCTCCGCGGCTTCCCGGGCATGGTGCTGATGGCCCCGGCCGACGAGGCCGAGCTGCGACACGCCATGCGCTTCGCCCTCACGCTCAGCCAACCGGCCGCCATCCGCTACCCGCGCGACAACGTGCCCGACGCCCCCGTCGGCGGGCCTGAATGTCCCCCCTTCGAGATGGGTGTCGCCCGGGAACTACGCGCCGGCGGGGATGCGACCATCCTGGCATACGGCACCACCAACGTTCCCGCGCTGGAAGCGGCCCGCATGCTCGCCGCCGACGGCATCCAGGTCCAGGTGATTAACGCTCGCTTTGCACGTCCCATCGACCGGGCCATGGTGGCCGAGGTCTTTGCCTCAGAGAGGCCGGTGGTCACGGTCGAGGACCATTGCGTCAACGGCGGATTCGGCTCGGCTGTTTTGGAAGTGGTTCAGGAGATGGGGCTGTCGGCCTCGAGAACGCGACGGCTGGGCATCCCGGCCGATCGGTTCGTGGCCCACGGATCGCGGGCCGGTCAGTTGGCCGAAGTGGGCCTGGATGCGGCCGGCATTGCCGCGACCCTACAGCGACTCGTCTCCGCCGCCCGGCGCGGCGACGCGCCGACCGCCGGCGACCAGCGCGCCGATCGCAAGGCCCGGCGGTCCAACATGGACCGGCTCCTGTCCCGCTGAGCCTCCAACTGTCCCGGGAGCGACCTGACTTGAAAACCCGGCGCCAGCCAGCAGCAAAAGCGACACGCCCTACCGGCGGCACACGCCGCGTCCGGCGCCGCATCTTCATCCTGGGCAATCCCGGCAAGCCCGAAGTCGTCGAGGCCTTCCGCGACCTGGTCGCCTTCGCCGAGCCGCGCTGTCACCTGGTCGGGGCCGAACTCTCCATGGACGGCAGAATCGCCCTAAAGGCCGGGGCCGGCAAGCTCGTCGTCCTCGGCGGAGACGGCACCCTCTTGGGCGTCAGCCGGTCGCTCGGCAAGCGACAGATGCCCCTCATCGGCGTCAACCTCGGCAAGCTCGGCTTCTTGGCCGAGTTCACCGTCGCCGAACTCAAGGACCAGTTCGACCGCATCGTCACCGACGACACCCTCATCGGACAGCGGATGATCCTCCAGGCCGGCGTGCACCGCATGGGTACCACCCGTTTTCGCAGTCTCTGTGTGAACGACTGTGTCATCCGGGCCGGCCCGCCTTTCCGCATGATCTCACTCTCCATCTCCGTCAGCGGTCACCATATGACCCAGGTCACCGGCGACGGGCTCATCGTCTGCACCCCCAGCGGTTCCACGGGCCACAACCTCTCCGCCGGCGGGCCGCTGGTGCAGGCCGGTGTCAAGGCCATCGTCCTCACCCCGCTCGCCGCCCACTCCCTCACCCATCGCCCGCTGGTCGTCGAGCGCCACAGCGAGATCGACATCACCGTGGATGAAGCCAACGAGGGCACCACCGCCATCATCGACGGGCAGGTCTCCTTCCCCTTGGCCGTCAACGACACCATCGTCATCCGAAAGTACGAGACCAACTTCGAGATCGTTCACAACCCCCTCTACCCCAAGTGGCACAAGCTGGTCACCAAGCTAAGCTGGGGCCAGTCGCCGCAAACCTGAACCGCACGCCGGGTATTGCGTGTCCTTCCCGGGAGCGTGCATAGCTGTTTTTTTGTCGGCGGCGCCCGATTCGGCGTGGGATCAGCGGCGATCAGCCGCGGGGGGCGTTCGTGGTCGCGACCACGCTGACCGACGCCGCCGAATATACGGCGGACGACCTGGCCGAGCTGTATCACGCTCGCTGGCTGGCGGAGCTGGACATCCGGGCGATCAAGATCACGTTGGGCATGGACATCCTGCGCTGCAAAACGCCCCAGATGGTCCGCAAGGAGATGTGGACCTGCCTGCTGGCCT
>Ga0307380_10013172_pt1 | contig 10236 bp, 8 predicted proteins | sample UN3MG_FD_202239 | JGI IMG/M metagenome (GOLD analysis project Ga0307380, IMG submission 202239) | Soil microbial communities from Risofladan, Vaasa, Finland - UN-3 | ecosystem: Environmental > Terrestrial > Soil > Coastal area > Acid sulfate soil | place: Finland: Risofladan, Vaasa | collected... | reverse complement strand
ATCGTCAGCGCCATCGGCTCGCGGGCGACCTACAAGGACGTTCTGGAGAACCCGGACCACATCGCCCAAAGCGCGCTTCGGGGTGGTGGCCTGGCAGCCGGTACGGCCTACGAGATTCTGTCGGTGGACATCGCTGACATCAGTGTGGCGGCTATCGCCAACGCCGCCAACGTCGGCGCCGTGCTGCAGGCGGAACAGGCCGAGGCCGACAAGCGGCGCTTCCAGGCCGAGGCGGAACAGCGCCGAGCGATGGCCGTCGCCCGCGAGGCCGAGATGAGCGCCTTGACGCAGGAGAACCGGGCCAAGGTGGTCGAGGCCGAGGCCCAGGTGCCGCTGGCCATGGCCGACGCCTTCCGACAGGGCAACCTCGGCATCATGGACTACTACCGAATGAAGAACATCGACGCCGACACGGGCATGAGACGGTCGATCGGCGGCGAGGGCAAACCGGAAGACAGGGTGACGTAGTCACACGGTCCGCCCCCCCATCGGTGGGGGACGGCACACGGGCGTGAAGAAGCGAGGACGATCCACCGGCCATGCAACCCTGGCTGAGCCAAGTTGGACAGACTCCCACCGAGGGCGACGGCTTCGCGTGGCACAACCTGCTGTATCTGCTGATCATCATCATCGTGCCGGTGCTCAACGCGATCAAGGACAGGTACGTCGAGCGGACCCAATCCAAGGCGGCCCGGGCCAAGAAGGGGTCTAAGCTGCCCGACATTCCGAAGGCGAGTCGGGCGCAGAGCGGCCTGCCGATGGCCAAACCGGTCGTGCTGCGCAAGGGATCGGGCTTCCAGATTGAGCCGCCGCAAGTGCCCGGCGCCATGCCCGGGCCGTCAACGGCAAGGGCGCAGGCGACACCGCAGGAGGTAGCCAGGCGGCGGGCGAGACCGGCGGCTCCGCGACCGGCACCGACAGCCGAGACAAGGCCCACGGCGCCTCGGCCTGTCCCGGCGCCATCGATACCTCCGCGGGCAGCGCCCCCGGCAAAGCCGAGGAAGTCTCTCGCTGACGTCCGCGCGGCCGACCCGCACGTGGAGATGCGCAGAGCAGGACCGCGGGTGGACGTTCGGGCGGCCGACCCCGGCATCGACCTCCGCAAGGCAGACCCGACGGCCGAACTGCTGGACGCCGAACCGGTGATCGAAGCCACCCCGGCGGCGGCCGATTCCGCAGCGGCAGCCATGCCTATCGGCCCTTCGGTGTTCGGGCGCCGTCTCACGCGCGAGGAATTGCGACGAGTGGTGATTCTCAAGGAAATCTTCGGTCCGCCGGTCGGCCTCCGCCGGCCGGGCGAACTGGGCGCCGGATACGGTTCCTAAGCTTCACGGTCGTAGCGAATTACCGTTTTGCGTGGGAACGGGGCAACCGGGCGGGCGATAATAGGGTATAAGCCTGCGGCGGCGGGATGGTGCGCGCCCCCGGGGCGGACAGCCACGGTGGCGCCGCTGGTTACGGTCCGGCGTGACACGGTAGGGTCTGATGAGCCTCGGCGACGAACTGGTACAGCGGAAGAAGATCACGCCCGAACAGCTCGCCGAAGCCCGAGCCGCCCGCAAGGGCCCCCACGATCGCATCGAGCGCATCCTCATCGAGAAGGGCTACGTCAAGGAACGCGACGTCCTGGAAATCATCGGTGAGCAGCTCTCCATTCCCGTGGTGGACCTCTCCAAGATCAAGATCGATCCCGAACTGCTCAAGCTGATCCCCTCGAAGGTGGTGCACCGCTATCGCCTGATCCCGGTCGGCAAGGCCAACGGAACGATCCGGATTGCGACGGCCAACGCCTTTGACCTGTACGCGTTCGACGAGCTGCGCATGCTGACCGGCTCGAAGGTCGAGCCGGTCCTGGCGTCGGAGGCCGAGATCCAGCGGGCCATCAAGCAACACTACGGCGTCGGCGGGCACACCATCGACGAGATGATCGCCGACTCGGACATCGAGGTGGTCAGCGAGGTCGACGAGCAGGACGCCGACCTGATCGAGCAGGCCCAGGAAGCGACGGTCGTCAAGCTGGTCAACGAGATCCTGGTGGAGGCCATCCGCGACCGGGCCAGCGACGTCCATATCGAGCCGTACGAGGAGATGCTTCGCATCCGCTACCGGATCGACGGCGTGCTGCACACCACCAACGTGCCGCCTCAGATCCGCCGCTTCCAGGCGGCGATCATTTCGCGCATCAAGATCCTGAGCAACCTGAACATCGCCGAGAAGCGTCTGCCGCAGGACGGCGGCTTCAAGATCAAGACCGGCAACCGGGAGATCGACCTGCGCATCAGCATCGTTCCCACCGCCTTCGGCGAGGGCGTGGCCATGCGGATTCTGGACAAGCAGTCCGTGCTGATGTCGCTGCACGACCTGGGCCTGATGGGCGAGGCGTCCGAGGGCTTTGACAAGCTGATCCATCAGCCGTTCGGAATCATCCTGGTGACCGGGCCGACCGGGTCGGGCAAAACCACGACGCTGTACGCCGCCCTCAACGCGGTCAAGTCGGACAGGATCAAGATCCTCACCGTCGAGGACCCGGTGGAGTACTACCTGGACGGCATCAATCAGGTGCAGATCAAGCCCAAGATCGGGCTGACCTTCGCCTCCGGTCTGCGCAGCTTTCTGCGCCACGACCCCGACGTCATCCTGGTCGGCGAGATTCGCGACCTGGAGACGGCCGAGACCGCCATCAACGCCTCGCTGACCGGGCACCTGGTCTTCAGCACGCTGCACACCAACGACGCCTGCACGGCCAACACCCGGCTGCTGGACATGGGGGTCGAGCCTTACCTGGTGTCCAGCGCGCTCGAGGGCATCCTGGCCCAGCGTCTGGTCCGATGCATCTGCCCGGACTGCAAGGAGGAGTACAGCCCGGACCCGAACGAGGTGCCCAAGGACATGAACCTCGAGCCCGGCGAGAGGTTCTCGCGGGGCAAAGGTTGCCGGGATTGCCGCCACACGGGCTACCGGGGACGAATGGGTATCTTCGAGCTGCTGCTGATGAACGACGAGCTGCGGGAACTCGTTGTGAAACACGCCTCGGCCACGCAGATGCTCGTGGTTGCCCGGCGCTACGGCATCAAGTTGATGCGCGACGACGGCTGGTCGAAGGTCCGAGCCGGCATGACCACGGTCGAAGAGATCAACCGCGTCACCAAATCCATGTGACCCCCCCAGCCGCCCGATAAGCAGCGCAACAGTGGCGGTGCGTATCGGGCCGACCGCCGGATTGTGATATCCTGCAACCCGCCCGGGTGGCGAGGATTACAGCCGACCGCGCCGCGGTCACACTCCGCGCCCGGTTCAGCAGCGCTTGATGGCGGGTCACTGGCCGCGGCCCGTCGTGGGCCTGTTTTTGACCCCCGGGAAACCACCCGAAGGGCTGCAATCGGGGCGGTCCGGGGCGTGTAAGAGTAGGCAGCGGACGGGTTTTGGGCTTTGGCCCCGGGCGGTGCGAAAGTGACGGGTCCGCACGGATTTTTCGTTGACGTAAGTATCTGGCCTGGTTAAGGTAATCGTCGGCAGGATGCCCTAAGCTCGTCGCCACGAGCCGATTCGACCAGGGAGGGTCGAATGAGTCGTTGGCCGCCGTTTCCGCCCGCCCAAGTCGTTTCCGCCACCGGCGATCCCTTCCAGGTTGTGAATTCTGCCAGACTGGGTCCGTGGAGTTGAACTGAAGTGCCCACCTTCAGCTATAGGGCGATCAGCGAGGACGGCGGCGCCGTGGACGGCGCCTTGACGGCCGAGAACTACCAGGTCGCCCTGCGCATGCTGGAAGATAAGTCGCTCACCGCGGTCAACGTGACCGAGGGCGTGGTGGGCGGCAGGTCCATTCTGGGGCGCAAGAAGCGGGTCAAGCTGCGCTTTCTGACGGCGTTCTACAGCCAGTTGGCCGACCTGCTGCGGGCCGGGGTGCCGATGCTGCGGGCCCTGGACGTGCTGGCCCGGCAGAACTCGAGCCCGGTGCTGACCGAGATCATCAAGGATGTCCGCGAGGAAGTGGCCGGCGGCGCCGCCCTGGCCGACGCCATGGAGAAGCACCCCAACGCCTTCAAAGAACTGCACTCCTCGATGGTGCGGGCGGGCGAGCGCGGCGGGTTCCTGGAGGAGGTCCTCAGCCGGCTGTCCAGCTTCGCGGAACGACAGGATGAGCTGCGCAACAAGCTGTTCGGCTCGATGATCTACCCGGCCGTGCTCCTGTTCGTCGGGACGGTGGTGGTGATCTTCCTGATGACCTTCGTGGTGCCGAAGCTGCGGGAGCAGTTGCGGGCCGAGAATCTCAATGTCCTGAGCTACGCCGTGTTCGGCGCCTGTGACATTCTGCTGAATTACTATCCGTACCTGATCGTGGGAGCGCTGGTGGCGTTCTTCGGCATCACGTCGGTGTTCAAGACGGAGTGGGGCAAGGTCACGGCGGATCGGGTGCGGCTCAAGGCCCCGGTGTTCGGCAAGATCTACACGGTGGTGGCCGTCTGCCGGTTCTGCCGCATTCTGGGCACCATGCTGCACAACGGCGTGCCCATCCTGCAATCGCTGAAGATATCCAAAGACTCGGCCGGCAACTCGATCCTGGCGGATCAGATCGAACGGGCGGCCGAGAGCGTCCGCAAAGGCGAGTCGCTGTCGAAGCCGCTGGGCGAGAGCGGCCTGTTCCCTATCGACACGCTGGACATGATCGCGGTGGCCGAGGAGAGCAACAACCTCGAGAACGTGCTCATTCAGATCGCCGACACCAACGAAGCCCGCACGGCCCGGCAGATCGATCTGGCCGTCCGGCTTATCGAGCCCATGCTGCTGGTCGGCATGGCCGTAGTCGTTCTTTGCATTGCCCTGGCGTTGCTGCTGCCGATCCTGACCATGAGTTCGGCGGCCATGAGCGGAGCATAGAACACCCCTGACGGAAAGTGAGTCCGATTAAAGCGCCCTGCACAGGAGTCATTGTTATGAGACGGAATCGCGGATCGCGGCGCGGCGCCTTTACGCTGCTGGAAGTGTTGCTGGTTGTCGGCATCCTGGCGTTGCTGGCGGCCTTCGTCGTCCCGAACCTGATCGGGGCAAAAGATGAGGCCAATATCAACATAGCCAAGGCTCAGATTGGACGTAGCGGGCCAATTGCCTCGGCGCTGGACAAGTACCGGATGGACATTGCCAGCTACCCTACGACGGACGAAGGCCTGGCGGCGTTGTTCGAGCGTCCGCGCAGCATCGACGATGACGATGAACGTTGGAAGAGCCCGTACCTGAAGGGCACGCCCGAGGAGCTCAAGGACCCCTGGGGTCGCGAGTACCAGTACCGCAGCCCCGGCGAGTTCAACGAGACCTCTTACGACCTGTGGAGCACGGGGAAGGACGAGAAGGACGACGAGGACGACATCAAGAACTGGCGTGAGAAGTAAATGCGGAACGCGGGCGGGCCAATGCGGGGTGCGGATTGCGGAACGCGGGACATCCAGCGTTCCGTCGCGGACTCCCCGTGCGCACCGCGATCCGCAGCGGGCTTCACGTTGCTGGAGGTCATCTTGGTCATCGGGCTGATCGCCATGCTCAGCGCCCTGGTCCTGCCCGACTTGGTGACGGACATCGAGAGGCGGCGTCTGCCCGAGTCGGCCGACCGCATGCGCTCGCTGATCACGCTGACCCGCTCGCACGCCATGTTCGACGGGAAGCGGTACCGCATCCGTTTTCCGGGCAAGGATGAGCTGGACGACGAGGGCGACGACCGCCAGCCGCTGGTCGAGCGCGAGGACGATCCGATCGAGGAGCCCGAAACCTACAACCCGGTCAACGAGCCCTGGGTGTACGGCGAGACCCTGCTGCGCAACGTGTGGTGCGCCCAGGTCCGGCTCGAGAAACCGACCATCGAGCGTCTGCGCGAGGGCATGAAGGAGGAGGACATGTCCGAGCGGCTGGCCGCCCGCTTCGAGGACGAAGACCCCAACTTCCCCTCGCTGGTCATCGAGCCGGACGGCACTACGGAGTGGGCCACGTTCGTGCTGACCAACGTCTCGCGGGAACTGACCCTCGAGGAGATCGAGGAGGGCGATCCGGTCATCGAGGTGATTCTCGACGGCGACATCGGGCTGGTCTGGCTGCAACGCCGGTTCCTGGAAGAGGAGCTGGACATGCTGGAGGAATACAACTGGCCGCCGGTGCTGCGACAGGACTTCCTCCGGTCTCAACCACTGACCGAAGAAGACGTGCTGGAGATCAAGGAAAAGCTGATACGGACCGCATCGGCATCATGACCGAGCGACAGGGCGACAATTCGGTGGCACGCGGCACGCAGCAGGACTGCCGTCGCGCGCCCCATCCGGGCTCCGTTGCCCGGCGCGCGTCTCGGCCAGGTTATCTGCTGATGGAGGTGGTTATCGCCCTGGGTCTGCTGACGCTGGGGCTGGCCACGATCGGCATCCAGATTCAAACGGCCTACAACACTTCTCGTGACACCCAGCGCCTGCTGCGGGCCATGCACCTGGCCGAGAGCAAGCTGGCCGAGCTCGACGCCCGCCTGATCGAGGACGTGGACTCGGCCATCGAAGACGATCTGGAAGAGGAGTTCGGACGGCTGTTCCCGGACTTCGCCTGGCGTCTGCGGCTGGAACCGACGCAGACGGAGGAGCTGTGGCTGGTACAGCTCGATATCCTCTTCCAGGAACGTCAGGACATCGACGAGGAGGAGTTCGATTTCGACGAGGCCGAGGTCGTCTACACCGTGCGCACGCTTCGGGCGACGCCGGCCACGATCGACCCGGCCCGCGACTTCGGGGCCGACGAGGAGACCATGGAGCGGCTGGCCGCGGCGCTGGCCGGCACCGGTCTGGACGAGCACGCCCTCGACCTGGGCATGCTGCAGCAGATTCCGACGGACCAGCTCCTCGAGCTGCTGGCCATCATGCAGGAGATCGGGCTGTTCGATCTGAGCGACCTGGCCAGCCAGTTGCCGCCCGAAATCCTGGAATTTCTCAACGAGGCCGGCGTGGGCGACCTCGGCACCAGCGGCGGCGGAAGGGAGGGGTGATGATGATCCGCTCCCGACGACGCGCCCTGACCCTGCTGGAGACCGCGCTGGCCACCTCGATCCTGGTCGCGGTGATGAGCCTGATGTTCTGGTTCTACACCTCGTCGCTGGAGACGCGGCAGGACGGCCTGAAACGCACCACGGACCTGCACCTGGTTCGCGTGATCCTCGATCGCATGGCGAACGAGATCCGCACGGCCAGCGGCAACACTCCGGGCTACGGGGCGGGTCTGGTCGGCTACAAGCACAGCGTCTCGGTGAACACGCTGGTCATCCCGGACCGCATCCTGGCGGAGAAGCGTTCGCTGGGCGACAAGGAGATCGCCGGACAGTTCGACCTTCAGGAGGTGCGCTACTACGTCGGCTGGGACGAGGAGAACCTGGACGAAGAGGGCAACCCGCGGGCCCTGGGACTGGTCCGCCGGGTGAGCAAGACGTTCAACCGCGGTGTCTTCCTGGACCTCGGCGGCGAGGAGGAGGTCGAGGACGAAGAGGCCCTGGCGGTCAAGGAGGAACTGTACGCCCCAGAGATCAAGTACCTGGACCTGCGCTACTTCGACGGGTTCACCTGGTGGGAGACCTGGGAGCTGGCCCAGGGCAACTCCCTGCCGCTGATGGTTCGCATCACCATCGGCTTCGAGCCGGTGCTGCCCGAGGACGAGGAGCTGGAGCTGATGGAGGACGACTTCCTGCGTCCCGAAGAGGAGCGCGAGGAGCTGGCCCCCGACCGGCACACAATATTCGTCAAGCTGATCCAGGCCGAGGCCAACTTCCTCGGCGTGCGGCTGCAGCGCGAAGCCTCGGCCTTCGCCGCGTCAGAGGAGGGCCTGTAGCATGACGCCGCGCGGCCGACAACTCCGACGAGGCCTGATCCTGCCGATCACGCTGCTGATGCTGCTGATGCTGGGGCTGCTGGCCGGCAGCTTCGCCTTCCGCGTGCATGCCGACCGGTCGTCGTTCAACGCGGTGACCTATCGGCAGCAGACCCGCCTGGCGGCGGAGTCGGGAATCCAGAAGGTCCTGCTGCTGCTGCGTAATCAGCGGGAGACGCCCATCGACTGGTACAACAACCCCGACGAGTTCAACCGCATCATCGTCTGGACGCCCGAGGACGACACCCTCTGGGGCACCAACGAAGAGCTGGACGAAGGCGTGCCCGCCTTCCGGTTCAGCATCGTGGCCGACGACCCCTTCGACGACGAGCAACGCTGTCGCTACGGCCTGACCGACGAGTCGGGCAAGCTGAACCTGAACACGGCCACCCCCGAGCAATTGGCCCGACTGCTGGGCCAGGTGGCCACCGAGGAGGACATGATCGTCGGGGAGCTGGTCGATGCCCTGATCGACTGGCGCGATGAGGACGACGTTCCCCGCGAGTTCGGCGCCGAGGCCGACTACTACGGCTCGCTGGATACGCCGTACCGTCCCAAGAACGGGAACTTCGACACGGTGGAGGAACTGCTGCTGGTTAAGGGCTTCGACGGTCGGGTGCTCTACGGCGAGGACTACGACCGCAACGGCATCATGACCGTCAACGAGGACGATACCGACGAGAGCTTCCCGGAGGACAACGGCGACGGGCAGCTCAACCGCGGGCTGTTCCCCTACGTCACTGTCTACTCGCGCGACCTGAACACCGATCCGGAGAACCGCGCCCGAATCTACCTGTACGCCGACGCGGAGGTCGTTCGCGGACAGTTGGGCGAGTTCTTCGAGAGCCAGGACAGGGTGGACTTTATCGTCGCGGCGACCCACGGCGGCCAGCCGCAGGAGGAGGGAGAGGGACCGGATGAATCGGACGGCGAGGAGAAGAAGTCGAAAGACGGCGCCGACGGCGCCGGCGACGCCGGCGACGAGGCAGGCACCAACGGGCAGGGAGACGGCGGAGGCGACGACAGGAAGGGTCGAGGTCGGCGGCAAGAGATCCAGCCCGGTGACGAGGACGAAGGCGGCACCCCAGACGCGAACACCAACGGCGAAGGTAAGCAGCCTGGCGGCGAGCAGCCGAGCGGTGGGGCCGATCAGCCGGCGCAGCTCGCCAGCCCAGCCGAACTGCTGTCGGCCGAAGTCGAGGGAATGACCAACCCGCTGACCGCCGCCGACCTGCCGATCCTGATGGAACGCACCACGACGGTCGATCCGGCCTTGCCACAGCCGGGCCTGGTCAACGTCCTGACCGCCCCGCCGCAGGTGTTGCGCTGCCTGGGCGAGCTGACCGGCGAGCAGATCGCCGCGATCCTGCAAACCCGCCTGGAACTGACTGATGAGGACCGGCTGAGCACGGCCTGGCTGGCGGGTGAAGACGTGCTGGGTCCCGAGGGATACGCCCGGATTGCGCCCTACATCACGGCGCGAAGCCTGCAGTTTACGGTCGAATCGCTGGGTTACGCCGACCACGTGGGCGGGATTTCGCGGCTGCAAGTGGTGATCGAGATGCGCGGCCCGGTGCCGCAGGTGTTGTACTACCGCGACCTGACCAAGCTGGGCGCGGTGTTCCCCATCCGCGAAGACGAACAGGAGTATGGCTTTGGTGGGCAGCGTGGGTGATCGTCGGATTCTGGCGGTCGATTGGGACCAGCGGGAGCTGCGTGTGGTGCACGCCCGCATCCGAAAGGAGAAGGTCCGCGTCGAGGACCTGTTCGCGGTCTCGATCCCCGAGCACGTCAACGTGAGCGACGCGGACGTGATGGGGCGTCTCCTCCGCCAGGCCCTGGATCAGGAGCAGATCTCCTGTCGGCGGGTGATCGTGGACATCCCGCGCGATCAGGCCGTGCTTAATACGCTGTCGCTGCCCCCGGTTTCGATCAGCGACCTGGCGGGCATGGTCGAGCTTCGTGTGGGCAAGGCCCTGCCCTTCCCCATCTCGGAAGCGGTGATCGACTTCGCCTTGCCCCCCGACGGGGAGCGGGGCGGCGAGCCGCAAGAGGTGCTGGCCGCCGCCGTGCGGACGGAGGCGGTGGATTTCTACCGCCAGGTCTGCCAGAAGGCCGGCTTGCGGCTGGAGCGCATCGGCCTGAGGCCGTACGCCACCAAGGTTGCCATCCGGGCTTTCCTCGGCTCGGGCATACCGCAGCGCGTCCTGGTGGTGGACATCGGGCCGACGCTGACCGAGATCGACGTCCTTCGTGGGGGGCAACTGGCCTTCTCGCGGGCGGCGTCGGTGTTCGTCCCACCGGACGGCACGGCGCCCGTGCCTATGATCCAGCCGGAGCCGGTGCAGACGGAGG
>Ga0307380_10013170_pt1 | contig 10237 bp, 10 predicted proteins | sample UN3MG_FD_202239 | JGI IMG/M metagenome (GOLD analysis project Ga0307380, IMG submission 202239) | Soil microbial communities from Risofladan, Vaasa, Finland - UN-3 | ecosystem: Environmental > Terrestrial > Soil > Coastal area > Acid sulfate soil | place: Finland: Risofladan, Vaasa | collected... | reverse complement strand
TCCCGCGGCCTGGGGATGGGCAAGGTCGCCCAGCCGGTCCGCGTGGCCGTGACGGGCACGGCCATCAGCCCGCCGATCTACGAGACGCTCCTGCTGCTGGGGCGCGAGAAGGCCCTCGCCCGCATCGACCGCTGCCTGGCGGGGCGGGATGGAGTATAATCTGCGAGGCGGCAGGGCGCCGGAGAGCTTCATGAAACGCCGGCTCAAGGCGTTCCTCCCCCCCGCAAAGTCGAGTACAATGCAGACGTGAATTCGAGGCCGCTGGGGAGGATCGGGATGACGTCAGTAGAAATGAGCGAGTTACAGGACCACTTGCCGCGATACCTTGCCGCGGTCAAGGATGGCGAGGAGGTCATCGTTACGGACGCCGGGCGGCCCGTGGCGCGTCTCACGGGACTTCCAGTCCCGGCCCCCGGTGAAGAGCGGTGGCTGGATCGCTTGGCCGCCAAGGGGGTCCTGCGCCGGGCCCAGCCAGGCCCCAGGACCGGAGGCCCGCCTCCCATGAAGGTCCCGGGGAAGCCCGTTTCGGAGATGATCATCGAGGACCGAGGGTGACCGCCTACCTGGATGCCAGCGCCCTGGCCAAGAGGTACTTCGAGGAAGTCGGCTCGGAGGAGGTCGGGGAGATCTGGCGATCGCATACGGTCGTGGTCGCCTCTGCCATCGCGTACGCGGAGGTCCTGTGCGCGATGACTCGGAAACATCGGGAGGGTGGTCTCTCCGCCGTGGATCTTCAGACGCTCTTGCAGAGGTTCGCGAGCGATTGGCGGAGAGTCCAGGTGTTGGATGTCTCGGACGACTTGAACGAGACGATCGAGGGGGTGGTCGCGCGACACGCCTTGCGGGGGCTGGACGCGATCCATCTCGCCTCGGCACTGTACGCGAGTGGCGAATCTCCAACGCCTGTGACATTTGTCTGCGGCGACCGTCGTCTCCTGGCAGCGGCCCGAGCCGAGGGGCTGGCAATCTGCCCGGAGCATTGGCCCTCCCAGGAGCAGCCTGGATCATGAGTCTACTGGTAACCGGAAGCATCGGGATCGACACCGTCGAGGCCCCGACGGGCAAGGTCGAGAATGCCCTCGGCGGGTCGAGCGTGTACTTCTCCTGTGCGGCGAGCTTCTTCACCGACGTGCGCTTTGTCGGCGTCGTCGGCGACGACTGCCCGCCGGGCTTCCTCAAGCCCCTCGAGGACAACCCGCGGATCGACATGACCGGCCTGGAGGTTCGCGCCGGCAGCAAGACGTTCCGCTGGCACGGGCGCTACCACGAGGACCTCAACGTCCGCGACACCATCGAGGTGGACCTGAACGTCCTGGCCGAGGTCGGGCCGAGCATCCCCGACGCCTTCCGCGACAGCCGGTACGTCTTCCTGGCCAACACGCACCCGGCGCTCCAGATGGAGCTGCTGGGGCAACTGGAGGCCCCGAAGCTGGTCGTCGCCGACACGATGGACCTGTGGATCACCACCGAGCGCGACGCGGTGGAGCGCCTGATGGGCCACCTCCACGGCCTGGTGCTCAACGACGCCGAGGCGAAGCTGCTGACCGGGCAGGCGAACGCCGTCGCGGCGGGGCGGGAGATCGCCCGCATGGTCCGCGGCTTCGTCGTGATCAAGAAGGGCGAGCACGGCAGCCTGCTGTTCGCCGAGGGGGAGGTCTTCCCCCTGCCGGGCTACCCGACCGAGCGGGTCGTGGACCCCACCGGCGCGGGCGACTGCTTCGCCGGCGCGATGATGGGCCACCTCGCCGCCGAAGGCCGAGCCGACGCCGCCACCCTCCGCCGCGCGACCGCCTACGGCACCGTCGTGGCGAGCATCGAGCTGGAGGACTTCTCCCTCCACCGCCTGCTGGCCGCCACGCGCGGGGAGATCGACCAGCGCCTGGGCAGCTTCCGGCAGGCCGTGGCGTTCTGACCATGGCGATCCGAACCTTCCTCGCACTGGACCTCGACGAGGCGATCCGCCGGCGGCTGGCGGCCGCGGCCGGGGACGTGCCCCCCGACGCGCTCCACGCCCGCCGGGTCGCGCCGGAAAACCTCCACGTGACGGTCAAGTTCCTCGGCGACGTGGCCGAGGCCGACGCCCCGGCCGTCTGCCGGGCCGTCGCCGAAGCGGCCGGGAAGGTGGCGGCGTTCGAGTTCGACGTGCGCGGCCTGCGATGTGTCCCGCCCGGCCGCGGCGCGAGAATGATCTGGGGCGGCGTGGACGAGCCGACCGGGCGGATGGCGGCGATGTTCGAGCAGCTCGAGGCCGCCCTCGAGCCGCGGGGCTTCCCGCGCGAGGGGAGGCGGTTCCAGCCGCACGTCACGCTCGCGCGGATCAAGTCCGTGCGCGACCCGGCCGCCTTGAAGGCCGCGACCGACGCCCGCGCCGCGGAGCACTTCGGCGCGCAGCGGGCCGACCAGGTGACCGTCTATCGCAGCGAGCTGACTCCCCGCGGGCCGATCTACACGGCGATGGCGCATGCGCCGCTGGGCGGCGGATCGCGGGGCTAAGTTCTTGCGGGACAGGCAGCCAGTGGCTAGAGTTCCCCCGGGCCGGCCCCCGGGCGGACGGTGGCGCATTTTTTCTCAAGTTTCTCGCTTGCGGGGTCCGAACAAATACCTTACAGTTGTGCGGTGACAGACTGCCGGTGCGTTCCGCCGGCCCGGAAGCGGCCGGGGCAGGTCGCGCGGCGTCAGAAGGAGATCACAGATGGCGAAGGCCAAGGGCACAGCGAAGAAGGACGACAAGGCCCCTCCGTCGGGCCAGGCGGCGGGCACGGGCGAGCGGCGGGAGAAGGCCCTCGACGCCGCCCTGCGCCAGATCGAGAAGAGCTACGGGGTCGGCAGCATCATGCGGATGAGCGAGGACCAGGTCGTGCGGGTCAAGGGCATCTCCACCGGCGCGCTGAGCCTGGACCTGGCCCTCGGCGGGCAGGGCATTCCGTGCGGGCGGGTCTGCGAGCTGTTCGGGCCCGAGGGCTCCGGCAAGACCACCCTCGCGCTGCACGTGATCGCCAGCGCACAGCAGGCGGGGGGGGTGGCGGCGTTCATCGACGCCGAGCACGCGATGGACCCCACCTGGGCACGCAAGCTCGGCGTGGACCTTCAGAGCCTGCTGGTCAGCCAGCCGGACACCGGCGAGCAGGCGCTGGAGATCTGCGAGATGCTCGTCCGCTCCAGCGCCGTCGACGTCGTGGCGATCGACTCGGTCGCGGCCCTGATCCCGCGGGCGGAGATCGAGGGCGAGATGGGCGACACGCACGTGGGGCTCCAGGCCCGGCTGATGAGCCAGGCGATGCGCAAGCTGGTCGGGGCGATCAGCAAGTCCCACACGAGCGTGATCTTCATCAACCAGATCCGCATGAAGATCGGCGTGATGTTCGGCAACCCCGAGACGACCCCCGGCGGCAACGCGCTGAAGTTCTACAGCTCCGTCCGCATCGACGTCCGCCGCATCGGGACGATCAAGGAGGGCGAGAACGCCGTCGGCAACCGCGTCCGCGTCCGCGTGGTCAAGAACAAGATCGCCCCCCCGTTCCAGAAGGCCGAGTTCGACATCCTCTTCGACAGCGGGATCAACTCCCTCGGCGACCTGGTGGACCTCGCGGCCGAGAACGACATCGTCCTCAAGCAGGGCGCGTGGTTCAGTTACGGCGACGTTCGCCTCGGCCAGGGGCGGTCCAACGCCATCACGTTCCTGAAGGATAACCCCGACCTCATCGGCGAGATCCGCCAGGCCGTCATCGAGAAGCTCGCCCCGCACCTGCTGGTGGCCCCGCCGAAAAAGGCGGAATAGGGCTGGCCCGTTCATCCGGTAGGGCTGGCCGATTCATCGGCCGGCTCCGAGTTGGACGGAGATGCTCAGCGGCCCGCAGCCCGCAGCCCGCGGCCGTCTTGGCGCGCAGTGGCATGCCCTCGCCCGTCCGGGGGCGCTGGGCATGTGTTCCCGCATCCGGCATGGCCAGCGAAGACGAGGCTATGCCACGGACCCCCGGGCGCCGTGCCGCGCCATGCCGGGGAGCGTGCCTCGCCGCCTCTCGCGGCGTCTGCTACGGTTGCATCGGACGGGGTTTCCGCGTAGGATACTTCGGCTGCGCGAGGCGAGCGAATGGACCTGGCCGTACAGAGATCACCGAACCTTCGCGGGACCGTGCGAATCCCGCCGAACAAGAGCCATTCCTTCCGCGCGCTGATCATGGCGTCCCTGGCCGAGGGGACCAGCCGGATCATCGGCCCGGCGGCGTCGAACGACTGGATGCGCGGGATCGAGGCGCTGGAGATGTTCGGCGCCGAAGTCCTCCCCAAGGCCAACAACGCCTGGGAGATCGTCGGCACGGGCGGGGCGATGAAGACCCCCGACGACGTGATCGACTGCGGCAACAGCGGGATCATCCTGCGGTTCATCATGGGCCTGGCCGCCTGCTGCGACGGCTACACCGTCCTCAGCGGCGACCACTCCATCCGCCACCTGCGCCTCTGCCAGCCGCTGATCGATGCCCTCAACCAGCTCGGGGCCTGGGCCGTCACCACCAAGGGCGACGGGCACGCCCCGGTCGTCGTCCGCGGGCGCCTCAAGGGCGGCCAGGCCGAGATCGACGGCATCGACTCCCAGCCCGTCTCGGCGCTGCTGATCGCCTCGGCCCTGGCCGACGCCCCGACGGAGCTGACCGTCCGCCGGGCCGGCGAGAAGCCCTGGGTCGGCGTGACGCTCGACTGGCTGACCCGCTGCGGCGTGGAGTTCAGCAACGAGAACTTCGACCGGTACCGCATCCGCGGGCGAAGCCGCTGGGGCGCCTTCGAGTGCCAGATCCCCCTGGACTGGTCGGCGGCGCTGTATCCGATCGCCGCGGCCGTGCTCACGGAGAACAGCGAGGTCCGCGTGCCCGGCATGGACATCCACGACTGCCAGGGCGACAAGGCGGTCGTGGAGGTCCTGCGGAGCATGGGCGCGGACATCGAGGCGAACGAGCAGGAGGTCATCGCCCGCTCCAGCCGCCTGAAGGGGCGCCAGATCGACTGCAACGACTTCATCGACCAGTTCATGATGCTGGCCGTCGTGGGCGCGTGCGCCGAGGGCGAGACCGTCCTGACCAACGCCGAGGTCTGCCGGCACAAGGAGTGCGACCGGATCGTCGAGATGCGCAAGGCCCTGACCGCCATGGGCGCCGACGTGACCGAGCGCGACGACGGGCTCGCGATCCGCGGCGGGCCCCTTCGCGGCGCGCGGCTCGACAGCCGCTCCGACCACCGCATGGTCATGACGCTCACCGTGGCGGGGCTTCTCGCCGAGGGCACGACGGTGATCTCGAAGGTCGACTGCGTCAAGAAGACCTTCCCCGGGTTCGTCGGCGAGATGCAGGCCATCGGTTGCGACCTGAGGAAGCTGAGCTGAAACGAACGCCGCGGCGGCGCGGCACACAACCCGGCTGGGCCGGTGGTACAGATACGTCAAGGAGACGGACACATGCTAGGCAACACGTTCGGGCGCGTTTTCCAGGTGACCACGTGCGGGGAGTCCTACGGCTGGCACGAGACGGCGGAGGGCGGCGGCTACGGCGGGTCGCTGTTCTGCATCGTCAACGGCGTCCCGGCGGGGATGAAGCTCGACGTGCAGCGGATCCAGGACGAGTTGGACAAGCGCCGGCCCGGGCGGAGCAAGATCGACTCGCCCCGCCTGGAGACCGACCGCGTCGAGGTCGTCAGCGGGCTGTTCGAGGGCGTCACGACCGGAGCGCCCGTCGGCCTGCTGATCCGCAACGTCGACACCCAGGACGTGCACATCGACCAGTACCGCGCGGTCAAGGACGTCATCCGCCCGGGGCACGCGGAGCTGACGTTCTTCTACAAGTACGGCCAGCACGGCGACTGGTGCGGCGCCGGGCGGGCCAGCGGGCGCGAGACGTGCGTTCGCGTGGCCGGCGGGGCCGTCGCCAAGCAGATCCTCGCCCGCGAGGGCATCGAGGTCCTCTCCCACGTCATCGAGTCCCATTGCATCCAGGGCCGCAGCGTCTCCGAGGGCACGATGACCTTCGACGAGATGAAGGCCAACTACCGCAAGAACGACCTGAACTGCTGCGACCTCGAGGCGGCCGAGACGATGATCGCTGACCTGCTGGCCGTCCGCGAGGCGGGCGACACGGCCGGCGGGGTCATTGAGATCATCGCGCGCGGCGTGCCGGCGGGGCTCGGCGAGCCCGTTTTCGACAAGCTCAAGGCCACCATCGCCCACGGGCTGTGCAGCATCGGCGCGATGACGGCGTTGGAGTTCGGCGCCGGCTTCCGGGCCGCGAAGGTCCTCGGCAGCGAGTGGAACGACCAGCCGTTCCTCGAGGACGGCAAGGTCCGTTTCCGCACCAACTACTGCGGCGGCTTCCTCGGCGGGATGAGCAACGGCGAGGACCTGGTCCTGCGGATGGCCGTGAAGCCCACGCCGACGATCTCCAAGGACCAGCGGACCGTCGACATGATGACCATGGAGGAGAAGCAGCTCTCGGCCATCACGCGCCGCGACATCACCATCCTGCCGCGGATCTATCCCGTCGCCGAGGCCATGGTCGCCATCGCCGTCCTGGACGCCCTGTTCCTGGCCCGCGGCTGGTACGGCGTGGCCAGGCCCGAGCAGAAATGGATCGACCTGACCGCCCCCCGGCACAAGGGCGAGTATACGGTCTAAGGCCGGGGTACCGGCGACGGGCTACGAATTGAGGAAGACGCGCGTGGGTTGCAGCGCGGCGCCGTCGTCGCGCGGCTCGGCGATGGCCAGCAGCTCACCGGCCGAGGAAAACAGGGCAATTTCGTCTCCGCCCGCGCCATCGGGCAGGGCCAGACGCTTGCCGTGGCGCAGGGCCTCGGCCTGGTCGGCGGATACGATGACCCGCGGCATCCCGGCTACGGCCAGCGCCGCGGGCAGCAGATGCTCGGGCGGGACCAGTTCCTCGGGGCGGACGGCGTCTTCGATGCGGAACTCTCCCACGGCCGTGCGCACGAGTTGCTCGCAATACCCGCCGGTCCCCAGCGCGGCGCCAATGTCCCGGGCCAGCGCGCGGACGTAGGTCCCCGTCCCGCAGCGAATGTCGAGCCGCAGGCGGCCGAACTCGTACGAGAGGACGTCGATGGCATGCACCTCGACCGGCCTCGGGTGCAGATCGACAGGCCTCCCGGCGCGGGCCAGCTTGTAGGCCCGCCGGCCGCCGACGTGCACGGCCGAGTGCGCTGGGGGCACCTGGTCGATCGTGCCCACGAACCGCTGCACAACCGCGCGCACCGCCGCCTCCTCGGGCATGGGGGCATCGTCTTTCGCGGCGATCTCCCCTTCGGGGTCGTCGGTCGTGGAGGTCGCCCCCAGCCGCACGACGGCTCGGTAGCGCTTGGGCCGGGCCTGCACGTAGCTCGCCAGGCGCGTCGCCGGCCCCACGCAGAGCACCAGCACGCCCTCGGCGAACGGGTCGAGCGTGCCGGCGTGGCCGACCTTCGCGCCCCGCCCGAGGCGGCGGCGGACCAGGGCGACCACGTCGTGGCTCGTCGGCCCGGCGGGCTTGTGGATGCAGAAGAAGCCGAACATGCCCCCCAGGATACGCTCTTGCGCCGCCCGCTCCAAGGGGGCGGAATGTGCCTTTCGGGCCTCCATCCACAACGCGTTGTGGTAGGCCGCGCCCGGCAACCCAACGCTTGGCACCTAACGCCTGGTAGGGTGGTGCCGGTCCGATGGGCAGACACAAACCCTTTTTGGGCATTCATTTATGCTTTGGCGGCACCCCGTCCGATATCAGTCCATGCCCGCGATGGCGCATGGCTAACGAGGTGTCGCCCTGGCGTGTCTGATCCCTCGGACGCCCTGTGTGGAGTGCTCCGATGAACGCAAGAAGGCCCGATACACCGAACGAGATCCCGCCGGCCCGGCCGAAGCGGCTCTTCACGCCCGCCGAGGCCAACCGGGCGATCGTGCTGATCGAGAAGATCGTTGCGGACGTCATGACCGAGTACTCCCGCGTGCTGGACCTCCAGGAGATGATGGAGGCCGCCGAGCGGGAGGCCCCGGCCGAGCGCCGCGAACAACTCCGCCTGGAGCTCCTTCGCTGCGCCGGGCGGCTGCGGACGTTCGCCGAGGAGCTCGAGGACATCGGCGTGGAGCTGAAGGACTGGTCGCTGGGGGTGGTGGACTTCCCGAGCCTGGCCGGCGGCAGGCAGGTGTGCCTGAGCTGGCGGCACGGGGACCGGCGAGTGAGGCACTGGCACGAGGTCAGCGCCGGCCTGGCCGGGCTCCAACCCATCGAGACGCTCCCCGCGCGGGACGCCTACGTCGGGCGGCGGCGCGCAGCGCGCGACGCGATCAACGCCCGTGCGGCGGAAACATAAGGATATTTCGGCTGGACGAGATCGACCCGGGCGCTCCGGTGCCCGGGTTTCTCGTGCGCCCGCTGCGCAGCCCGATGCCCCATGCGACCGCCGCAGCCGGCCGAAGCCAGAGGGTTTCGGATTGGCTCTTGGGTGATTCCCCCTTCCCGTGCCGGCGGACCGGTATTGTATCTTTCGGATCCCGTCGAGGGAGGGCTTGACAATTCCGGAACTGCGCGGTATAAATTACAATTGGTGTTATTACTGCGCATCGCTGTATCGCGGCAAGTGTAGTGTTGGGCTGGCGGTGTGCGGCCATTCTGGGGCACATGGGTACAAAGGAGAGGAAAAGTGAAGGGATCCCAACGGTATCAGATCGCGTTGGCAGGCGCGTTGGTTGTGGCCTTCCTGGGGGTCGGCCGGGCCGAAGCCGGGTCGGTGTTCGCCCTGTCCAGCTACACCCCGAGCTTCACCTTCCAGGACAAGCTCGGGGCGACGACGATGACCCTGGCCTTCGACGGCACGTACTACTGGTCTTCGTCCGGCGGCAGCATGTCGGGACCGCGCTACGCGCAATACGACAGCTCCGGGGCGTTCATCGCCACCTACGCACCGGGGCTTGACTTCCGTTCGGTCTTCACCGACTCCTCGGGTAAGGTCTACGCGCGCCAGTACAACGATGACAGGATCTATCGCCAGACGACCACGCTGGGCGTATTCGAAGAGTCCGGTGTGGTGCTGTCCGGCGGGCCTCTGGATGCGCAATCCGGCGTCGTGCTTGACGAGACGGCGATGCAGTACCTTGCACACGGGCCCTCGGGCTTTGACGGTGGCGGTATCGTGACGCGCTGGGACATGGACGGCACGAACCTGGGGACGGTGAGCCTGGCGGGCTTCGGCTCGGTCACCGGGGAGACGGTCTACCCGGCCAATCGAGGGATCGCCGTCGGCCAGGGGCACTGGCTGACGTACAGGAACCAGACCCTCTCGGCCTGGGACGCGGCAGGGAACCGAGTGGACACGGCGACGCTCGTCGGGGCGGGTACGGGCACGAGTTCGCACTTCAGCCTGAGCTACGCCAATAACATGGTGTTCATCGTGGACGGTCCGGGGGGGCTGTGGCGCGGCTATGTCATCCCTGAGCCCGTGACGATACTTGGCGTCTTCGCCGGCGCCGCCGGCCTCGCGGGGTACCTGCGAAGGCGGCGGCTCGCCTGACGATCCGCCTCCCCTGACGAAACGCGGCCGGGCCCCGCTCCGGGGCCCGGCCTTTTTGCGCGCCCGCCGCGCGGCCGGGAAGGGCGCCCTCACTCGGTCAGGAGGCGAAGGCCCGCCAGGGCGTCGAGCACCTCGTCGATCGTGCGCCGCACCTGGGCTGGGCCCGGGGCCTCCACGGTCCGGCCGCGGGCGTCACTGAGGGTCAGGCGGCCGGCGCGGAGCTGCGCCTGGAGTTCATCGCACAGGGCGCGGCGGTCTCGCGTGCCGTCGAGCATCGCCAGGACCGCGCGGGTCAGGTCGTCCAGCTCGTGACTGCGATGGCGCAGGTCCACGACGAGCCTGCCCTCGCCCGCCTGCCAGCGGGCGACGGCCGTGGCGTGCGGCCGGTCGCCGGGCCGGGCGGCGATCGGCGGCAGGTACGCGTGCACCTCGGCCAGCGACGCCGTCGCGCAGGCCAGCAGCGACCGCGCCAGGCGCGCCTCGTCCACCTGGCGGACGGATGCCTTCACCCGCCCCAGCAGCTCGGCGTACGGCACGGCCCGCGGGCGCGCGGCGTGGAGGGCGCGCAGGGCCGCCTTCAGCGCCGCGTCCGACGTCGAGAGCTTCTGCCCCTTGGCTGCGCGGAACTGCTCGACGGCGCCGGGGGCGGCCTTCGGGCGGGGCGATGCGGGCTCGGCCAGCGCCACCAGCAGCATGTCCTTCA
>Ga0307380_10013169_pt1 | contig 10237 bp, 9 predicted proteins | sample UN3MG_FD_202239 | JGI IMG/M metagenome (GOLD analysis project Ga0307380, IMG submission 202239) | Soil microbial communities from Risofladan, Vaasa, Finland - UN-3 | ecosystem: Environmental > Terrestrial > Soil > Coastal area > Acid sulfate soil | place: Finland: Risofladan, Vaasa | collected... | reverse complement strand
TTCTAGCGAGGCAGGGCCTCAGACCGAGGCGACAGTGCGGTGGTCAGGGTTCGGGGTTCAGGGTTCAGGACTTGGAGTTCCACCTATGCACGCAAATCCTGAACCCTGAACCCTGAACCCCACAAACCTGACTCATTTGCAGCAAGTTCCCGAAACCAAGTACCCTAGGGGGCCTCTCTTCTTGCCCACCCCTCCTTCAGCGGTCATTCGCCATGCCCTCCCGAGGCCCGCAAAACGCTTTACCCGGCCGCGCTTTGGAAATATACTAATACTGTGGGGAGAGGCTCCCACCAGAATTCCCGCCCGCTTGTTTTGGCAGACAAGCTCGCGCAGCGCAAGCGATCGATGCTTTGAACCCTCGGTTTGGGTAATTGGAGCGTGCGCTTGGATTCAACGGCGGACCCCACGGCAAACCAGGAAAGAAGAGGAGAGCGTACGATGAAAGCCTGCTTGAGACGCAAGGGACGAGCACCACGACCCGCGTTCACGCTGGTCGAGCTGTTGGTGGTGATCGCCATCATCGGGATCCTGATCGCACTGCTCCTCCCGGCCGTGCAAGCGGCGCGGGAAGCCGCGCGCAGGGCGCAGTGCTCGAACAACCTGAAACAGATCGGCCTGGGCTTGCACAACTACCACGACAGTTTCAAGACGTTTCCCTTCTCCTACATGGTGGACCTTCCCGGCGGCAACGTCGTCGGCGCGAATGCGCAGGTCTGGGGAACTCGCATCCTGCCCTACATTGAGCAGACGGCCCTCGCCGACCAGTACGACAGCAGGACCCCGGCGTTCAACGAAGCGGCCGCCCTCGGTCACGATCCCGCCGTCGTGGCCCGGAACCTCCAGGTCATCCAGACGCCTCTGGCCGCCTTCATTTGCCCTTCGGTGCCCGACTCCCCCGAGGGGAGGATCTACGATGCCGACATGACCCCCGAAGGCTTCCCCTTCACCTTCAGGGCGGCGCCTTCGGACTACTGCGTCGCAAGCGGAATCCCAGGCAGCGACTTCAAGACGATTGCGTATGCCGGCCGCATCACTTGTTCAAGCTGTGACGGCGCTCTCCAATACACGGGCGCCAACTTGGGCAACCCCACCCAGTTGGAGATCGACCAGAGCAACATCGCCAGCATCACGGACGGCACCTCGAACACCATCTTGATCGGGGAACGGGCCGGTGGGCCGGAACTCTACCTTGGAAGCAAACCGGCTCCCACCGGCAGCCCCTACGACGAAGGCCGACAAGTGAACGGCACGGGGTGGGGAGACATCTTGAACGGGGAACACTGGCTCGCCGGAGTCCGTCACGACGGCGACGTCGTACAGTCTCCCAACGGCGGACCCTGCGGCATCAACTGCACGAACTTCCGTGGCCGCGGGTTCTACGCCTTCCACCCGGGAGGCTGCCAATTCCTCCTGTGCGACGGTTCCGGCAGGCTCGTGGGCGAAACCGTCGAGGCATACGTGCTGGCGTCGATGATCACGCGGGCAGGCGGCGAGACGTTCGAGATGCCGTAGCCGGATCCCGCGCACAAGGCGCGACCCCGCCGGCCCTTGCGAGCCGCACCGGATGTGGATAGCCTGCGCGTCGCAGGTCTTCACGAGAGACTCGATACACGGCACATGAGGTGAAAGGATGAGATCGCTAACCAATCCGGCGGCCATCGCGGCTACGCTATGTCTGCTGTTCTGCTCTTGTGGGAAGGAGGAGGGTTTCCGAAAGGACACGATGCCGGTCACGGGGCAGGTCTCCGTCGACGGCCAGCCCGGCGACAGCCTCCGCGTCACTTGCCACAACGTCAAGGGGATCGACACCGAACATCCCACCACCTCGTCGGCGGTTACCGACAAAGAAGGGAAGTTCGAGATCGCCACGTACGAGGCCGCCGACGGCGTGCCCGAAGGGGACTACGTGTTGACGTTCATGTGGGGGCAGTGGAACATGCACTCGATGACGTACGGCGGGCCCGACAAACTGAACGGCCGGTACAGCGATCCCGAAAGCTCCGAGGTCCGCTTCACCGTGGAGGAGGGAAAGCCCGTCGACCTCGGGAAGATCGATCTCACCACGAAGTAGCCGGGTGCTCGACTCGATGGGAGTCTGCCGAGGCGCCGGTGCCCGACGTCGGTGCCTTTGTCTTACGCCGGTAGCGTGAGCAACTTGCCCGCCCCTTCTCTGGCGACCATTCGCCATCCCCTTCCCGCGGCCCGCAAAGTGGTTTACCCGGCCGCTATTCGGAAATATACTGAGATTGTTGGGAAGAGGCTCCCACCAAAATTCCCGCCTTGCCTGCTATGGCAGAGAAGTTCGCGTAGCGCGAGCGACCGATGCCTTCGGATGTCGCTTTGGATATTGGGGTGTGCGCTGACATCGAACGGCTCATCCCCAACGGCAAACCAGGAAAGAGGAGAGCGTACCATGAGAGCGTATTTGAGGCGCAAGGGACGAGCACCACGACCCGGGTTCACGCTGGTCGAGCTGTTGGTGGTGATCGCCATCATCGGGATCCTGATCGCACTGCTCCTCCCGGCCGTGCAGGCGGCGCGGGAAGCCGCGCGCAGGGCGCAGTGCTCGAACAACCTGAAACAGATCGGCCTGGGCCTGCACAACTACCACGACGTCAATAGAACCTTCCCCTTCGCGTTCATGGTCGACGACACGACCCTCAACGTCCAGGTCTGGGGCACCCGGATCCTGCCCTATATCGAACAGAACGCGCTGTACCAGAATTACCACAACACCGTGCCGTCGTTCAACGAAGCGACGGCGCTCGGCTATTCCGCAACGGAAGTCGCCGACAACCTGGCGGTGATTCGGACCGAGCTCAACGCGTTCGTCTGTCCCTCCACCCCGGAATCGAATCGCACGTACAACGGAGCGTTGCCCGGCGGGTCGCTCGGTAGCGGCGTGCCGCCCTCGGACCTGACGTGGACGGCCGGCCCCTCCGACTACTGCGCTTCTCTCGGCGTCGATCCGGCCGGGAGCTTTGCCGCGGCGGCGTTCGCGAACCAGCCGGGCGGCTTGCACAACGGCGCCGGAGCACTGGTCGCCGCCGGAGACGACCTCGGCATCGGGCTCCCCATGGGCGATAGCTCCATCGCCTCGATCCGCGACGGGACCTCGAACACGATCGTCGTGGGCGAGCGGACCGGCGGAGGCAAGCTCTTCATCGCCGGCCATAAGGATGCGCCCACGGCGTCCCCTTGGGACGTCCTAGCGCGAAGCAACGGCGGCGGCTGGGGAGACGTGCTCAACGGGTATCACTATATCCGAGGTTCGCTCGACGACGGCACGCCCCCTCCGCTCTCTCCGAACGGCGGCCCTTGCGCCATCAACTGTTCCAACGCTCGCAACGCCGGCTACTACTCCTTCCATCCCGGAGGAGCGCAGTTCCTGTTCGGCGACGGTTCCGTCAAGCTCATTAGCGAGACCGTGGACAAGTTCGTGTTCGGGGCCGTGATCACCCGCGATAACGGCGAGACGGTTCAAACGCCCTAAGCGGGACGGTTTATCGATTGCACGATGCCGTAGGGTGCCACGGACATCTTGCCCGCGCACTGGCGAGACGCCTGCCCCGCCGCGAAGCAAGCCGCCGGTCCCAGCCCTCGTCGAGTGCCGTTTGACGGGCTCGCGGTGACCGCGTTTGTGCGCGCGGATCTCGAAACCGGCCCGCTGGACGGGGAGGGGATCCGCGTGCAATAATACCCGGCATAAGCGGCAACGAAATCGAGGGTACAGACGCCATGAACTGCGTCGCAGCCTGCTTGCTTCTGTCGGGGGCAAGTGCCGCCGGGGAAATCCCGCAATACCGAGCCGAGCTGGTCTTCCCGCTCCACGCCCGGCACAACCACGCGCCCGGGATCGTCGAATGCCCGAACGGGGATTTGCTGGTCTCCTGGTATCGCGGGTCGGGCGAGCGCTCGGCCGACGACGTCGCGGTCTACGGGGCCCGACGGCCCAAGGGCTCGACCGGGTGGAGCGAGCCCTTCCTCATGGCCGATCGCCCCGGCTTCCCCGACTGCAACACCGCGATGATGATCGATCGCGCCGGGCGCCTCTGGCTCTTCTGGCCGACGATCCTCGCCAACTCCTGGGAGTCGTGCCTGACGAACTTCAAGGTGGCCACGGACCACGCCGGCCCGGGCCCGCCGAAATGGGACCGCGAGGGACTGATTCTCCTCAAGCCGGACGACTTCCACGACGAGGCCGCCGCGATTCTGGATCGGATGCTCGGCGAGGCGAACGTCCCCCGGACGGACGAGCTGAAAGCGGAGCTCCACGAGGCGCGCAATCGCCTCGGCGACAAGCTCTACCAGCGGCTCGGATGGCAGCCCCGCTCGAAACCTACGGTGCTCCCCAGCGGGCGAATCCTCCTGCCGCTCTACACGGATACCTTCTCCATCTCGATCATGGCCATCAGCGACGACGACGGCCGCACCTGGTTCGCCGGCAAGCCCCTGATCGGGTTCGGCAACATCCAGCCGACCGTGCTTCGCCGCGACGACGGCACCCTGGTCGCCTACATGCGGGAAAACGGCCCGCGCGAGCGAATCCGCGTCGCCGAATCGAAAGACGACGGAGTGACTTGGGGCCCCGTGGGCGTCACCGAGCTACCCAACCCCGGCTCCGGGCTCGACGGCCTTCGCCTGGCCGACGCCCGCTGGCTGCTGGTCTACAACGACACCACGGAAGGAAGAAACAGCCTGGCCGTCTCGCTCTCCGACGACGAAGGCCACACCTGGAAGTGGACCCGGCACTTGGAACGCCGCCCCCACGGAAGCTACCATTACCCTGCCGTGATCCAGGCGAGCGACGGCACCATCCACGCCGTCTACAGCTATTTCGTCGAAGGCGGCAAGAGCATGAAACACGCGGCGTTTGACGAAGCATGGGTGCGGGCAGGCGATCCGTGAGTATCGCCGCCTCTTGCCCGCCGGGCGCCTCGTCGCCCGTGCGAACCTGACGCGGTGGCACGCCCTGAGGAAGGAAGGGCGTGTTGGGGGCACCTCGCCACGCCCTTCGCTGCGCTCAGGGCGTGCCACCCGATGGGCGTGCCACCTGATATTGGCGGACGTCCGAATTGAGGCCGGAGGGCTCAGCTATGCGGTCTTCGCGACTTATCTTCTGCCTGGCGATCTCCATCGCCTGCTCCTTGGCCCACCTCGGCCGAGCCGCCGAGCTGCGGGCCGGCGTCGCGCGGATGGACTTGACGCCGCCGGCGGAGCTGAACGCCGCGCTGGGTGGGTACGGCGAGCGGATGAGCCGGCCGGCCGAGGGAGTGCACGATCGCGTCTTCGCCAAAACGCTGGTGATCTCGGACGGCGCGAAGCGGTTCGCCCTGGTCACGGCCGACGTCCTCGGCTTCCCCCCCGGGTTCAAAACCGCGCTGGTGGAACGCCTCGCCGACGCCGGCTGGACGGCCGACCGCATCCTCCTCCTCCCCAGCCACTCCCACACCAGCATCGACTTGAACGCGATCAACCCGCGCAACGTCTTCGGCGTGCCGCAGATCGGCGTCTACCAGCCGGAGCTGTTCGAGCTGGTCGTCGAGCGGTTGGCCGAGGTCGTCCGGCGCGCCGAGCGGGAGCTTGCGGCCGTGGTCGTCGGCACGTCGAGCCGGGAGCTGCCCGACTGGACGCGAAACCGGCGGCACGACGACGGCCCCACCGACCCGGAGCTGACCGTCACCCGAATCGACACGGCCGACGGCAAGCCCCTGGCCGTCCTCTTCCACTTCACGGCCCATCCCACGATCATGGGGCCCGAGCACATGCTCTTCTCGGGCGGTTGGCCGGGGCACGCCCAGCGGACGCTGGAAGCCCTCGTCGGCGAAGACGCCACGGCCATGTTCTACAACGGGGCCCAGGGAGACCAGCGACCGGCGGCGCGGCCCGACTCGGGCCCCTCGCGCTGGGAGACGGCCGAGCGATACGGCCGCGAGCTGGCCATCGAGGCGTGGCGCCAGTGGCAGGCGATCGAGCCCCGGGCCGACGTCGCGTTCGACGATCACCTCCAGACCATCAAGCTGCCCCAGCGGCGGATTTGGCATCCCGATTTCCTGGAGACCGGCGGCGAGGAGTACGGGCTGAGCGAGGCCCTATTGAGCAAAGCCCTGCCGCTGTTGTTTCCCGCAGAGACGGGCAGCGTCTCCTTGCGGCTGGGCGACCTGGTCATCGTCGGGGCACCGGGAGAGCTGATCGCCGAGCTGGGGCTTCGCGTCCAACGTGAGGCCGCCGAGATCACCGGCGCACGGCACGTGGTCGTCGGCGGCCTGGCCGACGAGTGGATCAGCTACATCCTTTCCGAAGCGGAGTACCGCCAGGGCGGCTACGAGGCGAGCGTCAGCTTCTACGGGCCGACGCTGGGCGAGACGATCGTCACCGGGATGCTCGAGGGCGCCCGGCACCTGAAGTCATCTCGCGAAGCTGCTTCCAAGTGATCACCTCGATCCCCAGCCGCTTGATCTCGGACATCACCTCGGGGTCGGTGAACACGCGGCGGTCGCTGTCGCGCCGCGGGGCGCTGGAGGTGATCGCCCGAAGCTCCGCGTCGTCGAAGCCGCAGTGGATGATCAACTGGCTCACGCCGGGCGGGAGCTTCCTGAGCGCGACCAGATACCGCTCGCGCCGCTGGTCGTGCAGGTCGCCGCCGTAGAACTGGACGATCCGGTCCAAGACGGGCAGCCCGTGCCGATCGAGCAGGTCCAATAGCGCCTTGCCCTGCTCGGCCAGCGCGGGATACTCCCGCACGGTCTCCGGGTCGGCCCGCAGGAAGAGGACCGGCAGGTCGTGATCGATCCCCAGCTTCACGTAGATCTCGACCAGATCGGGCCGGCACACGACCGCGCCCATGTGGGTGTCGATGTGCGAGAGGGGCACGCCGAACTGCTTCGCCCGGTCGATCTGCGCCCGAAGCTCGATCTCCGCCTCCTCGGCCCTCACGTTCTCGGCCACCTGGCGGACGTTGTCCCACAGGTATCCGTCCTTGTCCACCAGGCTCGGCACCTTGTCCCGCGGGGCGACCGGCCCCCAGCGGTAATAGTCCCACTCGCAGTTGAGCGTCAGATGGACCCCGTAGTCCTTGTCCGGGTGCTCCCGCGCGTACTTGGCGAACTCGGGGAACCAGGGGCAAGGGACCATGATGCTCGTCGACGACACGATCCCCTTCTCCATCGCCTCGATCGTCCCCAGGTTCTCCGAGTGCGACATCCCGGCGTCGTCGGCGTGGATGATCAGGTATCGCTTGCCCTCCTCCGGGCCCTGTCCGGCCGGCAGGCACGTCGCCGAGGCCAGCAAAGCCCCCAGCGCAGCAATGGGTGTCAAAGTTCTTGAAGCGGCTCTCATCACGAGGTCGGCCCTTTCTCTTCTCTCTTGGTGCCAGATCGATTCGCATTATGGGCAAAGAACGTGGCGTCGGTCAAGCGAAGCGGGGCGCACGATCACGGCTGTGGCTCGATGATCTCAAATAACTCGGCCTGCTCCTCGCGCTTGCTTTCGTCGAGATAGCCCTCCCCGGAGAACTTGAGGCTCTGGCAGACGGGCCGCACCCAAGAAAGGTCGATCTCGTTCGGTTTTTGGAAGAAATGCACGACGCCCCATGCGCTTCCGTCGGTCGCCCACCACTCAAACTCAGCGTGCGACTTCCTAACCGCCAGCAGTGCCTCGATGTCGTCACGGAAAAGCGTTTTTACTCTCTGAACATCACCCACCGCCACTGACCCGCGCGAGACAACAAAGCGCGCGTGGTTCGCAAGGTCCTTGCGACTCATAGTCCAGCGGAAGTCGTTTCAGCTCGCCTGGTACATCGCCAACCGCAACCTTGCAGGGGTGAGCCGCCGTAGTTCGGGGTCGTCGCCGGCGGCCGCTTGGACGTAGCTCGCTACGGCGGCCGGCCCGTCCGGGAGGGAAAGGAGAATTTGCCTTTCGTCGTCCTTCAAGGCAATCATGGAATGAGCTTCGCGCCGCTTCTGAAGTCCTTCGGCCAAACATACGGGCAATTCGAGTTCTAGCCGCCCGAAACGGCATCGAACCCAGTCTTCGGGCGTCTCGGCAACAGACATCGGTGCCGTCGGTATGCGTTGCACGTCGCGGAATGCCCGCGTCCAGCCGAATCTCCACCAGAAGTGCGGCCAGAACTGAACGACCATGCCCAAGAGAAACGCGAAGACCGCCACGGCCACCAGCATCGTGCGCAGACGGAACTGGAGCCAGCGACGTTTCCATCTTGCGTTTGGGCTGGCGTTAGCGAACATCAGGAAACCCCGTGGGTGCGCCCCGTGCGCGTGGGCCGCCGGCTCACCCTTTCGCGCGGCGCACCTTGTAGTTCCCCCGGCTGTCATCGTACTCCAGCTCGACGAGACCCCTTGTCTTGAGGTCCTCGAGCAAGTCCGAGAAGCTCCCGTAGCCGTAATATCCTTCGCTGAACCCGGGATCCACGCGCCGGATGGCTTGTTTCAGCGTCGAGCCCCACAAGGGATCGTAATCCTGCTCCGCAGAGGTCAAGACTTCCATCACCCGCTCGATGGCCTCTTGCTTCTTGTCGTCCTCCTTCTTTCCCTTCTTCGGCGCCGCCTTCGGCTTCTTCGCCGCCCGAATCAGGTCGTCGTAGTAGATGAACTCGTCACAATTGGCGATGAGCAGATCGGACGTGGAGCTTTTGACCCCGCAGCCGAGGACTCGCCGATGGTTCTCCTTCAGCTTGGAGACCAGCGGTGAGAAGTCGCTGTCGCCGGAGAGCAGGGCGAACGTGTCGATGTGCTCTTTCGAGTAGCAGAGATCCAGCGCGTCGACGACCATCCGGATATCGGCGCTGTTCTTGCCGCTCATCCTGCTTTGGGGAATGTCGATCAGCTCGATCCCCTGGGCGTGGAATCCTCGGACGATCTCTCGGTAGTTGCTCCAGTCACAGTAGGCCCGTTTGTAGACGATGCGGCCCTTCTCCAGCAGCCTTTTCAGGACCAACTGGATCCGGAACTCGCCTCCCTTCATTTCCCGAACGCCAATGGCCAGGTTCTCGAAATCCACGAATACGGCAATGAGCGGTTCTTCGGACATGGGACTTCTCGCGCCTCTGTCTGCTCGGTAGTTCTGCGGCAACGGGCTCGGGATGCGAGGGGAAGCGGCGTGCGGCCGGCACCTTTCCGATTTCTCCGCTTCGCCTTGCGTCGCCGCGCGGGTCCGCTGAGAGGGATTGTAACGCAGCCGTACGAGCTTGAGAAGTTGCCGCGGTTCGGGCGGAACCGGCAGCGGAAAGCAGGCCCCGCCCCGTTTTCGGGGGGGTGTCCAAAAAATGGAGCTTGAGGTCGTCTGCTGGGTCCGGCAGGCTGCCGGTGTGAACATGCGTACGCGGGTATCGGCAGAGCCTCGAAGCAGGTATCCCAAGGGCCCGTCGCTGGAGATCTCTCCGGTGGCGGGCCCTCTTTTGGCTCTCAATCGAAAGGCGACGGGCGATGTCGAGCCGTGACTTGGCGCAGTTGCTCGACCAGCCGGATTCTGTGCTGGACAAGACGGACGTCGCCCTGCTGAATCTCATCTGTGCGGTCGATCTGCCGGGTGCCGAGGACCTGGACATCCCCGGCTTGCTCGGAACGCTGGACGAATGGGCCGATTTGATCCGCCTGGAGACGGATCGGAACTACTACGAGTTCGTTGACGCCCCCGGGATGTTCAACAACTCCCAGGCGTATTTCTGCGTCCTCTACATGATCACGGTCCTCCAACGCAAGTGCGGCGTTCGGTACAACCCCAAGTGGACGTCGATCACTCCGGACAGGCCGGTCCCGCGGGACTTCGGCCGCGATGCCGGCGATCTCTTCATCCATGCCATCATCGACGGCCCGGGCGGGACGTGCGGCTCGCTGCCGGTCCTCTACGCCGCGGTCGGCCGTCGCTTGGGCTACCCGCTCAAGATCGTCAAGGCACACCAGCATCTCTTCCTTCGGTGGGACGATCCGAAGGGCAAGCACTGGTTCCATCCCGACCGATTCAACATCGAGGCCACCGGGCCTGGGATTCACTGCCTGCCGGAGGACCATTATCGAACGTGGCCGCACAAAATCCCGGCCGAGGATATCGAAGCCGGGATATTCCTCAAGTCACTCACGCCCGGCGAAGAACTTGCCGAGTTCGTGGCGACTCGCGGGTACTGCATATTGAGCAACGGCCGCCTGCGTGACGCGATCGAGACGTACCGCTTCGCAGTGAAGCTCGCCCCTCACAATAGGCGTTTCGAGAGGACGCTCCG
>Ga0307380_10013166_pt1 | contig 10237 bp, 16 predicted proteins | sample UN3MG_FD_202239 | JGI IMG/M metagenome (GOLD analysis project Ga0307380, IMG submission 202239) | Soil microbial communities from Risofladan, Vaasa, Finland - UN-3 | ecosystem: Environmental > Terrestrial > Soil > Coastal area > Acid sulfate soil | place: Finland: Risofladan, Vaasa | collected... | reverse complement strand
ACATACAAATATGACAAATTAATTATAGATAACGACTAAATAATTCTTACTTTTGCCCAGAACAAAATACGAACTTAAAATTTAAAAGAAATGATTAAAAAATTATTATTTAGTTGCTTATTTTTTATAAGCATGGCTGGGTTTGGGCAATTATCTCCATCCGGTGTAACAAGGATTCAGGATTCAACAACTATTTTTACTGACAACTTATCCGAAGGGTGGATTTTGATATTGCTCGAAACTGATCGGGCATATAAAATCATAAATGCTATTGACGGGAGCGATACTACTTTTGCCCAACTTGTAGGCGGTGTGGATTATGAAGATTTTCAGCAGGATTCAGGGATTGGTGGTTCTGGGACCGCAAATAAAGTAGCAAGGTTTTCAGGAATCAACACGATCGAAGATGGAGGGATTACGGACAATTCAAATTCCAATGCATTAACGATAGATGTGAACGAAAACCTGATACCTTCAACTACAAGGTTTGGCACAGCGGAAGGTTCTTATAATTTTAATTTAGGGGACGGGAATTATACCGCCAAAACGGGAGAACTCTATACTTCAACCGTAGGAAGCAATAACGGAAGCTCTTTTACGGGAACTACAGGGTACAACAATATAGTAGGTTCTGGTAACGCAATTAATTCCATAGATAAGTTTTTTTACAACAATATCGTTGGGTACAATAATATAAGGGGAATTGGAAGCGATGTGGCTTATAATATCATCGCAGGGGATAGTATCGCTTTTTCGAGTACTGACGATATTTTTTATAATATAATCGCAGGAGACAACAATTTGTTCAATGCAACAAGTGAAATATCTTCTGGTATATCGGTAGGTTCGCATAACGGATATACGGCTACCGGGAGCGCGATAAGTTACATGATGATAGGTGATTCCATTGCAACGGAAGCATCCGGTGTAAACCACTTGATAGCGGCTGGTGAACGTGTTTTCGGGACTTCAACGCACAGTCTTGATTCAGCTATAGGCATTGGTTATAAAGCAGGGTATGGTACTTCTTATTCAGCACCTGCGATATTCGGGGCATATGGACAACCTACTGCCGATAACCAAGTTGTTATCGGTAGTTCTTTTTATACTAGCGGGATTTTATTGGACGAGCATGTAACGGTTTCGAGCAACCTAACCGTCAATGGAAGGATTCCGATAACGGGAACTGGGAGCAGTGTTTTTGTTGGTTTGTATAGTGGAAGCGTTGATGATTATACAGACAATTATAATTCTGGATTCGGGACATATAGCTTATATAACAATGTTACCACCCAATACAATTCCGCAATAGGCGGAAGGGCTTTAACCAACCTAACAACAGGTGGAGGAAATACCGCTATTGGATATAGCGCAGGTAAAGAATATGGGGAGAGCGTTGGTAATATGACAAGTGCTACAAACTCCGTATTTGTAGGATATAATGCCTATCCATCCGCAAATGCCCAATCAAATGAAATAGTTATAGGCGCAAATACAATAGGAAATGGGTCAAATACGGTTACGCTTGGTGATGACAACATAACCGATATTTATTTGAACGAAAATGGCTCTGCTAACCTTCACGCCTCAACTATTATCGGAGGTTCTGCAACTACGTCAGACCTTTCGTTTAAAACAACCACAGGAGTTGGAACTACTGGTGCTGATATGCACTTCCTCGTTGGGAATAACGGAGCAACTGAAGCAATGACGATTTTGAATAGTGGCAACGTCGGCATCGGGACTACGAGTCCAGATGGAAGTTTACATGTTTATAATGGACAACTAATTCTTGGAAAAGAGTCTATTAGTTCGGCATATATTGAATCGGATGAAGGAATGTATTTTAATATAGATAGAAATGCTAATGAGGGGAGTAGAGATTTTATATTTGGAACTGATAGAAGTGGTTCAAGTGGTGGAACAGACTTAATGGTCATAAGAGACACAGGCAACGTCGGCATCGGGACAACTATCCCGCAAACAAGGCTACACTCTGTTGGAAATATAACTGTCGGTGATTCAACAAGTGCTGATAATGATTATAATATTTATTTTGCTACCGACGGTTCGTTTAACACAAAATATTTTAAATGGGATGATGGAGCTTCTGAATTTCAGCTTAGCGATGATCTGAATTTAGGTTCTAATAATATTGACGGAAACGTAGCGACAATGGATTCCGTCCACGCCAATTGGTTCGGTGGTTCTGATACAAATACAAAAATAGGAGAATCCGGAAGAAAGTTAACTATTGATATGGATAGCGTGGTAATGTCTATCGAACAACCTATTGCAAATAACTCAAAAGCTCTTGTAACATCCAATACGATTTTTGATGCTATTGCAGCTGTTAGTGGAACTGTTACGAGCGTAGGGTTCGGAGACGGGACAGGGTTCACTATTTCTGGAAGCCCGATCACATCTAGCGGGTCTTTTACTTTTGCACAGGATTTTTCTGAATTTACGGACATTACGGAATCGACAGGTATCAAGTTTGTTGTTACCGATCCAGCTGAAAAAGAAATACCTATTGAAAATATTGATTTATCTGATTTTAATAATGATGAAGGTTTTATATCAGCAAACCAAACAATAACTTTATCAGGTGATATAAGTGGTAGTGGTACTACCTCGATAGCAACCACAATAGGCAATGATAAGATATTAGAATCAATGCTTAAATCAGTTAATTCACCAACAGATGAATATTTTTTGACTTACGAATCCACTACTGGTGATTTTGAGTGGCAATCTTCCGGTGCTTCCGAAAACTGGACGCTTGACAACGATACGCTTTCTGCCGGGGCTTATATCTTGAGCATAAACGAAACAGCACCTGATGCAGATAAAGGAGGGTTAACGTTAAATCAAGGGGCTACTGATGGAAAAATACTAACTTTAAAGAGTTCGGATGTAGCCCACGGAATAACAAGTATAGCAGAAACAGATACTTATTTACAAATAAAAAAATCAGTTGCAAATGATGGAGGTGCAGATATCGAAGGATTTTCTGAACTCAACCCAGCTTTAAGGCTTTTTGGATATTCTACAACACCATCTACCGTTAGCGGAACATCCGCAACTGGAAATATTGAAATCAATGCTTATAAAAAAGACGGTTCAGGATTATTATATCTTGAAGATAATGAAAATGTTTTAGTAATTGGAAACGGAGGATCTGCAACAGCCATATTTAAAGGAGATGGTAGTATTATTACGACTGGTGGGAGTATTACAGCGCCAAATATCATTAATTATGAAACAGTAAGCCTCGATGCAACAGCAGTGGGTAATCTTGGTTCTGCACAAACTTTGATAGCTGCACAAGGTGCTGGAAAATTAATAATGGTAAACCAAATATTGATAGAAATTGACGTTGCTACACAACTAGAATGCGGAACACAGGATTTATGGGTGAGTTATAATGATTTTGGCAATACGCATTTTGACTTAAATAACGCATATGTTGAAGGTGCGTCAGATATAGGAAGGGAAATGACAAAATTAACAACATCTTTTACAGGAGGTGCTAACGATGCTTTAAAAGTTAAATTGTCTGGTGATACTAACCCGTCAAGCGGTAGCGCAACAATGACATTCCACATAATTTATAAAGTAATTGATATATCTATATAAAATTTTATGATTGATGAACGAAAATCCATTAATAGAAAAGTACATACCGTTTATTGTGAATTATGTAACAAAAAAAACAGGCATTCCAAAAACAAATACAGAACTAATGGAATTTTGTCAAGAATTAGGTAAGTTGGTTATTAAAAAAACAATGGATATCAAAATAAATTAAAAGCACAAGAAAATGAAAATTATAATAAACATATTTGAATGGGTTTTTGGATCGCTTACTTTCATATATTGTTCGGTGCTTCTTTTCATTGCTTTTATGGAACAATTTTATTAAATTTATTAAAATAAAAACATTGAATATATGATAACAATTATTTTACTTGGAATTTACAACGGATTATTCATAAGCTGGGGGCTTGGCGTTAACGGAAAAAGCGTAAAATGGTCTAAACAATTCCATAGACTCGGTTTTTTCATACGCTGCTTTATGTTTGTTGAATTTTATTATTTTGTCGATTTTTATTTTGGGCTTGGATTGCTTTTATTGGCACTCTCTTTTTTCAATATGAACGCTTTTTTCTATAAGATAGCCATAAGCATTACAAGGAGGTTATGTGGTGATCACGTGCCATTGTTCCATTTGGGGGATAAGACAAATAGAAAACTCAACAAATTAAAAATACCGATCCATTTGGTGTGGATCGCACTTTTTGGTTCTGTTATTTTTAATATATTATGGATATTAGAGCCTTATTTGATAATTGCATGAACTAAATATATTATTAACTTTTAAAATTATGTGTTATGAACAAAACATTTACGAGTGAACTGATAGAGTTGTTAGCCCGGTACGGCAAAGCAGAAGAACTTGATATGCTGGAAGAAAAATTGGCTTATTCGATTGAACTGCATCTATGGCAAATGGGTTTGGTAAAGGATTTTAACATGGAAGACGAGCCGCCTATGCCACCACCTCCAGATCCTCCCGGAGAACAAAAATAAAGATATGAAAAACAGGGACGTTATAATAGTTATATGTGTATCATTATATATTTATTTGCAATATATCGTTTATGATATTTTTGGTAAAAACGAAAATGTATTTTGGTTATTATATTATTGGATGGTCCCTGTTTTTTTCATTACAGGAATTTTGCTGTATGTCATTTTGAAGAAAAGAACGAATACGATTCCTAGGTTTAAAAATCCAGTATTCTATTTAAAGGTATATTCTGGGATCACTATATTTGTTGCGTGGTATCATTATCTTAGGATTTGTTTTAAATACCCTATATCAAAAGGATATCTTAATTTTTTCGGTGAAATAAAAGAATCAATTGTTATATATAATAGCACCATCGTATGGCTCGGACTTTCTATTTTGTTGTTAGTATGGATTAAATATGAGTTTATTAAAAATAATTTAAAAAAATGGATAGAAAAGAAAAAATCCAATTAATGGCTATACATGCCGTCATAACTACAATAGTAGTATTAACTTTAACTGGTATTTTTGGGTCTTTTGGCAACACGTTTAATAAAGCAAAAGATGCAGCAAGCGTAGATTATGTTAATAGGGCAAATGAAAAACAAGATGCGGCTTTGATGAAGATAGTTGAAAACTTAAATCTTTCGATCAGCTTAAAAGCAGATAAAACATATGTCGATGACGAGAACAAAAGGATGTATGAGATTCTACTCATAATAGACGGAAGGGTTTACGATCTATGGGCAAAAGCAAATGGTTATAATAACAGGGGTGGTGATGAAGGAGCAAAAGGCAATTGAAAATATGCCAAATAACATAAGTAATTTCATAAAACCAAACATACGGTGGATAGCTTTGATAATATTCGGCATAATAGGTTTGTATCTAAATTCAAGATATCAATCCAGAGATTCTGCGGAATTTCAAGAAAAAAGGATCAATTCGCTTGAAAGTGAATATTTACTACATAGGCAGCACGAAGAACTCAAATTTCAAGCACTTGAAAAAGAACAGGCTACAATTAAGGATAGGTTATCGAAAAAAATAAAAATACAAAACGATTTATTAAAAGAATTGAACGAACTCGAAAATAGGTTAATAAAAATAGAAACGATTTTACAAACTAAAAAATAAAATTATGAAATCAAAATTATTTTCACTGGAAACTAAAGATGCAATCAAAGCGTTGATACTTTCGATTTTGACATCTACCTTGATAGTTGTTCAAACTTCTCTCGATGCAGGGGAATTGAACTTTAATTGGGAAAAAATAGGAATGGTAGCTTTGGCTTCCGCTGTTGGGTATATACTGAAAAATTGGTTGACGAATAGCGACGATAAATTCCTGAAAAAAGAGGAAAAATAATGACAGCAAGGGATAGGTGTTTAGAAATATTAAAATATTCTGAAAGTTTACATGACGGAGACTTGTCTATGATAGGTCTCCAACCAAAACTAGACCCTGCCGGAATATGGACGGAGGGTTGGGGGCATGCGATGATAAACCCAATAACTGGTAAATTTTTAAAAGGAAAAGAAAATGAATCATACGCCAGAAAAATTGCATTCATAAACGATCCGAACATAGATGATGATATTGAAGCGGAAAGGCTTTTAGAGATTGATTTTAAAAAAGTTGAGCAGCAATTAAAAAGCCTTAATTTAAAATTAAACGATAATCAATTCTATGCTTGTGCTGATTTTGTATTTAACTTAGGCATTGGTAATTTCATAAAATCAACTCTTTATGAATATATTAAAGTTAACCCTAATGATGCGAGAATATCTCAGGCATTCTTGATGTGGATAAAATCAGGAGATAACTATTTGGTTGGGCTTGCAGTTAGAAGATTGAAAGAATCATTACTTTATTTTAAATAAAACGACATGAAATACTTAAAATTCGCACCATATTTAATACTTGTTATCCTATTCTTTTTATGGAGTGGTTCTGTAAAAGATAACAAAATAAAAGACAGCTGTATTTCTTCTTTACGGCAGGATAGCATCTTGTTAACTGCGGATTTAAAGGCGCAAAAAGATTTCACTAACAAACTGCAAAAAGCAAAAACAAAAATAGATACTTTCTATTCGTTCAAAATAGATTCGATAACAAAGCATTACAAATATAAAGTATCATATGCAGGCAAAAAGTTATCAGAGGCTTTAAATAAGGACGCTGACACGACTTTTATATACTGCCCGGTAGTAGACGTGCAAAAGCTATCTGATGGCTTTAAAAAGGACGATTTAACATTAGATTATGATATTTTTTATAAAGGAGAAATCCTAGATATAGATTTCGATTGGGAAATAAAAGAAAAAATTGTTGTTAAAAACCATATAATTTATGAAGATGTTATAGTAGAAAAGCCCGTTTACTTAAAATCATCTTATTTTTATGGGGCTTATTCGTATGCCGGAAATATTCATGATTTTAATATTGGATATATCCACAAAAACATCGGTTTTAATTCTGGGGCGATATTTTTTGATAAAAAACTTTACCCTAAAATCGGGATTATTTTTATAATACCAACGAATAAAAAATAAATATAAAAGCAAACACAATTAAAAAAGGGATTAACACATATTTACAAAACCTACTCCTTTTCTTTCTTTTATAAAAAACTCATGTTCAAAGTTGCAAATAGAAGCCATTTCTAAAAGTGTTAATATATCAAATTGTCCATTAAATACTCGGCTTGCCTTACTTTCCGATATCCCTATCATTTTACAATCTGATCGAATCCATTTTTTTTTCACTTCTTGCAATATATAATTATAGGTTTGCATAAATTTTTCACTTTCTGAAATATTTTGTTTCATAATTTATTGTTTTTTAGAACATTATCATAAACATAACTATATAACATAGTTAGGCGTTATTCACCAAACACGTAATCAAAGTACTTTATTAATTCATTTGTTTCTTCATTTAAAGCTAAGAGCCACTCTTTATTTTCATCACTTACTTTAATATTTATTTTACCATTCACTCCATTCCGCCAATTAATTAACGCACGGTGCATTCTTGCGTATTTCTCGTAAAAATTACCATTCAAAGTTAAGTCTCCGTTCTTTACGTCCTCGCAAGGAGGAAGAACAACGCCTAACAACGTATCATACGCCATTGGCTTGCTGTTATTGGTAGTTTCGTTTTCTTTATTCATATTATCAGTTATTTAAAGTTTAGTAATTCTAATTAAAAGCCAACAGGCGCATATACAAACGTTATGCGCCATTTTGCATTATGTATTTCATTTTCTTTACTAAGCTCATTCGTTAATTAAGTTTTCGATCAATTCTTTAATTAATGCCGTGCAAAACGGAAGCCCTCGCACAGGCTACCGCTCCGCATAACATCACATATAGCTAATTTTTAGCCTTAACTTCTGCCAAAGAAAAAACTAAACCCCTGCAATACAATTCATCACCATCTACCACATCAAAATTATGGTGTGGTATTTCTGATTGTATCCACCAACTTGCAAATACCTCGCCCTCATCTTCTGGACACCAAACCGCCTCAATTTCCTGTGCTTTTTCCATTTGCTTTTTAAAATATGGGCAATCATCACCCTCTGCACATTCATTTTCAATCAACCCATCTTTTGTAACAAAAGCACTCCCACCTTCCCATGCTCCAACTTCATCGTATATAGCCCCTCTAAATTCCATTAAATCATCACTTGCGCCAAATACAATAACAAGTCCATCCGCTTTTGCTTGTTTTTCTAATTCATCAGTTACTTCATTTCTATAAGCAACCCCGTTTAGTTTTTCTGCTAATTCTTGTGCATTCATTTTGTTTTTTGTTTTTAATTAATAATTAGTATTTATAATTCGGCTAAAAACGTAGCCATATGTAAACCGTTGTATGCAAGCGGGGTTAATCGCTCGCTTGATAGTTCGTGCGTATTCGGACAAAAAATAAAAAATGCCCCACGCTCTCTTGGCTTTTTCAAAGCCATTAAAGGTCAAAAAGTGTAGCATGGTTTTTATAATTAGTTACAAGTATTTCAACTCTCCTGTTCCCTAAATTCTTTCTTTCTCCTATAGTTTCAATATTCAATGACCTTTGTTTTGCTTGTTCTAAAATAAAAGGGTGGTCAAACTCGCTTAATGCAAACTTAAAACCAGTGGAGCATAAACAATTAAATAAATCATCACTCATATCTTCAGTAAAACCACATTCGTAATTATCTGTTGTCCCTAAATATGGCGGGTCACAATAAACAAATGCCTTAGATTTATCTTTGATTGATATACTTTTTATAAACGAAACGGCATCTTTGTTCCCAAATTCAACTCCAAATAAATAATCGAATGTAGGTTGAAGTCTATCTAATACGTTCTGCTTTGCATTTTTATTATTAAATGTCATGCAATCCATTTTCCCTAAAAATGAAAAATTAGAAAGAAATATAAATCTTACAGCCTTTTTTACATCATCAGTCTCTTTGTTGTGCATCCAATATTTAAACAGTTCTTCTGATATTGGCATCCTGTAAAAAGCATCTGATAACTCGTCTTTTTTATTACTTACTACATTAAAAAGATTAAACACTTCGCTATCCAAATCATTAACCATATTATATTTTGCTTTCGGCTTATTAAAGAACATTCCTCCAGCTCCAAAAAATGGTTCTATGTAGTATGTGTGTGTAGGAAATAGCTGCTGTATATCTCTTGCAATCTTTTTTTTATTTCCAAGTCTATTTAATATCATATAAAAGCCCTCCCTTCGCATTTTTTATTTTTACCGCCACGTTCGATTGTTCGTGGGTAAAAGTCCGCCAGCATACAACACGTGGTATAAAACATGGCTGGGTTTGTCGGTTATTAATCATTTTCTCTTCGTTTAAAGTTTGTACTCGGTTGATACTGCATCGCTCGTAAATCCGCCACGATTTCATACCACCAACGTTAGGAATCATGCCGCATCGAGCGGCACGAAATCCCTACATTTGCTACGCAAATTCTCGGTCTTTCTATGATTCCTAATGGCTTGGCGTTCGCTTGAATAAAAATTATCAAGACACCATAATAAACCAAGCCACCAAAGAGAATGCCCCTGCAAATAATGAGAACATTCTTATCTCTTTTTTACCCTTCGTATTAAATATTGCAAAGCAAACATTTACGATTCCTAAAATACATACTACTGTTTCCATAATAATTTTTATTTAGTTACTAATTAATAATCTTATTTCTGCTCGATGCGGAACGGATTCCTAACTACGTGTACACGTAATTGCTTCAAGCGATACGTATTTACAGCTTTACTTTTCGTTCCGAAAATCGCTGCAACTACGCATACACGCCAAGCCATTATAAAGCATACCAAATATCTGTATTGGTTTTGCTGAACAACCAGAATAATATTAAAGCTATCACTATCCAGAAAACAATAAGGAAAGTACGCTTTATAACAATAGATAAAATCCATTGCTTAAATTGTTGTAATTTGTTACTTTTCTGCATTTTATTAAGTTTCAATCGTTATTAAAAGTATGTGCTATTAATCGCAACGTATCTTATCTAAACCGTTGTGTGCAAGTGCTACGATTCGTTTTCAATTGAAAGTTCAGTTCCAGTAATCGCAAAAAATAAATTCTGCAATTCATGAACATATTTCAATACTGTTGCATGATA
>Ga0307380_10013164_pt1 | contig 10238 bp, 9 predicted proteins | sample UN3MG_FD_202239 | JGI IMG/M metagenome (GOLD analysis project Ga0307380, IMG submission 202239) | Soil microbial communities from Risofladan, Vaasa, Finland - UN-3 | ecosystem: Environmental > Terrestrial > Soil > Coastal area > Acid sulfate soil | place: Finland: Risofladan, Vaasa | collected... | reverse complement strand
CGAGGCGTTGACGTAGGCGATCGAACTGTAGGTCGTGCCCAGGTCAATGCCGACTGCTTTGTCGTCCTTACGCGTTTTCATGGCCTGTCTCCTTGTTTGAGTTTGCGTCGCTGCATGCGGCGCCTCTGCACTGGAACACGAGTACCCGAGCCCGCTTCAGCACCTCCCCCCGGTATGTCAGACCGGAGGAGACAATGCTCGCCACGGTGGCGTGCTGGGCGGGGTTGTCGGTGAACTGGGTGCCGCTGATCTTGTGACGGCCGGGATCGAGGTCGGCTCCGGCCTCCGGCATGATCCTCTCGGCCTCCAAGCCGGCGAGGTGATCCTCTGCAACCTGTTCAGCCACCAGGGCCGCCTCGATCATAGGATCCGAGATCGGACATCCTGTCACCACGGCTCGGGCCGAGCGGGCGAGGTCGGCGAGACGGAACAGTTCCTCGGCCAGGGCCCCGGCAGCCCGAACTGCCGGGTGGAGGGCGTGGCGTTGGAGCACGCGGTTCTGCAACGCGGCCGTGTCGCGCTGGCATCGGGCCGCGGTCTCAACCGCTTCCCGGGACATCTTCGCGCACTGCTCCATGGCCGACCGCATCGCCGCGAGTTCGGCCTGAAGGCGGGTGGGGCTTTCCTGCGGCTCTTCGCCCGCCGCCGGTCCGGGCGGCGGATCCGAAAGGGGGCTCAGCTCGTCAGGCCACTGATCAGAGGGCGCCGCCTCATCCTGGGGCACTGCCGGCTCGGGCGCGGCAAGCGCCGGTTCCTCCTGCGGCAGGTCCGAACGGGGTACGGCGTCGCTCAACGCGTTCTCGTCATGGCTCGTCATCTCATGGCTCCTTTTCTGGTTCGTGTGTGGAAGGCTTCGTATCGGCCTCTTCTTTCCCGGGACGACCCCGGCTCCAGATCCACTCCTTGGCCAGGATGACGGCGGTCACGTACACCAGAGCGATCAGCATCAGGACGATCATCGCGCGGCCGGCCGGGGGGGTTTCCCAGACGCAGGACAAGGTGTCGGCCAGGAACGCCCCGATCTGGGCGAGCACCTCCCAGGTGTCACTCCATCGCGCGACCGCAACGATTGCGACCAGCAGCGCCAGGACTCGGCCCCAGCGGACGCGGGACATCGTGTCGCTCCTTTCAGGTTCCAATAACACCCACCGATGACCCGGCCGATGGTCGGCGCGGGGGTGACTACTCTCCGTGCAGTGCTTTTTTCCTGGCAGTCAGTTCGCTGAAAAGGACGACCCGGCAGCGGCCGTAAAGTTCCGGCGGCAAGCCTGCCTCACGCAACTGCGCCCACGCCCCTTGTTTGATCTGAGTGTTGCGGCACACGAAGACGATCTCGGCGAAACCCTTGTCCCTGCACTTGGCGGCGTTGCTGACCACGTTGCCCAGACTCAGCGTGATCTCGTATGCGATCCGAGCGCCGTCACGCATATGAGCCACCACGTCGACGGTGGCGCCGGAGGATCCCACGGGCACCTCGGTATCCACGCGGCTGACCAACGGCTGGTGGCGGACCAGGTCGGTCGCCAGTTGCACGGCAAAACTGTGCTCGAGCGAGAGGGAGCGTTTCTGGGGCGGCGGATCCTGGCCGAACTTGGCGTAGAGGTCAGGCATCGGCACGAGATACAGGGCCCGGCCGACAGGGATGACTCGGATGAGCCTTTTCTCCTCCAGTTCGGCCCGGGCGCGAACAAAATTCCTTCCTGAGAAGTCCAATCGCTGGCGGCGCGGAGTACACTGGTCAAACGGGTACGTGAGCACATCGCATGCCAGGCGACTGCCTTCCCGGCTGAGCGCGATCCCCCTCTCAGGAACGTCCGGTTGGTCCGAGGGCACGGGCGGCGGGGTGGCTTTCGGCGGGGTGGCGGCCTTGCCGTGCGGTTCGCGCCGAGGGGCTGCCGCACCCTCGGCCTCGGTTTCCCAGAGACTGGACCAGGGCTCGATCCTGGCGAGCAACGTATGTTCTGATCTTGAGTTCATGGTTGACCTCCCATCGGGTCCATCACTTCGGGAATCCAGCCATGGACTGGTTCGCGGTACCCGCCCCGGCTGAAGAAACCCACGGTCTCGCGAGTCCTCAGGCGGCCGAGGGCGGTCTGTTGCTCAAAGTTCAGGCCCATCAGGCCGGCCAAGGCTTGCTGGTGATCGCGACCGTGGACTCCGCCGACCACCAGGACCAGGCCGGCCAGGGCGCTGACGCCGGGATCGATCGATGCCGGCAACTGGGTCGCAGCCATCAGGCCGGTGCCTGAGGAGCGCAGGACGGCGAGCATGTGCGAAAGCGGGGTTGCGTCCTGGGCGGCGTGAGACGGCCAGGTCGGTGCTCCGAGGAAGCGGGACGCGTCATCTATAACTATGAGGGTCTCAAGCCGGTTGTTCTCCCCCTTGTTGCGGGCATCCTGGTACTTCCAAGCCACGAGGTGTTGGGCCAGCCAGCGGCAGGACAAGGGGTCCGCGAGGTGCCTCAGGTCGAGGATCACGTTCTGGCTGAAGACCTCTCGAAGGTCGAGGCCACGCCGGCAGGTGAACATGCCGCCCGCCCCCCGGATCGTCCGGCCGAGCGCCGTGCGGGCGGCGTCTGCGTATCCTTCGCGGCGGCCGCGGCTTGTGTCTGGCACGAAGGAGAGGGCGGCGTAGAGATCCTGGAGCGAGATCTCGGCGTGCGGATCCCGTTGCCGAAGCCTGCTCCATTGCTCAATCGCAATCAGGCCGGCAGTGTTCAAGATGTCGACGGCCTGAATCAGGCCGATGACCGAACCGAGTTGGGGCATAAGGAACCGGAACCACTTGTCGTAATCAAGGCCTGGCGGAGGGGCTAGATCGAAGGCGGTGTTTGTGCCGTCCAAGACTACCGCGTTTAGCCTCGCGGCGTAGGGGAAAAGTTGCGCCTTGGGGTCGATGATGAGCACGGTTCGAGGCGGGACGGCGGTGACAAGTTGCTGGCAGATCGAAACAATGGCCCTGCTCTTGCCGCCGCCCTGGGCTCCCGAGACCAGGGCGCCAAGGACAAGGCTGTCGATCGAAATGTGCCAGGGCACGCCGTCCATCTGGTCCATCAGGTGAAGGTCGCCCTGGCAAAGGAGCGACAGGGGTCCGTACGGCCGATACGGATCGGGGTCGCGCATGGCCTGGACTTCGTAGACCTGAAGGGCCTGCCGGAGACGCTCGACCGCGAACGCGCGGCCGCGCTCCGTGCCGCAGTTGGCGATGCCTAGCCAGCGCAAAATCTGCGGATCGGCGAGAAGGTTGCGATCCCGCAGTTGCTGTTCAAGGGCCAGCAACTCGCGGTTTGGTTCCAGACGGTGAAAGCGAGGCCGGTGGTCAGGAAAAAGCCCCTCAGGGTCAAACCGATTCACAGGGCGACTCATCGGAGACCTCCGTTCGAACGTGGCAAACACTGCTGGCAGGGACTTGGCCGAGAGGCAGACGTGGAAGAACGCCGCTGCCGCGCAAACCACGACCAACCATCGCCTGGAGCTAGTCCCGGTCTTGGGCTTGTATGACATCTCTATTCTCCTGCCTTAACTTTCAGGCGGCCGTAGGAAAGACGAGGCGACAGCGCCAAGAAATCCCTTCACAAATTTCTTGCGGCCTGCGGCCGACGCACAGGCCGAACATAGATCGGCCGCCACACCGTCACCCAGGTCAAACGGCCGACAGTGTCGCGCGCAGACGCTGAGGCCGCATCCGTCGCACCGGCGGATACATTCGGAGCAAACCAAACCATGGGCATGGGCCTCGTATAGGTCGATCTGACCTTGCTCCAAGAGGTCGGCGGCCTCCTCTTGGCAGAGAGGACAAACTCCTCCCACGCCCCGGTAGACCACGCCGAGGCTGTTGGCAGGTTCGATGCGGGAGACCAGGTGACCGCATCCACAAGGCACGTACACGACGTCGCGGCCGGTGACCAGTTCGCCGGTCGCCGTGGCCATGGCGTGTTCCTCTGAGCCAGTCGCGATGGGCGTCCCGTGGATGAAGTGGCGCTCGTAGTTGCGTTCGATCGGCTGTCCCTGAGACGCGGCGAACGATGGCGCGTGGGAGTGAGGCGGCGGGGACAGAGGCGTTGGTGGGGCGGCTTGGGCCGGAACGCCCTGGTTCGGGCGAGTGAACGGATTCGCGAAGATCCTGAACAACTTACGGACTAGACTCATTGTGCTGCCCCCCACGGATGACCGAGAATCGTTTCCCACAAGAAGAAAAAAGCCCTGACACAGCCGATCACCACCACGAGGGCGGCCGTGATCGCCATGGCCGAAGCGATCGCGAGGACGGCCAGATACACCAGGCCCCGCGCGACCTTGTCGATGGCATTGATCAGGCTTGCGAACACTCCCTTCCCTCCTCGTCCAGGAGTCATTCACTCCTGACTCTGAAGCGCCGGACCGCCGGCTCTCTGCCTGAGTTCCGCCGCCCATGCTCTGTCATCCGCTGAGACAATTGAGGCCGTAGGGCATGACCATGCCAAACCAGCGAACCCCCGGGTCGTTCAGCAGAGCAGTTCGTGCTAGTCTGTTTGTCCATGCCTCTCCTCCTGCACTTGAGCCTGCACAGCCGGCGGGGCCAAGGAAGCCGCGTTGATGGCGGACTCCGGATGGTCTCCGCGAAGGGCGTTATGAAGGTTGCCCAATCGCGTCCGCCATTTCTCTCCCATGGCCGTCTTCGCTCCCGGTCCCTCGTGTCTTGCTTCGCGTAGGAGTCCTCCGCATTCTTAGCGCAAAGGAAAGCCGTCTGTCCGGCAGAGCGTGAAGGCTATGCTATTGATGAGCGCCTTTGATAGAATGGGTTTGCCGCCGGACCAAACGAAGTCCAGTTGGGAGGAGGTGGCGGCGGTTTCCAGACGCCCTCACTCGTAGCAAATGGGGAGTGGGCGTGTGGTCTCCGCTGCGTACTGCAAAGGGCAGACTCGACCCATGAAGGAACCGAGTCTGCCTCCCACGGATAACCGCGATTGGAGGTGTGAGATGCCATTGCTCGCGCGATGGGTTGTCGTGAAGCAAGGGAGAGGCGACAAGTTGGCTCCGACCTTCACGTGGCGTCTTGGATATGTGGCTTGGATGTGAGGGACAGGCCGAGGCGTTTTTCGTTCTCGGCCCAACTGGACACTTGGGGTTTGTGACATGGAACTCCCACGGTGCATATTCTTTCTTTCGGGAGCCGAGAGAGAGAACTATGAGGTCTGGTTAGTAGCGGTGCGTGAGGATGCTGACCGGCAGAACTGGGTCTTCTGCAATGGGGGCCGGGGCTCGCGGGCCGCGGGCTTCTGTCGGCGGCTCTTTGCCGTGGCGGCTCGAGCTCGGCAACTCATGACGCATGCCCCCTGGCCGAGTGACCTGGTTGGTGATGGAGGCGAGAAGCGTGTCATCGGGAGGCCCGGAGAGGAAGGCTACGCGAAGTTCCTCGTGCTGTATTTGCGGAACGTCAGGGCCTCCCTGCGGGAGCGTCAGAAGTACCGGAATGTTCCTGAAGGACTGCGGCGGCTGGCGGAAGAAGCCTTCGGCACGGGAGGTGGACGGAATGCCTCGTACCGAGTAACGCTGGCGGGCTGGGTTACGGCAGACACCTTCGCGTTCCTTGAAGCGGGCCGGATTCCACAAGGCATCCAGGAAAGGCTGCCAACCGCCAAGGGAGTTTCCGCACGCCTACAGCTTGGCGAGGAGGATCTGGCCGCGTTGCAGGAGTTACTCCCGGAAGTGGCGGTGCAGGATCTTGCCGCTGAGGTGCTACGTGATGAATATGCCCGCCACATCAGAAAATCGGACGTCAGCTGGAGGGACATGTACAGAGCCCTCCTGCAGGAGACGTGCCGAGAAGGCGAACGGTATACCCTGAACCTCGTTGCTCGCCAGCAAGAGAGGCAGGGGGAGAAGCATGCTCGATACTTTCCCGGCGAAGCGATAGACACACGGGCAGCCGGTCCCTATCAGGCGCCGGTGGGGCCCGAGCAGATCCTGGCCGACTGTCGGCCTGTTCTGCTCACGGGAGAAGCAGGTGCCGGCAAGACGCACACTCTCAGGCGCCTGGTCTTGCGCCTCCTGGAGGGAAAGGTACAGTTCAACGATGATAAGGAGCGCCTGCCCGTTTTCGTGCGCCTCAGGGACTGGCCCCGTCTCCACAGGCATGGGCTAAAGGGCCTGATCACCGAATCCGTCGCTGGCGTGATGAAGTTGCTGCGTGCAGCGCCCCGCGCTGACCGGGGGGCGAAGCGCAAGGGGGCCAAGTCCGTCGACCTCCTCAAGCGATCGTCCGCGAACCTGAAGAAGTGGCTGTACTCCGCCGATGGTCTTCCGGACGACCTCGTCCTCTTTCTGGACGGATTCGATGAGTTGTCGGCCGAGTATCAGCGAGCGGTCGAGAAGGAAGTGGCGGCGATTGTCGAACGTTGCTCGAGTCACGTCGTGGTGTCGGTTCGGTCGGCTTACGCTGCGGGCGTTTTTGCCCGGTGGCCGAGATTTGACATCGAAGCCCTAACCGAGGACCAAATGGTCGAGTACCTCGAATGGTGGTTTCCGGGGCGGGGGGAGGACCTGTTCAATCACCAAATCAGGAACAATCCGGCCGTGCTGAGCATGGCTGGGGTGCCGTTCTTCTTGTGCCTGATCGCGAACTATCTCGCTTCGCTGCCCGGGGCGCCTTTGCCTCAAAGCAAGGCCAGACTGATTGAGTACTCTGTGCGGGAGTGTTGGTACCGTAAAGGCAAGCGCGAGAACCTCGCCAAGGCTCGCGTCGATCCCGCTACGATGGATTACCTTCTCCGTGAAGTAGCAGCGCGGATGGTTGACTGTTCGAGGCAAGAGAAGGCAAGCGTCGAAGGCATCCCCTATCCTGATGCGTTCGCAAACCTGAGTCTGCCCGGGGGCACTGTTGACGGCTACCTGGATGCCGCTGAGAGCCATGGCCTGATTTGCTGGCGGGGTGGAGCAAGAGGAGATAACAGGTCTGTCGAGTTCTCGCACTCCCTGTTCCAGGCGTATTTCGTTGCCCGTCATCTACTGCGGCTGCCGTCTGGGGAACGAGAAGGACGGGTCATGCGGCTGATGGGAGATCGCCGGTGGCATGAGTCACTTAGAATGCTGTTTGGACTGCTTGAAGATCGAGCCGAAACACGGACATTGCTCAAGACGATCGCCGATCAGGATCTGTTCCTGGCTTTCGATTGTGGTGCCCGAAGCGTGTCTCTGTGTGTGAGCGATGCGGGGAGCCTGCTGCAGCAGATCGACCGCTTTGGGCTCGCGGACGTGGTGTTTCCCCTGAGTTCGGCGCCGACTACCGTTGCAGTACTGGCGGAGGACCACCGCTTCAAGGCTACTGTTAGTCTGCTTGCTAGGATGCCCGTCGAGTGGCTGGAGGCCGTCTTCGCGGATGCAACCACCTGTGCATGGATACGTTACGCCGTGCCGGACGCTTTGGTGGCAGCCTTGGGCGAAAGGGCTTTGCACCACCTCATTGCCCTCGGTGAAATGGCGTCGGAACCATATGCAGGGGTCGTGGGGCGAGCCGTATCAGCCTTATCGCACCCGGATGCGTACCGTTACCTGGTACAGCAAGCAAGCGCGTCTCGGGCTGGGGAAGAGAAGAAGCCAATCCAACTCGCAGCTGACCGGTTCCTCGGGGATACGCGGGCCAGGGTCCCCGTGCACGAGATCCTCGCCACGGCCAGGCAGGCCAGTGATATGATCAGACCTAATGCGGGACCCTTTCTCTCGTTTTGCATGCCACTATACAATATTCGACCAAGCGAGACACAAGATGTCGCTGAGTTCATGGAACTCTTGCTGGCCGGTAACCCTGGTGTGCGTTACCTGGCGGCAGAAGCGCTTGGCCGCGTTCGACCAGAAGCCGCGAGAGGACTATTACGCACGTTAGTGGACAAAGTTGAAACGGCTGCAACGGGGCAGAACGGGGCTGTTAACGCCCAAACGATGGTAATACATGCCGAGGCGTACCTGGGGGCGCTTATCTCCCTGAACTGTGCCGACATGGAGGAGCGTACTGTAAGCCTCTTGAAGCGAGCAGCGGCAGAGCCAGTATTGATAATGCCGCCTTTTAGATTAATAAGCACAATGCTTGAAAAAGGGAGTGAAAGCACGGTAAGCGAAGTACTTGGCCTGGCGTGCTTCGGGAGCGGGCCGATCAGCAGGTGTGCGTTCGGTCACGCGGTTGGCTGCTCAATTTCGGCACGGGGGGCCCTCAAGAGCACCGCGAAGAAGATGGAACTTGGGGCATGTCGGCCCGAGCACAGGGCACGAGCGGCGCTTGTGGCGGCGGCCCAAGGCGAAACATTCGATGTCACCCACATTGAGCGGGCTTTGGATGAGTGGAAGGTGTGGCGGTGGGAACCCGAGCCGATACGATGGGTGGGCGAGTCTGATAGAGACCTGCAGGGGTTTTGGGATGGGGAAGAACAGCGATGGTGGATGCAAGCTCTGCGCGTGATTGTTAGCCGGCGGATTTCAGCGGTGGACGAAGGCGTAAGAGAGATGTGCCGGGCCTTTGCGAAAGGGCAGCGGGGTGCCTGGGGCTCGTGCGACAAAGACTTTTTAGGCGCGCTGGAAGGCGCAAAGCAATTGCTGGACGGGCTTGAACGCGTCAGGGAAGCGGATACGTCTGGCATGGCCAAAGCGCTGGCCGAAGACAGGGGATACCAACGCCTTCTCGTGGAAGAAATAGTGCAGGCAGCGACGACATGGTGGCCGCGTTCTGTCCTAGATCGTTTGCTGCTGGAATTGCAGGATGCGCAAAAGAATCTGACGCAGAAGAGGTCGGACAATTCTGACAGCGGGGGTGCGACAGACACTCCGGTGCGCAATCTGCTTAAGGCCTGGTTCCGGATTACGCGGTCGCTCAATTGGCAACCACAGAACCAGATCAACGCTGTTGATCCGCGGACCTCAGGCCATCAAGGGGACAAGAAGAAAAGGCGGAAGGCGAGGCGGAGGTCAGATCCATAGCAGGCGCCCGGGGACCAAGCGGAGGGGGGCGATGCCGCCCTGTGGCTGGTGAACCCACGGTGGTCTGTGAGTGGGCAGCGCGGAAAAGGCAGGAAAGATAGTGAAGTAAATGCGTGGAGGAACCGGGAGCTGCCGACAGGCAAGTAGAAGCGGGACCACTTGGCAGTGGTGGGAAAGGTTTAAGAACGGGCCCTGCTTCCCAGAGGCCATGGAAGCATGGGTCTAGTTGGCGGTACGCTACGCGCATCGAGACGATCTGCCTCTGGGTGTAGGGGTAGGTAGGGCGGGAAGGGCGTACTGGGAGGTGGACTGACGCGTAAACCGCGCAGTCTTTGACCCAACCAGTCACCCGACCCAGACGTTCGGGCAAACGAATACTTGCTGAGACAGGTTGCTGCCCTGGATTCTAAACGCCGAAAGTGCGTCCTTCTCGCAGTCTCAACTCGGTGACAGATGGGCCATGGGAGCCATTTGCAGCGGTTCTGGGAGGAGATCAGGGCACTACGGGATTACAGATACCAGGAACGCCTGAAAGTCGTCTGTTTTCGACTTTAAGACGCCACCTTGGAGCTTGGCCGCCAGTATTCGGTTAAGCGATTACATCTGGGTCAGGGCCTTCGGGCGGTGAGATTCGTGCCAGTAGTTCTGAACCAGCCTCAGTCAGGACAAGCCGGTTCAGCCTTCCGGTCTTGGTGTGTTCCTGCTGCTCGGCGACCAGGCTACGCTGCAAGAGCCGGGCCTTGAGCTTCTGGCCTTGTCTTACGCTGATGCCCAATCGCTTGTACCGGGCAGCTACGCCACTGGCGGGATAGGCCTGCACATCTTGCAGCAACGCGGCCTCGATCTCCTGCAGGGGTGTTTGCTCGCTCGCCTTCACGCTTCCTCTGCGCAGCGGCGAGGCAAGGGGATTGGTTGTCTGGTCAGGGGATAGCCCCCGTTGCTGAAGGATCGGCCGCATGTGACAGGCGACTGCCGCATCATCGACACGCCCCTTCCGGATGGCAAACTCCGGGATGTGGATCATGAAGGGGCGCGGAACCCGTCCCTGGACTTTGACTATGGCCTCGCCCACGCGAAGCGAGCCAAGAAGGTCCTTCTGTTCTCCATCAAGCAGCATGGCCTGGGCCATGGTGCTGACGTCCTTGCCGTGTTTCAGGTTGAGGCAAATAGTGGTATAGGTGTTGCCCAGGGCCGGCAGGGAGATCTGGCTCGGGTGCTGGTCGAAGAGGACCAGGCATTCGCCGAACTCACGGATCTCCCGGAACGTCAGGTCCATGACTGATTGACCGCCCA
>Ga0307380_10013163_pt1 | contig 10239 bp, 10 predicted proteins | sample UN3MG_FD_202239 | JGI IMG/M metagenome (GOLD analysis project Ga0307380, IMG submission 202239) | Soil microbial communities from Risofladan, Vaasa, Finland - UN-3 | ecosystem: Environmental > Terrestrial > Soil > Coastal area > Acid sulfate soil | place: Finland: Risofladan, Vaasa | collected... | reverse complement strand
TCCATAACCAATGTCGCGTTGTTGGCAGCAAACGTTTTCTTATGCGAACAGATTAATTGTCGTAGATCGGTGTATATTCCTCCTTATCGAAACCAAGACAATTATTGAAGGATTCCGGCTTTCCACCCTATACGCATTTCCATCCTAAAAGCGGATAAGTGGGGACAGGATGGGGACAGGGACTTGAAACGTAAGCCCCGCCGTCCGAAATGCTTAGGGGCAATATGTTCTATCCTTTTGATAAATAAGATGTAGTGCTTGGTAGCTTGACTGGGCTTGAGCCATTAACCTTCTGCTCCCGAAGCAGAAGATGGTTTTAAAAGGTGTGGCATTACGGCTTTGCCCAAGCAGTATCCGTAAAGATGCTCAAAGGAGATGCTCCAAGCAACATACGACCTCATGATAAGTACTCGTTGGAACGCGTGTCGGGATTTCTCGACGCCCTCGCTTTAGTTGGTCGGAAAGGCGTCAGAAGGCGATCCTGCTGAGTTTAATAGATAAGACTCGACCGCTGATTTCGAGAACACCGTTGAATTATAGAGCAAGAAAACGACAAGATTTCATTCTAAAAGGCAGATTCAAGGCCGTTTTTTGTTGCAGTTGTTTATCAATTTTAATATTTGCACGAACTATTATTCTATCATCATCTTAGATCAAACCGTGGATATTGAAAAAACTCTTGCCAAGCAAGGTAGTTATCGCTAGGATGTTGAAAAATATTCTAAGATTATTTTAAACAGCCGGTGCCCGATTTAAGGAGCGAGTGGTTTGCTATCTCGATCGGGCACATTCCCGTGCGAACAAATCCAGATTTAGCTCTGCTCGCAAGAGATGGTGCTGATTAAGCTCAACGTCAATGTGGGTGAGACCTCTATTCCGATTAACCATTAGGAGAGCAGGAAGGATAATCTTAGCCCTAGAACATACGGTAGATCGAGAAGGAAATAGGGTGAATGGATAGTATCAATTTTACCCTTTGGAAGGAGAACCGTGGTTATGAGCAAGAATGCATGGATTAGGATTACCCTATCACTTGTCATCACAGCGCTTCTCTCGTTTAACCTAATTAACTGTAACGGGGAAGAGGGAAGGATTACGATCGGGGCTACATTACCCCTCTCAGGAGATGCGGCTGCATGGGGCAAGAATACCCAGGAAGGTATTGAACTTGCTCTTCAAGAGATCAATGCGTCTGGCGGCGTGCTGGGGAAGCAGATTGTGGTCGTTTATGAAGATACCCAAGCTCTTCCGAAGGAAGGCGTTAGTGCTTATCGCAAGCTCGTATCGGTAGATGGCGTCCCTGCTATTATTGATGATAGCGTTAGTGGCGTAACACTCGCGATGGCCCCTATGGCTGAAAAGGATAACGTGGTTATACTCGCCACCGGTGCCACTGCTCCTAAAATTTCGGAAGCAGGCGAATATATATTTCGCATTTGGAATTCTGATGCATATGAGGGTGAGATATCTGCAGATTACGCTTTCGATACTCTTGGTTTACGTTCTGTCGCTATTCTTTATATAAATAACGAGTACGGCAAAGGACTTGAGGAAGTCTTCAAATCCAGGTTCGAGAGCCGCGGTGGTAACGTTCCCATCTCAGAAGCGTTTGGTCAGAATTCCACAGACATGAGGACACAATTATCAAAGATACAGGCTTCCAATCCCGATGGACTTTACCTCGTGGGTTATCCGAAAGAGATTCCCATTGCTCTTCGCCAAGCAAGGGAACTAGGTCTTAACGTTTCCCTTTTGGGCACTGTGGCCATGCAAGATCCACAACTACTGGAAAGTGCCGGCTATGCAGCTGAGGGCTTAATGTTTCCTTACCCGCAGGACCCCACCGGCGAACAAGTTGATCATTTTAAACAGGCTTTCCAGAAGCAGTACGGCAAAGAACCAGGGATAACCGCTGACGTTGGTTATGATGCTATCAAGATGATTGTAATAGCTATTGAGCTCTCTGGAGGAACTACTGGAGAAGACATTAGAATAGGTTTGAATATGCTTAAGGATTATCCCGGTGTTTCGGGAACGATGACTTTCGATGAGAACGGAGATGTGCATAAGCCTATGGGGATAAAGATTGTCGAAGGCGGGATGTTCGTTTGGCGCTAGGAGTATGGGAACATGAAATTTGAAAGGATAAATGAAACAAGGAAAATATTGAGAGAACACTCCACTCAACTCTTAGTGGGGAGTGTTTTCGGAGCAATTGGTTTGCTCCTAATTTTTTGCTGGCCAGATACCACTAAACCACTTACGAAATTTGCAATTGGTGTTATTTCATTCATTCTTTTTACCTTGCTGGGAGTCATTGCAGCCGAGATTGTTACGCTTGTAGGACAAAGAGGTGTTCTTGACAACCTAGATCAATCGCTGGATCTTATCCGAGAAGAGAACGCACTTCTTTCTGGCGCATCGAAGCCGGTTCATAGTGTTCTTGTTCGGTTCTCAAGCAGATTCTGGAGTGATGTTACAACACATGCATTGTGGGTTCCAGTTAGAGACTACCTGTGGTTACTTGAGGAATCACTTGAGATCGCCACAAGGAGTATTTTTGCTACAAGCTTAATATCGCCTACGAAGTGGTTGTTAGAAACATCATACAAAGATTACATGGAGAAGCAGATACTTCGCAAGAGACAACATCCAGACTTAAATATTCGTAGGATCTTTATTATGGATAAAAATAGTTTTTATAATGATGATAGTTCTGAAGAACTTATTAGCAAACACTTGATCGGTGGAATCCAAATCGGATGGTGCGATCAGCTCTTATTGAGAGAGAATGATCGAATAGATTGTGTGATGTTTGAGGCAAATGGAGACAAGTGGGTTGTCGAAGGAGGCTCTCTTTCGCCAGATATTGAGGCTTCTAATCCGAAAGACCTTGTTTCTATGCAATTTCATTTCGCTCCATACGCAATTTCTAAGTGGTTTACGCACTTAATGAAGGATGTCGAGATGCACGTCAGATACTTTCACAGCATAGAAGACTTCGAGAAGATGAAGGATGATCAACATTAAGTACGTTAAATTGTTTGCGAACTCAATGTACATCTATCTAAGTTACACAGATTCAAAGAGGAAATTGATCATGGAATAAACGGTTATCAAACATAAATCGCGGAATTTTGCCAAACGCGAAGTAAAAACCCAACTAGAGCTAAGTACAAGCAAGGTAAAGAACATCGATGGACATGATATCCAGACGTCAGTTCTGAATGGCGCGGTTTTTTTGCTTAAGGAACCACAAATTGAGGAGGACAAGGGTGATAGAGGTGAGTGAGAATGAATGACTCGGTCCCGGACACTCTTAGAACTGCTTGGGAGACTAGTGAGTTAGTTGAAGGGTTCCTCCGCGATTACTTTTCTTCTGTTCTTCAGGGACAGGATGAATTGATGAGAGCATGTGAAAGAAGTATGGCCGAAATTGGGCTTCGTATCAGGCCCTTTCTATTGCGTATCTCATGTCACCAAGGAGGACTCGCTTTCGAAAAAATCATTCATGTCTCCGCAGGGATCGAATTGGTTCAGCTCTCTACCCTAGTTATCGACGATATTCTCGATGAAAGCTCCCTCCGAAACAGAAAACTATCGATAGTTGCTGAACACGGTTGGAAGGCATGTCTATCAATCGGAACTGTCATGTATTCCTTGGGATTTTGCCTGATTTCTGAAGGGATTGAAAAAAATCACCACGTAAAAAACGGCATTGCGGTGGTCAAACTTTTCTCTCGAACTCATGCTGACATTTATATCGGACAATTTCTAGATCTGCGTTTCGAGAGGGATACAGCAGTAACAGAGGGCCAATACTTGGATATGATTTCGAGAACTACAGCGCGCTTTATTCAAACGCCCCTAGTGGCAGGTGCAATGCTTTGGAACGCTCCCACTGCAGTCATCAAGGCGCTTGAAGGAGCCGGGCTAGCCTTAGGTATGGCTTTCCAAATTCGAGATGACGTGATAGATGTTATAGGCGAAACGGAATGCACGGGCAAACCCGTCGGCGGAGATATTAGGAGGTGCAAAATGCGCCTACCGCTGATTCAGGCTCTACAAGTATTGAACGGAGACAAACATCGAAGGCTTTTGGACATTATGCAAAACGAGTCAGTATCAGATCAAGCCTTGAGTGAGGCGATCGGCTTGATAACGGAAAGCGGCTCAATTGAATATTGCATCTACAAGACAAAGGAATATTGTAAAATTGCCACTGACACAATTAGCCAGCTTCCGCGAGAATTCACAGATTTAAAAGACCATTTCTGCGTTGTGGCAGGATGGATTTCATCCTTTGAGGATGGGACATCGTAGAGGAGACGTTCATGGGACAGCTGATAGTTAAGTTTAAAAAGGCCAGCAGTGATCTGACAAGCATTAACCAAGAGTTGAAAAAACAAGGGAGTACACCCTGCAGCAAGTTGGACCACACCCCTTCTACTGTTGATGAGAAACTATCATTAGAATCAGATGACGCCACCGAGGCTGAAATCCGGATATGCTCTGGCAGTTAATTATAAATGGTATTATCGCTGGGGCAGGTTATGCGCTCGTTGGAATTGGCTTTGCTCTCATCTACAATGTAGGTAGATTCTTTCATTTCGCGCACGGCATACTATTCACTGTTGGCGCGTATACTGCATTTTTGTGTAATCAGTTATTAGGGTTGCCCCTCTTCTTATCGGTCCCGGTAGCAATTGCCGTTACTGCGGCGTCCGGCTGTTTGCTCAATCTGGTAATACTCGGCCCAATTACTCGAAGAGGTGGTTCACCGTTAGTGCTTCTCCTTGCTTCTTTGGGACTTTACATTGTCATTCAGAATGTAATCTCCCTTTGCTTTGGCGATGACATAAAGACACTTAGCCTAGGGACTATCGAGAAAGGCTTGGATTTCTTTGGCGCCCGAGTAACTCCCGTGCAGATTTCTATCGTAATATCAAGTGCTATGCTCTTAATCGCGGTGGCGCTTTTTCTTCGCACCACTGGTCTAGGTAAGGCAATGAGAGCGGTATCTAGTAATGCCGCCCTGGCGGAAGTGTGCGGCATAAGCAGTAGACGATTGGTCTTATATGCTTTTGGGATCGGCTCTGCACTGGCAGGAATCGCAGGCGTTCTGGCTGCACTCGATGTCAACATGACACCCACAATGGGTCTGAATGCCCTCATGATGGGTATTGTTGCCGTTATTATAGGTGGATCTCAAAGCGTTTCTGGTATCGCACTGGGAGCTTTGCTTATAGGTTTAGCGCAACACGTGGGTGCTTGGAAGATAGGGACTCAATGGCAGGATTCAATTGCATTTATCATACTGTTTATCTTCCTACTATTGCGACCTGAAGGATTCTTGGGCAAGAAAATCAGGAAAGCTGCTGTATAAGAATGGAATACCTAATACACATACTTATTCTGATTTGCCTTTACACCATCCTTTCGGCATCACTCAACCTAATTGCAGGTTACACTGGATTGCTTTCCATTGCCCACGCAGCGTTCTACGGTGTAGGAGCATATGTCGCCGCGCTCATGGCGCTGCATCTGCAAAGCTCCTTCCTACTTAACATCATCTGTGCCATCGTCCTCAGTGGCCTATTAGGCGCATTGGTTGGTATCCCGTCCCTGCGGATTCGTGATGACTATTTCGTGATTGTCACATTTGCGTTCCAGGTTATTACGTTCAGCATCTTGAATAATTGGGTGTCTTTCACGGGCGGCCCGATGGGTTTGCCCGGGATTCCCCAACCGGAGTTATTCGGTCTCAAGATATCGTCTCACCTTGGCTTTCTGGCGCTGATCGGTTTTTTCTGTGTTGTGACTTTGTTAATCACTCGTCAAATAGTACTGTCTCCCTTTGGTCGTGTGCTGAAGGCGATCCGCGAGGATGAAGTGTTTACACAGGCTGCAGGGAAGAATGTTGCCACTTTCAAGGTTCTTGTATTTGTTATCGGTGCGGGGATGGCCTCCTTGGCCGGCGTGATGTACGCCTATTATATCAGTTTCATTGATCCCACCAGTTTCACAGTAATGGAATCGATATTCATTATCTCCATAGTGATCATCGGCGGTGCCGGAAGTTTCTGGGGGCCTGTAGTAGGCGCAATTGTCTTAGTCCTGTTACCGGAACTGCTTCGGTTCGTAGGGATGCCGAGTTCGATCGCTGCCAACATACGGCAGATTCTCTACGGCGGATTACTGGTTGCTTTCATGATGTGGCGGCCTAGAGGATTTCTGGGTGAGTACGCCTTCCAGAATAAAGAGGCCCGTGAATGAGTCATAGGGTGTTGGAGGTTAAGAGACTTGGGAAGAACTTCGATGGTATCAAAGCGCTTGCAGATTTCTCGTGCTCGCTTCAGCCAGAGGAGATTTTGGGACTCATCGGCCCCAACGGAGCAGGGAAGACAACCCTTTTTAATGTGGCGAGTGGATTCATCGCCCCCGATACAGGAAAAATTCTATTCAATAACAATGACATAACAAGCGCTCCGCCCCATCGCATTACACGACTTGGAATCAGCAGGACATTCCAGAATCTCCGCTTTATCAGGCAGATTAGCGTGCTGGACAACGTCCTTTTATCATTTCAGGACCAGCCCGGTGAAAAACTGCGTAATGTCTTCTTCAACTGGCCTCAGTGCCGGGAGCAAGAGAATTCCAACCGCAAGGAGGCCATGACTCTCCTTGAAGAGACTGGTTTGTCACATAAGGCAGGCGATCCCGCAGAGGGACTGTCTTATGGGCAACAGAAGCTCCTGAGCCTTGTCTGCTGCTTGGCAACGAGATCAGAGGTCCTCTTGCTTGACGAGCCCGTGGCTGGCATAGCGCCGGAGAGGATTGATCAGATTCTAAGGATCATTCGAAGCCTGCCTGAACAAGGCAAATCGGTGATTCTCATTGAGCATAACCTGGACGCGGTTATGCAGGTTTGCGACCGGGTGATTTTCATGGACGCAGGCCGGAAAGTCAGCGAAGGGACGCCTGAGGAAGTCAGGAACGATCCGAGGGTTATCGAGGCATACATAGACTGATGAGTAAATTGCTGGAGATAAAAGACCTCGAGACGGGATACGGCAAGAAGCAGGTTCTCTTCGGCGTGTCTATTAAGATTGGTGTGGGGGAGATCGTTGCGCTAATCGGGCCAAACGGGTCGGGTAAATCAACTACGTTAAAAACGATTTGCGGGCTATTACCTGTCTGGAAAGGTGCACTCTCATTCAACGGCACTCGCATCAACGGTTCTTCACCGGCTCAGAATGTGGCACGCGGTATCACTTTCGCTCCCCAAGGAAGCAGGGTATTTCAAGACCTGACCGTCATGGAGAATTTGGAGATCGGCGGTTATCAGCTTCCACGTAAAGTAGCAAAGGAACGTATCACTCAAGTACTGGAGTTCTTTCCGTTAATAAAGGAACGCCTCCGTCAGGATGCAGGGCGATTGTCCGGCGGCGAGCAGCAACAGTTAGCAGTTGCCCGAGCTCTCGTCCCAGAACCCAAACTTCTCATGCTGGACGAACCATCTCTGGGATTATCCCCGAACCTTGTCAGAACCGTATTAGATAAGATCGTTGAGCTAAACAAAGAGAAAAAAGTGAGTATCTTGATTATCGAACAAAAGGTCCGTGAAGTGCTCAACGTCTGCGATCGGGTCTACTCGCTCAAACTCGGAAGAATAGCTTTTGACGGCCTACCAGATGAACTCAAGGAAAATCGCGCGAAGTTGAAAGAACTCTTTCTTTGAGAATCGCTCTAATCCCCGGCCTCATGATCCCCAGCTTGAGATAGCAAAGGACAGCTCACATATCAAAAACACGCGAGAATGGCACCGAATAGTAAGCATCCAGGACAAGTACTTTTAAGGAACTCGGCTCAGGCTACAGCGTGGGCCTAATTCCGGCCAACTAATTTCAGGATTGTCTTAACTGATGAATTACTTTTAACGGTTCGGCCGGCATCCAATTCAAACCTCTATCCGAATATCGTTAGGACTAGTTTTTATGGCTTGTTGCAAGCATGGCAAACCGGAGTAATAATATGTCCGTAGCTAAATCTAGCCAAGAATTGAACATGGAGTGTGGCATGAGCACTGTCAAGCGGACATTGGTCGCTGTGTTTATCGTGCTGGTGGTAGTAACTGTGTCCGTGTTGCTGGGCTGGAATCCGCTCAGCGCTTTTAGCGGCGTTGAGAGAGATCGTTACGACAGGGCAAGGGGCGGAGGCGGCGTTGTGGAAGAAGCCGCGAAGGAAGAAGAAGCTCCAGCGGAGGAGGTCCGGGAGGAACCGCGTGAGGAAAGGGAGGTCGTCGAAGCCAGGCTTGAGCGATCAGCCGGAAGCAGCGCTTACCCTGAGGAGTGGAGCAACTCCATCGGTATGAAATTCCGCCTGATCCCCGCCGGTGAGTTTTGGATGGGGGCGGTGCCCGGGGATGGTGAGGCCGATAGCGACGAGAACCCGCGGCATCGCGTGGAGATTACCAAGCCGTTTTACATGGGTGTATACGAGGTCACACAGGAGCAGTGGCAGCGGGTGATGGTGACGACTGTGCGTCAGCAAAGAGACAAGGCTAACTTTAAGTCATGGACTCTGCGAGGAGAAGGGTCATCATATCCTGTTTATTACGTGAGTTGGGAAGAGGCTGTGGCCTTCTGCGAGGAATTAAGCCGCAGAGAGGGCGAGAATTATCGTCTACCTACTGAAGCCGAGTGGGAATATGCATGCCGTGCCGGGACAAATACAAGATATTTTGGGGGTGATAGCGATTCTATACTTTATGAATATGCCAATTATGCCGACCGCTCTTGTGGGACAGACGCATCTTATCCTTGGATTGATTATTCGCACAATGACGGATTTGCGGAGACCTCGCCGGTATGTTCTTTCAAACCCAACACCCGGGGCCTGTACGATATGAGTGGTAATGTTTGGGAATGGTGCGAGTACTGGTATGCTAAGGATTATTTCAGCAGCTCACCGAGTAAAGATCCCCAGGGCCCAAGCGAAGGCGACTATTCTAAGGATGACTCTTTTTCAGTAACTGTTAAAACCTCATCGGGTATAGACCCCAATGGCCCACGCCATGTTTTAAAAGGAGGAAGTTGGGATAGCGCCGCCCTTTCGTTAAGATCATCCAACCGTCTCAGGCCTATAATTGGAAATTTGACCAACAATACATACGGTTTTCGTATCATCCGGGATGCGGAATAATTCCGGTTAAAATAATTGATTACCTGGGGGGCTGAAATGAGCATGAGATATATCTGTTCAACTATCCTGTTATTTTTAATAACGATGTCTTATTGCGGCACTAGTGAGCCTAACGAAAGTGGTGTTTACGGTCCTGTCAAAAGCATAAAGAAGTATGTTGCCAAAGTGCATTATGAAGATGGCAAGGAAGTAATTGGAGATGAGATCCTTGACAAAAAATACTCCTATTCGCCTGACGGCCTGCTCGAGGAAGAGGAGAGTTTCAATCAGGATGGCGAACTGGAAATGAAAAAAGTATATACCTATTTCAAAAACCGAAAACTAAAGAAAACCGAGGTTATCTCACAGGATAAGGGTCCTGGTAACGGGGAATACAGATTTAGACTTGCTTCCACCATATGGGAATACAAAATAAATGATAAGGGCGCTTACACAAAAGCTACTTGGGGAGGCGATAATGTTATTATTCGACGGGAGTACAATCTTAATGATGTGGGTGATCGAGTTGTCAGTGCAGTGGATTACTGGATGCATAATGAGAAGAAGTACATGAAAATGGAATTCGATAAGAACGAGAGAATGATAAACCGCATAAATTACAGGAGCGATTATGCGGGAGAAGAAAAAACTAAGATTGAATACGCTTCCATGTTCCGAAAAAGGGTTGTATCGAAAGTAGAAGAAGATATTTCGGGAAATGTAGAGAGACAAACCGAAGAGACCTATGATAACAATGGTTGGCCTGAACACAGAGTTATAACGGACGCGGAGGGAGGGTTTATTGAAGAATGGGAATATCGTTACGAAGATATTGACAGCCACGGCAACTGGGGTACCGAAAAGTCATTTATCCACGCAAGGGTAACCGATGATTTCAAACTGGTGATTTTGACAAGACGAGAAATTACATACTACTGACGTCGATCGAGATGTGCTGAGTCTGCCCAGCCATAGATAGATACCGGCAGAGTTTGGTTTACTAACGGAAGGTTGATCCCGATACCTCCTTCGCTTTGATCTCGACCGGGAAAGATG
>Ga0307380_10013162_pt1 | contig 10239 bp, 5 predicted proteins | sample UN3MG_FD_202239 | JGI IMG/M metagenome (GOLD analysis project Ga0307380, IMG submission 202239) | Soil microbial communities from Risofladan, Vaasa, Finland - UN-3 | ecosystem: Environmental > Terrestrial > Soil > Coastal area > Acid sulfate soil | place: Finland: Risofladan, Vaasa | collected... | reverse complement strand
GCGGACAAGGGAGGATTCATGAATCCATCCTGGGTCATCACCTCTTTCTGAGGATTGACAGAGGCGATGGTAATTTGGGCCGGTATGATACTGCTGACAAAAAAACAAGAAATGAGCAGAAATCTACACTGAAATATCCCATTTAAGCGTTTACAAAACATAATTCGATCCTTTCAATACTAATAATCTTTTCCAAACACCTTGAACTGTCAAGGTTTTAATTTTTCGGTTCCTGGAACCTTCAATTTTCTTTGCCATTGCTGTTTCTTTATTTATCAGAAACTTCATTTATCAACTCCGGGTATCGGTGCATGATTATCGCCTGTTCATCGGCGTTCAATTGTTCGATAAGGATTGGTTTATCCTGTGGTCGAACACCCTTCTGGTTGAGTCGGTTGAACAAGCTCCAATTGCGGGTGTGTTGGCCTGGTGTCGGATCGGCGGGCTCGGCGGCCTTTAGGTCATAGCGGGTGAAATCGATTAGTTTTTCGGGGGTATTAGCTTTCCAGTTCCTCAAAAGAGCCATCCGGAAATCCTTGTTCATAAACCATCGAATTTCCATTTCAGGTTCTGATCCGCATACACCCGATCCTCGCTGGACGAAACGATAGTTCAGATCATCATTGTTTTTGAACTGCTCTCGCCAAAGCATCCCAAACTCCCCTTGCGTAATACACTTTGCATCTGGCCAGCGTCGTTGCATTTCACTGAGCCAGATCACCAGGCCATCCAGCCCGTTGCGTCCTTTATAGCCATATATTTTGCGTCCTTCAACGAGACACAACTCCCAGATGCAGGTTATCCATGCAAAATCATTCAGTTCGAATCCCTTGTCGAAATGGGCCGCTGTGGTGGAAAGCATCTCTTTGGTTCCTCGCTCGGTCCCTAATCTTATAACTGTCTCAATAGGGCCGACACCTTGTCGACTGCCGCACCATTGGCCATCAATAGTTCTTCCGCCCGGGTAAGTTGCGTTTAGGAAATCGATGGTCCAGCCATCCAGATTGACGCAGTCGATAAAATCCTCTTTACCCTGGGCGGGTTTGCAGAAATGCTCTCGTGAGGGATAGTAAGGATAAGAAATCGAGCCCTCTCCGTCACCGTTGTCGATGGCATACTGGCTCCAGATATTACCCTGGCAAACGTGAATCCCTTCCTCTTCGGCAAGGTATCTTAGATTTTCAGCAGAGAGAAAACCTGCGATGATACTTTGGGGACGGTATCCGCCGCCAACCATATCCGAAACCATCTGCAAACCTTCATGCAGGTCACGATTAACCTGCTGACGTGTGTTGTACATATTGGCAAAATAGCCGCCTGGAATAAAAGTAATCTCATCGCCATACTTTTTATGATAGGATACAACCAGCTTCTTCAAATCCCGGTAATTGGGGCGCTGATCCTTCAAGGCAAGCCAACTGAAGGACCATGTAATTCGTGCGCCGGGCCAGCCCTTTTCAATGGCTTGTCGAAAAGCACGGGCTTCTTTCGGAGAGTGAATACTTGATTCATCTTCACCATGAATCGCATCGCGCGACGTTTCAATCTGATTGACACGCACCACTGTACTAAATGTAAAAAAACGGTTCCCCAATAGTTGAAGCCCCGGGTCCTTCAATAATTGAGAGGCACTGTCCGGCTGATCATTAAAAACAGATTTGACGATTTCGTATACCAACTGTTTTCCTTCATTGATAACGTCAGCAGCTGACAGATTATCAAGGGTTTTAGAGTCAATTAAGTTCAGGAAATCATTTAGTCTTTCCCTGGCAGCAGCAGCTTCCATTGATGCATTTTCAGCCAGTTCTTCACGAAGTATTCTAATCTTTTCATAATCCTGAATACCCTCCCTGAGTCTCTCAAATCGTATTGAGCTGTGTACATCAGGGTAAACCAGGTATGTATCGCCGCTTGGCCATTTAGTAAATCTGGAATCAATTACCGGGTTTTCAGGCCAACTGTTATAAGCCCACCTCAAAAACCCATCAAATCCCTTGGCTGCCGCAAACCAGCCTTCATAACATGATTCAGAAGGAGGAGAAAAGGTGAAATTATTTGGTTTTGGTATACCGCAGGCAACATAATACGTTGTTTTCAGGTCTGATTTTTTTCTGGATTCTATAACACCTCCTGAAACTTTACCGGTGTGCCTCCAGTTAGAACTGAAATCATATATTGATGAATTGATATCCTCATAATAAAATCCAGCCATGGAGATTTTAAACTCAGGTGCAGTTTCCTTTAAAAAGCTGAACATATTTTTCATTTCCTCTTCCTCGCGTTCATCCAGTGCCAGGGTTGTTATATTCAACCAGCCCTTTTCCTCAAGATATACTTTGAAGTCATTAAGAAACCCCCGCCATAAATTCTCGTACTCATCTGTCCCAGGAATAGCCTCCATTATAATAGTTTCAGAAGTTTCTTCGTCGAACCATGAGAATTTGTTACCTACCGGCACCATAGAATAACAGTTTATCTGCTCCTTAATACCAGAGGCCATTGCGAGGCTAACATATTGATCAAAAACTTTATAGTCATACTCCCATGTCCCATCTTTTTTCCTGATCCATTTGATCATTGAGCCAAAAGCATCGTAACATGGGCCACCATCCCATGGTTTATCTATCAGGGTAGTAGTAATGCATTTTTGTCCTGCATTAGCGAGCTTTTTCAGGAGCGGCCGTAATAAATCAAGATGATCCTTCGACCATAATTCTACTCCATGATATCTTGCAACGGCATAGGGATTTTGCCACAGGTCCAGGTGGAAAGACCAATCTGAAGGATCAGGCAGTGACTTATTGAGTACTTCCAAAGTAATAATATGATTTACAGTACCGGACGCTGATTGCATGGAAACACTTCCTTTATATATACCAGCAGGTGTCTCTGGCGGTATGTCCACAGATATCCATACCGGGCGGTTTCCGGGAGTGTCAATTGTAAAACTGTTTGCATTACTCAGCAAGTCAGGGCTGATATGGGCCGGAGTTTTATCTTTATCCCTGGGGCCACATGCTTTTGAGAGTTCATTTAAAAACTCATCTGACAGAACATATTTGACAACAGAGATTGAAGTTCTTTCTTTGTCAATTTCATAATTATCATTACTAAAGCCACTTGCTTTTATACTGATTTTTTCTTCGCTTCCGGCAGACCAGACAAGCAATTTACAACTAACTCGTTCACACTTCCATCCTTGAAGCTCTATTGATTCTGTAATATCCCCCACTGGAGGAATACTTTTCGAATAGGCAATATCAATCGATCCGAAACCAGAGTAGATACCAGATTCGATATTTTCCCAAACTGACATGTCATATATATCAGGGTCAGCAGGTTCAGGTGTAAGCTCCGTTTCCTGTTTATTTTGAGCGGCACTGTCCGGATGATCGGCGGGGTCGGTCTGCCGGGTCTGTGTTTCGCTGCAGCCTGCCAAGATGCAAAACGCAATTCCAAATATAATGAAAGCAGCTAAACGCAAAAAGTTTCCGCGAGATGTTTGTTTACATTTTTCATTTGAACTTTTACAAGACATTATTCAGTCCTTTTGAAAGCCTACAATCTTATCGATTCCTAATTAATAATTATTTCTATTTTCGCATTGGGCAGATATCTTTTTATCGATGAGTTCTATTGCTGTGATCATCTGTGTCCAGTATCACTCACCATGTTGTTGATAACACCAGCAAATACTCTTGCCATTTTTTTGGCCCCGGTTGCATTGGGCAATATACCGTCATCGGTCAGATCCTCCGAAACGTTGAACCCGGTATGCTGGTCTGCCACCACAACAGGTGACTGGGCCATGGAATGAGCTTTGATGTATCGGGATATCTTAAGGTTCAGCAGGTTAACCATATCCGTTTTTCCTTGAGTGGGTATAATCTTAGCCAATACGATTTTCACGGTTCTGTTTTTTGAACGCAGTGACTTTATCACCTTGCTGATATTGTCGATAATCTCATCGGTCAATGACTCCACAGTGCCAGAACCCGAAACGATATCCTCGGTTCCCATGTGAATCACTGCCACATCGGGCTCATCACCGGCGAGAAGGCCGGGCATGTTCTTTGCCAGCCATTCGGAGTTCTTGCCCCAGTGGCCTTCGTGATCTACATCGTATTGATAACTATCCGGTTCGGATTGATTATCGTTGTGCTTCTTTCGACTCCCCACAAAATCGATGAGATTCCCTTCTCTACGCAGCATACCGTCCAGGTAACGCCTGTATGCGCCGCAAGAGCTGGCACCCTCGGTAATGGAGCCGCCGATAAGCATAATCTTTACAGGATCGAGAGGAGCTGCCTTCATAATTCCCGACACAAGAGAGTCCAGGCTTTTGGCCCAGACCCGATACCCCTCAGGGGTCAAATGTGTCCCGTCACTAAACAGTTGCTTGTTAATTAAACCATCGGACCGCAAAAACTTATCCTGTAAATCCAGATAGACCACTTCACTCTTGTTGTAGGTAAAAGCAGCATTGACAGCATTGACCTGCTGACACTTGGCCCATTTAGCCTTATTGGCCACCGGCAGAATTCCCATCATAATCACTCGCGTCCGGGGCAGCCGGCGGCGAAATACCTGAGCAATAGCCCTTACACCATGGGCCACGTCCTCCGGAGGGCAATCGGCTCCCAGGTCCCACTGGACCTTGCCATCGGCACTCTTGGTTACCACAAAATTATTGGTACCGCACAGCAGCACTGCCACTTTGGGTTCCTGCCCTTTTGCAAAATCCAGGTTACCATGTGTGACCCTATAGAGCATTACAGGAGTGATGTCTCCAGAGTTTCCCATATTGATGGGGTTGTAACAGGAATACTTTTCCTTCCAGACGCCCTGACCTGTGCCGCCGCCAAGGGACCAGTGCCAGGTAATGGAATCCCCGAAAAAGACAATCTCCGCTTTATCTGCTCGGGCTACTTCTCGATTGACTCTCTGATATTGTCCATACCAATACCCATCTTTAATCTTCTCAGCCGCTATGGTGCTGGGTGAAACTGGGATTTCGTCCCAGAAATGCGGGGAAGTGGTGCTGCCAGGGCGGACATTGCCTTTCGTCGCTCTTTCCATATGCAAACTTGAGCAACCGGCCAGTATCAACACGACCACTGCTAAAAAAGGTTTGATATAACTAATCATCTTGTTCCTTGTCTAAATTGCTTTTAATTTTTTCTATGCATTCAACTGACGCCGAGCGTTTAAGGATATCCTTTAGGGTCAAAGAAAATCCCGCTGAGCGTTGCGATATCACCTCGTATTCTGTCGATCCTGAATTTCACCGATTTATCATACGAATACACCAAGTACTTGCCGCCGGAATAGCCATCCACCATCTTGACAGGAGCAATCATATTCAAAGTATTTGCGTCAAACATCTCAACAACCTGTCTCAAGTTTTTTTTGTCCCAATCAACAAAGTACAGTGCAACCTGATAATCCCTTGTGCCATCAATTCCGATGGTAACGGTCATGGTATGTTCATTGGTGGAATAACATGCAGCGTTTCGCGGAGTACTGTTTTTCGAATCAGGCGAAAGTGCCCTTTTATCAGAAGTCCCCGTTACCCAGACGGTGTTATCAGGCAAACAGTCTTTTGTTTTTGGGAATGCTCTGAAATAATCGAGAGAGGTAACATACGAAGGCAAGGACTTCTTATCACGTCCTTGTCCGTTGAAGTTACACAGCACATACCCATCTTTTCCGTAAACGCCACCCCAATTCCCGCTGGTGGCAGCATCTTGCTTTACAAATCGTGCGGCATATTGCTCTTGTGGTTCGTTATAGACCGGTGTGGTCCCACTGTACGAAACGTTCATGGTATAATCGCCAGGCTGCACAGAAGTAAAGTAAACGAAGTCCGAGTCCTGGCTTGCCGCTCCAACGCCGGATACGGAATGCCAGGAGCCGTCCCATGCAAGGTTTCCGTTGATCGATATGCTCGTAATTGTTTTTTCGACCTTTGGTATGCCGATTCTGCCGATGGTACCTGCTGGTGCCGATACCTTGCAGATTCCCGAAGATACATCGAAACTCGCGCAAATGTCGCCCAAAGGCGTAGGTGTTTTTCCTGACACTCTGGTCAGAGTTCTACCAAGGTGCGGCAGGACGTCGTAGGTTGTAAAGCCCGGTGACGTGGATACTATGCCGAGCACCTCTTCATTGAGCCACTTCACCACCCCCGCCCCCCAGGGATGACAAAGGCTGATGATACCGCACTGGTTGTTTGGAAGGGCTTCATTGGGACCTATAACATTGTTCCATCCCGGCCGGAAAACCTCAAAGGTCGTCGTTGAACCGTACTTTATCATGCATCCCCACAGATCTCTGATGGAGCTTAATGCATCATCGTACTTTTTCATACGAGCCATTGCCTGGATGATGAAGTATTGGTTGAAAGGAGAGAATGAAATGCGGTTTACCCTATCGATGAAATGCTTTTCAAATAACGCGTTTTGTTCAGCACTGTTTAAGAGCCCTGTAGTCACCGCATCTGCAGCTGCATGAAGCCCGAAATTGGAAAACCAGGCACTGTTCTTCCTCAAGTCGGCCATTTTCGCACTGGCATAGCCATTGTATTTGTCCCTTAAGTCGGTGCGACCATACTTGCCCATGACGGTTGCGAAATCTTCCCATACCCGTATCGATAGCATTTCATACGCTTTCTGTGCCTCCGGGCAGGGTTTGAACCATAATTCAAACCCGGCGCAAAGTCGTTCATCCCAGCCGTAATATCGGAGATTGGGATTGGTACCAAAAACATTATATGCCTCATCGAGTTTCGAGCATGCATTGCCGATATATTTGTCCAGTGTCTCCGCATCGCCGGTGTAATTGTAATAGTCAAGCAAACTCAATACCCAATACAAAGAATAGCTCCTGATACCGTTGCTTTGTTTCGAGGTGTTGTCGATGTTCTGTTTTATGAAATCATAATTACCGAATGCCACCAGCGCAGCGGCCTGTGTCGGATGCGCATCGCCGGTCCATGACATTCTATCGCCGCGGTTCATGAGTATAGCGCCGAAGTAATCCTTACATAAGGATGCTTTCACACCATAGGCGGACATATACCATATTTTTGTCAGCATGGGGTCGCTGCATGAAAAGCTGCCGTTATAATTGGTCGGTTTGACCTGGCACACGGCCCGGATACCAGTAATATGCCATTGACTGCTTAGCGATTTTACTTTGATCCAGGCAAAACGCACCCCCTCGTAAAGTTCGTCATTCAGTTCAAGGCGGTAGGTATTGCCGTGCTTAACGGGTCTTCTGGTTTTATTAACCCCTGGCTCGTTGAATTCACTAATGCTCATCTCAACATCACCAGGGCAGTCGGGGCTATCAAATTCAATCCAGGCGGCATTTTCAAGACCAAAATCCAGTCTAATCGAACCGGTGCCCGTTACCGTTACATTAGGGTTATTTCCGATCAGGGATTGCAGATTATCGAATGATCCCGTTCTGTTGGCTGAAACAGATTTTGGTTTAAGCAAATAAATCTCCAACCCATCGGTCGCTTTGGGATTTGGCCATCGATAGGAAACGAGCGGGTCAGGTGACTGAGGTACCTCAGGTCCGCAAAAGCTACCAGTACTGACATAGGGATAAGGCTCAGAAATTGGCGAAGTCCCCCAGATAAGATTGGTGTTGCCAGAACGGACACTACCCTTGCCCGCTACTTCGGCATGCAAACTTGAGAAACCGGCCAACATCAACACTGCCGCTGCTGCTGCAATTGATTTGATATAACTGATCATCTTGCTCCTTGTCTAAGATGCTTTCCTGTGACATCTTGAGTATGTTTTTTAGTTCCTGGATTTTTCTGGGTTCTGGAACCTTTAATTTCCTTGCTCCAGATATGTATTGGATAGAAGTAACCCTAACTTGACTACGGCTTCGGTGTCCATACGGATGTGTTCATCTTCTTTGAGCAAACCAAGTGCTTTGACATGGAAGGTGTTTTTGTTGGTTTTGGCGAATTCTTCCAGTTGGGCCATCACATCTGTTTTGTTGGCGGTTTTGAATTTTGTGGGGGGTTGCTGGCTGATGAACCACTTCAGGTCTTTTTGTTTTAGATCTGTGCGGCTTTGTTCGACAAAAAGCTTGACCCATTTGGCCGCTTTTGTCTTGTAATATGGATAAGACATATCGTTCTCACCGACGTGATAAAAAATGCCTTCTATTTTTACTTTGTGGCCTTTGTCTTCAAGAGCTTTGACTTGCGATTGGATAAAGGCGATGAATGGGGGGTAGAGATTGCGTGATTTAGCCTCACTGCCTTCGGGGGTCCAGTCAATGATTTGTGAGCCACTGTGAGTGAACTTGGCGATGGCGATGTCGCCTTTAACGTTCTTTTGCAAGTTAGAGGCAAAACTTAATTCGGGGCCGAAGGTGTCGTACATGCCGGCCTGGCCTAAGGGCTCCCATGTTTTTGACACTTTGTAGCCGCCGCCCAGACTGTAACTAAAGGCCACCTTGTGATTGTCTTTGGCCAATTTCGCATGGGCTTTTAATTTTTTAAGATTTTCGACAAAGGATACCTCGCCCTCCATATTGCGGTGTCCTGCCAAAATGAAGAGTTTTACGGTGCTGCCTTTTTTATAGGGCCATTTTTTCAGGGTCCGTTTGACAGTTTCTAATTTGCCGATATTGCTGAGATAGGCGGTGGCATAGTTGTGCCCATGTTCCAGTTGGCCGAGGGTTCCGTAGTGATAGTGTAGGCCGTTGTTGCTCCTGGTTCTCACGTCCACATGATTTGTGGGGATGTATTCGACGAGGTCATCTTCCTGGCACACTTCTTTTTGGGCAAGACTGACGGTATGCATGTTACTGCGGTTGTCCATGCCCCAAACGGTTTTAGTGCAAAGTTCACCAATATAAAAACGCAGTTCAGGAAGATTTAGGTCTTTACGCCATTTGCCAATGAAATTTTTGAGGTTTTTGGCATATTCTGGTTTATATTCAGGAGTGAGCATGTCACTCTCGCCCTGGTGCCACATGAAACCTTCCACGCGATATTTGATTTTTTTGTCGTCCAAAGCTTTCAAAGAATCTTTCACCAACTTTAGAGCAATGGGATAAAGCTTAAAACCGCTCGGGTTGTCAGGATTCCAGTCGCCTGCAAGGTGGGTGCCGCCGGAAGCGCATTTGATGATGGCGATTGGGGCCTTGATGCTTTGGGACACTTTTTGACCGAAACTTAATTCAGCCCCCACAACGTTGTTCACCGGCTTAAGAACTGTCCACCCGTTAGATTTCATCATGTTTTCGCGGCCAATGGCATACGAGTATTTGATCTTCGGTTGTTCTACACCGCAACCCACATAAGGAGGGAAATCCTTGACGTCTTTGGCACTGGAGTCGGAGCCCACCATATTTGATTGCCCCGCGAAGATGAACACACGCAAAGTTTCGGTATCTTCTTTTTCTGTCTTAGCCCCCCTGGCTTCAACAGGGACACTAAATGCAACGGCGAATAATATACATCCAATTATGGTTAAGAATTTCCTGGTCATTTTTTTCTTTCAACTAGTTTTGATGAACGCTTACGTTTTCAGAATATTGCTGTAATTTCTTTCTAATCATCCGGCTACTTCCGGCTGGTGTCCTTTTCGATGTAATCGGCAATGGTTCGCAGATCCTTTGGCGTTTCGGTGGCATCTTCGATAACTTTTATGCCTTCGTCCAAGCCTTTCATAAACTTATCCAAAGCCCACGTTGGAAACTCCAAAGGTTTGCCAGGTCCGAGATTTTCCTGGTAATACTTCCGCGTCTTGTACAGTTCCGGCAATGCCGATTTTGCGGCTGCGCCAAAGCTTTTCAACGTATCCATAACGCGATATATTCGTTCCTGTGAACCATGCTGTTTCATATTGCGAATATACTCGGCGATATAAGGTATGGCTTCCTTGAACCGATACTTGACCAGCACGTTCATACAGGTCTCACGAATATCCGCATTGAACATGATCCCGCTGGGTGCAGGATTCTTCAACCCCCACACCAGGTCGGACCATAGCGGGGTCAGCTCTTCAAAACTCATCATGCGAATCGCACGTGCCACAAAACTGCGCGTCAGACCGTCCTCGTTTCGGATCATTTTCTTGATGGCCGGCACCAGCAGTTTTTGATCCACGCCCTTCATGTCACGCTGCAGCAGACCGTAGGGCGCGCCGTTGACTCCGCCTCCCCACAGCACATAGCTGATATAGCGCTGATTCATCTCGCGCG
>Ga0307380_10013158_pt1 | contig 10241 bp, 12 predicted proteins | sample UN3MG_FD_202239 | JGI IMG/M metagenome (GOLD analysis project Ga0307380, IMG submission 202239) | Soil microbial communities from Risofladan, Vaasa, Finland - UN-3 | ecosystem: Environmental > Terrestrial > Soil > Coastal area > Acid sulfate soil | place: Finland: Risofladan, Vaasa | collected... | reverse complement strand
GATGTTACCTGGGGTAATGTAGTCGAAAACTACGAGAAACTCCTATACAACGGTAACTCATACAAATATAACCAAATTCCAGCTGGATCCATTGAGATCTGGGTGAGCTTTGATGGACAAGATTGGTCATATAATTATGAAAGTCTTAGTTCTTGTGAAGATATGACATATACATGGTATCTCAGTTCAAGAAAATCTGCCGGGGTTTGTCCATTTTATACATATATTAATGGAGAAGAAATTATACCAACTCTAAAACAAAAATAATAATGAAAAAACTACTTTTTATAATTATGTTGGCGATTGGTATGTTATTCGCCACAAATGAAACAAAAGCACAAGATTTAATACCCGGATATAAAGACATTAAACCCTCTCCTCCAGTATCTTTAGGATTTAATGCAGGATATTCTTGGCTCCAAGGAGTAATTGGGGCGGAATTGGAATATGGAAATTGGGCTGTTGGCGGAGGTTATTACCCTGCTAAAATGCCTGGATCGGGTGAATCAGTTGCTTCAATATCTTGGTTTGTTACATATCAAAGTGCAGTTTTTCAGAAATCTTCAGGATATTATGCATCAATTGGTATGGCCTCAGCCGGTTATAGATATCAAGAATCTTGGAATGGCGGATCTTGGGGAAATGATATTATTGCTCCAATGTGGATAGGAATGATAGGATATAAATACAACTGGTATTCCGGATTAAATCTAAAAGGAGGGGTCGGATATGGATGGTGTGAATACGCAGGAGTATTTACATGGGAAGTAACACTTGGATATAAATTCGGTCTTTAACAATATATTAATACTCAAAAGCCTAAGAATCCCAAAACTCTTAGGCTTTTTTTTGTTATAATACCTACAGAGCTTAATATTATTCAAATAAGCAAGATTATATGAGCGTTGAACTTTTTGAGTACGAGGTACCTACATTAAAAATAAAATACAAAAGAATCTTCATGATTTCAGACTTGCACTTCGGTGTAAGGGCGAATTCAATAGAATGGATTGAGAATCAATCTGAATTCTTTTATGATTTTTATTTGCCATACTTAAAGAAAAATTTCAAAGACGGTGATATTCTTTTTATTCTTGGCGATTGGTTTGATAATCGACAATTATTGGATATCAATGTCATGAATAAATCCATAGATCTAATTTTTGATTTATCTGAAATTATGCCTGTCTATTTTATGACAGGGAATCATGACATTTATAAAAAGAATGATACCGACGTCAATTCTTTAGCAGCATTTAGATTCATTCCAAATGTAACCATATATGAAGATCCTGTCATTGTCACAAATGGAAAGAATAAAATTTTAGTTCTTCCATGGATAGGAAGCGGAGAAAAAGAAGAATTATATGCAAAAGCTAATAAAGCTGATTATGTTTTTGCTCATACGGATATAGCTGGATTCAAATATGATAATGGATTTCATATTAGGAAAGGAGCCAGATTAAAGAAACTTCCTGGTGTAAAAAGACTATATTCTGGACATATTCACAAAAGACAGGAATCCAGAGAATCTATTTATATTGGATCCCCCTATTCAACAAAAAGATCTGATATAGGAAATAAAAAAGGAGTTTATATGCTGGATACAGATACTAATCAGCAAGTATTTGAACCCAATTTAATCTCCCCAATATTTCAAAGGATTCAATTGGAGGATTTAATGGAAATGTCTCTAGAAAAAGCCTACAAGCTTTTAGAGAAAAACTACACAGATATAATTGTTCCAGACAAATATATTCATTTATTCAATCTTACAAGATTTATTGATCTTTTAAAAGATTGTAAGTACAAAAGAATCGAGACTCGTGGAGAAAAAAATAAATTAGACGATTCTTTTAATGAGATATTGGACGGGGAAGAAATTAAAGATATAATTACTCTTCTAGAAAATAATATTGAAGGCCTGCAACAAACTCTAGAAGATATTGTTAAACTAAAACTTCTGAATAGGGAATATTATGATAAGGCCTCCCAAGCAGAAGAATTAAATTAAGAATCATGGCAGACAAAGATTTTATTCCGGATTATCAACAATTTCCATCAGAATTTTTATCCGATGGAGATATTTTTCAGATTTTTTCTTCTAATGGATTAATGATGGGGAGAATGATTAGTGGATCTAAATCAGGATATTGGGAGAATCATAAAGAAAATTTAATAGTTTTCAATGCTAATATAATCATTGAGTCCCGTGGAAAAATATGGCATGGAGATCTTGATGTAACTCTTGATTATGAAAAATTAGAAAAAGTTTCGGAAGCTCTTGAAGAACCTCTTTATATCTTAAGAGAAATGGATGCTCGTTTTGAAAAAGAGGATGCAGGAATGAAATATTGGAAAAGTAAAGCTGTCGCAACAATAGGAAAAAATGATTGATATCGAAACTGCAACATATAAAGAGCTCTTAAAAGAGTATGATGAATGTACAGGAGAATTATGGTCAAAATATTCTTGTGACTGTTTTGGTTTTTATATAGATGCTTTACATAAAAAAATAACAGAATTAGGGGGATGGCCAGCAAGATAAAGAAATACCCAATGTGTGAAAGTCAGTTAGCTCAGATTGATTGCAGACAAGCTGATTGTATTTTTCAAGAAAAAGGACAATGTCATAATATAAGTCCTGCAATTACATTGAGCCCCAGCAACTATGCTGTTTGTTGGAGTCACCAAACTAAATTAGAAGATGAAGCTTAAAAGTATAGAATGGAGAAATATTGGTCCTTATGGAAATAAACTTCAAAAATTGGAGTTATCTGAGGATGGTGGTCTATGGATGGTTCTTGGAAAAAATGGACACGGAAAATCTTTTGTAGTGAATCTTCCAAAGATTCTTTATTATGGAAGACTTGATGGATTTAAGAAAGAAGAAATTGCAAATCGTCTTAATAAACATGGATGGGTAAGGGGAGAAATCGAAACAAGTCCAGGAACTCTTGTATGTATTGAAAGAAATCTTTCTCCATCTGATTTAAAAGTAAGCAAATATCGTCAGGGGGAAGAGCCTAATGAAGATAATGATATTGGAAAAGCCGGGATAAAAAACTATCAAGATTATATTGATTTAGAGGTTACCGGACTTCCTTACCATATCTTCAGTAATATAATTTCTCTTTCTGTTAATGATTTTAAGTCATTTATTTCTTTATCCCCCGGAGATAAAAGAATAATTATTGATAAACTTTTTGCAATGGAGGTTATTAATAAGATGAATGACTTAATTAGAAAAGATCTTCGTGAGATAAAAATAAATATCGATCTTTATGATAGGGAAATATTATCTCTTAGCGGCTCAATAAAAGGAGCGGTAAAAGAACTTGAAAAATTAAAAAGTCGAGTAGAAGAAAACAATACAAAGAAAATCCAAGATATTGTTTCAAAATTAAAAGAATATAAGCCTAAATTAGAAGATGCATATGGCAGATTAAAAACCTACCAGGATAAAGCAGAAGAAGTCAAGAAAGCTAAAGATTCTTTTTTACAGCAAAAGAACGGAATAGAGGCAGATATAAAAATTCTAAATAAAAAGATTGAATTATTCCACCAGGATAAATGTCCAACCTGTGAAACTCCATTTTCTGAAAAAAGATTTGAATTAATTAAAGGAGATTTAAATGAATCGCTAATAAAGAAACAAGCATCGTTAGATGTTCTTTTATCTTCTTCTGCAAAATATGATGAAGCCTCTTCCAAAGTTTCACAAGCAATTTCTAAGATAAACGAGTTTATTGGGCAAATAAGAAGCGGATATAATACTCTTAACGCTGAATTAGAAAGATTAAAAGAAAGCAAACCTGAGGAGTTTACCTCTATTGAAAACATTATTTCAAAAAATACTGTTGCAATTAAGAAGAGGGAAGATGAAAAAGTGGAAATTGATAGCAAGCATAAATATCTTTCCATATTGGAAGAAATGTATTCAGATTCCGGTGTTAAAAAGAAAATTATGGAATCTTATCTTCCTACTTTAAATAAGGAGATAGAATTTACACTTAATGAACTACATTTTCCTTATACTTTAAAATTTAATTCAGATTTCGAACCGAAATTGGAGCATCTTGGAATTGATATAAATGTAGAAACATTATCAACAGGAGAAAAGAAAAGAGTGGATTTAGCCGTTCTTATTTCTATCATTAGAATGCTAAAACGTAAATATCCATCTTTAAATATTTTTATGCTTGATGAGGTTCTATCTTCTATCGATGGTGATGGAATTTATGACATCATTGGGCTTTTACAGAGGACTGCAAAAGAATTAAGAATGAATATTTTTATAATTAACCATTCCCCATTACCTATTGAACACTTCTCTTATAGAATTGAAATTCAGAAAAATGCAGGATTTTCAGACTTAACTGTCGAAAAACTAGATGAAGAAGGAGGAGAGATATAACTCTCCTTTTTTATTTAGATAAATAAAGAAAAAGTCTGTCTATGCTCGTAAATGAAGATTTCCTAGACGATCTTCCTAGAATTGATAGAGCCCGAGTTGCTTCTCCAGCAAAATTTTGGGCTCTTTATGCTGCAACTTTTTATGAAAAAGATTTTGCTAATATTTCGAGTATAGAAAGACTAAAAAGAGCTTATTATCACAGGAAAAAACGTCTTCGTGATCCCGAAGCTTTACAAGCCCTTAACTTTTTTTATCGAATAAGAAGAGATGAAATCAACGGAGATTTTGTTTGGGAATCTAGAATGTTTGAAAGTCCTGATATGATCGAAGCAAGAAATATTCGTCAAATATTTAGGGATAAAAATACTTTAGATATTTCTGATTTTCAAGTTCCCTTTGGATACTATAATGGGGAAATGAAAGTTGGCAAGATAAAAGGGACTCATCCAGATATGGACAAAAATTATAGTGATCTTCCTCCAGTTAATAGATCCAATCTTAAATATGCTGGAAGAGCTTGGCTAAAAGATCGAGTTATATCCTTCTGGGAATATCCAAAATCAAAGGAAGAATTATATAATATTCTTAGTGATCTGGAAGAAGAATTTAGAAGAAAATTTAAAAAATTCTGGTCTATTAATCCTAAAAACTGGTATATTGAAATTGTTGATAAAAGACTTGAGGGAGAAAATTTTCCAGAATATTTCCAAGAATGGAAAGATGCAGAAGACGCTATTCTAATTCCAGTTAAAGATTATAAGGGAAGTGGCGAATGGTCAGAAAAGAAGAAGGGCGAAGAACATGTAAAATCTCCCTTACTCAAAACCAAAAAAGAAGTTCCTTATGGATTTGGATCAAAAAGTTCTAAATATAAGCCTCTTGCATGGAGACAAGCCTTATACGTAGAAAATTTATATCCATCTTTTAAAGAATTCTTAGAACTTTAAACCTATCTCTTTGTAAAAAGGGTATGGATTTAGAAGAATATTTTCAACAGTTTCAGGATACTTTTATGCCTAAAAATTTCTCATGGAGAAAGGGCCAAAAAGAAGCAATAGAACAAATCATCCTAGCTTATTTTGACAAGCAATACGATACCGTTATTTTAGACGCTCCAGTAGGAAGTGGCAAATCATTAATTGCTATGTGCGCATCTTGGATCTTAAATAGGAAAGGAAAGGTTGGTTATGTTTTATCTTCTGATATAGCTTTACAGGATCAATATGAAGCAGACCTTAAAAATTTCAATTTTTCTTGGGGTAGTATAAAAGGACTGGATAATTATGAATGTATAGATAATTATGAAAAAATTCCTTTAGGAACTTGCAAGATCCAAAGAAAAGAAGCTAGAAAGATGTATTGCTATGATATGTGTCCTTATTATAGTGCAAGAAATATAGCTTCAAGTAGCCAGACTTCTATGCTTAATTATGCTTATTGGCTAACCATGATGAATGAGGTAAATCCTAAAATGGATGAGGACAAACAAATTTTTCCAAAAAGGGATTTCACATTTTGTGATGAGGGACATAAAATATTAGATATTATTCAAAGCACTTATTCACCTAGATTTTCAGATAAAACAGTAGAAAAAATAGAAAAGCTTACTGATTTTTTTACTTCTCATAAAGTCGATGATCTTCATTCCGAATTTAGCTCAATTAAAAGACATATTGATTTCTTAAAAGAGGAGGAAAATCAGGATAAAATTTTAGGATATATTGCCCGAATAGCTTTAGATCTTGGATATTTTAAAGATCCAATTGATCTATTAAGAAAGAGAGTTAAAAGTGAATATGAGAAGAAACCGCCAAAGGAATGGAGACAAGCTTTATGGCTTTCAGATTGGATCATGGATTTCAAGGGGAAGCTGGAGGATTATGTTCATATTATCTCTGAAACATCGACAAGAAATATTGTAAAAAATCCAGGCGTTGATGAAATAGTTTTTAATTGTTTAGAGGAAAGATATCTAATGCACAAATATTTTCATGCTCATACCGGATTTGCAATTTTAATGAGTGCAACATTTTCGGATCCATCAGAATACTTAAGGGGGATAGCGTTGAAGAGTGCTAAGTATATTAAATTAGAGAGTCAGTTTAATTTTGAAAAATCACCAATATACTTTTACAATGCTCGTAGGATGTCGTATAAGCACATAGAGAGCAATCTGCCGTGGTTAATAGAGAAAGTTAATACAATCATTGCCAATCATAAAGGTGAGTCAGGACTTATCCATTCAGCGTCCTACAAGCTATCTATGGACATATTTAATGGGTTAACTGCGGAGAATCGAAAAAGAGTATTAATTTATAATGGAACTGAAGAAAAGAGAACTTTTTTAGAGGATCTTAAAAACAATACAGATAAAGTTTTAATTGGGCCTTCTCTTTTGGAAGGCCTTGATATGAAAGATGATTTTGGAAGATTTCAAATTTTTGCCAAAGTTCCATATCTTTCGTTAGGGGATAGATTTGTAAAAACAAAAATGGAAATAAATCCCGGGTGGTATAGATGGAAAGCTATCATTAATATACTTCAGGGAACTGGAAGAATTGTAAGAAATGAAAAGGATTGGGGGGTCACCTATATCTTGGATGGATCCTTAAGTGATCTAATACATAATAACAGGAAATCATTTCCTATCGAATTTATGAAAAGAATTAGAGTTGTAAATTAATGGGGGGTCAAGTTCAATGTGTAGCTAAAACAAGATTTTTCTCAGAACGTAGTGCTCAATGGAAAGCAGCCGATACTAATTTTGAATATGGATATGAAAAAGTATTTGTTTATAAATGCAATATTTGTCAAGATTTTCATTTAACTAGTAAGAAGCCTAAAGATAAATAGAATAAAAGGCATAGAATGAGAGCAAAATCTGTAAATGAGAGAATGGAATTCGAGAGAAATATAGATCCTAAGACCGCTATGGGATTAGGAAAATTTCCTAAAAATCCAATACCCGAATTTATTAAAGAGACTGATGCTTTACTAAAGAATCCAGAAAACATAGGTTTTACGGAATTTAATAAATTAGTTCATAAAATGAGAGAAGATTTTATCGTCATGTCTTTAAGAGAAGCATTAGAAAAAGAATTTGATTTTCCCGTTAAAGTAAATTTTGATGAATATGGGGATGCAATAGTATCTATGGATTTGCCAGATGGACGTTTCATACTTTTTGGTGCTAGTGATTCTAAGGGATCCTGGCACGCAACTCTAAGGTCTCCATCAAATGAGATTTTATATCAAACAACAGCATCAACTGCTTTTTCAACTTTGCCTAAAAAAATAAGAAAAGTAATATAAATTGGTCAATGATCGTGCACGGAAATAGTTGGCCCGAATTGATTCGGATAGTTTAATCACAGAATCCTTGCAATTGCGGCGAGGGGGTGCGGGTGGGAGTCTCGCTCTGAATCAATTCATTTAAAATTAAAAAGTTATGGAAAAATACATTACTTGGGAAGAATTAACGGATGAGCAGTTAGATGCTATCACTTGGTTTAAATTAAATCCACCAAAATATTACAAGTGGTTTTATAAATTCTATAAGAAATATATTGGAACAACTATATTTTTTACTATTATTGCTGTTGCAATTTTGGGGATTATTTATAATAATACAAATGCGGATTTTTGGAATTTATTAATGGGCCTTTTCTTTTTTATCATGGCTCTTGGACTTTGGTCTCTTTCTGCTTTTCTATATAAGCATTTTTATACAAAAAAATATGCTAAGAAGATAGGTTTAACATTAAAAAATTGGAATTATCTCACAAAAGGAATGGCCTGGGACATCTAAATTAATATATAAAGAAAACTAACTCAATGGCATTATTCCAAAGATATAACAATGAGAATATTTTGATAAGAGCAATTATAGCGGGTCTATTAGATGTTCTTAACAACCATATCCAATATAGTCAAGTTTGGGGTAATGATCCAATTGAAGATATTGAAAATATTAAGGTTCCATGGTTTTATAATCAATCCGGAGATGAACGTTTTATGCAAGATTTTTATACCCATTATGCAGAATGTGTTCCTCCAAGACCGGTTGATGGAAACTTTGATATGATACCCAGAGGAGTTATAACTTATACCGGTTCTGGAATTAATGCTCAAAGAATAACTTCTCGTTATGTTCAGGGAAGATATGTAAAAGAAATTGATGGAAAATTAGAAGGATTTATTTCCTACCTTTATTCAATTCCTCTTAATATCAGATTTGATCTAGAATTATGGGCAGATACTCAAATTTCAGCATTAAAAATAGAGCAGGAAATACGTGAAGTATTCTATAAGAATGTCACCTATTATGTTTACTATAAAGGTATGAGAGTAGGTTGCACAGCTGGATTCCCAGAAGAAATGGTTGTTGATAAAAATATTGCTTATTCATTTGAATCTGAGAATAAGATAAAACTTACTTTTCAATTAGAGGTTGAATCATATCAACCAGTGTTTGATCCCACAACAGAAATGCCTGCTCGAAACAATATAAAGAAATTTACTTACAGATTATATGATAAGGATGAAAAGAATGATGGAGATATTCACGATGTTACCATTTTAAGTCCTCATTCAGGAACAACATTTCCAAAAGGTAATCCCCTATGGATTGATTGGAAATTTACTAGAGAAGGAGGAATTATGAGAAATGTGGATATTTATTGGTTATATGATGGAGAAAATGATCCTCATGTAATTGATCTTGTTCAACCTAATCATGAATATTATATCTGGAATATTCCTGATGATTTTACAAATTATAAGGAACCTGATGTCATATGGGAGGAAGATATAGATAATATTACTATCTCAAGACCTCCGGTTATTAAAATTATACCAGACCTAAATACAAAAGAAATAAATTCTTCATCTTTTTTAGCTTATTCAGAAGGATATTTTTTAACTCCATCAGAAGATGCTACTATTCCTATTCAATTGGAAATGAAAGATGATAATGGGGTTATTTCATATACGGATCCATCCGGAATGTGGGCTAATATAAAATTTAATAAATTAGATATGATCACTCCAATTACCATAGATGCATCTATTTATCCCCCTTACCCAGATCCTTCCGCACTGATTTTTCCGGGATCTGTAGATTATAAGGATATAGAAATCCATATTTCTAATAGTGTTAATCAGGATGTTGTGGGGATTATAAATAGTCTAAAAATAGTATAAGCGAAAAAGGGAATAAAATTAACGAAACCCATAAATATATAGAAAAATACAATTTATCAAATAATTGAATGGCAATGATAGAAAAAATTAATGTCTTAAAGAGCAAGACTAAAAACAATGACGTTAGAGTTTTATGCGAACAAGCAATCTCAACTCTTAATTCATCCATGTATGAAGATGTACCAACGGAAGCAAGGGTAGAATTAGAAAGAGCTGTAGTAGAAAATCTTTTTACAAAGATATCTGCTATTGAAGATGAAGAAGCTCAAACATGGTTAGCAAACTCAAAAAGAGGTTGGGCTGTAAAAAATCTTGGAGTTAGGGAAGCTATTAATATGCTTGCTAAATCTGAGGCTAATGATAACCTAAGTCTTAAGCAAGTTCTTGAGCATTTCAGAGGACAGCTAGCAGCTGAACAAGAAATCTTTTTATATGAAAGTTTCATAACAGCTCTACAATCTTTTAGTTATTTTCCAAAAGTTGGAAATGCTATTCAAGCGATAAAAGATAGAGTTGATACTTATGAAGCTGATGTTTCTATTACTAAGATTATAGAAACTATGAAAAGAACAAGAAGTAATTATCTTGTTCCTCTGATTGAAGACTTAGTTCAAAACTATCT
>Ga0307380_10013157_pt1 | contig 10242 bp, 8 predicted proteins | sample UN3MG_FD_202239 | JGI IMG/M metagenome (GOLD analysis project Ga0307380, IMG submission 202239) | Soil microbial communities from Risofladan, Vaasa, Finland - UN-3 | ecosystem: Environmental > Terrestrial > Soil > Coastal area > Acid sulfate soil | place: Finland: Risofladan, Vaasa | collected... | reverse complement strand
TAACTTTGAAATGTCTTGATAACTCTCCAAACTGAGCACGCCAATGTTCCTTTCTATCACCAAAACCGTGAACCATTAGAATAGGCTCTCCTTTGCCCTTAATTTCATAGCAAATTTTTATACCATTAACATCGGCAAATAAATCAGTCATAGCTATTAAAAAATCGGAATAAAAATAAGTATTATTATAAATTAATTTTAAGAAATATATTTTCTTTAATTAAATACTCTCAAAAAATAGAATTAAGGGAAAGATTATAATAGAAAAAAAAGTGTTGATAAAAATCATATGATACAAATTGGAAATCCACAAAACTTACAATTTCCCTCAGAATCTAAACATAACTCTTTGATACCAAACATTTTTCTTTTGATGACTAGTTTAGAACATTTTGGGCAGTAAGTGTTATCATAATTGTTTGTTGGTATATTCCCTAAGTAAATGTATTTCAAACCAACATCTTTTGCATTCTGATAAGCTTTATATAGAAGCTCTAAAGGTGTAGGCTCAGAAAGTTGGTAATTTTGTGATTTATAATGAGGAAAGAACCGACTGATATGAAATGGTGTTAATTCACCTAATTCACTAACTAATTTTTCAGCAAGTTTTCTGATAGTTTTTTGATCAGAGTTAAATCCTTGAATTAATAAGGTTGTAATCTCTACATGAACACCTAAATTTTTTGCCAACTTGGCGTTTCTCCATACCTTATCTACATCTGCACCACAATATTTCTTAACCATATCAAAATCTCCTTTTATGTCTATGTTAATTGCATCAAGACCAGCATCTACTAAATCCCTTAAAACATCTTCAGTCATATAGCCATTTGTAACATAAGTATTATATAATCCATACTGCTTTGCTAGTCTAAATACTTCTAATGAATATTCGAACAGTAATGTAGGTTCGTTAAAAGATATTGAAGTTCCTTGACATTTTCTTTTTAATGCAATCTCAATGAGCCTTTTAGGAGTGTAAAATTCGTCAGATGCAGTAAATTGAAAAATTTTTAAAGGTTTTATCTTTGAAAGATGATGATTTTGGCACCAAAAACAAGCAAAATTACAACCATAAGTTCCTATTGTTATTGCTGTACTGCCGGGATAAAAATGATAAAGAGGCTTTTTTTCTATTGGATTAAACGATAGAGCAGGAATTAATCCGTAAACTATAGAATAAATTTCACCATCTTTATTAATCCGTGTTTGACAATATCCAGCATTTCCATTTAAAATCTTACATTTTCTCTCGCAAGTTAAACATTGAGAATACTTATCATCAATCCTTCTCTGATATTTAACCTTCTTTATTAACTGTGAATTCATAGAATTTCAATATTAAATTTTAGTGATATTAGTATTTTTCAATATTTCCTCTAAAGAATAAAAAGCCGCCTTATCTAAAAAATTCACGGGCAATTATTTGGCAAAATTTTATCATCTTTTGTCCTAATTCTGTTTGATTACTAGAGTTCGTTAAAACCCAATCATTCCCATACATTTTATTTAAGTATTCTCCTTGCGAATCTATAGAGAATGCGAAAGTTTTAAATTTTTTTCTCACTTGGTGAATCTCCGGAATTGCATCATTTAAATTGTAACCACCATTAGCTGCTGGCTGGCCGTCTGAAATAACAATAATAATATCCTCTTTATCTAATTTATTTGCTTCATGTTTTATGGACACACCATCGATGTTTTGTCCTTCTCTTGAATGACATCCAAATTTATCAATTTTGCGAGGATTAAGCATTTCCTCAAAATCTTTTACTAAAATATTTAATGCATGGAATGTACCCGTGAATAATACAATTCTAATCTTTGCAATATCTTCAAGAGCTTCACATAGTATAACCAATGCTATTTTAGCTGCTTGTACTTTTATCCCCCTCATACTACCACTTATATCGACTAAAACTAATAATCTCAATTCTTTATTTAACAACTTCCTTGTAAAACATTGTTTAAATTTATAATCGCTTGTAACTGCCTTTACAAATTTATTATTTAATCGCCCTTTTTTTTGAAATGAATCAATACTCGATTTGTTTTTTAAATCTGAAAAAATCAATTTCATTTTTTTTATCGTATTCATATATTTAGCTTTTATTTGAGAATAAGACATCCCTGAAGGAATCATGCTCTCCTTTTCAATTCTAGTGTCTTTTACATTCCGTTTTCCTTTATCTTTATGAGGAATGATTAAGTATTCCCTTTTTTCTAAGAAAATCAAACGTTCATTCATTGCTTCTTCCGCTTCTTTTACTAATTTTGATATTTCTTTTAATTTCGTTTCTTTTTGTTTTTGGTCAAGATCACATTCTAATAATTCAATATTAATTTCTCGTTCAAGTAATTCACTAATTACTAACTTTTTTTGACTTTTCTTTAAATTTTTATCTTTTTGATCTTTTGCATTTTCTCTTTTATTTTTTGTGCCAGACTTTTTTTTACTTTTACTTTTCTTTTTTTTAGCTATACTTTTGTCATTCTCTTCTTTTGATTCATCTTCTTCACTTAATTTATCTAAATCTTCAGGTTCTAAATTGATATCTTTTAGTTTTTCAATTAGTTCTTCACTAGTTTTATCTAATTTAGTTTTGTCTTGATTTTTTTTATTTGTAGATAAATTTTCGATTTGATGGATGGTATTATTATTTTTACCTTGAAGACCATTAATATCCTTCGTTGTATTCATTTCTTCGAATGAAAAATACTTTTTGAGGATTTTACATAATAAATCGCATGAAATAATTGAAGAACTAGGAGTTAAAGTTTTAAGTAAAAATTTTTTAACTTTTGAAATTCCCTCCCAATCATCTCCACTCATTTCGATATCTTTTAAAGTAGGTTTCAACTGAAAACCTTCATATTCTTCAAGAAATAGATTAATGTAGAGTAAAATATCTTTAGCTTTTTCAATCCTTGATATCAGTCTAGGTAACATTCTTTTTGTTAATAATCTTAGATTCCTGTAAAAACCTGGGAATTTTATATTATTAATAGCATTAACTCTTACATCTTCAACGACATTTACAACGTTTTTCACAAAAAAATGAGGCATTTTATATTTATCAGCAAGTGTATCAACTAGCTTTTTGAACGCAAGCTCAAATGAGCCATACCCTATGTGTCCACTTTCATGAGCAACAAGTCCTTGAGCATCTTTAATTTCTGATTTATATTTTGTAGGTAAGAAGATAAATCTACAATCTGTATATACAGCTTCTACCCCATTTAAGAATTGGATCATGATTTCATTATTTCCACTAATCCTTTTCCCAATATTAGTTAGTGCTAAAATATCAGTAAAAGAATCTCTTTCAAAAAGATCAAATAATTCTGCCATTTTTTTTTAATACTCATATTTTTGAATCAATTTGATTTGAAATCTATATAACTGGAAATATTTTTACCATAAAATTTGTTAATTCTTCTATTTTCTGTTGGTAAAGCCAACGAATGTAGTTCAATGTTAATACTTCATTGTAGATATAGTCTTTTCCTGTTTCTTGTTTATAGATTACTGGTAATCTTAATAATTCTGTTAGTTTGATATATTCTTGTAGAATTAATCTGTTTTTATTCCACATCCATTGTAATGGCTTCCACATTATATTTCCATTTTTTTTTATTGTATTTCCTTTTCCCCAAGTCTTAATATATTTATCAAAACACGATTTGGTTTTTAAAATAATCTGATCTACTGAGAAATTATCAATAGCTTCCTCCCCTACCCGTGTAAGACTTGCTTTATTAATTAGTTCTTCTTTTAATTTACTTTCAAACATTTTACCATCTAGTATCATTGCGATCGACTTTTTTTCTTCAGGAGTATTTCCAAGCTTGTTTAAAATTACATTTTCAATATTATTTTTTAAAAATTTGGGAGGCATTTTGGAAATTAACATGCAAAAATTAACAATTAAACGAGTTGAGAAGATTTTTGTAATTGAGAAGTCCTGTATCGCTTGTTTTCTTATTTGTCGTGCGGCATCTACAACAATCTCAGCGATTTTTTCTTTACAACCCGACATTTTAATAGCGATATCAATTTCCTTGTTTTTTAAGGGGTAATTTATTTCTGGGCTTATTATGAATCGGTCTTCAAACGCTTCTTGAAGTTTGTTTATTCCGGCAACTCCCTTATTCATGGTTCCTATTATTATTAACTTACTTTTAGAAGTAAGTTCATGCTTCTCAAACCCTTTAGAAATTAAATTAATATGGAATTCAGATAATAACGAGTTTAAAGATATTTGTTCGTTCTCTCTGATAGCATTTATTTCATTAATGATAACGAAGGAAATTCCATGTTTATTCGCATCTTTAATTGCTAAAGTCAATGGACCATAGTTAAATTTGGTCGCTCCTTTAACAAGTTCCCAATTACCTTCAATATCTCTTCTATCAAGATCAGGAGATCCATCAATTATATAGTACGAAGAATTAAAATTTTGTGCTAGCGAAATTGCTAATAATGTCTTACCTGTACCAGGAGGACCGTGTAATAAAATACCAACACATTTTCCTTTGCCAACAGATTCAATTAAACTCTTCAAATAATCAAATTCATCTTTTTGTTGAATATAATCTATTGAATTTTGAGAATCTATATTATATATGAGTAACTCCTCCAAATACTATTAATATATTGATTTGGATATCTTAATCGATAATTGTCTTTCAAATATAAGGTAATTATTTAATATTTTTTAAAGATATTTAAAAAGTCACTCTATAATGAATTTTAATGAAACCTTAATTTTCAATAAGACATATTTGAATTTATCTAGTTCTTAAAATTGGCATTAACAAACGAAAAAGTAAAGCATAACCCTTTCTTACAAATGAGATATTAAATAAGGTTCTCATTATTTTTAAAAGGGCATATCTTTTTGGTAGGAAAGTACTGAAATTTTTATCATATGTTAACTCTTTTATGAAAAAATTCTTTTTAAGAACAGAAAGTAGTAGGGAATAAGATATAATTGCTATAATATCCCATGCTCGTTTAATGTGATCCTGCGGATAATTCAGTTTTTCTCCCATAGCTATTCTTACAATTTCAATAACATGGAATATATCTATTTTACTTCGTTTCAGCTCTTTAATCGCCCATAATAAATAAATACAGCCCCCACAGTAGGATATTAAAGCCTTTGCGCCTGTGTCTTCTGCTTCTTTGAATTTTTTGAAACCTTCCGAAATAATATCAAATGGGATTGAAATATTTTTTACCCAAGAAGATCCTGCGCCGAATCCGCAACAAAGTGAATCTTTTCTATTATGCTTCATTTCATTAATATGACATCCACATTTATTTAATATTGCTCGAGGAACCTCCCAATAAGTACCACCTAAAGTTTTAGAATAACAATTATCATGAACTGTTACTTTCAAATTTAGCGGATTTTTTAACTGAATTTCACCAGAATTAATATTATCTAATAACCATTGGTTAAAATTTACAAATTCTTGAGTATGAACTACTCCCATCTCTTTAGGATGAACATCCTTAAATATATATTCAACCGCATCTAAACAAGCAACAATTCTTTTAACACCCCAATTATCAAAATCATTCTTTGTTCTCTGAGCGATCTGTTGTACAACATCTAAGTATCCTCCTTGGTACAAATATGCCCCACCTTCCCACTGATCAATTCTGGTAATAGGTTTAAAATATTCTAACAATTTACTTCCGCCTAGTATAAATGGAAATAAATGTGTATAATTTCCAATCAATAATGGTGTATCACTAGGTTTTGGGATATAATTAAACCATCTATAAATCCATCTTCTTTCTTGGTTTGATAAAAAAATATTTAGTAATTGCCAGATATTATTCTGTTCAGTAGGGCAAACAAAACGATATAATGGAGGTGCAGCTCTTTCTTTATACAAATCATTCCATCTTTCAAGAATTAGATTATATGGATTAGCATGTTGAGGACAATATAGATTGCATGAAAAACAAGTATTGCATCTCTTTAAGGTATATTTTGATTCTTTTCCTTCAATTAAATTCTTAATTTCCTCTTTTGCATCATCAATAGATAAATTTAAAATGGGACATAAATGGAGACATTCACCACATAAAGTACATAACTCCTCTTTAAATCCCGAAATTCTGTTAGATTTGCTCATCCTTACCATGCCTCCTTATATTTTGGGGGATCCTCGGGAATTTCAGCGATTCTAAAAGTTTTTTTTGAAAGTAGTTTGGGAACTTGCTTTCGTATCGCTCCCCAAAAGAAATTATTTCCTCTTTTCTTTTTCATTTTTGATGTCAAAGTAGGTTTTTCCCCTATTGCCATTTGTAATAACTCGATGATATGAAAAACTTTAAGTTTTCTAAAATAAAGTTTCTTATTTCCCATGAAAGTTGCTAAACATCCCGCACAATATACACATATTGCATCAGCTTTAGTTTTTTTAAAATCCTTAAAGTTTCTAAGAGTTGATGACCTGATTCTAAATGATTGATAAGCAGAATCTACAGAAAAACCCGCACCGATTCCGCAACATCTCATATCCTCCCTACATGATTCAGTTTCAATTACTTTTATCCCTATAGCATCTAAAATCTTACGGGGTAAATCCATATACGTATCTCCGAACATCTTAGAATAACAAGAGTCCTGTATCGTGACACTCATATCTAATTTATTCGTGATTTTTATTTCTCCATTTTCTATTCTTTCCCATAAATATTGTATATAGGATTTTATCTCATCAAATTTATAGGTTAATCCATAATGAGGAAGTACATTCTTAAAGACATTAGTACCTGCAGTACATAGAACAAGTAATTTTTTTGGTTTCAAAGTATTAAGCCATTTATCTAATCTCTTTGTTACTTGGAAAAGTTCATCTTTATATCCAGTTCGAAAGAGAGTTTCACCACAACAATATTCTAAACGTCCTCTTATATCCAAATTTTCGAAAAAGCTTGCTTGAGTAAGTTCAGCAAAAGTTATAATATTACAGCCCGGATATGTTAGAGTATCTTCTTTTAATGGATCTAAAGATGCCCATTTTTTAACAAGTTCTTTAGTATCTTTAGGTAAATGCTCCATTACATAGGATCTAAAATTAGGATAATGTGGATACAGTGTCATATAGTGTTTTCCTCTTTTTCTTAAACCTTCTTTTTTATATTGTTCATTCCACCGTTGTAAGATTAAGCTGGCTGGATAAGCATTTTTTGGACAGTAGAAGTTGCAGGAAAAACAACTCTGACATAAACTTAAGACCTTTTTTGTTTTTTCTCCTGCAATTAGTCGTTTTATTTCTTTAATAGCGAGATCTATGGGTAGTTGCATAACTGGACACTTATGAAAACAATCTCCACATAAATTACAGGCTTCCTCATTAAAATTACTAAAAAAAGATATGTCAACAGGTTTAATTTTAGCCATTTTTAACTCGTCTTAAACAATTTTTTTAGTTTTTATTGATTATAATGTCCCTTTATATAATATCTGGTGAATTAAATATAAACTTTTAAATTCATACAAGAATCTTAATTTAACTTTATGGAGCTAATATTAAAATTATCATATATGCTAACATTAGATTTCCTAATATAATTCCAGTATCTTTCAGTGATGTTCTTCCTAATAAATCAGTTCTAGGTTTTCTATAAATATACATAATTCCAAATGGGAAAAATATAATTGGTAAGAATATCCAGTATTTAGTAATAATGAATGAAATGATTGAAATTAGTAAAGATATTATACATGATACCCAGATTACCAATTGAGAAGTTTTTGGCTTTAATTTAGCCAATGAATCTCCATCAATCATTTCATGAACCATTTGTCCTGTAAATGCAACAGTTGTTATAACTGCTAATATCAGAGATTCATTTAATGCCATCTCGGGAAAGAAATTCATAAAAACATCACCCGCATTAATTTTAATCATAAAATAAGGTAAAATGATATGAGAAAAACCTAAAATAATATGATTAATAATAACAAGCTTTTTGAACAGACAATAAAAGACTACCATAACTACAATAAGTGCTAAATAGATTCCGAGAATAGGTCTCACTATAATATCATTTATAAAACACATAGTTCCAAGCATGAAACTTGCCATGGCAAGAACAGCAATTTCTTTTCTGCCATATCCTTTTACTCGTTCTAAGGTTTCCTTTTCATTAGGATCGTTCATGTCAATGACATCATTTAGAGTGTTTCCCGTTATCGCATAAAAAGCAAAGCCAGCTAATATCCAAATCTGCGAGCCTAAATCATATCCATTCAAATATATACTTAGGAGACATGGTATCAATACAGAAAAAATATATTCAACCCGAAGTAGTTTAAATCCCTTACTCATGAAAATATTACCTTAAAATTTTGCATTTAAAGTTATTTTTAATTATTCTTAAAATGATATAAAACTTTAGAGAGAAAATTAGAATTTTATATTGATTCATTGAATCATAATATAATAAAATTTTATGAGTATTTTTTTAAAGTTTAAATTCATTTAATACCATGCGAATAATTATGTTTGATTATGATGAATACAATAGATGGTTGAATGAAGCAGAAAATACATTCAAATCGGCTATTGTGGATAAGGAAAATGGATTCTATAATTGGTGTTGCTTCAAGTGCCATCAAGCAGCTGAATTCGCATTAAAAGGTCAATTATATGGCTTAGGATTGACTCCTTTTGGCCATTCATTAACCAAAATGATAAATGATTTAAAAAATCAAAAAATAGAGATTACTTCAATATTAACTTCCTGTAAAAAACTCGATTTACATTACATTCCCTCACGATATCCTAATGCACTTCCTACAGGGTCACCATTTGAATATCATGATAAGAATATTGCTGAAGAAGCCTTAATGAATGCTAAAAAAATAATTGATTTTGTCAAAGGTACTAAAAAATGAAGAAAAACTTAAAATTCATTAATACAGGCATTAAAAAATTCTATAATAATGTTATTAAATCACTAAAACCAAAATGTATTATCCTCTATGGATCTTTAGCTAGAGGAGATTTTAACGAGCGAAGTGATGCTGATATAATAGTAATATCTTCGGAACTCCCTGAAAACTATTACGAAAGAGCAGATTTACTTTATAAAATGGTTGAGACTTTAGATCCAATTGAACCTCTTGGTTTTACTCCTGATGAATTTATTGATATGATTAAAAATAGACATTGTACAAGTCTATTCGCAATGAAAGAAGGTAAAGCTTTGTATGGAAAGAATTATTTTTTATTTTTAAAGGAAATTAATGAAAAAGTTGTTAATCAATATAAAATAATCAAGGGAGATTCAGCTTGGATTCCTGAATCGATGAAATAATTAATTATTAAAGATATTATCTTGTACTTTGGATAAAACCCTTTTCTTTTTTCTGTTGTTCTTCCCATTTTTTACGTTCCGACCGAAGTCTAAAAAGATCTACATCTTTATAGATTAAACCTTCCTGTTTTGGAGGAACACTTCTTTCAACACGCTCCTTTTCTGGTGTATAAATAAGGGAATTCCCATAATCGGCAACATTAGCAAAGAAGGTATAAGCATAAATTGATCTGCGCGCATCAAAATGAACTGCTTTGAAATCTGCTGTAACTGGTGTAAAGGCAGGATTTAAAATTATATCAACAGGTGGTTCGAAATTTTTTAATTCGACTCTTAAATCCATGTCAAGAAAATCACGACAAATAGAAATGGTAATTCTCCCATATTCTGTATTGCATACTAATGTTTTATGAGGTAAAGTAGATGTATCTATTCCTTCTTTAAATCTGCCTTTCTCTAGGCTAATGATTGCTGGGATATGTTTTTCTTGTTTCCAGAGGAGTCCTTCAGGACCAATAATTAAGCAAACATTTTTCTTTGTTTCAATGTTGTGATATGACCCGGGGATAATATACATTCCATATGTCTTCGCAAGATTTGAGATATCTTCTACAAATTGTTTATATTTGAGATCTACTGCCATTTCTGGAAAAAGTAAAATATCTACGCTTTCTTGATGAGCCTTTTCAATCATTTCCTTCACTTTTGATTCAATATCACTAACTTTTTCTTCTTTTAGTGTTAATAAACCTTTAGGTTTCTCCTCATAAAACTCATTCATTATATCACCGGAGCTCGAGATACCAATTTGAGCAATACCAACTCTACACTGATTCCTTGGAGACTTTGGATAATCTTTTAACAAATCCCTGTATTCAATTTCATATTTTTTT
>Ga0307380_10013155_pt1 | contig 10243 bp, 8 predicted proteins | sample UN3MG_FD_202239 | JGI IMG/M metagenome (GOLD analysis project Ga0307380, IMG submission 202239) | Soil microbial communities from Risofladan, Vaasa, Finland - UN-3 | ecosystem: Environmental > Terrestrial > Soil > Coastal area > Acid sulfate soil | place: Finland: Risofladan, Vaasa | collected... | reverse complement strand
CATACAACTGCCTTATAGGCAGGTAGGTATTCGCAGGCACGAAGTGATAAAAAATTAGTGCGAACCGCAGGTAGAAATGCGGCGTCGAGCCGAACCGCAGACAGCACATTGAGGGGGATTTGGGGGTTGTTTTGAGCGTTTTTTGTCGAAAATTGCGGGATTTTTCGAGATGTGGATGAGTTGATGGGAAATGCCAGATAAAGCACTTACAATCGCTACCTTATAACTATTTGCTTACAAGTCGCTAAAGTGGTGCAAAACAGCATACCTCAGCAAATCTACAGTTTATGTGTAACATTTTCGGAATTTTTCCTTAAGTACAGAGTGCGCAGAAGATACTGAGGATTCTTTGAAATATGAATAATTGGGGAAAGATAACGATTACATAGAATCTATTGAAATAGAAAATCCTTAGTCAAAATATAAAATTGTCTTAGAGGGAAGGAATTAATATGAATAGCATGGATAGAACAATTATAGTAATTGCGGTTATATTGATGCTTTGCACTCCAATATTAGTCTATAGTGATGATGAAGGAGTCAGGTCAACAGAAGCCGACAATTCAAAGCAGACGATAGACCCTGTGAATGTGAAAGAGGAGAAATCGAGCATCAAGCCGGATCAAAAAAACAAGCTCGTTTCCTGGTGGAAATTCGAGAACAACACTAGTGATAGCGTTGGTGATAACCATGGAACCATGAATGGGAATCCAACTTATGTAACTGGCAAGGTTGGACAGGCGATAAGTCTCGATGGTGATGATTATGTGGACTGTGGCAATCCGGATTCGATGAATTTCGGGACCGGTGACTGGACCATATCGGCTTGGATAAAAACGACACAGTCCGGCATGGAACTTACTGGGGACCGACGAGGAACAGTCTTTGCTAACGGAGGAGATGGAGAAGGTGGAATACGCTATGCGCTTGTTGTGAACGAAGGATTCCTAGGTACGATTAGCCTGACCACAGATACCGACAAAGCGAAAGTACAAGCAATGAGTAAGATCACCGTAAACGACGACAAATGGCACCATGTAATCGGGATTAGAAACGCAGGGCAGTTGCGAGTCTATGTTGACGGTGTGTTGGATGGAACGAATTACCTTTCCTATGGTTATGACCTTTCCGGAGCATCACAGCATAATGCGTATATTGGAGTTATAACAGACAATAGAGATGACAGCCTGTACAAATATTTTGTTGGCTCGATTGATGAGGTTTGCGTCTTTGCCTGTGCGCTCGATGCCAACAGTGTCAGCGCTCTGTACTCAGGCAGGGACCCGGTGAAGGTTGCAGAAGAGGCTAAAGCCGTCGTCGAGCCACTGCCTCGACTTCAAAAGCCGACAGACAAATACACCCGTGGTATTATCGAAGGTGATTATCAGGTTATCTCCGATAAAGGCGCCCCGGGTGTAATCAAAATACGGAGAGAAGCCGATGGTACACTAAGCGCTTTTGCTGTCGATGAGGGCCCAAACGGGGATTCCGAAATTCATCATTTGGACGAAGTCACTTTTGTAAACGGCATATTCCACTTCGAAGTCATAACTGAGCAAATCGTTTTTGAGGGTACGATGAAAGAAGATGGCTCGACAATTGAAGGTCAACTCCAGGGACAGGAAGAAGGACAGATAATGGCGTTTGTGCTTAAACGTATCGATGCGGTTCCGAGCCAAACGGCTCAAGCCCTGCAGGAGCAATCCCAAGATCGGATAAGCGGCACAAGCAACATAGCGACTACGATGATAATCCTTGTTCTGGTTGGCGTAGCTGGACTAATAGTAATTTTCTTCGTGAAATCGAGGATAAGATAAAGCGAGTGGCGACCTATGATTTGGAAGATTGCCCAAAAGGAGTTTTTACTGAACCTGATGACGTTCAAGTTCGCTGTGGGTAAAATACTCTGCATAATCCTGTGGACTTCGCTACCGTACCGAAATTTCAGGAGCAAGACCTTGCGTTGGGCCAATCTTTGAAATTGGCAATCTGGGATATTGGACTACTGGCACTATTCAACTTGGTTTTCTTTGCAGCAGCTCATGTGTCGTTTTTGCGATATGAGGTGCAGTAAGAAAAGGACAGTTAAAATCAAAAATTATTAACTTTTCGCACGAAAGGATAAAAAATGATTGAGATTAATGAATTGACGAAACGGTATGAAGATGGTGTTCTGGCCCTGGATCATGTCAATTATAAGGTCGAGCAAGGCGAGATATTTTGCCTGCTGGGTGCAAATGGTGCCGGCAAAACGACAACAATCAATATCCTGCTGGACTTTATCCCACCGACCAGCGGCCATGCCTTTATCAACGGCCATGACTGCAACAAGTTCCCCCTCAAAGCCAAAAAGTATGTATTTTATGTCTCCGAGAATGTGCAGCTGTACGGGATGTTCACGGCAAGGCAGAATCTGGCGTTCTTTGCTGAACTGGCCGAAAAGACAGGACTGAAAAAGAAGGATTATGACGATGTGATGCGCATTGTGGGTCTGCCGGAAAAAGCCTTAAGAATGCGGCTCAAGCATTTCTCAAAGGGTATGCGCCAAAAGCTGGGTATTGCCATTGCACTGCTGAAAGACCCCCCGGCTATTCTGATGGACGAGCCAACGAGCGGGCTCGACCCCACAAGCGCCCAGGAATTCCTGGCTCAACTACGCCGATTAAAGGAACAGGGTAAAGCTATCTTGATGACTACCCATGATATATTCAGAGCCAAGCTCATAGCAGACAGAGTGGGCATTATGAAGAAGGGACGTCTGGTTGCCATCCGAAAGAAGCAGGACTTCAAGCATGCCGACCTTGAGGAAATCTATATGCACGATATGCAGGCTGCAGAGACTGTATGATGGAAAAGGCCGGTTAATAAGCAGAGGTAACAATTGTGAAGACCGGGATAATTGTTGGAATTTTCAACAGTCGGGATTGCCGGTCCATTAAATTGTGAAATAAACCATCCTGCAACAAGCTGCAGGGTATGTAAAAAATTTCAATAAGGAAAAAACATTGTTTTTTACATTGTGACAAGCCACGGGAAGTTATCGAGTAAGGAAAGTTGTAGAAAGGAAGACCATGCTTAAGTCAATAATCAGAAAAGAAATACTTCATAACCTTTTCAGTTATAAGTTTTCGATAACATTTATTCTTTCGGCAATATTGATTCTCGTCAGCATATTCGTTATGTACCGGGATTACTGCCTGGCCATGGAAAATTATGAGATCTTACAGCCGAAATCTAATGAGTCTATTGCAGTTATCCGGCCGACACCTTTGTCTATCTTTGCCAGGGGCCTGGACGAGAATTTATGCCGCTCCTATGAAGTATATATAGATGGAATCGAGATCAATACTGAAAGACAGAAGTCGGTGAACAATCTTTTCAAGCTTTTCACACCGCCAGACCTGCTGTATATCATCAAGGTCATAATGTCTCTTTGCGCTATGCTATTTGCCTACGATATGGTTTCCGGCGAAAAAGAGACAGGGACACTGCGGCAATCGCTAAGCAACAGCCTGAAAAGGCCAATTCTGATTTTTGGCAAATGGATCGGTGGATTTGTCAGCTTTATCCTGCCTTTCTTCATAGCTGTTCTTTTAGGCACAATTCTCGTCACCCTATCACCTATGGTAAATATCAACGCCCGGAATTGGGCACAGATGGGGCTGTTCCTCTTAAGCAGTGTGATCTATTTATCTGTTTTCTTTTCCCTGGGCTTGTTGATTTCCTGCCTCGCGCACCAATCTTCCTCATCGCTGGTTATTTCTTTATTTGTCTGGACTATTCTCTTATTTCTCATTCCGAATCTTGGTAATATTCTGGCCCGTCAATTTGTCCGGATTCCCACCGCTCAGCAGGTTGAGCTAAAACGTGAACAAATCAAGAAAAAGTTTCATTCTGAGTACAACCGGATTAAGTCTCTTTTTGAGATCAAGAGGATTCCCAAAACTCAACAGGATTTCAAAAAGCGTGCGGAAGTACTTGTTCTCCGCTTTGCGGCAGAACTCGATAAATTAGACGAAGATTATCGCAACTCTTTCAATAGCCTGGTAAGATTATCGCAAAATATCACCCGATTTTCCCCGGCTGCGGCATTTACCTTCCTGGCAACCGACATTATGGGAACTGGTATGACAGAAGAACGCAGGTTAAAGAACGAAATTTTTCTATATATGAATATCTTAAGGAATTTGGATAATGAAAAGAGCAATAGGCCAGCTTTTAGTTATCAGCGCAGTTCGGTCAGAGAAGTTTTAGGCCAGGGAGGGCTGGCCAATTGTTTAATTCTAATTTTGTTTAACATACTGTTTTTCACAGGAGCGTATGTGGCTTTCCTGAGATATGATGTGCGATAATTTTAATTAAAGGAAAAAACCATGTTAAAAACAATTATTGCAAGAGAGTTTTTGAATAATATACTTAATTTGCGGTTTATGATCGGCCTTGTTTTATGCATCATTGTCACCGTCGCCTGCATTATGATTCTGGTCCATGATTACCAGCAGGAGATGAAGGACTACAGTGGTAGGGTAAACATACAGGATGATATCCTGAACAATTATGCGAATGCTAAATTCTTTGTACTTTTGCAAATGACTCGCCCACAGAAGCCGCCTGAACGGTTTCGGCCGCTAATCATTGGCATTCCAGGCAATGAGGAATTGGAATCTTTTTATGATAATCCGCTATCAATATTGTTTCCTCCTCTTGATTTTCTATTTATTGTGACGATTATTATGAGTTTGCTGGCGATTTTATTTTCTCACGATGCCATAGCCAGGGAACGACAGAGCGGTACCCTCAGATTGGTGATATCCAACTCCATATCCAGAACAAAGATTCTTTTTGGTAAATTTATCGGAGGCATCGCCAGCCTGATAATCCCATTTATCTTATCACTTCTGGTCGGGGCACTTTATATTTCAGTAAATCCGTCTATCCAGTGGGATGGTTCTGCATGGGCAGAACTTGCCTTATTAACCGCAGCTTCGATCACTTTTATTACATTATTTTATCTCCTGGGGCTTATGGTTTCTTCGTTTTCCAGATATTCTTCTACTTCGATCCTGAATTGTCTTTTCCTTTGGATATTGCTGATTCTGGTCATTCCCAATGTATGCCCCTATATCTCCGCCCAGCTTTATCGTATTCCTTCGATTAAAGGAACCGAAAGACAGCAAAAAGAAATTAAGATTTATTCTATCAAAGTAGCAGGGGAACATATAAAAGAAAGTGCAAAGGAATTTAGAAGCAAATATGGCAAACTTTTTTCTGAATTCGAATCAATGGAATTCGGTGGTATTGGTTCCCTTTATATTTTTGGTAGAGATATTGACCCTAAGTATCAAAAAGCAGCCCAGCAGCGAGCAAAAGCCAATCCAGAATTTAAGGCCATGATGAATGAATTCCGTAAGGTGGTTAACAAGGAACGGGATGAATCTTTTCGTATCCAAAATGAATCTGGTGATAAACTTCGGAAAGACCTGGGGACAAAAGCCGCCGCTCAAACGAGGTTTGCTAAAAACCTGGCTTGCATTTCACCTTTTACAAATTTAGTTTATGTTGTCAGAGATCTGACAGGAACAGGACTGCGTAGTTTGGACTACTTTGAACGTACAAAAGGCGAATATAGAGAGTATCAGATGCGACCGTATTTGAACAAGAAAATACAAGATGCGAGAAAAAAGAATCCGGCATTAAATGAAGAGTCTTTGTTAGACATTAGCGACCGGCCGCGTTTTGTGTTAAAAGAGGAGGTGTTGAAAGACAAATTAAACAAAGTGCTGCCTTACTGGGGGATACTCGTTTTGTTTAATGTCGTGTTTTTTGTGGCGGCGTTTGCGGGATTCATGAGATACGACGTGCGGTAGAACAGCGGCTTAAGCCCGGCTATCCGGCAAACCTAAAGCCGGAAGAAAGCAATTACATAACGGAGGGCATGAATAGCCACAATCGCCGAGCGTATAGCATTAGGTAACTGAGGCCAGCAATTTAGTTTCCCTATGGGATAAATTGATTATTTACTAATCTGGATCCCCGACTACGACATTCGGGGACAAGGATTTTTCGTTACGTTCAGAATAACCGCATGGGCTAAAGCCCATCCTATAAAGAATACGTTACGGGAATAATCTTTTACGCTACTTCTCGTCAAACTCGATGTTGTTTTCCCGGCACCATTCGATGGCGATTTCCTTTAGGGCGTCGTTGCGGTACTTGTACCAGTCATCGGCAATGTCATATTCGTGTACAGCATCTTTGAAACGCCGAAAGGCTCTGCTGCCTTTTATTAAGCTATAAAGAGTATCACTCATTTCAGAATCATTCAGGGAAAGGCAAAACCGTTCCATAATGCTGTATTCATTGATTTCGAATTTTGTTGGCAAGCCAATATAATCTCCTGTCTCATCTATTATTTCTTTGGCGATTATGACCAGGTCCTGCTCCCAATCCGGGAAATCATCGATTGGCTCATCATCCTCAGCAGCTCGCATCTCATAGTCGCTGATAAGGACTACCTTGCCGGTTGTCTTATCCAGAAATGAATTACTTTCGTCTGACTGAAATTCCAGACCTTCGATTATTTCATCCAGCTTTACACGAATTGCCATAAGCCGATACCTCCTTTAACTGGCAAAAGATTATGGCGGGCATTTGGCGCATATTGAGCGGAAGAGAGTTGTGCTTAGGTAACGGTCGCCTCGGTCGGGAAGAATTACGACAATTGTGCCGGATTTCATTTTCTCTGCTGTTCTCAAGGCGCCTGCTACGGCGGCACCGCTTGACATACCTACAAAGATTCCTTCCTTAGCAGCGAGAAGCCGGGTTGTTTCGAAGGCCTCGCCATCTTCGACAGTAATCTTCTCATCCATCATCTTCGGATTGTATATTTCAGGGACAATGGCTTCTTTCATATTCTTTAGCCCCTGGATTGCGTGTCCTACCGGGGGCTCGACTCCAACTACTTTGACTTCGGGCTTTTTTTCTTTGAGAAACTTATAAACACCCATCAGCGTTCCTGTGGTTCCCATACCTGCGACAAACACATCAATTTCACCGTTAGTTTGTGCAAGTATCTCAGGGCCGGTCGTTTCGTAATGGGCGAGAACATTATTTTCATTCACAAATTGGTTGGGCATATAATATTTATCGGGTTCGGCATCGTGAAGCTCATGCGCTTTTCTGATAGCACCGTCGGTGCCCTCTTTTGCAGGTGTAAGCACAACCTCGGCATTTAATGCCTGAAGGATATGCTGTCTTTCGGTACTGACACACTCGGGCATGCAAAGCTTTACTTTATATCCTTTAGCCGCCCCTATCATAGCCAGGGCGATACCGGTATTTCCCGAGGTTGGCTCGAGGATTATTTTGCCTTTTGTAAGCTCGCCTGATTCTTCGGCTTTTTTTATCATCCAGTAAGCCGGCCTGTCTTTAATGGAGCCGCCGGGGTTGGTCCCTTCGAGCTTTCCGAAAATTCTCACGTCAGGCTTCTTATGATTCAGACTGGTGAGTTCAACAAGCGGCGTATTTCCAATAGCAGATAATATGCTCATACCATTTTATCTCCGGACATTATACTGAATTTAAATCAGCAACAAGGCGATTCAGATAATTTGAAAAGTTGCTTTTACCTGACATATTCTATATATTAAGGTGAGAAAAACAAAGTAAAAAAAAAGTAAATTTTAATTGGCGATGGCATTGGAAAAGGAAGAGCTTAAGCAGGCGGTATTGTGGGAGCCCTCATCGGCGGCTGTGGACAAGAAGGTCCAGTGTAAATTGTGCAGTCATCGCTGTGTGATTGATGATGGTAAGCTGGGCCGGTGCCGCGTGCGAAAGAATCTTGATGGGGTTTTATATTCGCTGACTTATGATAAGGTGTGCTCGGCCAATCCGGACCCAATCGAGAAAAAGCCGCTGTTTCATTTTCAGCCCGGCACGCGAAGTTTTTCCATAGCCACGATGGGTTGTAACTTTCGCTGTGAGTTCTGCCAGAACTGGCAGATAAGCCAGGCGGCAATAGAAAGAGGGCAAATCAACGGAGAGCCGATAAAGCCGGAGCAAATTGTCGAGGGGGCCGTCCGCAGCGGGTGCAGGAGTATCGCTTATACCTATACCGAGCCGACGGTTTTTATGGAGTTGTGTAACGACTGCGGCCGGTTAGGCAAAGAACGCGGCCTGACGAATGTTTTTGTCAGTAACGGGTATATGACACGAGAGGCAATTGACTTTGCCGGCGAGTGGCTGGACGGAATTAATGTTGACCTGAAAGCTTTCAGCGATGAATATTATAAAAGATTATGCAATGCAAGATTACAGCCGGTACTTGATACGATTAGCTATATCGCCAGGGAAACGAATATCTGGCTTGAGATTACCACCCTGCTGATACCGGGTGAAAATGATTCCGAGGACGAGCTGAAAAGACTTGCCGATTTTATTGTTTCGGATGCCGGGCCTGATGTCCCGTGGCATATCAGTAAGTTCCATCCACAGTATAAATATCTGAATTCGCTACCAACTTCTATCGATAGTCTGGAGCGGGCTTACGAGACAGGCCAATCGGCGGGGCTTCATTATATTTACCTCGGTAATGTGCCCGGGTCGAAATCTGAAAGTACTTTCTGTTACAATTGCGGCCGAATGTTGATTGAACGTATCGGCTACAGGATTGCTGTAAATAATATACAAGAATCCAAATGCCCCGATTGCAAGACAGAGATTGCCGGATTCGGACTTTAAGAGCCTCAAACCCACCGAGTTTTCCCCTATGTTTTATTTTTGAGCAACTGCTGTAGTTTTTCCAGCTCGCCGGACTTCATATGGTAACTATGTCCGGCGTCGGGGTATTGATTGGACTGCACTTCTTTTGCGTAGGCGTTGAATGCTTCTATAGTTTGTTTGGCCAGATTGCCATAGCTTTTTGCAAACTTCGGACCCGGCCCCTGCGTAAGCCCTAAAATATCAGGCGCGATCAATATCTGCCCATCGCAGCCCTTTCCGGAACCACAGCCAATAACCGGCACTTCGCAGCGTTTTGTGATAATTTCCGCTACCTCCTCAGCGGCGCCCTCAATCAGCAGCGAGGCGGCACCATGAGCAACCATTTGCTCAGCCAGACTTATCAACTCAGCAGCCATTTGGGCGGTGGTCGCCTCAGCCTTGAATCGTCCAATCTTACTGATGCTTTGCGGTCTAATGCCGATATGAGCCATAACGGCTATACCGGCATCGCTAACTGCTTTGATTACGTCGAGATATGCACCGGTCGCTTCGATTTTCACCATTTGTACGCCCGCCTGGGCAACGAATCGGCCGGCGTTCTTAAGGGCCTCAGCTTTTCCAAGCTGATATGACAGAAACGGCATATCGGCGACCAGAAATATATTCGGGGCCCCCCGCCGAACAGCAGAAGTTATTGTAACCATAAAATCCATCGTTGCCGGCAGAGTCGAATCGAAACCGAGTACAACCTGTGCGGCCGAATCCCCCACTAATATCATTTGCACATCAGTCAGCGAGATAAGTTGGGCCGTAGTGAAATCATAGCAGCTAATTGCAGCGATCCTTTGATTGTTTCTCTTGGCATCCAGCAAATCCGCTATCGTAATTTTAGTTTCCATATCGGTCTTTCTGAAAAAGAAATAACAGTCTTTCAGTTAAAATTTAAGAACAAAATCTATTTACAAAACGTAAAGTATTTGTGTTTTGGGGCCAAATTGGGCTATTTTCTTAAAAAAACTAAAAACTTTTTACCTTTTTATAATTAAAAGCTTGATTCCTGAAAAGAAAAGTGTAAGTTTTTTACAATATTCTCCCTTTTCTTTAAAGAAATTCATGTCATTTAATCGATTATTATTATAAGGAGTAGTTGAGTCGGGTAAACGTAAATTTTGAAAGTTATTATCAGCTTTTCATCACCCTCCTCCGAAGCCAGATTCTGTTGTCATAGGAATCTGGCTTTATTTTTTATTCATTGAGTTATCAGTATAGGCAATTTTGCAATCACTATTCATGTCAAAACAGGCAGTTACGCAGTTAGCACAGCACTTGCCAAAGAATTTTCTAAAAAAATAATTTTCTAACTTCGTTAGCGCTTTTATTTACGTAAGTGACAGGGTGTCGTCTGCGAACAAGTAATCGACGTCTTTTAATCAGCAATATGATAGAATATTTTCCTTAGTATCCTTTTACTAAAGAAGAAATAAATTGTAGAAATAACAAAAAAAGTATAAAGCCGTAACAA
>Ga0307380_10013153_pt1 | contig 10243 bp, 6 predicted proteins | sample UN3MG_FD_202239 | JGI IMG/M metagenome (GOLD analysis project Ga0307380, IMG submission 202239) | Soil microbial communities from Risofladan, Vaasa, Finland - UN-3 | ecosystem: Environmental > Terrestrial > Soil > Coastal area > Acid sulfate soil | place: Finland: Risofladan, Vaasa | collected... | reverse complement strand
ATTCATAGCCTTCTTTGGAAGTTCCGTGATAAAGAGTTACTAAATTCTCCCCTTCTCCAGAAAAAACTGAAGCTCTTGTCATTATCTTTGAAGCCTTTATTGCTTTAGAGCCTTTTATAACCTCTTCAGTAGTCACTTCGTTTTCGTCAAAAACAACATAGTTGTAAGCATCACCCACACCCCCTTCGGATTTGTAACGAATACCGTCCACACCTTCAGCAAGAAGAGCTTCACTAGCAGCTCTATCACTACCCAATAAGTCTTCTAATTGGTTGTAGAACTGAGCCCCTGTAATGATGTCTTGCATGGTGTATTCAGAGGGCTTATCTAACAAACCTTCAGGGTCGTTGGCAAATATTTCATCCAATTTGCTTAGATCAGAAGCTTCTTCTTTTTTTTCATATTTATCAAAAGCAGCTTGAACTTCTTTCGGTTGATTTGAAATAACATCGCTCCAATCAAGAAGAACTTCCTGTTTATTTTTCCAGAGAGTTACTTTATACTTTGCTCCCGGTTTATTGGTTGTAATATCTTTATATATTTTTTGGAGCCATGACACCGCTTTTGAGAAATCGGGATCATCTTTATATTGTAAAATATTAGCCATCTTCGCTTCGGAATCTGTCATGTCGTCTATGCCATCATTAACTAAAGGATCGAAAAACATATTAATCGCAGTAACTTGATAATCAGGAGCAGAAGCCCAATCAAAAAGATTTCCTTTGATATATGTGACAACATTTCCACCTAATTTGTCTCTATACCAATCAGCTATTGATTCTTTTTCGGTGAAATAAAGACCCCAACCAAAAGCTTGAGCCCCTTCTCCAGTACCAATTTTTTCAGTAGTGAACTTGTCAAATTCATGTGGAGATCCATGCCAAGCATCTGCCGGAGCAGCCATAACATGTTTTGAAGCTCTTGTCATTATTGCATCCACTTCAAATTCTGGCATCTCCAAGCCGAAGTTGTTGTAGCCCTCTTCACCCGTAGCTACGTTAGCTATTTCGATGTCAGAAGCATCAAACTCTACATCATCTAACTTTTTCCACGAAAAGCCCCCTCCGGTTTCGTATAAACTTTCAGGAATATCTACTGTGTAAAACTCATCGTAGTTCTCGCCCTCTTCTGTGTAGGGTATTATTACCACAGTTAATACATGCTGCTTGTAATCCAAGGAATGCGTAAAAGCATAAAACCCTTGCCCATCTAAATAATCAACAAGCTCTTCTGCTATTAAGTGGCATATACCCCCTTCGGCATAGGTGTCGATATCAGATTCATCCCAGCTATCGTAAACCCCTTGAGCTATCTTAGCAAGTTCAGGTTTTAACTTTTTAAGGTCATCTAGCTCTAGACTGCTTTGAATCTTTCTAAATCTTGAAGCCAAAGTATTTTTTTGTTTATTAGTAAGAATAATATCAAAAGGCACTGCCACACTAAGTCCCTCATCCAGAGCGTCTTGGATGGTGTCCCAATCCATTTCTTTCCCTAGATAGGTTCGGGCTTCCTCAAAACTGAGCGTTCTTTGTCCCGGAAAATCTAAGTCTATTTCCAATAAATCTATAGGAACAGACACGGCAATAACTCTATCTACCCCACTATACGCTTCTGCCACTTCTCTGTCTGGAGATAAGAACACAGGACCGTTGATCCTACCCTCAGCTAGTATAGATTCATAGCCTTCTTTGGAAGTTCCGTGATAAAGAGTTACTAAATTCTCCCCTTCTCCAGAAAAAACTGAAGCTCTTGTCATTATCTTTGAAGCAGAAGTTTGAACTATATCTGATTCTTCTACGAATATGTGTATGTTGTCGTCTATGCTCGCTAGTAAAATATGTTCTCTAGCGTCAAAACTCTGCCCGTCACCCGTATAAGACAGGTTTTTTGCTTCCGTAATGGCGTCCTCTAATGTATGGGATTCTAAATAAAGGCAAGATAACCCCTCTCGAGCATTCACGAAGTCTATAGCTACCCAGTAATTTTCGTACAATTCCCCTAGTTCATAATTGCCTATGTAAATTCTTTTATCGTAACTGTTTGGAGTGTTTAAGTAAGAGTCTATTTTAGTATCAGAATCAACCCAAATATTAAAACCACTGACCGCAAATTCGCCCCCCTCTTCCGTTTTTAGTTCATTTAAATATTCTAGTATTGTCTGAGCATCACCTTCTGCTCCATGACCCCCAAAACTCCATGAACTCCAGTTTCTTTTTATGTCTTCTTGGATATTAGTTGCCTGTCGTGCTAAAAATCGGGCATCTTTGTGGTATGTGTATTTGTCTGACTGTGAATAATAGATCGTGCTTGCTTTTATGTCAGCTTTTAGGGCAACCACTTGTTTTGAAGCTCTTGTCATTATTGTATGATCCCCTATTTTTTCTACTACAGAGAATCCTTTACCTTCTAGCAATTTTACCATGTCTGGATTAACCGCATCTACGTTGAACTTTATTTCTGGATAAACGTCCTGAGCTTCTTCAAACATTTGGATAGCGGAATCCACTAGAGATTTTGCTAAACCCTTTCCTCTGTAGTCAGGATCTACCACCACATCAAACTCAAACTCTTCGTTATCCTGAGCAGTAAACAGAGCAGCTATTACCTTATCTCCGTCTAGTACTATTTCGGATAGTTCTTTATTGCTTAGGATGTTTATATATTGTTGAGCCAGAGCGTAAGCCTGATCAGAAAGTTCGTATGGATCTCGATCATCATCGTAATCCATCATATCCATGTCCCCGTCATTCAGTAATATTCTCTCATATGAATCCGAAGCAGTTATTTTTTTAGACGCATTGATGTTTTGTACTCTAAGAACATTTTGAGGTGAAACAGTATCCGGTATCGGAATAAGTATCTGATCTGAATCAAAGACAACATAACTTTTGTCCCCATAACCCTCTTCTTTAGTAATAGCACCATCATATCCTTGAGATTTTAAGGCGTCAACAAATTCGTTTGAATCAAAAAGAACGGTAAAGTCTGACCCGGACAATTTCCTTTTATTAGGTGTTTCCAATATCCCCCTAGCGATCTTCCATAGCAATTTATCTCCCCCAAAACCGCCCCTTGTCATATCTATGGGATTTTTTGAGTTTAAATAAACCTCGTAAATATATCTTGAATCCCCATAATCGGCTCGGTTGTCAACCCACTGACCCGCAACCGATTTTTTGTCAGTAAAGAAAAAGGATGGACTTGTTACAAAGTAAGAACTCCCCAGGAATCCTGTCCTTTCTGCTTTAGTGGGCTTAAATTCATCAAATTGTTCTGTACTGCCGTGATAAAAAGGAGTTTCCCCTAAAACAGAACCACTGACAAAATTATTTATTTGTTTTTCTCTCATCGATGATATCTTAGATTTAAGTTCATTTAATATCTTTTCTTTATCCGCTGAACCTAATTGCTTAAACCAAGGTATAACTTCCGAGGCTGAGTTAAATATAGGTATTGAAATCTGAGAAAAAGTTTCTTCCGAAGCAGTTATTTTTTTAGAAGCATTGACCCTTCTCTCATCCTTGATATGCATAGGCACAAAAGTTACTTCAGTACCCCTTAAAACTTCTTCTGCATACTCTAGATATGCCTTTCTATCATCATACAAGATTACTTTGTTGTAATCCGAAAAATTATTTAAAATGTAATCCCCTTTTGCTTTGTTGCCAGGATTACCTAAAGCGACTATTTCTATCTCTGGAAAGTCGATGGAGTCCAAATAATCTCTCACCAATTCAGGGTCGCCCCGAGCAGTGAGAATGGACACATCCTCCTGATCCTCGAGCAGTTCTTTTATTTGATCGGTTATTTTTTTGTTTTCCGAAGGAGCATGAAGTTCTTCTTCATCAAAATCTCCCGAAAAAACTATAGTCCCATCAAAATCAAACAGGTGCTTTACTGTTTGGATCTCCCCCTCGGCACTAAACCCGGAAAAGATATTGAGAAAATCTCTCTTGTGATCTACCATCTGTACTAACTCCTAAAAGTCGATTGAACCTTCTAAAAATTTCCTTAATGTCGATTCAGCCATATCAAGAACTTCGCAAGCATTTCCATAAACTCTATTCGTCATATGCCCTACGTTGAGTTTTATTTTGTATTCCTTTCTATTTTCTTCAATTCTTGCTAAAGCATCCTGACAAAAATCTTCAAAGCAGCTATGCTCATCGTAAAGCTTGCCGTCAAATTTGCCTTGTATCTTTTGCTCCAGCAAAGTATTGTAATTTTGGAAAGCATCAAAATATTGGTCATACATTGCTTCTAGGTATACGCTTTCATTAAAGTCATAATCCACTTCTACCCCGTCACCTAGATGAAAGGTAGAATTTGTTTTAACTCTTACAGCCTCTATATTTGTAACCTTGTCCCCGTCTCCGAGATCCTTGTGTACAACTTCCTTAAGCTCAAAGTCTTTGCCATCCGGAGTAGATATTATTGTACCTTCAAGCTCCCTCTTCTCTTCTGGAGTCATATCAGGTAACCGAGTCTCGCCTATCCCTTGTCTTGGATTAATTATTAATTTATCATTGCCCATACCTTTGCCCTTTTTATTGCCCATAGATCACTCCATCAATTCATTTATTTACATTAATTCCAGAGTAGACCAAAATCTACTACTAATTCTTCTTTTTCGCTATTCATTACATCTAGCATGCCCGCTTTCTCTGCCATTAGCATTGAAGCGGAAAGAAAAGTTTTCTTGCCAAATATACTGTCAGCTTTGATATCTAACAGAGCTTGAATAGATCCTAGATTTTTCATATCTAATGAACATACTGCGTTGAATTTTTCAACAAAAACTTCTTCCACATGATTTAAAAATTCTTCGGAGCATTTCTCATATAACCCATAGAAAAAACTTTTTGACGGGTTAAAACCCATGTTGTAATGCCAATCTTCAGTTGAAATGCTATGGAAACCCAGTTTGCTCATCTCTTCTCTCATCTCTGAAGCTCTCATACCAAAACTTTTTGCAGTACCTTTTACATCAATATCTATGGAAATTCCATAGTTGTGACCACTTAAGCCACAAGGAGCAACCATTGGTCCTTTTTTCCTTCTAGCAAGATGGGATTCCGAAGGTTTTCTATAGATATCAGTAATTATTATCCTACCGTTGTATTCACTGTCTATCACATTTTGAATTACATGGAAAGATTCTTTATTTACCCATGCCATACGAGTTGCAATTACTTCAGGTCTACCATAGATATCTAAGAAAACTCCTTGAGGTATTCTAACTAGTGTGAATACAGGAATGCAACCTTCTTTTTCCTCTATGTATTTTTTAGCATTATCTCCGATCTCTTCCCACTCCTCATCCGTTAAATCTTTTTCCGTTTTTTTGTATGAACTAAAGACAGAAATCAAGTAAGCCTCTTTTTGAGTAGCACTCATTAGGTCATCTATGATTTCCAGTGCTGCCTCTTTAGGATCTCTTTCTTCTGCAAGCTCTTCCATCTCTTCAAGAGTTTCTGGATCAGCTTCGCTCATGTTTTTTTCAGTTTCAATTTCCTCAGAACACATCTTGTCTTCTTCCACTTCCTGACTTTGTTCTATTTCTTTCTCTACGGGTCTTGGAGTAACTTTCTTTTTTGCTGTCTTTTTCTTTGTTGTTTTAGATTTCGGTTCCTTCACCATCAGTTACCTCCTCTGTTTCAGGGTTATCAGTGTTGTTAGTTTGAAGAGCGGTGTAATCCAGTTGTGTCGGATCTTCCTCTGGAGCCACGTCTTCGCCCGTTATAGCTGCCTGAAGTTTGGTCAGGTCTACAGTGATTGCCATATCTTTTGTGAGATATACCACTTCAGTGCAAAAGTCTACTATATTTTGAACATCATCCGATGCAATCAAACACTCTCGTTTGAAATTGTCAACCATCTCGTCCTTTGCTTCCGGAGACATAGTTTTGAAAGAATCTTTATCCACAACAAATGCACCCACACTTGCTTTTCTTTTCATATCTAATGGCATATTACCCTCCCTTATTCATTTCGATAAGTTTTAAAATACCTCTGGCGTCTGAATGCATACCAGCTAATATTTGTTTCACTTCTGGGGAGGAGCTTTTGGAAGCTAAAACATTCAACATTTTTATCACTTCTCCAGCTTTTACCCTTCCGGCATTATTGCTGGTAGATAATCGGGCAGATCTCGTTATAGCTCTTTGAGATGCCCCTGTTTTTCTAGCCAACTTTTGCATACCGACATTCAGGCTATGGGCATACCCTCTTATCTTCGCAGAGCCGCCCGTTTTTGCCCACACCAATAGCTCATTAGTGCTGCCATTTAAGGTGTAGCTATCTGAAGGAGTTAATTTAGAAGCCTCAACTTCGGTAAAAGAATCTTCGGGAACAGTTTGTAACGGTTCGGCAGAATTTTTACTTTTGAAATATTCAACTTCCCCAATTCGTTCATTAGCTTTCTTTTCAGAGTCATAAGGTCCTCCTAGCTTTTTCTTGCCAGTGCTGTCATAAACAGACCATTTGCCGTTTTCCTCTTTCTTGATTGCAGAGATTTTTATTTTCTTAACCACTTTCTTTTTAGCAGCCTTAACTGCCACTTCTTCACCGAGCAACATTTTTCTTATGTTTGCCCTTCGGGAAATTTTTGATGTCACTCTCTCGGTAATAATCTGATTCTGCTCAATAGTTTCGGTAGCAGCATTTTTGATCATCATTCCGAAATCCCGCAGCCCTCTAAGGTAGTCAAGGAAATCTGCACTTGTGATTTTAGGATCATCCAATATGATCATGAAATCCTCCATTGTTATTGTACATATAAAACACCGTCTTTTACTTCAAATTTTCTTTTGTGACGAAGAACCCCGTGCTGGATATTATCTCCATATCGGGAGTGTTGTAAATAATCTTCTAGAGAATCCTCGTCTATATTTTCAACGTCCCCACTATCGCTCTCGATGTCGCAAGTCCCATCTCCATTCTCAATAGCAACAGGATTATCCATAATTTCCATGAAAGCTAAAATTTCGTCAGTGATCGGCTTCATATAAACCTCCGCTATATAAAATATATCATGTATTATATAACTACCTTAAACGAGGTTTAGGACGTTTCCCTATAGTGTTTTTGAATCCCCCCGAAGATCCTGTAGAATTCCCCAATCCCGAACCAGATAGAATTGGTCGAGGTGCTTGGGCAGTAACTTTTTTAGCATCCTGTAGCATGTAATGTAACCACATGGATACCGCAAAGCCTAACGGTTTGTCAGCATAGTTTGTTAAATTAATCTCCGAGATATCCGCAAACAATCTTTGCTCTTTTACAATTCTTACATTGTCCTGCTTTACCTGGGATATAAACATGCTCACGGCATCTCGCCCTTGGCTCCTTATAACTCTAACTCCACGACTTCTGGCAGAGTCCATTAGATTCATGTCAGAGGACACTATCCGTATTCTTTGTTTTCGTAAAGTGTCTATTACTTTAAAAGATGTTTCTATTCCAGCCGAAACGAATTCAGCCCTGAAATTTGATATCAAGTGCAAAAGGTACACTATGTCCGAATCATCTACGATCGAAATAATATCGGCAAAATCTATTATAAATTGCTCCTTCAAAGAATACCCATGCACTACTATTAGCTCGCTGTCCAGTCCGTTTATATAAATTGAATGCTTCATATCATTTGTGAAAGGCATATCTACCCATCGGAATAATCCATCCTCGTCTTCATATGTGAAATGGTCTTTTAAGTTGTAATCCAAATTAAACATTGATGTTAAATCCCTATGCTTGAATTCAGTTTTTAATGTATCTTTTGCACAATTCGCTAAAGCACCAGCACCAGCATCTGAAGTATCTTTGCTCCCGTTTGGCGGGTGATTATATTTGTTTCCTACCAATTGGATCTCCTTAACTTCTTTAATAAACGTTTTTTGAGGATAATAATCCAGCCTCTTCTGTAATAAAGTCTGGATCAAAGTATCATAAGCTTCTGTCCCTCTATCAACCGAATAGATTTGAGACAGTATCCCTCTCTTTTCCATTGACTGTATGATGTTAAGAGACTGGAATCCATCAAATGTTACCTTCGCTATCGGAAATTTTTGTAGAACCAAAAAATCTACAATGTTTTCTATTGATTGAAATTTGAGGTTCCAGTTTTTTGATACGGGGATAGTCATTATCAAATCTAAAACATACACCCCTCGATCATAGTCGTAGTGACACATGGCTGCCCCTGTCTGATCCCCCGACTTTGAAAGGTCAAAGTGCATGTAGTATCTATATCTAGCATCCCCTTCAAACCAATCAAAGATTGGAGGAATTGACCACCCATAGATGTTGAGTTTCTTGTCTACTGGGTCAGGACGATCATAATTTGCTAACGCATCGATGATGTCTGGATTGGGAAGAGCCCCTCCTGAAGTTTCAGGAGGATTTGCTCCGAGATCTCGTTCTGCCTTGATGGGATTGTACTCGAATTGAGAGGCAAAGATTTCTTTTTCAATTCCTTTGAATTCCCAAGTAGCTCCACGAATAGCCACTCGAGTTCCTTTTTTGAATATATCTCGAATTAATAGATCTTCTTGCATGTATACCTCATTAATTTAATGTAGCAAGGTATTGTATAAGGAAGTTTTATTTAGAATTTTTTGGTTTTCTTTTGAGAGCGGGTCCTTTGTCTGAGCGATCTTTTCCCCTCTTTACAGGCTGTTCCATCTCCTCTGATTTAGGTTCTTTATCACACGCCTTTCTTTTCTTTTTGGCTTCGGTAGTTTTAGTTGAAGTCTCTTCTTTATCTTCGTCTTCATCTGTATTGCCAGACATACCGACCTTAATCGGATCGCTCACCTCTGACGCAAGATCTTGGATGAATTTATATATTGTCTCTTCCCCCTGATCCTTTTCCACATTTATGGATTCTAAAAATACATGGAAGTCTTCATCGTTGATCTCTTTCATATCCATAATGTATTTTCTGATCTTCTTTACCTTGTCATCGGATAGTTCGGTTGAGCCGTTTTCTTCTTCACTTTCTTCTTCACTTTCTTCTGAGTCTTCTTCCCCAGAGTCTTCCGCTTTCATCTCTTCTTCCATCTCGTCAAGCTCTTCATAGTAATTTTCACTTTCTTTAAGATGATCTTTTGCAATTTCTTCTCCGGCTTCTTCACTTAGGTCGTGTTCCTCTGACTCTAGCTCGCCACCTTCTTCTATTTCTTCCTCTAGATCAACTTCCTTTTCTTCTAGATTAGCTCTTACTTTTTTGAGAGCAGCAGCGATTGGCATAGCGTCAGGCTGGGGCATTAGCCCTTCCATGAACTCTTTACCTTTGTCGACTACTCTGGATAGGAAAGGCTTCTTTTCTTCGGCAGGGGCGGTTTCTTCCACTTTAGCAGCCTCTAGCATTATATCCATAGATTGGATAGTAGCATCCCCAAGAGATGTGTGCCATATGTCTACTTCTGCTACGGGAGAAGAACCTGTTTCCGCAGCTTGAACTAAAATACTTCGGGAGAACGCAAGCAATGCAGACACAACTTGCTTGTCCGGAGATTTAACATCCATGCTGTACTCGTATTTTTCTTGCATCTCTGGGAATTTTATGAACCCTTCGAATTGACCCCAAAGTGGATGAGATTCCATTTTAGATTTCATTGCTTCCTTTTCTTCTGCTTTTTTTCCTGGCTTACTGTAATTGTTAATCATGTCTAGAAATTCGGTAAGCTGTACAATCGATTGCACAACCATAGAGTATTTCTGACCAGCTTGTTCTACGGCACCACGCATAATCTCTATAGCTTGATTAAGCATCTTGTCCCTAGACTGAGAGAGTCGGGTGTTTGTAGTCGTCTTTTTTACCTGAATCGTAACGTTCTCACCCTCAGTACCTACTTTGAACTCTACCGTAAGGCTTTCCTTTTTATCGGCTAGCTGATTTAGGATCTCGTCTAAATCCTTTACCTTGGAACCCCCCATAGTTTTCTTTTCAGAAAAAACATAATCAATAATTTCTTTAGCCATAACTTCTGATTTTGCCATCTGAGCAAACGCCTGTATGGTCGATATCAATTTATTAACGGCTGTGAAAAGATCGGAATCTTTTTTTGTCATGCTCATTAGGTTTACAAAAGCTTTCGCCTGTGTGGTGGATGCGAGTGCTTGCTGTGCTATGGTTTGCATTATACGTGCGGATTCATTCACACCCATCATAATGCTTTGCCACTTTTTACAATGATCCAGAGCTTCGCTTAAAGTTCTCTCTGGAGCATCGTAATAGTAG
>Ga0307380_10013147_pt1 | contig 10246 bp, 5 predicted proteins | sample UN3MG_FD_202239 | JGI IMG/M metagenome (GOLD analysis project Ga0307380, IMG submission 202239) | Soil microbial communities from Risofladan, Vaasa, Finland - UN-3 | ecosystem: Environmental > Terrestrial > Soil > Coastal area > Acid sulfate soil | place: Finland: Risofladan, Vaasa | collected... | reverse complement strand
ACGAGCACGCATCCCGACGCCGCTTGAGCAGGTGCTCATCGAGGCGATCCGCAAGAGCGGCCTGACACAGAAAGAGCTGGCCGCGCGGAGCGGCGTAGCACAGCCGGCCCTGTCGCGGTTCCTGAAGCCCGACCCCGACACCCGACGCACGCTGACCCTGCCTGCGGCGGACGCCCTGTGCAGGGCCCTCAACCTCAAGCTCGTCAAGGCCCGCAAACCCAGGAGACGATGACATGGCCAGCGTATTCAAACCCGTCTACCAACGGCCGATTCCCGAAGCCGCCACGCGCTGCAAGTTGGCCGGCTCGCCCGCCGTCCGGTTCAAGGATGGCCGGGGCAAGGTGCAGGTGCACGCGATCCACCGGACCCGTCAGGGCAAGTTGACCGACAAGATGGACGTGGAGCAAAGCCATTGGTGGATGCGCTTTACTCTGCCCGATGGGACCGAACGGCGGGAGCGTGGCTTCAAGGACCGCACGGCGACGGAACAGGAGGCCGCGCGGCGGGAGGCGCTGGCCCAACAGCAGGCCGCCGGGATGCAGGTAGTTTCCGAAGAGCACCTGTCGGCGCCGCTGGACGTGCACCGCGAAGGCTTCATCGACGGCTTGAGGCGCCGGGGCCGGGCCGCGAGTCACTACGAGCTTGCGAACGCACGACTCGCCAAGACGTTCGCCGGTTGCGGTTGGAACACGCTCCGCGACCTATCGCAGACCGACCTGGACAGCTTCCTTGCCGACCTGGCGGACACCGCGAAGCCCAAGACCTTGAACGAGTACCTGAGCATCGCCAAGCAGTTTGCCGGCTGGTGCGTTCGCCAGAAGCGGCTCGCCGGCAACCCGTTCGCTGGCATGGAGCGAATCGAATATGATAAGGAGCAGGACAAGGCGGCACTGACCCCCGAACAGGCGGAGCGGCTGCTGGACGTGGCGGGGCACCACCGCCTGCTATACCACGTGGCCCTGCGGACCGGCCTTCGGCGCCTGGAGCTTCGGGCACTCCAGTGGGGCGACCTGCACTTGGACGCGATCCGGCCCCACGCGAAGCTGCGGGCGGGCACGACGAAGGCACGGCGGGCCGACACGCTCCCGCTGCGGGCTGACGTGGTGGAGGCGCTGCGGGCCGCGAAGCCGGCGGATGCACAGGCGACAGACAAGGTGTTCGCCAGCCTGCCCAGGATGCACACGTTCCGGCGACACCTGGACGCCGCGGGCATCCCGCACTTCGATGAGCACGGCCGGAAGGTGTGCTTCCACGGCCTGCGGGTGACGTTCGGGACGTGGCTTGCCCAAGCCGGGACCGCGCCGCGCGTCCACATGGAGGCGATGCGGCACACGGACATGAAGTTGACGATGAACTTCTACACCGACCCGAAGCTCCTGGACACCGCCGGGGCCGTGGCGGACCTGCCGGAACTGGGGGCCGGGACGGCCGCCGAACAGGCCCTCGCCCTGCGGACCGGGACCGACAACCAGCCCATTCAGACCGGGGGCGAAACTCTATTGACGAAAAGTACGGTTCCGAGTGTCCAAAACGGTCCGCAAGGGGCCGGAGCGCGCCAACAGAACACACAAAAACCCCTGGAAAACAGGGGTTTTCGCATGGAGGCGCCGGGAATCGAACCCGGGTCCCGTGACGTTTTGGCGGCGGCTTCTACGTGCGTAGTCGGTTTATTAAGTCTCGCCGATCGGGCCCGAATCGACACGGTCCGTCACGGCCAGCCCGACCGGATGTCCCGACGGGGTAACCGGGCCACTTCCCGTCGGTAAGCCCGCTGATTGTCACCTGGCCGGCCTCGCGGGCGCGGCCTGCCGGGCGGGTCGCCTATCTAGGCGGCCATGCGCATACCAGTGTTGGCATGTAAGGGTTTTCCCAGGTGTTTAACCAGGCCTCCTGGGAACCTGGGCACGCCACCGACGCCTCAACTCGTCCGGTCGAATCCAATTCGCCCCCGAACGAGCCAAAGCGGCTCAATTGTTCCGCAGGCATTATACGGCGTCGGCGTCGGCGTGGCCAGGAAAAAGCTCGCCCCGGGAATCGCGCGGAACGGGAGGCGGCGACGGTGGTTTGGATGGACAGGACCCTCTCCGGGAGAACAGACATGATGGGACGCACGCACATGGGACGACGCGAGTTTCTGCGGCAAGCGGGCCGGGCCGGCGGGGCCGCGGCACTGATCGGCACGACAGGCGCCGGGGCGGTCGCCCGAACCGGCGCCGCCAAAACCCCGCAACAGGCTCAGGCCAGGCCCGTTCGACAGGCTCAGGGCAAGCCGAACATCGTCTACATCCTGGCCGACGACCTCGGCTACGGCGACCTGAGCTGCTACGGGCAGAAGAAGTTCACCACGCCGAACATCGACCGCCTCGCAGCCGAGGGGATGCGCTTCACGGACCATTACTCCGGCAGCACGGTCTGCGCGCCGTCGCGGTGCTGCCTGATGACCGGCCTGCACACCGGCCACGCGTTCATCCGCGGCAACAAGGAGCTGAGCCCGGAGGGCCAGCACCCGATCCCGGCCGGCACGGTCACCGTGGCCAAGCTGCTGAAGGCGGCCGGGTACGCCACGGGGATGTTCGGCAAGTGGGGCCTCGGCGGGCCGGGCACGGAGGGCGACCCCGTCAAGCAGGGCTTCGACGAGTTCTTCGGCTACAACTGCCAGCGGCAGGCGCACACGTACTACCCCGGGCACCTCTGGCACAACGACCAGAAGGTGCCGCTGGACGGCAAGACGTATTCGCACGACCTGATCGTCGAGAAGGCGCTGGCGTTCGTGAAGGCCAACCGGGACCGGCCGTTCTTCTGCTACATGCCGGTGACGATCCCGCACGCGTCGCTGCACGTGCCGGAGGACTCGGCCGCGCCGTTCCGCAAGAAGTTCGCGGAGTTCGAGGACGTCGTCGGCCGCTACGCCGGGCCGCAGATCAAGAACCCCGCGGCGTGCTTCGCGGGGATGGTGACGCGGCTGGACGGGCACGTCGGCACGCTGCTGTCGCTGCTGAAGGAGCTGGGGCTGGACGAGAAGACGATCGTGATGTTCTCCTCGGACAACGGCCCGCACAGCGAGGGGGGCCACCGCCCGGCCTTTTTCGACTCCAACGGCCCGCTTCGCGGGCAGAAGCGCGACCTGACCGAGGGCGGCATCCGCGTGCCGCTGGTGGCGCGGTGGCCGGGGAAGGTCCCCGCCGGGACGACCAGCGGGCACGTCTCGGCATTCTGGGACATGCTGCCGACGTTCTGCGAACTGGCGGGGGCGGAGGCGCCGGGGTCCATCGACGGCATTTCGTTCGTGCCGACACTGCGCGGGGGCGGGCAGCAGCGGGCACACGAGTACCTTTACTGGGAGTTCTGGGAGCGCAACGGGGCCCTGGCGGTGCGCAAAGGCGACTGGAAGGCCGTCCGCGTGGGCACGGCCACGAACCCCGACGCGCCGATGAAGCTCTACAACCTCAAGGACGACCTCGGCGAGACGACGGACCTGGCGGCGAAGCACCCGGAGATCGTCTCAGCCCTGGCCGGCATCATGAAGGCCGCCCACGGCCGCAGCGAGATCTGGGACTTCCGCGAGGCCGGGCGTGGCGCAAAAGCAACCAAGCCCGCCGCGAAGAAGGCGAAGTAGATCGCCGCACGGGCTGTCGCTGACGGAACGGGCTGGCCGGGGTCGCGGGGTCTATTCCGTCGCGGCGGCCGGGGCCTTCGGCGCGGGGATGGTCACCTTGCCGGTGGCGGCCCATTCGACGCCGCGGACGAGCAGGGCCGCGCCGACGGGGGCCTTCAGGGCCGGCACGTCGTGGCCGAGGAGCGTCACGAAGACGCGCCCCGTGCCGCAGGGGACCGTCCAGGCCATCGGCTCGTGGGCGCCGGTGCCCTTGCCCTTGGGGTCGCTCCAGGCGGTGGCCAGGATGTGCATGTCCTTCGCCGGCCCTCGCATGCCGTGGTACAGCTCGTCCTTGACGTGCGTCCACTTCTCCGGGAGGCCCTTCATGACCGGGTGGTCCTTGTCGCGCATGACGACCGCGAAGGCATGGGCGGGCCCGTGGCCGGAGCGGGGGCCCTCGCCCTTCGGCGTGCGGACGACCTTGCCGCTGTCGTCCAGCACGAGGCGATCGCCGGCCTTCGCGTCGCGCCAGCCCATGCCCATCATCAGGTTCCACGTCTCCCAGCGGGGGTGCGAGAACACGGCCGCGTGGTAGAACACCAGCCCGCCGCCGTTCTGCACGAAGGTCTCGAAGTCCTTCTCGATGTCCTTGGACCAGGGCGAGCCGGTGTAGTTCACCAGGACCACGTTGACCTTGGAGAGGTCGGGGCGGAACTTCTCCCAGGCGTCCTTGGGTGCCTTGGCGGGCGGGCTGGTCAGCACGTCCACGTTGAACCGCCCGGTCTGGAGCAGCATCTCCTTGAGGACGGGCGTGGTCTCCTGCCACTTGTGGTTGTTCTGGCCGTCGATGATCAGGACGTTGATCTTCCCGGCGGCGCCATCGGCGCCCCAGGCCGGGGCGATGAGCGACGCGAGCAGGCAGCCGATCGCCGCCAGGAAGAGACCTCGATTCGCCAGTGTCATGGTGTGTTCCCTTTGGGTTGGGCCCCGGTGGGGCCGGTTGCGCATGCCGTTCCGTGCCACGGCCCACATAGCCGCGGCGCTTGGTCAGTTGAACCCCTCCCGGCCACGGCAGGGCCGCGCGGCGGCTACCGTTTGCCGAAACAGCTCACGCTGCCGTCCTCGGCTGTGAGGAACAGCCGGCCGCGGGCGGCGGCGGCGCCGTGGAAGACGGGCGGAGACGCCAGCGGCTGCTCGGCGAGCTTCCTGCCCGAGGCCGAGTCGAAGACGCACAGGACTCCGCCCTTGCGGCCCTCGAAGGCGCCGAGGGGGTCTTTGGCGTCCAGCACGTCGGGCGGCCCGGCGGCGACCAGGCGTCCCCCGGCGAGCACCATCGCGCGGACGCGGACCCCCAGCCGCTGCGACCACAGCTCCCGCTTGCCGTCGGGGCCCTTGGCGAACAGCAGGTAGCCCTTGGCGCCGGGCGTGAAGTACACGGAGGGGTCCAGCCCCTCCAGCGAATCGAACATTCGCACGGAACAGACATTGCGCTCGTCGTGGACGATCAGGCGGGCGTAGTCCCTGCCGCCGAACGTCCAGGGGGCACGCTTGAAGTAGCTGTCGTCGAGGAAGCCGCCCTTTGCCGACAGCGCCGCCTTGCCCCGGGTGCGCTTCAGCCCGGCGTCGAACGTCATCGTGCGCATGTAGATGAGCTCGCCGTCGCCCATCAGGACATCCGGCAGGGCGCCCATGGGCAGGTCGTAGTTCTCGGGGAACTGCTCCCCCGGCCGCATCGCCGCACTGGCTCGCGAGACGACCAGCTTTCCTTCGGCGTCGGTCGCGTAGTCCGGGCCCTCCAGCAGCGTGTGGTGGAGCTGCTTGCCCGTGGCCGCGTCGAGGCCGTAGAGGTGGATGCCGCCGTCCAGCTCGCTCGTCCGCCCGGCGGCGAAGTACACCGTTGCCTGCCCTGAGCCTGTCGAAGGGGCCTGCCCTGAGCCTGTCGAAGGGGCCTGCCCTGAGCCTGTCGAAGGGGCCTGCCCTGAGCCTGTCGAAGGGGCCTGCCCTGAGCCTGTCGAAGGGCCGTTCAGGACGAGCACGCTGCCGTGGACGGGCCAGGCGGATTCAAGCTGCCCGTCGGCGCCGATCAGCCGCTCGCGTGGCGCGGCCCGGAAGCGCCAGGCGAGCTGCCCGTCGGAGGCCCGCAGGCAGTAGACCCATCCGTCGGCCGAGCCGAACAGGACGCTGCCGTCGTGCCAGGTCGGCGGGGAGTCCACGCGCCCGCCCGCGGCGAACTGCCAGAGCGTCCGCCCGCTGGCGGCGTCGAGGCAGGCGACGGAGTGCTCGTCGACGAGCGCCACGAAGAGCTTGTCTCCCACGGCCACGGGGGCGGAAAGCTTCGTGCCCGCCTTGACGCGCCACAACTCGGTGAGGCCGTCCGGCAGGGCGGTGGCGACCGACCCGGTGCGCATCGCGTCGTGGCGGAAGGTGGGCCAATCGTCCTTGCCGATTTCCGATTCGCGATTGCCGACTTGGGCGTACGCCGGGCCCTTTTCGAGGGGCGGGGCGGCGGGCTTGTCGTCGGCAGCCTTGGCGGGCGCGGGGGCCAGTGCGAGCAGGCCGTTGAGCTTCTCGTCGAGGTAGCAGACGCAGGGGTGGGGCGGGGCGTACAGGAGGCCGTTGGCGGGCATCATGCCGACGTGGCAGGTCCCGCGGACCCAGTTGTGCAGCGTGTGCTGCCGGCCGGTCAGGTCCACGTATTCCGTGCCGCGGCGGCTGGCCAGGACGTAGCGGACGGTCGCCTTGTTCCGGTAGCAGCGGTGGTGGTGGTGCGTCTTGAACAGGACGCCGAGGTCCACGTTTCCTTTCAGCTCGCCGGTCCGCAGGTCGTAGCCCTTGAGCGTCCGCGGGTAGAGCGAGAAGGTCGATTTCGGGCTGCCCCGCGTCAGCTTGCCGCGTTCCAGGTCGGCCCCCCACGTCCAGGCCAGCCCGTCGATGACGAACACGTCCTTCCACTCGTACCAGAGGTGCCCGATGTACTTCTTCGGCTGCTCCCAGAGCACCTTGCCGGTCTCGGCCGAGATGCCCGCGAGCTTGCTGGGGCTGGCGTGGAGCACCACGCCGTCGCGGACGATCATCGTGCCGATCCACAGGTTGCCCCCCGAGCGGATGCCCCCGGCGGCCAGGTCGGCCGGGTCCAGCGGGAACGGCGTGCGCCAGCGCTCGGCGCCGGTGCGGAAGTCCAGGCCCACCACGGCGTTGCCGTCGATCAGCGCCACGGCCCGCCCGTCGGTGGCCAGGTTCAGCGACGCGTCCAGCTTCGCCGGCTTGGTCGCGCCCCGCATCGCCCGCCACTTGATGTAATCGACCGTGCTGCCGGCGTAGGCCTTGGCGGTCGTCCACAGCCGCTTGCCCGTCGCGGTGTCCACGGCTGAGACCCTCACCCGCTCGCCGTCGAGCACGGAGAGCACCAGCGTGCCGCCTACCAGGAGGACCTCGCCGGTGGGGTCGGTGCCGTCGTAGGTGCGGAGGATCTCGCCGGTTCGGGCGTCGAGCTGGCTGACGGGCGCGTGGTAGCCGAGCGTGACGTACACCTTGTCGCCCGAGGCCACCAGCCGCTTCTGGATGTTCAGCGGGACGTCGCCGGGCCGGGTGTTGAACCACGAGTTCTTCCACTCGCGCCAGCCCCATCGCCGGATGGGCACCTTCCACAGCAGCACGCCGTTGAAGGCGTCGCGGGCGGCGAGGGACCACTTGTCCGGCAGGGCGTGGTCGCCCGCCAGGCTGATCGGGGCCTCGTCGGTGATGTAAAACAGCCGCCCCCCGGCGGTCACCAGCGTGCTGACGCTGGAGTCGGTCTCGTGCGAGCGAAGCCAGGTCGGCCCGGCGAGCCACTGGTAGTGCCGCGGCGGCCCGACCACGCGGTCGGCGGCCACGGGGTTGCCGTCGGCGGCGTGGAGGTAGTGCGTCCATTCGTCGATGTCCGCCGGCCAGGGCTTGCGGAAGGCAAGCCACTTCGTCCCCCCGGCATCGAGGACGGACAGGTCCTCGGCCCCGGCGGCGCGGAGCTCGGCCCGGGCCGCGTCGCCCGCGTCCCGCACGAAGCCCGTGCCCAGCGGCGCCAGCACGCGGAGGGCCTCGGCCGCGCCGACCGGCTCGCCGGCGAGGACCGCGACGTTGATGAGGTTGTCCGTGTACGGCAGGGCGGCCCCGTCGAACGTGCCGGCCGAGACCGTGCCGTACGCGCCGCGCTCGCAGATTGCCTTGCGGAGCGATTCGCACCGCGCGGGGTCGCGATCGAGGCAGTGGACGACGAACCGGCCCTGCTGGGACAGCGCCATCGGCAGCTCGGCGTCGTCGGCCCCGATGACCGCGCAGATGCCGCCCGACGCCCCGCTCTGCCGCACCAGTTCCGACGCGACCTTCAGGGCCGGGGAGCCTTGCGGGCCGGCGGCATGGGCAGCGGCACCCGAGGCGGCCATCGCAAGGCAGAGCACCAATGTCTTGGGACGTGTATGAAAACCGTGGCATGGGCGTCTCGCCCATGCGTGCCGCGGGCGTCCCGCCCGCGGAGAAGGCCACCAGAGCACGGGCGAGACGCCCCTGCGACGCACGGGCAAGATGCCCGTGCCACGCCCGGAACGGTTTTCATGCACATTCTCTGCTGTTCTCATCCGTTCACTCGTCCTTCGCCGGGCGGCAGTGGCGGGCGATCTCCTCGGCCGACAGGGCCACGCGGTACACCTTCACTTCGTCGATGACGCCCTCGAAGGCGTCCACGATCTCCGCCGGGCTGTTGCCGGCGTCGAAGCCGATCTCCATGCCCTGCCCGGCGTTGGAGGGGATCAGGCCGGGCGTCTTTGCGGTGGCCGCGACTGCGCCGTTGACGTACAGCTCGATGCGGTCGGGCTTGACCACGCCGGCCAGGTGCACCCACTGGCCGACGACCTTCTCCTTCGCGGCCGCGACGTGCGTCGGGCCGTCTGGCGTCCGATGGATGCCGAACCGCGGGGCGCCGTCCTTGACGTACAGCGAGAAGCCGCAGGACGCCCCGCCACGGGCAACCACCACGCCGGTGGGGGCCTCGGGCTTCGCCCACGCCATGATCGTCAGCGGCGAGTCGGCGATGGGCACGGCCGCGGGCTTGCCCAGCTCAACGTAGGCGCCCTTGGTGAACCGCAGCGCCTGGCCGACCTTGCCGGCGACGGGCGTGCAGCGGATGACCTGGCCGTCGCTGCCGTGGCCGGTGACGTCCCTGGCTACCTTCGCGTCGCCGTCGTCGAAGCTCCAGTGGGCCAGCAGGTCGGTGTTCCGCGAGAGCTGCTCGACGGCCCGCTCGGCCGCCTGGCGGACCGATGCGTCCTTCTCGCGCCGGGCCAGTTCCTCCAGCGGCCCCAGGGCGCGGCGGTCGCCGATTGTGGTCAGTGCGTCCACGGCCGCCAGGCGCACGGCGGGGCTGTCATCCTTCAGTACGCCGATCAGCGCGTCCACGGCAGCGGTATCGTTCAGCTTGGCCAACGCCCCGACGGCCTGCCGGCGGGCCTCGGCGTCGGTCGATTCGAGCGCCCCGGCCAGCGCCGCCACGGCCGCGGCGGCGGATCCGTCGCGCAGAATCCAGACGATCTGCCGGATGTCCACGCCCGGGGCCTTCAGCGCCGCGGCCAGGCGCTGCATGACCTCCGGTGTCGCGATCCCTCGCAGGGCCCACGCCGCCTGATCGCGAACGCACCACTCGGGATCGCGCAGCGCGGCGGCCAGCGCCTCGGCCGCCTTGGGCGACCGGATCTCGCCCAGGGCCCCGGCCGCGTGGAACCGCACGTTCGTGTCCGCGTCGCGAAGGGCCTTGCACAGGCCGTCCACCGCCCGTTTGTCCCTGATCCGCCCCAGCGCCCTGGCCGCCTCCCGGCGCACGCCGGCATCGGCATCGCCCAACGACCCGATCAGTGCCCCGACGGCCCCCGGATCGCCCCGTTCCCCCAGCCTCCGCGCCGCGTAGATCCGCACGGCCGACTCGGGCGATCTCAAGTCGCGCGTCAGCCCCGCCCCCGGCTGCGCCGCGTCTGCCGCCGTCGCCCAGGCCAAGGCCGGGACCGCAAGACAGATAGCCAGTCTCATTCGGTGCCTTCCACTTTGCCTGCCGCCTCCTGCTGCGGGCACAAGGCCGCGCTCCGTCAGGGCATGTCGGCCGCGTCGCGGACTCGACCCGCTCACCCTCGCATTCTCGCATTTCACCCCGACCGGGCAAAGGAAAAGCCGTCATCCCAAGCGTCCGGCCGGCCCGCCGTGCTCGCGCAAGGTGGGCCCTCCGGGCGATGGGCAAACGGGGTGTTGCCAGTGCGCCACGTCCGGATGATAATGGCTCTCGCAACGCTGCCAATCCTGTGCCTTCCGAGCTGGATGAGGCCGGGCCGGCCCTTGGAAACACGAGATGACCTTCACCCCAACGGGAGCGGTCTTCGTCCACCCGTTGCGTTTTGCTTGATCGCGTCCTTCAGGTCTTCCGCCATGGTTCTACCTCGAATCGCGGGAGCCGGATTCGAACCGGCGACCTCGTGGGTATGAGCCACGCGAGCTGCCGCTGCTCCATCCCGCTGCAAGAGCCCAAAGAAAAAGCCCGCCGGATCGTCGTGCACGATTCGACGGGCTTCAGCTTCGTCTCCGAAGGCTCAGGGCTGGCCGGCCCTGTTCCTTGGGCAGTGCTCGGTTGTCACGTAT
>Ga0307380_10013146_pt1 | contig 10247 bp, 8 predicted proteins | sample UN3MG_FD_202239 | JGI IMG/M metagenome (GOLD analysis project Ga0307380, IMG submission 202239) | Soil microbial communities from Risofladan, Vaasa, Finland - UN-3 | ecosystem: Environmental > Terrestrial > Soil > Coastal area > Acid sulfate soil | place: Finland: Risofladan, Vaasa | collected... | reverse complement strand
GGCGTCCAAGGCTCCGAAGGGCTCGTCCATCAAGAGGATTGATGGGTCATTGGCAAGGGCCCGAGCAATACCGACTCTCTGTTTCATTCCACCTGATAACTCATAGGGATGAGAGTTCTCGAATCCTGAGAGCCCTACCAATTCTATGTATTTTTTAGAGATGGCATGTTTCTCTTCCTTGCTGACGTTTTTGATCTCGAGACCGAACTCAATATTCTTTCTAACGGTTCTCCAGGGGAACAGGGCGAATTCCTGGAAAACCATTCCTCTGTCAGAACCCGATCCCTCTATATTCTTCCCGTTGAGGAGGATTTGTCCGCCAGAAGGGTCTACAAGACCTGCGATGATTCTCAGGAGCGTGGTCTTACCACAACCCGATGGTCCAAGCACACAGACAAACTCCCCATTTCTCACTTTCAGATTGAAATTCTGGATGGCAACCAGAGTGTCCTCGTCCTTCTCGAATGTCTTCTCCAGATTCTCTATGGAAAGCACTACATCTGTCCCATCCATTTAGACACCCTCTTTTCAATGAAACGACTGAATCCGGTTGTAACCAAACCAAGGATAGCGATCACAATAAGTCCTGCGAACATAAAATCCCATTTTCCAATGTTGCTCTGTTGAATGATGTATTGACCTACTCCCCCTCCTCTGGCTCCAAAGAACTCCGCTGCAACTATGCACATCCAGCCTATGCCCAACCCTATTGTTATCCCGGTCATTAGATAGGGAACAGTCGACGGGAAGATGACCTTCCTGAAGAGGGTCGGCTTGCTTGAACCAAGTGTTCTTGCCGCATCCATTAGGATTGGATCCACACTCTTCACTCCGAAGATGACATTGGACAGGACTGGAAAGAATACACCGATGAAAATCGCTACGACTGGACCAGCTATGGAGCCAAGAACGATGAGCAGGAAAGGAATCCAGGCGATCGGCGGTATGGGCCGGAATATTTCAACGATTGGCTTGCCGAAATCTTCGGCTATCTTCGAGAATCCCATTATCAGACCAAGCGGGACTGCAATTACAAAGGCCAATGCAAAACCAAGAATGAAGCGCTGAAGGCTTGCCCAGATGTGATTCCACATTGAGAGACCTGTGGCCGGATCTGGCCCTTGGAAAACAGTGATGAAAGCGTCAAAGACTTTGCCAGGCGGTGGTAAGAATTCACTGTTCAATGCCGTGGATAGTACCTGCCAGAATACTACGAATGCGATGAGTGATATGATGGTGATTATTATGGTCCTGATGGCTTTGGGGTCTAAGAGTTTCGTGAACCATTGTACAATTCCATTGCGAGGAGGTCGATTCTCATTGGACTGGCCATCATCTATCATGGTCCCACTCATCTAATCCAAGCCTCTCAAGGGACTATATTTAACAGATTTAAAAAGTTTGTTAAAAGGTTTGAAAGGGGGTTTGAAGAAGTGCAGCTATTACGCTTGTTTGACCTTGAATCCCTGGCTGGTCAGGTAGTCCAGTAGAATCAGATGCTGGATGGATGAAACCCCAGGCGTGGCGAAGGTCTTCCCTTCGAAATCATCTATCGATGTGATCGATGGGTTTACGAAGATAGCAGATCCCTCTGTGTTTACGACAGACGCGAGACTTATGTCAACCCCTGCGTTCAGATGTTGAAGGATCGCGGGCGGGCTTCCCAGGTAACCTATGTCACACTGGCCTCCGGCAAAAGCGGTCATAATCGCACCACCGTTCCCATAACCACCAGGATTAGGGTCAATGATACCGATGCCGTACTTCACGAACAGGTTCTCCCCGCCACCGACAGTGATGTTCATCGCAACCACTCTAGCTAGCTGATGAACATCTCCAGTGAGATATGCGAGTCTCACCTGACCCAAGATGGTTTCGCTGGGCTGAACATCATCGATGTCCACCAACCACGCCGGGTTGATGAAGGAGGCGACGAAATCGCTGATGTTGGAATAACCCCTATCCTGGATCTTAGATTCCGCCACTAGTCCCTGCTCGATGTACTTCTCGGTTATGACCTCAAGACCGTCTCTGAACTCCTGATCGAATTCATACTGGAATTTCAGATGCTCGAGGGAGCTTGCTATCACTGTAGTGTTCCTGTTGCTGAAATCAGCTCCCATTTCCAGAAGCATGGTATAGTTGGCACTTGAGGTGTTGGAGAGAGCCTCGGCAATCCAACGGTTTGCTTCGACATGGACTTTCACGACTCTCTTCACCAGATCAGGATGATCAACGGCGAACTGGTTATCCACCGCGACAATGCAGCAGGGATGCCCCGGCCAAAGCTCGTCGGACCACTTCCAGACATTGGTGGTGCCGTCCAGGAACCCGTCTGAGCAGTACGGCTCCCAAGCAACCCCCCCATCAACATCTCCGGATGCTACGGCGGCTTTCTGGAGGTTCGGAGCAATAGGCGTCCAGTATACAACATTTCCCTCCTCCTCCTGAGTAAGCCAATACGCACCGGCAATTCCAGCAATCACAATAACTGCGACTATCACCGCTGCCAATATTGTCTTGAAATTCATATTAACACCAGCTAATCCGGAAGAAAATCTCCATATATATCCTTTTTCTCCAATAAGGCGTGAGGTATCCTATTTGTACAGGTAATAATACCATATTGTACTCCAGTGGGATAACTGCAACATTATTTGGAATATCAGGGCATTTTTCGTTCTCTTATGAGTAGCATGACCACCACTTGATTAGGTGAATCGAATACAATTAAATTTAATGACTTCATTATTCTTAACCTGGTGATATCATTTTCGAGTTGAATGTCGTTAGCAATACCCCACTGACACCCCTCAACAACATAGATGATTTGGCTCTCCAGTTTCTCAGGCAGATCGGTTATCTGCCCAAAGGGTATGACCCCAAGACTGGAGCCAGGACCGTCCAGGAGAGCGTTCCATACAGACTCTTCTTGGACTGTTTCTTGCGCAACATCAAGCGTGTCTGGCTGGTAGATGAGATGGCCGCTTATCTTGACACCACTCGCCCTACCATCTACCGACATCTGAACAAGCTAAAAGGGATGGACGTCATTGAGGAGTTGGAAACAGAGCGGGATGGGCAGATGAAGAAGGGCTACCGGATAAGATATGGTGACCTTCGCAAGGCGTGGAGCTTCACCGAGGCGAATGTGGAGATGGCCATGGAGAGCTACCGAAAGACGATAGACCATTTCCAGGAGCTTGTGGAGAAGGAGGCGAGGGCATGAAGGAGATAGAACCGACCTTCACCAAGGGATCCAAATACAGGGTCATGAGCAAGGGTCCAGGCGACGAATTCCTTATCAGCGTGGGCGAGTTCAAGAACTACACCTCTTTCGGCAACGGGACAGCGATATGCATCGAGCTCGATCCAGCGGAAGGGAAGGGCGGGATTAGGATCATTCCGCTTATGGCAATATACGCCATCGACGTCATCGAGTCCAAGGAGCCAGAGGAAGAGGACACCGAAGCCACAAGGGTATATTTCGGATAAGCTGGACCGAGAAAATATGGTCGATGTCGAGTACCATCAGAAGCTAGTCTCTCTCATCTTGGAAGGGCGGGTGAGGGACAAGATGGAACTGCAGAGGTGCAAGATAGAGCTATGTCGAGAGCTGGGGCTGTCCAGTGTTCCTCCCAACTCGGCAACTCTGAAGTGGGCCGACGAGGATGTTCTTCCCTTGTTAATTCCCCTGCTGCAGCGTAAGCCAGTACGCACTCTCAGCGGGGTGGCGGTCGTGGCCGTGATGACCTCGCCCGCGGACTGCCCCCATGGCCGTTGCATCTACTGTCCTGGAGGGGTTACGAACGGTTCTCCACAGTCCTACACTGGGAAGGAGCCCGCGGCCAGGCGAGCTCTCAGGAACGATTTCGATCCCTACAGGCAGACTATCGATCGCATCAAGCAGCTGGAGACTATCGGTCACAGGACCGACAAGATCGATCTCATCGTTATGGGAGGCACTTTCACTAGGCGCGAACTCGACTACCAGATATCCTTTGTGAAGGGGTGCTTCGATGCCATGAACGGGGTCGTTTCCAATGATCTGGAAGACGCCCATGCCTTCAATGAAACGGCGAGACACCGCTGCATCGGTATGACCGTGGAAACGAGGCCTGATTCCTTTGGAAATGAGATCGCTGATCTGTCAATGCGCATGGGCACCACCCGGGTGGAATTCGGCGTTCAGATACTGGATGATGAAGTACTTTCTGGGGTGGAACGAGGCCACGGCGTCGAGGAAATCGCTCAAGCGACCAGAGTGGCGAAGAAAAGAGGCCTAAAGGTGTGCTACCACATCATGCCGGGTCTTCCAGGTTCATCTCCTGAAAATGATCTGGAGCGCTTCCGGACGATCTTCTCCGACGGCAGGTTCAGACCGGATATGCTGAAGATATATCCCACATTGGTCGTCAAGGGCACCAAGCTATACGAGATGTGGACACGTGGTGAATACCTACCTTACTCTACCGCCCAGGCTGCGGAGGTGATCGCCCAGATGAAGGCTGTTGTACCTCCCTATGTGCGGATCCAGAGAATTCAGAGAGATATACCGGTTCCCCTGATAGAGGCCGGCGTCGACAAGGGACACCTAAGACAGTTGGTGGCCGAACGTCTTGCCCAGTTTGGGGGAAGATGCAAGTGCATACGGTGCCGTGAGGTCGGTCTGCTGGGACTGGATCCATCCGAGGAGGAGGTCAAGGCGGAGATCATCAGCTACGATGCCTCTGATGGTACGGAGTACTTCATATCATTCGTGCTCGAAGACAACGGTCCTCTGGTTGGATATGCCCGCTTGCGGATCGAGTCCGAGGGAGATAATCCAGCCCGCCTGAGGGAATTAAAGGTCTTTGGGAGGATGGCCCCTCTTGAGCTTGGCAGTGAGGAATGGCAGCACAAGGGTTTCGGCAAGAGGCTCCTCAAGATCGCGGAATCAATCGCCCGCGAGGAAGGGTGCCGGGAGATCCTAGTCACGAGCGGGGTGGGTGTTCGAAGATACTATGCCTCCCTTGGATACTCCAGAACGGGAGTGTATATGGGCAAGCGGCTCTAGCCCTTTCCGGAACGAATTAAATAATGTTTTAAAATAATCTCGACATACATCAAAGAGAGGGATTACACTGCACTGCCTTGGCTGCGGTTCTGGAATATCGGAAGGAATGTTACTCTGCGCTAGCTGCTTCGAGAGCATCAAGGATCCTTTTATCTTCCTGCCCAGAGCCTTTGATCCGTGCTCGGACCGCAGGTTCATGCAGGTGTGCTCACCATCCCTGATGATAGGTCCCTCTCCTTCAAAGGGAGTGGTCCTCTATAAGGGCCCTGAAGCTGCCTTGAGGTTCAGATCGTCGATGGAGAGCGATCAGAGAGAGATCCCCAGCATTATTGACCGCTACCTCTCTTTCATGGGGGTGGGAATAAATCTGAGGGGCGACGAGCGTGTCCCGAGAAGAGGCATAATCTCCGATTTCCTGGAGGCGATCCTTACCCTGGACTACGATCTGCTTCCTTGGGCCAGAGCGTCCATCCGCATGGGCAATTTGATATCCCTTGTGGTACGCCGTGTTGCATCCCTTCCAGTTGTGGAAGAGGCGAAGTTTGCGTTTATCGAACGATGGTCAGGGATGGTTAAGGGCATGTACGAGAGGGGGGATGCCTTCCCCCAGCTTAGGTGGGCGGCCATTTCCAACCAGGCTCTACTTGAGCACTGGTGTGGGGATCACGATCAGGCGTTTTCTCTTCTAGAGTATGTGATGAAGAAGAAGCTCAGCGACCAGGATCGTTTGGAGGCCATGATCAAGAAGGCATCCATACTCGTGGATATTGACCGCACTCAGGAAGCTGGGGAGTTGGTCGCACAGATTTCTGAGGATGTTGTCGATCCTAGATTGAGCTTCATCAAGCAGACCCTGGGTGGTGGAGAATGAGGAGTCTCGACGAGATCCTGGACGAGAGGCTGAGGGAAAGGGTCATCTCTGGGCTCAACAAGCTTGATGAGGATCGGTTCAAATCCTTTGTGATCGCCTTGCTGGAGAACCTCGGACTTGAGGTCAGCGCTGCGGTGATATCGGAGGACACGGTGCGAATAGAGGCTCTGGGAAAAGATGGCCGTTACCTGGTCACTGCGTCTCAGAGCAAGGAGAAGACATCGATCAACTCCCTGAGGAAGCTGAGGGAGAAAGCGGATTTCGTGGAAAGGCTTCCTGTTATGATATCGACCCATGAGATGAGTGAGGAGACCAAGTTCTTCGCTGATGAGAACGACATTGCCTATGCCGATCTCTCCAAGCTCATCAATCTTCTGAGCAAATTCGGAATGGAGGACAGGGTGCTCAGCGATGTAGACAGGCACATCTTGGAGGAGGAGGGAGGGCGCTTCCTTCCCAGCAGGGGCAGGTACGATTCATTGATAAAGGCTGCAGAGAATGATTTGAGAGAGGGCAGGTACAGCGAATCTCTCAGCAAGCTAGAGAAGGCCATCGAGCTCAAGCCAAATCAGGATTCGGTATGGAGGATGAAGGCCAGGGTCCTGCACGCCAAGGGGGACATCGAAGGAGCTGTAGGATCGTGCAGGTGGGCTTCCCAGCTCGATTCATCGAATCCGGGCAACTGGTATCTCCTGGCATTATTGTTGCACGAGTCCGGCGATTTTGAGGAGGAACTGGCCGCCTACGATTCCACGCTCAAACTGAATCCTAGGATGGGGGCGGCATTGATCAACAAGGGGGCTACCCTGTTCGAGCTGGAACGTTTGGATGAAGCCCTGAAGATATTCGATCAGCTGGTCCAATTGTTTCCTAGAGATCCCATGGGATACAACAACAGGGCGCTGGTCCGAAAGGCGATGGGACAGCATCAGAAGGCCCTCACCGATCTCGATATGGCCCTCTCCTTCGACCCCGACAATTTGGACGCACTGCAGAACAGGGCCTCCATCTTCACGGAGAGGGGGGAAGAGGAAAAGGCCATCCAAGCCTGGAGGGATATACTCGCCCTAGACAGATCAAGACCCAAGATATGGATGGAGCTTGGAAGCGTACAGATGGACGCAGGCCTCTTCGAGGATGCCGCCAGGTCTTTTGCGGTCGCCGCATCACTCGACCCTGATCTCGAGGACGCGTCAATTGAACGAGACAGGGCGCTGGAAGCCGCGGGCATCATTGAAGGGGGGGAGACCGGGGAGGACACCATATGCCGTAGATACATGGACGCCTCGCTCCTGCTGGATGCAATGGGGGATCTTGAAGGGTCGCTCAGCGAGGTGGATAAGTGCCTCGAGCTGGAACCCAGCAATCCCCACGCGCTTCTGAGAAGATCTCACATCCTGATGGAGCTCGGGAATTTCGAGGAGGCATTGGCCTCCGTGGGAGACAGCGGGAGGCGTTCTTCATCAACAGAATCCCTACTGGATCTCGAAGCCCTGATGCACAGGATGAGTCGTTTCACGGAGTCTATGGGTATCCTAGAGAAGGTAGGGGATTCGCCCGAGGCTCTGAGGAGGAAGTGCCTTGTTCTTCTGGAGCAGCGGGACCCAAGACGAGCCATGGAGTGTTCCAAGCAATTGAGGGAGGGGGAGCTCGAGGAAGCGATCGGCGCCATCGCTATGATTGGGAACGGAAAGGCAGACTATGCCCTGCTGAACCTCGATCGACTGCTAAAGACCTATCCGCGAAGCCCGTGGCTACTGAGTGCTCAGGGGGTCGCATCGAGGATGAAGGGAGACCTGGACAGGGCGGAGGATATCTTTAGGGAGGTCGTGGACATCGAACCGGGATATGCGGATGCCTGGAACAACCTCGGTTGCGCTCTATATCTGAAGGATGAGAACGAGGATGCCGAAAAGTGTTTCAGACAGGCGTTGCTGACCAAGAAGATGCCCCTGTATCTTTCCAACCTTGGATTCTGCCAGCTGGCACTAGAAGACATCGAGGGAGCTAAGGAATCATTTCTCTCAGCCTTGAGGATGGAACAGACACCCGAGGCGATCAACGGAATGGGCATCGTTTCTGAGAGAAAAAAGGAATTCATCAGAGCGATGGAGTTCTACGAGGTGGCGCTGCAGAGAGCCCCAGAGTTCAGCGATGCTAGGATGAACAAGGAAAGGGTAGCCAAGCTCCTTGAAGAATGAGATTGCTAATCCAGAATACTACTATTCTAAGATAGAATATCGATCAGGCGACGTTCATGACCACGACGTCCCTGACCGCCCTCATCTCGCTAAAGGGTAGTACTAGTCTTCCTTGGGAGTCATTCCTAAACAGCCTGGCCTCGATCTCCTCGGCCGGAACTACCAGGACGTGCTGGATATCACCGGAGTCGGTGTCCACAACGAAGTTATCGATCATTCCTAGAATCTGACCGTCATTGGTCATCACGGTCTTGCCCCTTAGCTCGGTAATAAATTTCCTCATCCCAGCACCTGCCAGATAGTCAGGAAGACTGGATAAAGAATGAGAGTGTCTGTATATAATTCTGTCGATTTCGTACCCTGGCCCTGGACTGAGAACTTTTCCCTAATTTGTAAGCTGGCCTTTAAAAGCCCACTCATCTGTAGAGACCAAGACCATCGAAGTCCAGCTGTACCTTCTCAAGTTTCTTTGACATCTCATTATAGCGTCGCACGACGTCCTTATCCACCGATGGACAAGCTTTCTCCAGCGCGGCCTCAAAATGTCTCATCTCGACCTTGTCAGCATCATCATTTTCCCGCAGAGCGTTGAGACCTGATTCCCTGCACAGTGATTCTAGGTCCGCTCCGACGAAGCCCTCCGTCCTTCTCACGATGGAATCCAAATCCACATCATCGGTCAAAGGCATCTCGCGTGTGTGTATCTCCAGTATGCTCTTCCTCGCAACTGCATCAGGGATGGGGATCAGCACCAGCAGGTCGAATCTTCCCGGTCTCAGTAAGGCCGGATCAACGATGTCTGGCCTGTTTGTCGCCGCCATGACCGTCACCTTCTCCAACGCCTCCAATCCATCCAAGGAGGTCAGGAGCTGGTTCACGACTCTCTCGGTCACGTTGCTGTCGCCATCACTACCTCTTCTGGGCGCGATCGAATCCACTTCGTCCAGGAAGACGATAGCCGGTGAAACCTGCTTGGCCTTCTTGAAGACCCGGCGTACTGCCTTCTCGCTCTCCCCCACCCACTTGCTCATGATCTCCGGCCCCTTTATGGAGATGAAGTTTGCGTTGGACTCATTGGCCAGGGCCTTGGCTATCAGCGTTTTCCCGGTCCCTGGTGGTCCATAGAGGAATATGCCCTTGGCCGGCTTGATTCCCAGTCTCTTGAATGATTCGGGCTTTTCCATGGGCAGCTCCACCATCTCCTTCAGCTGCCTCTTCACATCATCCAAGCCTCCCACATCCTCCCACGTGACCCGTGGTATTTCCACAAGGACCTCACGCATGGCGCTGGGCTCGATCTCCCTTAGCGCCCCGTTGAAGTCTTCCAGGGTCACCCTCATCTTCTCCAGGACTTCTGTCGGTATCGGGTTTCCCAAATCCAGTTCTGGAACGAGCCGTGCCAGGCAATTCATGGCAGCCTCGCGGGCAAGGGCCGCCAGATCAGCCCCCACGAAACCATGGGTGGTCCTGGCGAACTCCTCTAGGTCCACATCATCCTCCATGGGCATTCCGCGGGTGTGGATCTCCAGGATCTCCATTCTGCCCTCACTGGAAGGAACCCCGATCTCGATTTCCCTATCAAATCTACCCGGTCTTCTTAGAGCGGGATCGATGGCATCCTCCCGGTTGGTAGCCCCGATCACGATCACCTGGCCTCTCCCGCTAAGGCCGTCCATCAAGGTGAGAAGCTGCGCCACCACCCTCCTTTCCACCTCTCCATGGACATCCTCCCTTCTAGGGGCGATGGAGTCGATCTCATCAATGAATATTATCGATGGAGCGTTCTTCTCCGCCTCTTCGAATCGCTCCCTCAGCTTCTCCTCGCTCTGCCCGTAGTACTTTGATATGATCTCGGGGCCCTGGATCGAGTAGAAGTTTGCCCCTGCCTCGTTGGCGACCGCCTTTGCTATGAGGGTCTTCCCAGTTCCCGGTGGGCCGTAAAGGAGGACGCCCTTTGGGGGGCCTATGCCAAGTCGATCGAATAGCTCAGGGTTCTTGAGCGGAAGCTCGATCATCTCCCTTACCCTCTGGAGCTCTCCCTCGAGTCCCCCAACGTCGTCGTATGTAACGGAAACAGTGGGCGCTCCAACCATCTCCATGGGCTCGGTCTTCACGACCA
>Ga0307380_10013145_pt1 | contig 10247 bp, 10 predicted proteins | sample UN3MG_FD_202239 | JGI IMG/M metagenome (GOLD analysis project Ga0307380, IMG submission 202239) | Soil microbial communities from Risofladan, Vaasa, Finland - UN-3 | ecosystem: Environmental > Terrestrial > Soil > Coastal area > Acid sulfate soil | place: Finland: Risofladan, Vaasa | collected... | reverse complement strand
ACGAGAATAAGACAACTCGAACGATTGGCCACCGAGGACGATTTAACGGGCCTTAAGAACAGAAGATATATCTGGGAATTCTCCCGGCAGATTATCGAGTACGCCAAAAAAGAGAATGTGCGAGTGACCCTGCTCGTTTTCGATGTCGATAACCTCAAACAGTACAACGATATTTACGGCCACCACGCGGGCGATGAGATTTTGAAACAGGCCGCTGTCCTGATGCGCCGCAGTTGTCGGGGCCACGATGTCGTCGGCAGAGTCGGCGGCGATGAATTTGCCGTTATCTTCTGGGACGACCCGCAACAAAAACGCGCTGCCGCTCCTTCCAAGAGCGATGAGAGGCGCTCGGCAAACGCCGACCATCCCGCCGAAGCAATCATTATAGCAAAACGCTTCGTAAAAGAGCTAAGCAAAGCCGAATTTTCTGCTTTTAGCGGATTAGGCCCGGAAGGCAAGGGAGTGCTGACAATCAGCGGCGGCCTGGCAAGTTTCCCCCGTGACGGCGAAACAATAGAGCAGCTTTTCCAACAGGCCGACAAGGCCCTGCTGGAAGCCAAACGAAGCGGAAAAAACAGAATCTACCTCGTCGGCAAACCTCAAAACGACATTGCCGACATAGATTAATTCGTGTGACGCAGCTCGGCCTTGGCAATGCCGACCAGAGACCTTAGCCCAGCATTCACCGATTGTTCGTCGGGGAAATACTTGGCAACATCCGGGGAAAGCAGGACTAAGTTCGTTCCCTTTTGGAACCTTTTGGCATACTTGCCTCGCACGCCACCCTTGAGTTTGGAAAGGTCATATTCCGGCCGCAAATCGTCTGATGATTTTTTGTTATTCACCTTCTTCATAATATCTTCGTTCCTGCCGTGCACTCTACCAGATTGGCCTTTCTCAAGCAATTAGTATAGTGTACAAAGATTACTTAGGAACAGAAGAGCATCTATTATCAGAAGGCCACAAGTTGGTTCGCTTGCATTGGCGATTGGACTGGGCTATCAAGATGTCTCCAACCTAACAGTGTAACATATGTCTGGCGACTCTTTGAACCCACTCTTCCCACACAGGGAATTTGAACTTGATCGGCTTCCGTCTGAAATCTCACTTTCCCCGTCCACACTTTGTTTGTACGTAAGGTATGTCCGAGGCAATTTTTTACTACATCCAGCGGAGGAGTAAGAAATCTCAGTTCATTACGGGTCGAATATCGTTGTTTGGGCCTAATGTTACATTGGGACTGAGTATCCTCAAATATTTCATAGGAGTACATGAAAGCCAGCAGAGACGGTACTTCTGTAATTCGTCTAACACATGCGGTGAATGAGACGCCAAATATGTGAGCAATATCAGCGACCTTCTGGAACGAAGGATATTTGTAGCCCTGAAGCATAGCTTGGAATTCTGGCATTGGCATTAATAATTCAGTAGCCAGCTTATTAGCTATCCTCTCTTCCTCGGAATATGGGCCATCTTTGAATAGTCTGTTTCTCTCGACAGACTGTTCGAAAGCGTTCTTCCAAAGCACGTGTCCAATCTCGTGAGCTATTGTAAACCGTTTCCTAGTCGGCGTATCGCTTCTCTTGACTACAATACTATTTTCGCCAGCCGATACATATCCCGCCCAGCGAATTTCTGCTTCTTCAACGCTATAACCCAAAAGTCCAGCCACTCGACAGATGTCTACAGGCAGTTGTCTTTTTGTCTTATCAAGCAGATCGCGCGCAGTTTCTATAGCGGTTGCTAATCTGACCTTTCCTACACTAAGGACCATGATCACCTCCTTACGTTGTCTGTTCTAATCCTGAAAATGCAGACCGTTGAATAGATTACGCCAATCTTCTACTGAATATAAACGCATCTTGGTCGCATCACCTCCCCTAGCAGCTGTTTTGTCCTCAATGTCTTTCAAGAAGTGCTTCCAAAGTCTGGTAAGATTTTGGTCGCTAACTTGATTCACCGTGCATAAGAAAGCGCAGAGGGTGTCAACCGACTTCCTATGGGTATCCGACAGTGTCTTAAGATTTATCTGGAGCACACGGCTAATCCTGCCATTTTCTTGTTCTTCACGCATAATCTTCTCACATTCACAAATTCTTAGCAGCCATTCTTCCTTTGAAACAGGAGCATTACTTTCCCATAAAGTGTTATCTTCATTCGGAAACTTCTTGGATGAGTGATTTTCCCACACATGCCGCACAACTTCATCATCTGTAATGTCCTTTCGAGAAATATATGTCTCGTAAAGATTGTCGAGAGATTGATCCTCGACTTCTCCTAGGTTGTTCTCTAAATTGAAATGTGGGAAACCACAGTCAGACATACCACATCCGGCTCGGAGGATTTCCCGAAGCTGGCAGGATAGTATAGGCGTGAACGTACCTCCTGCTATAAGCCCACTCGGGTCCCGTTCGATCTGGATCCACCAAAACTCTCCTATTCCTGTTTCCTTAGCAATACGTTCAGTTGGAATATTCAAAAAGATCCGCCTCTTAAAAAAAAGCTGGGGGATTTTAGCCTTTCGGAAAGAACGAATGATCTGTCTTCTTCGGAGGGCTTTCTGAAACAATTCAGGACCGAATTTTGAGACTTCGTTTGCAAGTTTTAGCTTCAGTTCTTCTAACGAGCAAAATTTCACTTTAAACAAGCTACCTCCGAAACTGCCCTGGAACATACGGGACACTTCTTCGACTTCACGAGAAATCCAAGCTGCTGGAACACCTCCCATCCCAGCGATTTGTCTTTCAATGCCCACTCCCAGCGATGCAGCATTTACGTAGAACAGCGCAAAGTCAGAACCGATCAATTGCTTGAAATCTATATGATACACTTCTTCAGGCTGATGAGAGCTTCCCGGTGATGTATGCTCGGCTGGGTCATAAGCTTGGTACTTAATCAAGTATGGGACTTTTTGATATGCCGCTTTCGAGAAAACGTCCCGGATTGATGCGCGCACTCTATCGTCATAATCCCTATCATCTTCTCGCCCCGTCAAAGCACTAGCTATATAGACTTTAATATATGGCTTTTCGCTAAACTCCTGCGGCAGTTCAGGATTTCTTCCTGGAAAGTCGAGTTCAAACTTCATTTCGCTATTGTCCATGTGTCATCCCCTCTAATGCGATGTCTGGATACAGAGAAACATCAGGAATCCTTACTGTCTATTCTTCGAAGCCCCATAATAGGCTCCCAACGCTAAACCTGCAAATGGACCGATTATGGCGTACCATTTCTCGAACGCGGTGCAAATTGGCTCTTCTTGCTCAGGGTACAAGCACAGCAAAAGTACATACAGGAGAATCGACAAGACCAAAGCAACAACCAATATTAGCGCAATCAAGTGAGAGACAACTGCACGCCACCAATGCAATTTAACGTGGAGCCGCTTCAGATTTCCAGGACCCGGAGTAATGTCCTCGAGATCAACTACGATTTCATCCTGTTTGCGCGACACTCTCTTTCTCCCCAATCATATCCTTTCTATGGAATCGCGAACTTCCAAATAAGGGTAACTCGACAACCTGTATTTCGTTCGGATCAGCACGATTCACCAAACGCATTTGCTTTCCCTCTCTGGTTGCATCTGCATATATTCTCATCAACAAGAGAGAGTACCTGAACAAGTCTGAAATTTTGAGGTCAAACATGTTACATATACGATCTACCTCTTCTGACGCTGCAGGTGTTAAATCTATTGTACATCTCCGGCCGTCCGGATATGTTTTTTTCTCTTCTTCTTGTCCCATCTTCGCTTCTCCTTTCTGCCCTAACATAGCCTTATTACTACTGGCCTTACCGAGCCAACACATCCTCATCTTTCTATGTAATATACGACACAAAAGAAACTAAGTCAATAAAATAATGAAAAAATAATGAAAATATATACATTATTTACAGTATAAATTAGAAGATTATAGCAATCCCTTTGTAGAATCTGCGCGTTGAAATGGCCAATAAGTGCTTTTTTACGCAATAAATGGTTATGTTTCTTCAATATCCTTACATATTTAACCGTTCTGTAGTGAGCATGGGCTGATGAAAAAAAATCTTCGAAAGAAAAAAATCAGGACAAGAAGAAGATAAATTTACAAGATTAGACAATTTAGTAACAATTTTCCTCGGCACAGTATACAGTAGTGGAGTTTTTTTTGGAATTCACGCGACTTTTGATCTGTATTTTCGTATAATAGATAACAAAGTAAGTACAGAATATATAAGACAGGAGACAGGAGGCCATCTCATTTATGATTTACGATTTGCGATTTATGATTGATTATTTCTCTGTGGCCTCTGTGCCTCTGTGGCTCAAACAACAGTGTTAATCGGTGTTCACCCCATGAGATATGTAAAACCGTTATCTCACAGGGTAAATCCGTGTCTAACAGAAAGCTATTTGAAAAAACAAAGCCAATGTTAAAATGGGGGAAATAGTGTTAATTAAGTGATAGTAAAGATTTATGGGTGTTTTATTGTTTTTTGGCGGTTTTGGGCGGCGAAAAACAAAGCCAATCAAAGCCAATTTTATCGTTCAGCGTTCAGTGTACTGTGTACTGTGTACTGTGTACTGTGTACTGCGTACTGCGTACTGTGTACTGTGTACTGTGTACTGCGTACTGCGAAAACCAATTTGAAAAAACAAAACCAAAACCGGCCGAGGGCCGGAAACCCGAAGCACGAAGCTCTAAATCCTAAACAAAAGGCATAGAGGCCAAATGACAGATTAAAAGGCACGTTTGAAAGGGTACGTTTGAAAAAACAAAGCCAATTTGCAAAAGCAGAGATGGACATAAGTATCTATATTAAAGGGATTTACGAATAAAACCCGTGATTTGGACTCGAAAAAACAAAGCCAAACAAACCCAATTTGCAACAAAAGCAAATAATAATTGACCGCCCCGCCGGGCAGCGATAGAATCTCGGATGATTCATAAACTATTCTTCGAAATTCAATCGAGAAAGGGTATTGAAACATGTCAACGAACAGCCTTAAAAAAGTATCAATTGTAGCGGGAGCTGCTGGCGTTATGGCGCAAACGGCCCCAACCGCCCAGGCTCAAGGGGTGGACGAGCTTATCGCCGGGATCAAGTCCGACAGCGCTGAAAAACGCACGGAAGCCTGGCAGAGTGCCGGCGAGGTCGGCGCCCCGGCGGTCAAACCTCTGGCGGAAGTGATGACAGACGACAATCTTGAAGTCGCCCGAGCGGCCAAGCGGGCTTTGTGGAAGATCGTGCGGCATACCGGCCGGCCCAAAGCCAACAAAGAGAGAAGGGCCGTAGAGAAGGAACTGACCGGGCTGCTGGGCAGGAAACAGCCGGTAGCAGTCGGCGCCGAAGTGCTCTGGATGCTCTCGGAAATCGGTGGACGCGTCTCTATTAAGCCTATCGCCGGGCTGATGAGAAACGAGAACCTGCGCGAGGACGCCCGAATGGCGCTCGAACGTATCGGCGGCAAGAGAGTCGTGACGACATTGAAAGCCGCATTCGAAAAGGCGCCCGAGGACTTTAAGCCCAACATCGCGCAGTCGTTGCGAAAACGCGGCGAAGAAGTAGCCGGATATCCGTGCCAGAAGCTGGTACCGACGAAAAAAACGGATGTCAAGCCGCTATAGGCTCAGTGTGTGGCAGCCTCAAATCCAAAGGATTTGGGGATGGTCGGGCTACTTTTGGAGTTTTGCCATCCCCAAGCTACGCTTGAGGCTGCCACCCGGGATTGAACTATATACAAAAACAGAAAGGCAGTAGAACGATGAAAAAGTCAAACAAACTCAACAGGCGTGAATTTCTGGCGGCCGCCGGCGCAGCAGCAGTGAGCATGCCGTATCTGATACCGTCCGGCGTTTTGGCGGGGCCCGGCAGAATCGGGGCAAACGAAAAAATAACCATGGCGCATATCGGCGTTGGCGGCATGGGAGGATACCACCTCAATGACATGGTCCAGCGGCGCAATCAAGGCCAGGTCAATATCGCGGCGGTGTGTGACATAGATAAGAACCGCCTGGTCAACGCGTTAAAGACGGCCGGGCCCGGCGTAGAGCCGTATCACGACTACCGTTATATTCTGCAGCGCAAGGATATCGACGCGGTGGTTATAGCCACGCCGGACCACTGGCACGGCGTCCAGATGGTTCACGCCGCCGAGTGCGGCAAACACGTCTATGTCGAGAAGCCGGCCTGCTGCACCATCGAGGAAGGCCAGGCAATGGTCGCCGCGGCGAAGGAAAACAAGGTTTCAGTCCAGGTCGGCTCGCAGGGCCGGTCCCAACCGGAAGCTTATCTGGCGCACCGCTACTTAGTCAACGGCAATATCGGCCACATCAACCGGGTCGATTGCTTCCACTATCCCAGCCCCGAGGACAACAACCCGGTTCCCGACAGCGATCCGCCGGCAGAGCTGGACTGGGACATGTGGCTGGGGCCGCTGCGGTGGAGGCCGTACAACAAGAAATATTGTCACGGCGTGTTTCGCTGGCTGCTGGAATCCGGCGGCGGACAGATCCGCGACCGCGGCGCCCACGTAATGAGCTGCGCCATGTGGTGGATGGGCGCCGACGGCACAGGCCCGGTGACAGTCGAGGCAACAGGCACAGCGCCAAAGAAGGGTCTCTGGGACAGTGCCGTGCTGATGGACGTGACATATACATTCAAAAATCCCGACTGGGTGCTCACCTGGCGGCAGATGCCCAACGACAAACTTCCGAAGGCCGAAGAACGGACCGGTAAGGAGCCGGGCGGCAAAATCAGCAGGCCCGGCTACGGAGCAATCTATCGCGGCGATAAGGGCGAGTTCATCCACTGGGGCGGCGACGGCGGAACATGGGCCGAGAAAAAAGCCCGCGAATGGGATCTGCCCGCCGGCGGCAAAGACGTCTATAAAAGTCCCGGCCATAAAGAAGACTGGTTCAAGGGCATCAAGACCGGCGCCAAAACGATTATGAACATCGAAGCCGCCGCGGGTGTGGCCAACTTGTGCGTTCTTGGCAACCTTTCGTATATTCTCGGCCGCAAGCTCGAATGGGACCAGGCCAAACAGACGATAGTAGGCGACGAGCAGGCACAGCGAATGATGTCCCGGCCGCAACGTCACCCGTATCATTTGTAGGGGCGGTTCGCGAACCGCCCTTACTGAGCCTGCGGGCCTTCGACCACTATCTCGGTCGGGCCCAGCAGCTTATAGCGTATCCCTCGCCAGCAGATGGTTCTGCCGAAGGCCGAGGAGATAATAAGAAGCAGCATCAGAAATGACCAGAGCCAGAAAGCCAGGATATCGGCGGCACAGGCGGCCCTCATTTTTCGCCGCTCGTGCTTGAGCAATTTGCCGGCCATTCTCTGGCGGAGTATCGCCCGAATGAGCTGGCCGGCGAAAAACACGACAGGAACCGCCGTGAAAAGCAGCAGGTGTTCGTTTTGAACCGCCCCGGCGTAAATCGCCAGGCCGGCCGCGGCCCATAAGCCCAAGATAGAATAGAAGCCGCTGAGCAATCCGAACCACCAGGTCCTCGGGGCGCTTACGCGGGTAATAAGAAATTGCCGCCGAGCGAATTCGAAGAGTTCTCGCCAGGTGATGACCTCGTGCGAAGCTACGAGGCAGGCGGGAACGAAAGCCACGATCAGGCCGGCCTTTTTGACGGCGATGCTTAGCGATAAGTCGTCGCTGAGGGCCTTCGGCCAGATCTTGTCGAGCCCGAGCTTGCGAAAGGCTTCAACGCGGATCGCCATAGACCCGCCCCAGGCCTGATTGAAACGGGTATTACCGAGCAACTGGGCAACCTTGGCGTTCATCGCCGACAGGGCCAGGCTGGCCAGGTTGTTCTTCTTCGGGATGTACCAGCGATATCCGGTAGCGGCGCCGTTTTTCGCCTTTCGAAGCGGATAGACGAGGTGACTGAGCCAGTTGCTCTGAACGCAGATATCGGAATCTGCAAAAGCCATCACGTCGATATTGTCGCTGATCTTTTCGTAACAGTACAGGAGATTATGGATTTTTTGACTGCAGGTTTGACTCTTGCCGGCAACAAATACCTGCACATCCTGAGCCTTCGAGATTTGGCTCAGCCGATTTTTCAACCGACATAATTCGCCGTAGGCCGGGTCAGATTCATCGCCCACCACAAACCACAGCAGGTAATTCTCGTAGTCCTGCTCGAAGAATGAGGAGATATTTTGCTGAAAAGCCGAATCCAGACCCCTGCACGGAACAACCAAAACCGTTCGCGGACGGTACCACGAACGTTTTCTCTTGTATTTCTTGACGGCGTAGTGATAGTTGTTATACGTCTGGAACAAAAAAAATAATTGTGAAACGATTGCCGCCAGGGCTATATAATAGTACCAATCCATTGTCGTTTTTTACACCCCGTGTTTGATTCAGGCCGCATTCAAGAGATAGAAGCCAACGGCACAATCGATTCGAGAAGCTGCTCAACCGTGTAAGATTGTGCCAGATTGATTGGAAGTAAACAGCCGTGATTGTGATTAGAGGCAATAATAATAAGATTATCACCGGCACGGTTCCATCCTTTCTCTTGCGGCTGGTGACCGAGAATGAAGACATCAATATCAAATTGTCCGGCCAATTTATCAAGCAGCGCCTGGCTGTGTCTTCTGCCCCACGTCAAGAGATAAGCCGAGCCCGGCCTGACTACATCGTTGATTTTCAGTTGTCTGTTCAAAAGCCGCGGATCGAATTTATTGATGAAACGGTCGCCGGGCAGCGAATGCGATATCCATATCCGGCTCTCGGTTTTGACCGCCAACGGCTGCGAGAACAGAAATTGTCTTGTCGCCAGTTCTACATCGGCGCCGTCCGGGCCGAATTCCCTAGCAAGAGCCAAACTCATCGCTCGATTCATTTCCCTGCCGTCTTTCATCACTTCGCTGTTGTTGATAAAAGCGGTATCATGGTTGCCCATAATAATATGGACTCGGTCGGGAAATTTCAATTTATAGCGGACAACATCATACAAAAGTCTATAGGACAAACAGCCCCCAAGCGAATCTTCCGGGCCGCCGTGTATAATCTCCTGGAGAACGATATGCCTGTCAGGATTATTGGCCAGATCGGCAAAGGCTGCGATTCTTTCAAAATTTCGCCAATGCCCGTGGAGATCACCAGTTACAATCACGCTGCCCTCAGCGGGCAAATAAATAAGATTATCACGCCGATACTTATCCGCGTTGTTGGCTTCTATGCCTTTGTTCAGAAGGTCAATTATTGTTTGAGGCATTTTTATTCGTTTTTATCTTGCCCCCGAAAATACTATGCACCATCAGGTCCAGCCTCGATGTCACCGCCATCATGTTACTCGGGCGTTTCACAGGATCGTTCTCAATACAATCCATCACAAGTTTTGAGATTCCTATCGGCAGTCCCTTTTTTATTTCGTGCGGTGCTCGGCGCGGCTCGGTCACGGGCAAGCCTAATTTATTCTTTTTAGGTATTAGAGTTGGGGCGTGTTTTCCGGTAAGGGCCCAGTACATTGTCGCGCCAAGATTAAATATATCCGTCTTTGGGCCGAGCGGTCTGCGCTTAACCTGTTCCGGTGCGATATAATCGGGGGTGCCCTGGATTCTCTGCTTGACCGTTCCGATCTTGCAGCTCTGGCCGAGGTCTATAATTTTAATTGAGCCGGACTTGTCCATGAGGATGTTATTGGGCTTTATGTCACAGTGAACAAATCCGTGCTGGTGCATAGCGTTGAGCCCGCTTGCAACCATCCTGAAAACCAGCAGCACATCTCCCAGGCTCAAAGTCGGGCAGTCTTCGAGATTCTTGCCGTCAAAGTATTCCATGGAAAGCAGCATTTCTCTTACTTTAAACATGCTGCGTATTTTCCTCAGCTCGTAGCACTTTCGGACGCAGGGATTGTCTATCTGCTGAGCAACTTTATACTCGGTGTCCACCTGCTCGAAAATTCTTGAGTCCTCAGGCTTTTGGAATATTACCCTTTTTAGGGCAACTTTTGTTCCATCCACTTCGTCGGCAGCCAAATAAATAGTGCTGCGAGCGCCGGTTCCGATGCGCCTGAGTATTGTAAAACCGCCAATATCGAGTATATCTTTCGCCATACTGTAGATAATAACCCAAAATTCAATAGTTAAACGATATTTTACCCTAATTTCATTAGATGCGCCAAACAGGCCTTTTGTTCGTTTAATTAATATACCCAGCAGAAAATATCTACTTGTATCGGACGTAAAACAAATCAAATTATTACCAAATATCCTTCAAAACACAAAAAACTTTCTTT
>Ga0307380_10013144_pt1 | contig 10248 bp, 9 predicted proteins | sample UN3MG_FD_202239 | JGI IMG/M metagenome (GOLD analysis project Ga0307380, IMG submission 202239) | Soil microbial communities from Risofladan, Vaasa, Finland - UN-3 | ecosystem: Environmental > Terrestrial > Soil > Coastal area > Acid sulfate soil | place: Finland: Risofladan, Vaasa | collected... | reverse complement strand
CAGCAAATACCTTAGCACTAAGCAGGCTTTCTCGGCTACGTTCTTCTTTATGTCAATCTACGTGTTCTATCTCATAATGCCTTCCCTAGCCAGACAGATGGTAGGTCAGCTGTTTTGCGCGCTGCTGATAATGCTCATCACAGATAGAGAAGCCACCAGTAGTATGAAAACGTTGTTTATCGTGTTCGGAGCTAGCCTGGTGGTTTCTCATTACGCTCTGTCTTATATATACATTGGCTTCCTAGTTCTTAGCCTGATTATGCTACATCTGCTCAGGGAGAAGAGATTTCACATAACAACTTATTCTGTTGCGCTATTCAGTGTCATTTGCCTGGCATGGTACATGTACGTATCAAGTGCTGCGCCTTTGGCCGCTGTGGTACATCTTGGAAAACACATTTACGAGAACCTCTCTCTAGAATTCCTAAACCCTTTCAGCCGGGATGTTTCACTCCACCTTTTAGCAACTTCAACGAGCGCTTTGCACCTCGCTAACCGGATTCTATACTATCTGATGCTGCTCTTTATGGCTGCAGGCGCTTTGAGAGTCGTCTCAGGCTTAAGGCAAAGGGAGTCTCCAAAGACATATCTCGCGCTGGCTATCGGAAACTACATCTTGCTTGCCGCCTGTGTCATTATTCCGTTCTTTGGAGAGCAACTGGGAACTCAAAGAATGTTCCACCTGTCTGCTATAGTTCTGGCTCCGTTTGCTATCCTTGGTGCTGAAGCTACTTTCAACGCTTCATGTCGCGTCGCTCGCTCTACCACGCGCCTTGCCTTTCAGCCACGCGCCAGAATGGTGATAAGCCCTATACTGGCCTTATTCTTTTTGTTTAATTCTGGCTTCGCTTATGAAGTCGCCCACGATCCGTGGGTGGACTCGCTTCCACTAAGTTTAACTGCCATTGAAGACCGTGAAAGTCACGTTTATTTCGAAAACAAGGTTAACCTCCGGTCCATATGTCCCACCGAGCAAGAGGCCTTAGGCGCTAGATGGTTAGCCGAGCATATGAACAGAACACGAGATGTCTATGCCACCCCTTTGTACTATGAGGTGCCAGCCTTGAGAGCCTATGGATTAATACCCAAAGAACAGACGATTCCCATCCTCGATCCTCCTTTAAGCACAGACGTTAAAGATGGTTATGTCTATCTGGGATACGTGAATGTAGTTTTTGGCTATGGTGTAACAAGTTACACCTTCCTGCCAAAATCTGCCCGTAAAGCCTCAATTTGGGATATCTCCCGGATTTATCCTCTGCTGGACAACCGCGTGAAAGCGTATACTAATGGGGCAACTGAGATTTATTGTTCACCCTAAGTAAACGTTTAAGCCTTCTTAGCAGTCCTCTTTTTATTCTTTGCCACTCGCCTCGCCAAATATACAGCAGTAGATCCCCAACGAGGCTAAGGTTCAGTGTAAGGGGCAGAATAGCTACCACCGGCGGGAAACGGGTGCGAAAAAGACGGTACAAATGCTTGTATCCCCTTCCGCCTGCGGCTTTCTTTATTAAAGCCTGGGTCTCAGGAAACTGTGGGGCTTTTGCTCTGCTGGCTCCTGCCTTGTGCCACACTTTTGACTTGGGCACATAAACAACCTTGAAACCTGCCCGCTTAGCTCGAGCGCAGTAAACATGATCATCAACACCGAGGAAAATGTTAGGATCCAAGAAAGATATTTTATTCACCACTTTCTTCTTTATCAGGAAAGACGTGCCGAATACAAAGTCACGCTCGGCTATGTCATCAAACTGGCCGACGTCTTCTTCCTCACCATACGGTTCGAAATATCCAAGCCACCACCTCATTTTGCCGCCGGCAGATTGTATTGTGTTGGGGCGTTGATAATAGTAGACCTTGGAGCCCGTAATCCCAATTGAGTCGTCACTTTCAGCAACCTTCACCAGTTCGGTCAGAAATTCCGGCGCTACGACGGTATCGTTGTTTAGCAGTAGGAGATAGTCGGTGCCCTTGCCCAAAGCATATCTCATGCCAATGTTGCATCCCTCAGGAAACCCATAGTTTTGGTCATTCGCAATCATATGGATAGTATCCCCATACTGTTGCCTTAGGATTCTGACATCATAGCCGCTGGAGGCATTATCGACGATGATGACTTCATAATTGGGATAAGTTATCTTTTTGAGTGACTCGAGGCATTCTATAGTGTCCTTAAGCCCGTTCCAGTTGAGAATTATGATTGAGGCTTTAGGATAGTTCACTGTTTCCTCCATACTAGCAGACAGGCGTGGTATGGCGGCAAGTCGTCTTTAGTTTGCAGATGCAGCTTGTACACTACCCCGTTGACAAACCTGATATACGGTGAGAATTCCCATGTCATATACTTCAACCAGATTTCCGCGTTCTGTTTTCCTATTACCGTGGCATCTGTAAATAGCTGTAAAAGCTCCTCTACCTTTGGCAACTTGGAATTTAGGTGTTCCACGGTGTTGGTCTCATCTTCCTTAAAACGCTGCTGATACCATCGGAGAAACTTGGTATCATAAGTTGTCCCTTGGAACTTGCCATCAGCACTATCTGCTGGACAATGTATGATAACAAACTTCTTGGCTACTCGTTTCAGCTCGCGGCAGTATTTAACTTTCTTAAGCGCAGCAACGTGCTCCAGAGAATCGACAGATACTACCACATCAAAGCTGTTATCTTTGAACGGCAGGAAGCAACCATCCCCCGCTACCACTTCTACTTGAGAATGTCCAACCGCTCTTAGAGCTTCAGTATTTATATCGAGGATGCACAAACGATACTCATTAGGATTAAGAAATTCCTGGCTGATACCCCCTTGGCCTCCCACGTCCAGAATTGCTAAGGGCTTCTCACTAAGCGCCTTAATCTGCCGTGCCACAGAGGCAAGGCGTTGCCACTGGTCTATCCTCAAAGAGTAGAAAATAGCCTGAAGCCAGCCAAAAGAAGCTATACTCAAACAAAGACGGTGTGTCAGCCTAGTTAGAAAATATGCCAAGGCTTTATCGGGCAGAAGCCATGGCTTGGCTATCAATGACTTTAACCTGTTCTTACTTAAAGCTAAGCGATTCCTGCTTCCCATGCTTACCAAAATTCCGTGCTGATTATAACGTACTATAGCATACATATGCCTTTGTTGGTCACCGTCGCTGACTTCTAACCTCATTGGCTACCGCTACCAGCTCCTTTACCTCGTGGCGGAGGAAAAGCCAGGTGACAAAGGAGAAAAAGCAGACATAGATAAGCATCTGGATAATGAAACAATCAGCCAGGAAAGAAGCAAGCCAGAACGCCCCGAGATAACTGCAAAGGGCAGCTACATCCTTCCATACCTCTCTACTGTTTTCACCTGCTACCGACTTCAAACTTAGCTCATTTATAGTATACCATATACCAAAGCTGATAAGCGTAGCAATAGCCACACTTTCCAAGGTGCCCCAAACGTTTATTGCCAGGACATTCAACACGACCGATAGAGCCAGTGCCGTTATCCCCCAGAGGAAGTACTGGCGCTGCTTACGATACACCTTGTAGAAATTGGCGTGCAGGATTTGAATCAGGCTGCCAAAACCTACTGTGCACAATAGAAGCTGCATTATGGGCAGGCTGGCAACATAGTGGGGCAGATAATACTCAATTAGTCTGGCGAGCGGGAAGTAGCCGGCTAAAACAAATGCCCAGGCAAGAATAATTGCAGGCTTCCCTAACCGGTAGGTTTCAGCCCGTAACTCGGGCGCAGCACTGGAGAGGTAAGGGAAAAAGACCTCGGATACTGCTCTAACAAAGATGTAAATCACCATTACTATTGCCAATGCGAAGGCGTAAACAGCGAACTGCTCTATGGCAAAGAAAGAACTGACCATTAACCTATCGATGGTCAGGAAGAGGACAATGACGAAATTACCCAGCAATACGAAGATGCCAATATTGATGTTTTCTTTGCCATAAGCCCATAATTGGGGAATAGTGGGTTTCTCACCCCGAAGGTGTTTGCGAAACCAGAAAGCAAGGGCGAATAAAGCGACCAGGAAGCCTGTCAAAAAGGCAAGGACTACATAATGGTAATTTAAGTAACCTGAAACAAAAAGAAGGACGACAAGTATGAGGAACGCCAAGCCCCTGCCTACATTTATTGTTGTCAGCAACCTGAACTTCCTCACTGCCTGTGCGGTAAACATGAAAAAGGCCGCCAAATTCATCACAAAGGCATACGCCAGTACCATTAGCCACAGCCACTGGAGAGGAGGCTGTATAAGAAAGTAGAGGAGCAAAGCCAGCGGGACGATAACTACAACTTGCTCCAGGAGGAGAAATATGAAGGCTACTTTAATCTCATTGCCAATTTGGCCAAGTTCTCTCCCTGCCCAGCGCACCAAGATGCCGTCGATAAAGCCGAGATGTAGTATGCCACCATAACTGGCATAGAGAACGAATAGCTGCCAGTAGCCATAGCCTTCTACAGTGAGGTACTTGGGGATGATTAAGAACTGAATGAGGCCGAAAACAAGAATGAGTCCGTTACCCAGGGAGTATACTAAGACGTCTTTGCCAAAGGGTTGAAGCTCAAACCGACCGGCCACTTCTGATTGTTTTTCTTCCATAGTCTGAAAATAAAATGCAGTCCTTTTACAGACCGCGGCATTTCAACACCCAATTCTGGTCATATTTACTTCAAATGACCTTTTTCACCCATGTAGTCCTTGAGGGCGTCTTGCCAGGGCCTCATATCATCCATGCCTAGAAGCCTCAGGTGGTAGTTATCAAGAACAGAGAAACCGGGTCTTTTTGCTTTCTGGGGATACTGGTCAGAGGTTATTGGTATGCTAGGCGTCTTCAGACCTGCCAGCCTTAATATCTCTCTGGTGAATTCAAACCAGGAGCACATGCCCTCGTTTGTAATGTGGAATATGCCATAGTATTCAGTGGCAATAAGCTGAGCTATCTTCTCAGCTAAATCCCTGGTATAGGTGGGGCAGAAGACCTGGTCATTTATTACCCTGAGTTCGTCTCGCTCCTTAGCAAGCCTGAGCATGGTCTCAACAAAATTGCCCCCTTTTCCGCTACTACCAGCAATTCCAAAAAGCCCCGAAGTTCTGACGATGAAGTGCTTAGAGCAAAGATGCCGGACAAAGTTCTCACCGGCTAGCTTGGACTTGCCATAAATGCTAAGTGGGACGGGTATATCGAATTCAGTGTAAGGGGTCGTGCGTGGCTCAATTTCATCACCGAAGACATAATCAGTACTGAGATGAACTAGTTTGGCGCCGAGCTCTTGAGTTGCCACAGCTATATTTCGGGCTCCCAGGGCGTTTACCAGAAAGGCTCTGTCTGCGTTTGTCTCACAGTCATCAACCTGGACATAGGCGGCCGTGTTTATGATTGCGTCCGGCTTATGTCTACCACAAACTTCTTTCACAGAACGCATATCGGTGACTTCGATGTCTTTGTGCGTAAGCGGGACGACTTCGAAATCGCGAAGGGCTATGCACAGGTCGGTGCCAAGCTGCCCGTTAGCGCCGGTGACCAGCACTTTCATCTGTGAAGATACATCCTCTCGTAATAGCTGGCATACTCGCTGGATTTGATTCGGCGCCACCAGGATTCGTTCTTTAGATACCAGTCAACAGTAGCCCCCAGGGCTTCTTCGAAAGAATTGGCCGGCTTCCAGCCTAATTCCCGGGCTATTTTAGCGGTGTCCAAAGCATAGCGGCGGTCATGCCCGGGACGGTCGGTAACAAATTGTATCAGGCTTTCTGGTTTGTCCAGCAATTGCAGAAGTCCATATATAACCTCCAGGTTGGTCTTCTCTTCATTACTTGCGATATTATATATCTCCCCAGGTTTGCCTCTTTGCAGAACCATATCCAGCGCTCGGCAATGGTCAACCACAAAAATCCAGTCTCTTTTATTCAGGCCGTCACCATAGACAGGGATTGGCTTATCTTCAAAGGCGTTAGTGATGGCTAAGGGAATGAGCTTCTCCGGGAACTGGTAGGGTCCGTAGTTATTAGTGCAGCGGGTAATGATTACTGGAGTACGATAGGTTTTCCAGTAAGCGAGGCACAATAGGTCAGCAGCAGCCTTGCTAGCCGCGTAGGGACTGCTGGGAGACAGAGGTGAGAATTCACTAAAGCTGCCCTTATCTATGGAGCCATAGACTTCGTCAGTGGATACCTGGATAAACCTTTTTATTCCATATTTTCTGGTGCCCTCGAGGAGTATCTGGGTGCCATGAATATTGGTTTGGATGAATGGCGTGGCATCTAAAATGCTCCGGTCAACGTGCGACTCAGCAGCAAAATTAACAATGGCATCAACCCCTTGGCTCAAAACCCCATCCACTAGCTCGCGGTCAGCAATATCACCCTGGATGAAATTATATCCTGGCTTGTCCTGGATATCTCTCAGGTTCTCCAGGTTTCCAGCGTAGGTGAGCTTATCCAGGTTGGTTATTTCCCACTGAGGATGTTCATTAACAACATAATGGATATAATTACTACCGATAAACCCTGCGCCTCCAGTCACAAGCAGTCTCATCATTCTCCTTCTGGTTACTTGTAAGGCAGATAAAACCAGTCCCAGGGCTGGTTCACCCTGGGGTCGTTTAGGTTACCATTTATCTCTGAAGGGATAATGCCAGTGTCATTCCACGGCCGGCGTTCTTCATCCGGGTTCTTATAATCGTAGAGCCTGGTCGTGAAGTAGACTGTTAACGAAGGCTCGCTGCTGACAGTCCTGGACCCATGGTAGTAGTGCCCCGGGATTCTGACCAGCGTTGGCTTATCCTGGCTGCCGACGACTTCGGCAAGCCTCCTCGTCTCTTCATCATAAGCGCAAATCTTCATAGCCCCTCTGACTACCAGAAAGTAATCAACCTGTCCGCGAAGGTGCCTGTGCCAGGCTCTAACCATGTCGGGGTAGCTATAGCTCAGATTGGCCTGGACTATCCCTTCATCTATGAAATCTTGCCAGTCCTGCCTTAAAGCCTCGGCAAAGAACCCGCGCTCATCAGGCAGTATGTTAAGCTCATATGTCCTGACACCCTCTAAAGGATATTCCTTCATCATCTCCGTGCTCCTTCCTCAGTAAGAGTGCTTGCCGTCATTGCAAGGCTTGTCCCGCAGAAATTGCTTGAGATTGCTTCACTGGCTGCTTCGTTCCTCGCAGTTTCAGCTCGCAATGACAAGGGGGAAAAGCCCGTAATGACGGTAAAAGTTAATTCACAATTCTACATCAGCATCGTCGCCAATGAACAGCCTTTTCGGGCTAAAGTGCCCATCTTGCTTGGTCACCCTGCAGCCTTTACCAACAAGACTGTCAGCCAATCGCTCAATCTTGGTAACATGGCAATCCTCCAGGATTACCGAATGCTCCATCGAGGAATTCTCTATCGCCGTCCGGGCACCAATGCTGGTAAAAGGACCGATAAAGGAATTGCTGATGTGACAGCCTTCAGCAATGGATACCGGTCCCCGAATAACGCTATTTTCTACCTTCGCCCCCTCCCTGATTTCAACCCTGCCGGCTATCTGGCTCTCAGCATCAACTTCGCCCTTTATATCACGCTTTAAGAGGTCATCGAGGACTACACGGTTGGCTTCCAGCAAATCGTCCTTCTTGCCGGTGTCCAGCCACCAGCCTTTAAGAGTGTGGCTTCGGACTGTTTTACCCGTATCAATGAGTTTCTGGATAGCATGGGTTATCTCCAGCTCCCCCCGCCATGATGGCTTAATCTGGGCTATAGCCTGGTGAACTTCGGGAGTGAAGAGATAAACACCAACTACTACCAGATTGCTCTTCGGCTCTTCAGGTTTTTCTACTATGTTGATTACCTGGCCGCTTTCGCCAAGCTCGGCAACTCCGAAGAGACGCGGGTCTGAGACCTCTTTGAGTAGGATGAGGGCGTCGGGAGCATCCTCGTCAAATTGCTCAACAAAATGCCTGACGCCGCCCTCGATGAGATTGTCACCAAGGAACATGAGAAACGGGGACTCGCCGAGAAAACGCCGGGCTGTCTTCACAGCGTGGGCAAGCCCCTTTGGCTCTGCTTGCAAAATGTAGGTAAACTTGGCATCCCACCTTGAGCCGTCGCCAGCAGCCTCTTTTATCTGGTCAGCCGTTTCCGGGGAAATGATAATCCCCATATTGCGGATACCGGCTTCCCTAACCTGGTCCAATACGTAGGAAAGGATTGGCTTATTGGCAACGGGGAGAAGCTGCTTGGGTATAGTGGTGGTAAGCGGCTTAAGCCTTACCCCCTTGCCACCGCAAAGTATCAGTGCTTTCATATTCGGGTTCTTTTGCACAGCAAGCACTCTTTCCCTTCTAAGACCAGATTGTACCTCACAGGATATTGTATATCAATAGTACAATAGTATAGTAGCATATACGCCAATAGTACTGTACGAGTAGAATAGCATAATCCATATAAGGCAACATAAGACTGCTGTATAGCCTCATTCCCAACTGCATACTCCTGGTATGAAACTGCAATCTAAGCCTTGTTTGTGTTATCCTGTTCAGTATGGCCAGGTCAATTATCACTCTATCTGGCTTAAGCAAATTGCCGCTCGGAGGATACCTTGCCGCCTCTTCCAGTCCGAATTTTACAGGATGGGCAGAGCAAAGCCGGCTGAACAAAACGCTGTCTATCGTTCTCCTGTCGGTGCTGGTGGCAACCATAGGTACTATAGTGTATTTAGCAGTCACGCCTCATATAGGTGAACGATTTACAGAGTTTTACATTTTGGGGCTGGAGAGTAAAGCTGAAGATTACCCCACAGAGGTTATGCCAGGGGAAGAGGCGACTGTAATTCTGGGCATAGTTAACCGGGAGTATGAAACAACGAGCTACCGGGTGGAAGTGAAGATAGACAGGGTAATAAACAAAGAAATAGGACCGCTTGTGCTGGCCCATGAAGAGAAATGGGAGCAGGAGGTCAGCTTCACCCCCACCAGGGTTGGGGAAAATCAAAAGGTGGAGTTCGTGCTATATAAAGATGGGCAAGAAGAGCCCTCTCTAACGCTCCGCCTTTGGATAAACGTCGCGCGGAGCGTGAGCAACAAAGCAAACTCGTAAAACCCACACTGTCATTGCGAGGAGTATTAGCGACGAAGCAATCACGGCGGGGGGCTACAGGACTGAAATTGCTTCGCGGAGTTCACCCTGAGTGAGATTCTTCAGTCGTGGGGTTTATCCTGAGCCAGAGATTCTTCGCTGTGCCCAGAATGACAGAAACGGAAGGACCACAAAAGGTCAGTGAGCCATGCCCTATGTTTTAATCCGCTTCTTCCACGAACCACCGCGGCCTGTAACAGCTTGTATTTCGCCGCTCAGCAAGTCGCCATTCCAGCACTCAATTAGCTTCTGTGGTGCACTACTGGCTCTCAGGCACGTTATAAGGGTAAACCGATACCTCATTTACGCCTCAGCTATGCTTGCCGGCTCTCTCTCACCAAGCCAGTGGACTACCCCTGTTAGCAACCCCGCCCAGAAAGAGATAAATATTTCTGCTTGCCAGTCAGAAAGAAGCTCTGCCTCTAATAGAAGATGGCTATAAAGCACCGCAGCATGGAGGCATGAAGCCAATAGATAGAACTGCCATCCCCAGCCCCTTGCTAGACCATAGCCAGCCAGTGCAGAAGCAGCCGCATGAAAGGCTACAAACCAGAAACTCTCCCAGAACCCAGCCAGCACCATCGCTCCGCTAGCTTGCACCGTCTCCCAGCTCCAGCCGGAAGCAAAAATGCCATTATGCACCCACTGTGCCTCAAAAACACCAAATCCTAACCCGGCCATGGCTCCGATTGCTATCCCCAGTCTGAGGTCAATATTCTTGCCTCTGCGCCACCACCAGACAACCACCGGTACAAGCTTGGCCCCCTCTTGAACCAGGCCGCTAAGGAGTAAAGCCGGCAGCCCAGTGAGCAAAAGCTGCCACAGGACGGTCCCCTGGCTCGAGACGTGATTCAATAGCTGCTGGCTCCAGTCCTGGAGCGGAATTTGAACGAAGGAAATGGCAATGAGTGTCAGAATGGCACTGGCAGGCAGAACCGCCCAGAGCCAAAGCTGCTTAAGTAATGGTGGCGTATAACAAGTCAGCCAGATTGCACCAAAAACTATTGCCAGCCCAATCCCCCAGATGCTGGGAGCAGCAAAGAAAGAAACAAAATAACCACACATTTGTTTATCTAATAGAGCATTTCTATAGCCACCCTGGATATATTCAAGGTAGCCTGATAGTCGTTATATGAGATTAAATG
>Ga0307380_10013143_pt1 | contig 10248 bp, 21 predicted proteins | sample UN3MG_FD_202239 | JGI IMG/M metagenome (GOLD analysis project Ga0307380, IMG submission 202239) | Soil microbial communities from Risofladan, Vaasa, Finland - UN-3 | ecosystem: Environmental > Terrestrial > Soil > Coastal area > Acid sulfate soil | place: Finland: Risofladan, Vaasa | collected... | reverse complement strand
CGACGGTGGATTTGAATCGAATTCACGGCCCTATTTTTACGCACGAAACCTCCGGGCTTGGCTAAGAGACCCCAAAACCCATCAAAGATTTGATAATATCGGCAAGGGATTCAGGGATTTTTTGAAGGGATAATCCAGACAAAAAAAAAGGCCCGCCCCAGCAGCAGCCGGGAACGGGCCCTTTTTCATCCTTTCGAAACGGCGGATCAGGGATCTTCGGGAGGATCCAGAACGAGATCAGGGAAGTCATCGGAAGCATAATAAAAAAATTGCATGCTTTCACTTCCTTTGCGTACTTTTTGGAAACGAGGATCGATTTTCACAAAATTACCCTCCGCCGTCATGATCATAATCTGGATGTTGTGCCAAAAAACACCAACAGCAGATCCTGCAACCCAGCGCAGATTTTTGTATTTTACCTCCTTCGTGATATCCACAATCGACCAAACCGAGGAGAAAGCCACCCGCCAGGCATCGAGGATATTTGAAAGGGCGATTGTTTCTGGCCCGGTTTCAAGCGACTCGCAGCTTTTCTTCAACCTCAGATAAAAATCCCGAACTTCTGCCGGCTTAATCATTCCGCACCGGCTCGGGAGGATCGTGCTCTGCCCAGGAACAGGAAGCCACCGCATCCTCGTGGATTGATTGAATCGAAACCGATCTTTTATCCAGGTTAATAACGGTATCGGGGGCGAGCAGGAGCGGAGCCTCGAACTCCAGAAAGCGATTCAGGGCCAGATTTTTGTACTGCGTAGACAGGAGGGAATTGTCCCGATATAGCTCCGTGATCGCGCCGTGGAAGCCCCACAGGGAAAATTCATATTTCGATCCAGGGGAGAAAAGCAATTCCGAGAAATGCGGGAATTTTGAAACGGGGAGAATTTCAGCATTGATCGCAGCCGACGCCAGAAGAAGACCCTGCTCAATTCCAAGGGGAACCGAGTGCAGATCCGCCAGCCAATTTTTCAGGGTTTCGAATTGCGGAATCACCGCACGGAAGGATTCGAAGGCCATCTGGTAGAGAACTTCCTTATCCATGCCCGAGGTATGCCGGCGAAACGCCACAAAATCAGACGAAAAGGCCATGTTGTCGCAGACGAATGTTCTGGTCCCAGCGCAGATTCCAGCAGCAAAATGTTTTGTCGTGGAATTGCGAACGCCGATGGTCATGGCCAGCTTTCCGCTTTCAATGAAATTGTTGACCTGCAGGACACCAAACATCTTGCCCCCATCGGCTGAAAGGGAATACTCGCGCCGGCCGATTTCCAAACCAAAATCATCGGCAGCATTCAGGACGGAAGAGAGAACCTGACTATGGGAATAGGGATGCCAGGAATCCGTAAATTTGGGGGAGGGAACCGCAAAGACGGCTTCCTCGCTCGCTCTTTTTGTATCGCCGTGAGCGATAAGTTTTGACATTAACAACCTCCAATTTTTTAATTTAGCCTATCTCATCAGCGGAGGACAGCCAAACCCTCCGGACCCGGCGCCGGCCGGGTTTCGATTTTGTATATTTCACCCCTCTTTAATCTTGCGCTGAATTGCGCTTTTCACAGCCTGAGCAGACACCCCATAACCAATGGCCTTGCCTGCGTAGGCGATGGACTGATATCGACCTTTGACGGAAGGAATAATCAACCCCTTCAGCCGAGTCGCCTCCCGGTCCGATTCCAGCGCCCTTTTTTTTAAATAAGCATAAACGCGGCACATTTCAATAACGAATTTATCCGCCTTCATTTACCTCCTTTTCCTCGGCATGCACGGTGACGATGGAAACGCCCTCCAGCATGGCATCGATCGACTGCTTGACGATATCCTCGACCATTTCCATGGTCGCCTGGGCCGGGAGCCGAAGCTCCAAATTAACAAGAACACTTTTCATTTCTGCCACGGTTTCACCTTCCTTTTTTTTATTTTTGACCCACGGGGCCTGAATTCAGCGCCGCAACTTTTTGGATTGAGATCCTTTCGACAAAAGGATCCGGAGTGATAACCACGGGGATCCGCATCGCTTGCATAATAGAGACAATTCCCGCAGCGGGGGCCAGGGTTGAAAAAACCAGGTTTAATCATTTGAGCCTCCCTTTGATTTTTACCCAGAGAACTCGATAGCGATCCGTCGCTGGGCTCTTTGTTTATCGTTAGCCAGGCAAACAGGATGAAACACACGCTCCCGATAAACGACCTCGTCGCCTTCTTCGATGTGCGTCCCACAGAGAGGACAAATGACATCGCGGCCCTTTTTCCAGGCGACCAGGGCCTCGATCTTTAGCATTGCGTTCATTTTTTTCTCCTTCAAATTTTTGGCCTATCTCATCAGGATCCGGACAGCCAAGCCGGGTCAACGCAACCAGGGAAGTTTTGATAGCAAAAGGGGGATACTGATGAATGGGTGGGCAGGGCGCCCAAAGGCGGGCCCTGATTGCGTTTCGATTTTTTAAAGTTTTCCGATCATTCTCCCATCCTCATCTAAGACGCCGATTTGAGCAAATCCGGCCTTTCCGGGGACGGGGACAATTTCATATTTCCATTCGGGATCATCGCTCTGGAGAACTTCGACCAGGCGCTCGGCCTCGCGGGAACGGAAAATATGAGAAGCGGGATCCAAAATTGTAGCCATTCAATCCTCCTTTTATTTTTTGTAGCGATAAATCAGCCGGCCATCCTGATACATGGGCCAGGAAATCTCCGAGGGATGAAAGACCGTGCCGCATTCCGGGCAGGCAAAATGCCGCCCAAAATCACAGCGGTTTTTTTCAAGATCCTCCCCGAGATCCATGGGCTCCCCACAAAACGGGCAAGAAACGATATTGAAATCAATTTGACATTGTGGACAGACATTCTCCTGGCCCAAGGGCAGACACAGACTGGCCGTCGCCCTTTCATCACAAAAAGAACACTGGACAGAATATGGCATTTTAAGACTCCTCAACGCGGGCTTTAATTTCCGCGATGGTATCATCGATCGAGAAATCATAGGGATTTCCTTCTTCCCCGGAGGCGCTGGATTCGATATGGGCCATCCAATAGGATTCAGCCCGAGCACGGATCCCAGATATTCCGTCAGAAGAAGAAACGCCAGCATCCACAAAATCCTGTTCGAGATTTTGTAGCAATTCCTTGGCCTCTTCGACCATTGCGACCATTTGATTTCTCATTTCCGCAAGCCTCTTGCAAGCATGATTTGAGGTGGACAGAAGGGCATCGCGGGGAGTTTCAACAGCAGCAGGAAGAGGGGCGGGATCATCATCGTGGCCGAGGGCGTAAATTCTGTCGTTGATGGCGAGATAGGCCAAAGATCCTGGGCGGAGATTTTTCCGCTCATTGATTAGATCAAGCATGCTTTTTGATTTTGCTTTTTTCGTTTCATCATCATCATCATCGCGCTCGAGGGCCTCAATCCGCTCGGCGAAGGAAGACATGCCGAGGGCGACTGCATCGATAATGAAATTGAGCGCCGAATGGCGATCGGGATGGTTGGGCGTAGCGGCAACGGACCAAACCTGAACATAATCCAGGGTGGGAACTTTTGATCCCATGTAGGCGGGCCCATTTTTGTAATTATAGATTACAACGCGCAGGCCCCCTTCAAATTCGATATACCACTCGGCATCGGTTTTGTAACCGTCGCCATCGCTGCCGGGCTCGCCGAAAGCAGCAACAAGATCCTGATAGGGAAAATTAAGCTCTGAAGCATAGGTCGTTTCATGCCGAAATTCGGGATCATCAGAAATTGATTTGATTCTTCTCATTTTAGTCTCCTTTTGATTTTTTGCCTATCTCATCAGCGCCTGGAGGCAAGCCCAGGCGGACAGCCTGAAAGATTCAGGCCGTTTCGATTTCCCCTCAGTCCACAAAATAGTGATATACAATTCCATCCACAATCACGCGATAAACCACTTTCCAAGGCTCCCAACCAGTTAAGATGCTTTCATACTCAACCGCCTCAGCCTCGGCTACAACAGCATCCCACAACTCCGGCTCATTGTCAGCCGTGATCTGGAATGTATCATCCTCAGACACCTTGACCAGGATACATTTTTCTTTTTTACTCATTTTAATCTCCTTTTTAATTTGGCCTGCCTTCATCAGGATGGGGAGGCCAGCCCCCATCGACCAGGGCCCCCCAAATGGGGCGGCCCGGTTTCGGCAGTTAGGATTTTTCATTTAATTAATTGTGGCAGATTGCTTCGAGGTACAAGAAAACCCGGCGAGCATGTTCATAATCCTCGCAGTTTAAATAGACAATGGTTTGATCCCCAGAAACATCGGTCTCCCCAAGCCCAACCCCAAAAACCTTTGACCCGTCAGAAAGCACGGATTCCCAAACAAAGGACCATTCTCCGCCTTCAATATTTTTTCGTTCGATTTGGCTCATTTTTGTCTCCTTAGGATTTTCCATACCCGGCATCCTCCAGGCGCTGGATAATGGGCTCTGCTTCCTGCAGGGCGGAGGACAAAGAAAGAAGACCTTTGTCGATAGCCAACATAAGATCGGCCAGCTTTTCAAGCAGGGATTCCTTTTCTTCTTTATCCATTTTAATATCCGTCGACCCCGCGAAGAAACCTGAAAACGATAGCGGCGATTTGCGGGATCTTGGTCATGCAATAATCTTCGACCAAATACACATAATCAGATCCGTGCTTTTCACAGCAAACCTCGAAAGTATCAACCGATCTTTCCCGGCCAAACAAAACCATGCCCGTATCCTTGAGCGATTTGATTTGTTTGACGACTTCTCGATACATTGCAAGTTTTTCTTCTTTTGTGTTTTTCATCATAATCTCCTTTTGATTTTTGACCTGCCTCATCAGCCCCCAGCCGGTCAGCGAAGGGGGGAACGGAGGACCGGGGGGCCCTCCGTTTTCGGCATTTTATTTGTGGATCCCAAGCATTTGCTGAATATGATAGAGCGATTCAGGATGAAGCCAATCGGGAAGATCCTCATGCTCGGCGCCGCGATCACGCGAATGCCAATCCATAATGGATGAACACCGATCATAAACGGCGTTTTTTTCCTCGTCGTTTAATTCGGAGATTCCATCGATCCACCAGGCGGAATCCGAAGGAACGCTGTTGCGCATTTTCGCCTCGAATTTGTAAACGTAATAATTAACTTTGAGATTTTCCTTTTTCATTTTTTTATCCTTTTCCTTCACAGAGGATAGACATCGACATGGCGGCGGTAAGAGCGGCTTATTTCCACCACCATTCTGGCGGGAAGATAGGCGTTATTGAAATCGCCGTACCGGCGCTCGAAGGGCGCGAACTCGGGCTTTTCGAGTTTGATTTTAAAAACATAGCCGGATTCAGAAACCAGGAAATCGCCACCCGGGAGGATGTTGATTTGATCGCCAGGGCGGGCTTGTTTTTCTTTATAGACCGTCCGGAGGAGTCGTGCATTTCCATAAGACGCATTTGACGGCGCCGAACCAGCATCAACCCAAATCGGGAAGGCGGCCAAAACTTTGAAATACCGGCCACCATTAACCCGTGCAACCTTGATTTTTTTTGTTTCCATTTCAATCTCCTTTTGATTTTGACCTTCCTCATCAGGGCGAGCCGGTCAAGCCTCGCCGACCGGGGGCCCCAGAGGGGCGGCCCGGTTTCGGATTTTTCTTCAAACGTCTTTGACATCCCAGACAACCGAAGAAGCATCAAAGCCAACCCAACGACCAGCTTTATCAAGCCCGCGATCCGCGATGGCGCGACGGATCAAGAAATCGGCATTCAATTCACCGCTGGCCAATTTAAGAAGCAGGCTCGTATCGATACCGTCGAAAATAAATTCTGGATTGAGGTCGTCAGCAACCTCGGTCTTCCGGGCGGTTTCGATAGCCACGATAGTTTTTTTGACGGCGTCTTTTTTTGAATTCATTTTAATCTCCATAAAAATTTTTAATTTTGCCTATCTCATCAGCGCCCGGAGGCAAGCCCGAACGGACAGCCTGAGAGGTCCAGGCCGTTTCGAATTTTATTCAAGCCCTAACCGATCGCCTCCCCCGACAGGCGGGATCACCGAGCGCCGGCGGTCATGAGCTTTTTTCTTCTGCGTTTCGATTTCCCCTTTTACCCGGATCCTTTCGGTGGATCCCTGGGCTCCCCGGCGCTCAACCACCCCGCTGGGGTGGCCTATCGTCCGGTCCCGGCCAGGGCCTCGAGGCCCGGTCACAGGGGACAACCTACTCCGCTTTCTTTTTAAAGAGAAAACCCAACCAACCTGGCTGGGGCGGAGGAACAATGGGAAAGAGAATCCAGGCTGGCGGCCCGTCCTGATTTGTTTTCTTTTTCCTTGTTCATCTTGATACCATTATAGAATATTGAAACGGCCTTGTCAAGCGATTTCTTTTAAATCTTTAAAAATAAAGCGAGCGTAAGTTGAGGTAAATAAAGGACTTACGGGAATAGCGTTATTTATTTTCATTTATTTTCAACATTTTAAAATCAACCACCAAAAAAAAGAGAGAAATTCCAAGATTTTTCTTGCAAATCAGGATTATTTATTTTAAGATTGGGATGAAAATTCAAAAGAAAGGAGAATGCCAAATGAAAAAAAAGATACTTTCAGTCCCCGTTACAGAAAACGCAACGGCGATCTCGGTTTATATTCAGGACGACCTCCTGCAGGAAATCGCAAAGATTTCAAGATTGCGGGAAACGAACCGGCCAGGAATTATCCGGCTTGCGATCAGGGAATATATCGATCGATTCTGGAACGAGCGCGAAGCGACCAGCAAAGACGGTTCACACAATGCGTAGCTTGCGTATACGCAAACAGGACAGCCAAGCGCAAACCAACCCGATCAACCATACGGGGGAGATGGCGGTCGCGGCCCTAGCGGGAAAATAGGCCGTCTTTACGCATAATGAAAAAACAAACACAAAAAATCTACGGGGAGGGCCGCTGCAAGAACTGCTGGGAGGTATTTCCAAAGAAAACAAGCTGGCAAGTATTTTGTACCCCGAAATGTCACGATGAATTTCATGGGGGAAAACAAAAAAACACAAGGGCCATTATTCAGAGAGTACAAATTTTGGAAGATCAATTAAAAACCATGGACGCAGGAATGAGAGCCCTGGCGGCGTTCATAGTAGAGGCCCGCAATGCGATAGCCATAAAAAAAATAGACGAACACACGAAGGAGGGAAAATGACGGAAGAAAAAAAGGAATTGCAGCCAATTGGGGAAGCCGAAAAAATCGCCCTGACTGCAGACTTTGGAAAAGTTTTCATCAAGAGGACGTCGGGCGGAGAAATCCTCCGGCCAATCAAGGCCCACATGACCTTGACCGATAAGGACGGCCACCTCTACACTTTCAAGGGGGGGCGGGTTTCACCAACGGCAACGGGCTATACCCAATTGAACAAAATAGCGAGCGTTTCAATTCTCACGCCGGCCACAATCGTCATGGACGGGATAGAGAAACCCAACCCATACGTAGAACGAAACCCAAAAACAAGGGCGATCGAGACCGTGAACATCCGGAAGATCGGAGTCGGTTACAGCCCAGCCGGAAATATTGTAGTTATAGACAAGAGCCTTTATTACAATATTTACACCTATTTGATCCAGAGCATCCAAGCCAAAATGAAAAGGACCGTCTGGGAATGGGACAAGAAAGCAAACCGGAGAGTCGATACCGGAAAACTGGAAAACGAAGGCATGGCGGAAATCGGGACAATTGAGGACCGGCCAGAAACGACAGACAAAGCAAAATGGGTTTTTTTACTTACGGCAGATCCTCTGGGAATTTGGATTAATTACAAGCACCAGGAAATCCAATCCATCATGGAAGAGCATACCCAGAGGCAGCGATTCGGGGACAGGATCGCCCAGACGATCGTCGAGAGAAATATCCTCAAGGATCACCCGGCCATCGGAATCTCCCAGGTCGACGCGACCGAAATCACGCCCGAGAAAGGAAAAGGCAAGCCATACCTGATGGCGCAGCCCACGGTATACGGATACCGAACCGAAATGAACGCCAGGGACATAGTAAATATTATGGTCCAGGCCGAAAGAGGAGACGGATCCATCCCAAGCTGGAAAGAAGAAATAAGGGATCCGGATCCCCAGGAAGAAAAAATCGCCATGATAGACGCAGAGGTCGAGGATGCCGAGCCCCGACAAAAGGAACCGGAACCCCCAAAGCCAGACCAGAAACCAGCAGACGCCGGATCGCTTTTCACAAAAACAAAAAAAGCATAGGCGGGCCGAGTGAATAAGGGCCTAGACCAAGACGAAAGGGAGATCCTGCTGGAGGTAAATTCTGTAATCCTTGAGATCGATTCTAAAATGGATTCAGAGCACCCCCAGCAGGATCCAAGTTTTCATGAAGCAAACAATTGGGCCAGTGAGGCCCATCACCCCTGCGATTTATTTTTAACCTATGCCCGCCTGGATTGGCAGCAACGGAGACCGCTCAACATAGACGCTCGGTACCGGGTCGAAGATGGAAAACGATACGAGTCGATGATCAGGCGGGATCTTGAAAAAATCGGCTTTGAAGTTTTGGGGAACCAGACTAGATTTGAATGGCCAGAGTTTGAGATATCTGGAAGGATTGACGGGAGCCTAGCGCCAAGGGGATATAGCGCAAAATTACTGCCTTTTGAAGTTAAGGTAATGGGAGATTTTTTGTTCCAAAAAGCCAGGCGGGCAAGGGACATTTATGATTTAATAAATAACCCGATTTATTGGATCAATAAAATCCCGAGCCAATTAAATATTTACCTTTTTTTAATGGCCCTTCCGGCCGGGATCCTGATCCTAAAAACCCAGGGAGTGAAGCCGCGCCTTTTTCCCATGGTGATTAATTACGAATTAGCAGAGCGCGACCTGGGGCGATTAAAGACGGTAAACGAACACGCCCGCAAAAAAACCTATCCGCCCAGAATGAAATACAACAAAAAAGTTTGTGGAAATTGCGATTTTAACCATGTTTGTCTCCCGACGCCCTCAATGGATTTTATTTACATTGGACAGGACGCAGAAAGCTACCTCGAGCGATATTGGAAATTAAGAAGCCAAAAAAAAGAATTTGAAAAAGCCCACGCAGAGCTCGTTGGAAACGCATCGGCGCCTGGATATTTTTTCGGAAAGAATGCGCTGGTTGGAGACTTTGCAATCACTTCTACCGAAAGCATAAAAGACGGGCAAAAAACAACCCGGACTAAAATTGAAAAAATGGTCGAAGGGGACACCCCATGGAGTTTAGGAGAAAAAAATGGCAAGGGGACGCATGATTGATAAAAGAGTTTCTAATTCAAAAAAGTTGGGGAAGGTTTCAGATAAGGGTGCCCGCTTATATTTTATGATTTATCCACACCTGGACAAAAAGGGGAGAATTGCCTTTGATGATTTACATGATTTAAAAATTGAAATAATACCAACTTTAGTAAATTGGGGGATGAAAAAAATTATTAGCTCACTTAATGAGCTCGCGGACGTCGGATTAATCCAATTATATCCAAATAATGACAGGATTGCGATTCAAATTGTGAGGTTTGAGGACTTCCAAACGATCAGAGACGATAGAGAAGCCGCTTCAAAAATACCGCCACTAGAGGTAGCTCCCGGGAACTCCGGAGTATTCCGGATTACTCCCGCTCTAAGTCTAAGTTTAATGAATGAAGGAAGAGAAGAGAAGAAGAAGACTCTTCCACTTCTTATGTTCAACTTTTCAACAGAGAAATGGGAAGGGATCCAAGAAAAAAATAAAGAGAGATGGAAAAAAACATACCCAGCCGTAGATTTAGAACAGGAATTATTGAGGATGGCCGATTGGCTAATCGCAAATCCAAAAAAAGCAAAATCGAATTATAACGCTTTTATTTCAAATTGGCTGCGGAGAACCCAGGATCGCGGAGGAAGCCTACCATCAAATAAATTCAGGAAAAACCCCCTCGAAGGATGGACACCAAAAACCGATGACGAAGGAGGCGAGCCATTTTAAACACAACTAAAGTTTTTTTTGATGTGATGTTTATTCTATTTTTTTTAGGGCTGATTATTTGGTTGATACGGGATTCAATTTTAAAGAAAAAAGCAAAAAAACAATCATGGTATGCCGCAAATATAACCAACAGAGAACCGGGGAATTATTACAAGGGACTTGTGGTGTGCCCGGTTTGCCATACAGGGAGAAGGCTCATAGTTTCAGAATTTGCCTTCAAGCAAAATAGAGACAAAGCGATCTGGCACACCTGCAGAAATGCGAATTGTATTCACATTTTTGAAACATCGA
>Ga0307380_10013142_pt1 | contig 10248 bp, 6 predicted proteins | sample UN3MG_FD_202239 | JGI IMG/M metagenome (GOLD analysis project Ga0307380, IMG submission 202239) | Soil microbial communities from Risofladan, Vaasa, Finland - UN-3 | ecosystem: Environmental > Terrestrial > Soil > Coastal area > Acid sulfate soil | place: Finland: Risofladan, Vaasa | collected... | reverse complement strand
TGTTCGCCGCGGCAAGGTACCACACCGCCGCCTGCACCTGCGCGGGGCGCGCCGTCCCGTTCGAGGCGATCCTGATGAGCATCCTCCTCGAGGAGCGCCGGGCGGTGCGGGAGTTGTCGCGGCGCGTGGAGGAACTCGAACGGCGGCGGAAGGACGAACCATGAACCCCTCCGGCGGCGGCTGCCTGCACCGGGGCCCCCGGCTCGCGGGGGGCTTCCCCTCCGCTACGCTCGCGATCTTGCGCCCGCTCGCTGCGGGTTCCGCTCGCCTAAACGGACCCCGCTTTGCGGGGATACCGTCTCTCGCTCCACACGCCGCTCCGCGGAACCCCCCGCATCGCCTAAGGGTCCCCGGGCGTTGGTTTCCTCGTATCCGGACGCCCTCCCGACAGGGCGCAACCGGAGCCGGACATGAAAAGTCTTAAGAACGTCCTTTTGCTTTTGAAGGGGTGGGTGCTCGACCTCCTCCCCGCGCGAGACGGGGTGGAAGTATGGCTCCGGACGCCCGCGGGCGACACCGTGACCCTGTTCGCCCCCTTCCGGCCCTCCTTCGCGGTGGCAGGCCGGGGCGTGCGGGAGACCGCGGTCCGGGCCGCCGCCAGGCGCTGGGGATGCGACGTCCGGAAAGGCGAGGGGATCGAGTTCTTCTCCGGGAGGACGGTCCCGGCATGGACGTTCGCCGTCTCCGCACCTCCCCTTCTCCGGGCAACCGTGCGGAAAGCGGAAAGCGCGTTCGGGCCGGAGGCGCTCGCAAACGCCGACATCGCCCCGGAGCAGCAGTTCGCCCATGCCACCGGGCTCTTCCCGTTCTCCTTCGCCGAGGTGGAGTGCGCCGAGGACGGGAAGATCCTCTCCGCACGGGTCCTTGACTCGCCGTGGGACGTCGACACGCCGCTCCCGCCGCTTTCCCAGGCGTTGCTGCGAGCGGAAGGGACGGGGCACCCTGCACACGGAGGGACGCGGCCGCTCGCCTTTTCGGCCGACGGCACAACCCACGTCCTCTGCTGGGAGGACGGCGCGCAATTCCTACGGACGTTTCTGCGGCTCCTCGACGCGGCGGACCCCGACCTCCTGGTGACCGAATACGGCGACGACGACCTCCTGCCGCGGATGTTCGCCTTAGCCGCCAGGCTCGGCGTGCCACTTCCCCTCGGGCGCACCCCCCGCCCCCCGGGCGAGGTGGCCGGGAACCGGCCACGCCACGCGCGGGAGGGGAAGGGGCCGGAAGGAGGCGGCGTCCGGCGCGCCCGCGAGCGGTCGTATTTCTCGTACGGCCGGGTGGTCTTCCGCGCCGCGGCGCACACCCTCTCCGGCCGGTGGCACGTGGACGCCCGCAACTCGTTTCTCTTCGGGGAGACCGGCCTCCCGGGTCTGATCGAACTTTGCCGTCTCTCCGGCCTGCCCCTGCAGCGCATGGCCCGCTCGTCGCCGGGGACCGCCATCTCGGCGATGCAGGTCGCGGCCGCGCTCTCGCGGGGAATCCTCGTCCCCTACAAGAAGCGGGAGCCGGAAGGCTTCAAGACGGGGGACGGGCTCGTCGCGACCGACAAGGGGGGGCTCACCTACCTCCCCCGGCCCGGCCTGCACGAGAACGTGGGCGAGCTCGACTTCGCCTCGATGTACCCGTCCCTCATGGACCGGTACAACATCTCCCCGGAGACGATCAACTGCCGCTGCTGCGCTCCACCGGGGGGACGGGCGCAGTCCCGCCGGAGCGGAACAACCGTCCCGGCAGGAAACCAGGCGCCCGGGTATCGGGAAGAGACGACGGAGAGGAAGATCGGCGCCGCGGGGGCGGACGTCACGGGCCTTCCCGTCCCCGGGATCGGTTTCCACACGTGCGTCCGGCGGAGAGGGCTCATCCCCCGGGTCCTCGCTCCCGTTCTCGCGAAACGGCGGCTTCTCAAGGAGCACCAGAAGACGGCCGCCACCCCCGGGGAGCGTGACGTCTTCCGGAAGCGGCAGACGGCGCTCAAGTGGATCCTCGTCGTCTGCTTCGGGTTCCTCGGATACAAGAACGCCCGGTTCGGCCGGATCGAGGCGCACGAGGCGGTCACCGCCTGGGGGCGGGAGAAGCTCCTCTGCGCCAAGGAGATCGCCGAGCGCGAGGGATTTTTCTTCCTGCACGGCCTGACCGATGCCGTCTGGGTCACGCGCGACGGCGCGACGCAAGGAGAGTACCGCCGGCTGGCGGAGACCGTCACCGCCGAAACGGGGATGCCGATCGCGCTTACGGGGGTCTACCGGTGGCTTGCTTTCCTCCCCTCGAAGCGAAACCCCTCCGTCGCCGTCCCGAACCGGTTCGTCGGGGCGTTCGCGGGCGGGGAGGTCAAAGCGCGGGGGATCGCGATGCGCCGATCCGACGCCTCGCCGTTCGTCGCCTCCCTCCAGCGGCGACTTCTTGCGGCGATGGCTGCGGCGGCGGACCTTCGCGCCCTGCGCGCGATGCTGCCCGGACTGCGGGAGACCGTGGAAGCCGCCGTGGCCGAACTTCGCGAGGGACGCGTCCCTCCGGAGGCGCTGGCCGTCGCGCGGCGCCTGTCCAAGGCGCCCGAACGATACGTTGCCCGCACCGCAGCCGCGGAGGTCACCCGCGAGCTGTGCGGCCGCGGCGTGACCCTTCGCCCCGGCTCGAAGATCCGCTACCTGCTGACGGACGGAGGGGGCAGGCCCCCCGGGCGGGGGAATGCCGGGGCCGGGCGAGCCGCCGAGGGTGCGGCAAGACAGCACGGCCGGGCGATGGGCTTTCTGGACGGCAGCGAGTCTCCGGATCTTTCCCGGTACGAGGAGATGCTGCGGGAGGCAGCGGAGGAGGTGCTGGGGCCTATCGAAACGATTTTCCCAACGGAATGAAGGTGCACCGCCCCGCCCGCAAAGCCGCCCCCGTTAAAGGCTGTCGGGGAATCGAACATTTGAAACCCCGTAGTCGGCAAGCTTCTGCACAACGATCTTCTGCTCCAGGAACTTCTGGACCCTTTCGATGTTCGCGTCGCGTACCGCCATGCCGTCTGTCGTGTGAGACGCGATAACATCTGCCAGTACCTCTTTTTCGAGAAAAAATCCTCGCGGCGTGCACGTCCTCCCGCCGGTTCTTTATCGTTACGCGAAAGGCTTCACCAGTTCCAGAAGCCGCGCTTCCATCTCGCGGGTATCGTAAAGCTCGACACATCGCTCCCTGGCCCTATGGCCCTTTTGCCTTGCCTCCTCGGGGTGATGGAGCACGTGGTCGATGGCGCGGGCGAGCCCATCCACGTTCCCCGGCTCGACGAGGTAACCACAGTCTCCCAGAACTTCGGGAATATCCGACACGCGGGTGGAGATGATGGGCTTCGCCATCGCCATGGCGTCAAATATTTTCGCGGGCATCTGCCCCACCGTGTCGCTGGTTCGACGTTGCGGGATGGCCATCACATCCGCCGCCGCAAGGTACTTTGGAAGCTCATCGAAAGGAACCTTCGAGAGCGCCGTCAGCCTCCCCGCCAGCGCCTTCGGGCGGCCGGCCAAGAATTGCCCGGGGTCGTCCAGGCCGACGACCACCAGATGAACCCCGGGGTCCTGAACCTTCAGCACGGCAGCCAGGAGATCCTCCACGCCCTTGTGGCCTCTCGGTGTGCCGAGGAACATCACCACTTTTTTATCCTCCAACCCCAACCGCTTGCGGATTTCCTGTCCATCATGCCGGGCCGGGTCGAGAAGGCGGGTGTCCCGGCAGTGCGGGATCAGCGTTCCGGAAAAACGGTCCTGCAAAAAGCGGTTGCTCACGGTGATTCCGTCGGCCCGGCTCACCAGGCGCTCCATCAGCCAGGTGTAAGGCAGGCCGTTGGGATTGGATAGGTTGAGAAAACGGCCCACCTTGCCCCAGAACCCGGTGTGATAGTAGAAACCCAGCTCCCAGTCGTCGATATCGACCAGCAGTGGAACCCCCGATTCCCTCTTTTTCAACACCCCCACGCCGAAACTGGTGGGGCGCAGCTTGCACGCGAACAGAAGATCGGTCTGGATGGAGCGCACCATCTCCCGCACCGTGCAGGCAAACCGGGGCAACCGCCGCCAGGGAAACGGTCTCACCGCCAGGTCCAGATCCTTGAGAGGAAACCACAACGCTTTCCCCTTCATGGGGCCGACGAGTTCCACTTCGTGGTGGCGGGCCAGACCGCTTGCGAGCAGGGCCGCCCGGCCAAGGGAATTATCTGAAAGGTCAAAGCATAAAAAGGTGATCTTCAATAAGGGGTCCCTTTAAATAAGCCCTTCGTGGAAACGTGTGGGTAATTTCTCGCTCATGTTTCCTGAAAAATGCTAATTTTATATAAGGTTACTAGACTTTCACCTCTTCGAAAACTTGGCGAGATTTCCACGTGTGGAACCTCACGCCCCCCGCGCAGTAAACCGGCTCCCTGGATCGTGTCCCGTCCCATCAGCGAGAGGGGTTTTCGGCGATCTCTATCGCCCGGGATCCTTACGAGCATATCGAAAATGCCCCCTATTTACCCACTCGATTACGCGATGAGCCAGAATATTAGGCAAATTTCTGTTTTGTTTTCCGACCGAGCACTCTTACGTTTATCTTGAAAGTCGTAATAGATTGAGTCTGGCCGGAGTCACGCCGTGGTTTAATCCTCCTTCTTTCGCCGCCAGGCCTCCGAAAGCACGGCAAGAGTCTCCCGAAGGTTTCGTTCCTTCGGCATCGACTCCGCGGTCTTCCGCGCTGCTTTCCCCATATCCTGCCGCCGGTCCTTGTCCAGCAATTTCTCCATCCTGTCCGAAAGGGAAACCGGATCGAACGGATCCTCCAAGATGTATCCCGACTCCCCCTCCCTCAACACTTCCGACGCCCCGCACACTCGAGTGGTAACGACCGGCAATCCGTATGCCATCGCCTCCAGACAAACGATGCCGAAGGGTTCGTAGATGGTGGGAAACAGGAATGCATCAGCCCCCAGGTAGAAGTCTCCCGCGCCGGAGACGGGCCCGGCGAAGAGAATACGGCCGTCCGCACCGCCCCGGACAGCCCTTCGGAGATACGGCCGCGCATTTCCTTTCCCGACAACGATCACGCGAAACGGAATCCCTTTTGTGGCCAGCAGAATCGCCGCATCGAGAAGGACTCCTACCCCTTTTCGGCGAAACCCCGACCCTACGAAGAGAAATACGGGCTCCTCCTTTCCGATTCCGAAACGGGATTGCAATTGAGCCCGTGCCTGGCATCTCCCCTCTTCGAGATCCCCTGGAAGACGAACACCGTGATACACAACCGAAATCCTTTCAGGCGCCATCCCGAAACGTCGGATAATTTCCTCCTTCCCCCGCGCGGAGATCGAGATGACCGATTTCAGGATTTCGGATGCAAAGAGCGATTTCTCCAGATACAGGTAGGCAAGATTCAGGGGACGCAGGAAGTCGAGGGGCCACGTCACCGGACGGAGAGGTCTCTTCCTCCGCAGCCACTCCGCGTGACACCCGTCCCCGGCCCGGTAGACATCCGCACCGGGAATCCGTTCCAGGGAGAACAGGAGCCAGTCAGGATTTTTTCTCCCCCATTTCCTGACGGCACGGGCAAAGAGGAGAGGCCGAAGCCATTTTGGGCTCCAGGGAACCGGAACCATCACCCAGATCCCCGCGCTCGCCTTCCCGCCTTCCCAGTGCGAAGACAAAAGCAGGACCTGCGCCCCCTCGGACAGGAGTGCGGACGCCAGTTCATCGAGATACCGTTCCGCTCCCCCATGGAAAGAATAACGATATCGGACAAGGGCGACTCGCAATTCCCCCGCAGGAAGTAAGGGATTATTCGCCATGGCCCCCGGATGCGGGATTATCCCTCCTTCTGAGCACCTTGATATACTCGTCGGCGTACGCACGGATGGAATACTGGCGCTCCACATCCTTCCGTCCATTCTCCCCCAGTTCCCTCGCAAGCGAATGGGATGAAAGAAGAATCTCCAGTTTTTCCGCCCACTCCTCGGCTGTTTTCGCAAAATAGCCGTTCCTGCCTTCCTGAACGATGTCGAGATTCAGGCCGACAGGGGAGGCAACAACCGGAATCCCCGACGCGAGATACTGGATCAGCTTGTAGCCGCACTTTCCCCAAGCCCAGAGGTTGTCGGGAAGAGGCATGATCCCCACGTCGAAGGAGGCGATGTCACACGGTTCATCCTCCAGACGCCAAGACTTCCGATCGACCGTAATTCCCGGATCGAAGGGGAATCGTTCCGATACAATCTTCACTCGAAGGCCCGGGATTTTCCTGGCAAGAGATTGAAATACCTGCCTCAGCGGGTCGAGATACTTCTGGTTCTGCGCCACTCCAAGCCAGCCTATTACGGGATTTTTCCTCAGGGGGCGACCCTCCCCGGAAAATACCCGATACCGGTCCGGGTCGACGGGAGTGGGGAGAACGGTGACTTCGCATCCGGCGTCCCGTGCGAACCTCGCAAGATAGTTATTCCCCGCCACTACAGACTGCGCATGTCGGACGGTGCGAATAAATTTCCGAAAATGCTTCCCGGAAAGAACCAGTCCGTGCTCGATCTCGTGAAACATCACAGCGTCGTCGAAATCGAAAACGATTCGCGGATTCGCCCGCGAGAGTTGATAAAGATCCCATGGGTTCAGGGAGGTCTTTTTCTGGAGAATCACCACATCAAAGGTTCGTGTCTCCCGAAGCACCCCCCACCTCCCGATAGGTCCGGAGGGGATCTCGAGGATGCGGCATTCGATCCCTTCCCGTTCCCAGAGCCGGGCAGGTTCCCGGAACCGGAGCCGGGTGCTCGGAAGCTCCCGGCCAGCAACGAGAATGCAAACCTTCATGGCGCACCGCCTCCGCCCGAAAGCTCGCGATACAGAGAAAGTACTCGCTCCTCGTACGATTCCCAGGAAAACTCGTTGATGCGCTCCCGTGCGGAAACACCCATCGCGCGGACCATGTCCGGGTTCCCGCACAGGAGGAGAAGCTTGTCGCGGATCGACCAAGGATCTCGGGCCGGAACGATAAAACCGTCCACCCCATCCCGCACCACCGAACCCGCGTTTCGGGTAGTCACTACCGGAAGGCCCGCAGCCATCGCCTCGTAGGTCGTCTTGGCGCTGCCCTCCACAAGGCTGGGCAGCACGAATACGGTGGCCTCCGTAAAGAACTTGGCGGCCCCTTCCTTCATATGCCCGAAGAACCGGATTCCGGGACGATCCCGGTATCGGCCCAGGTGGGGCAACAGCTCTTCGTGGATCTGCCCTACGACCCAAAGTTCCGCGCCAGGGATGGCTGCTTCCTCCCATGCGCGGGCCAGGTCGAGGAACCCCTTCCTGACGCAGACCATCCCCACGTACAGAACACGGAAAGGCCCCCTCTCTTCCTCGGATGCGGAAACGAATTCCTCCAAGGAAACTCCTCTAGGCAGAACCATCAATTTTTCCCCGGGGAACCCCTCGGAAAGGAACGACTCCCTCCCAAATTCCGACTGCACGATGACTCTGTCCGCAAGATCGAACTCTTCCAGCGAAACCACTTCGTCCCGGTAACCGGCGTTGATTTTCCTCAGCCAATCATGTCCATCTGCACGGGGGAAGGGGATCCCCCAACGCTCGTACTCTTCCTGTAAAAGCCGCCGTGTGGCGACAGGATGCGGTGCCGGTCGTTCAACAATGGTCCTGGCCCCGACCATCCGCGCCTCCTTCAGGGAATTGCGGCATTCCGTGGTCCAACCATGAAAAATCGAGCAACCCCGTCTACGAATGTATCTCGACGCCGCCCCGTCGAGGGTCATTCGTTTTAGCGTGTAGTAGTACCGGGCCTTGAGAAAAGAGAGAGGCTTTGCAGGCTGTAACCGAACATGGCGCACCAGTTTCCGGGGTATCTCCGTCTGCCGATTCCCGTAACAGATCACCGCATCGAGCATCCCGCCCCGGTAGGCCGCCCGTGCTGTGTGGAACAGCACATTGGCGATTCCTATCCCTCCGATCCGTGAAAAACAGGAGATTACTACTCCCATTGCACCTCTACGTCCCTCCGCACTGCCCCGACGATTTCGAATGTTCTGGCGCATCGAAAGAATTCATCCCATCTACCGACACTGCCTCCTTTGCTTCGAGAAAGTCCAGGTCCGCATCTTCGCCTTCCCTATTACGAGCAACGATCCCGGCCCTCGGCAAACCGATGTGCCGGTTCTCATCCTCATCATGCACCAACTTCCTTCCCAGACGCCAGGACCGCGTAGAGCGCCTCCGTCTTCTCGCACATCGCGGCGACCGTATAACGGGCGAGAACCAGTTCCCGCCCGGCCTTCCCCATCCGTTCCCCGATCGCTGGATCTCCGGCCAGTCGAGCCAGCGCCCTTGCATAGGCAGTGGCGTCTCCGGTCTCGCAGAGGAGCCCGGTTTCCTCCGCTTTCACCACCTCCGGGATCCCCCCGATGGGGGAGGCGATCACCGGCCGAGCCATCGCCAAACCCTGCAGGATCACCTGGGGAACCCCTTCGAACCGGTCCGAGGTAAGCACCAGAGCGTCCGATGCGGCGAGGATCTCCGGAATGTCTTCCCGGTACCCGGCCAGGATGACCGTCCCGGCCAGACCCTTTCGGGCGATTTCCGCCTCGATTGCCTCCCTTCCCTGTCCCTCTCCTGCCAAGAGAGCACGCACCGGCAGCCCCCGTTCCTTGAGAAGACGGATCACCTCAAGGAAGAGGTCGTGCCGCTTCCAGCTCCTGAAAACCCCGATCATGGAAACGAGGAACGTGCGCGGTTCGATTCCGAATTCTTCCCGGATCCGGTTTCCGCGGACCTCCGCAGAAAACCTGTCGAGATCAACCCCAGTGGGAATGGACACCACCCTGTCCGCAGAAATCCCTTTTCGGATCAGGTGATCCCGGATCATTTCCCCGGTGGTGATGTACCCGTCCGGCCACCGGTAGACCAGGTTGAAGGCGTGCCTGCGGATCGGAACGGAGATATGCCGGGTCCGGACCAGCAGGGGGACCCTCGCCGCCTTCGCAGCGATCGATGCCACCCAGGAGTCCTTTCCGCTGTGGGTGTTAACCACTTGCACCTTCTCCCGGCGAAATAGGGAGAAAAGAATCCGGATCGCGTTGAGATCGGCGGAGGAGCGGATCGGCACCGGTGTCACCGGGATCCCCGCCTCCTTCGCTTTCGAAAAAAGGGCCGCCTCCGACCGGCAGGCGATGTGGACCCGGTGCCCCCTTCGCGCCATCTCCCCGCACTCCAAGAGGATCCGGTGCTCCTGGCCACCGAACCCGTCGGACCACTCTGTGTGGACGATCGACCACACGCTACCGCCCCGCCTCCGTGAGAAGAATGCGGTCGACCGCCTCCGCCACCTCCGCCAATGTGATTTCCTCCATGCCGGGGTTGCGCCTGCCTTCGTCCTTCCCCCGCTGCAGGAGATCCCCTTCCTTCTGCACGACGACATGGCGCCCCACCTGGCGCGTCCCCGCGGTGCTCTCCGCCGTGTACCCCCAGTCGATCCCCTCCCAGGGCGCCCAGTTGAAGGCCCCCGTGGGCCCGAACAGCGCGACGACCGGCGTCCCCACGGCCGCCGCGATATGCATCGGCGCCGAATCCACCCCGACGAAAACGCGGGCCGAGGCAATCGCGGCACCTAGTTCCTTCAGAGTGAAACGCCCGGCGAGGGAGGCGCACGGCGAGCCCGACGAGGACGCGACCCGGTTCGCCTGGTCGATCTCCGCGCGATCCGACCCCGAGGTCACAACCGGGAAGACCCCTTTCCGCGACAGGTGGGCGACGACCCCGGCCATCCCCTTTTCCGTCCAGCACTTAAACGTCCATCGGGACGTCGGTTGCACCACCGCGTAGGGGACGCCCCCGGGCACCCCTGCGGCGGAAAGCTTGCGATGCGCTCTCTCCCTTTCCTCCTCGGAGAAGGAAAACCGGAGGCGAAGGTCCCCCGGAGGGATACCAGCCGCTGCCAGCACGTCGAGATCCTTCCACACCTGGTGACGGTACAGATCCGGGCAGGGGCAGCGATGGGTGAAGAGACGTTCCTTTCCCCACAGGCCGCGGCGGGCGGGGTCGACGCTCACGCGAAACCTTGCACCGGAAAGCAGGGAGAGGATGGCTCCGCGGTCTCCCTCGGTGAAGTTGACGGCCACTTCCGGGCGAAGGGACCGGATCTCCCGGAGCAGGGCGAGTTCTCCCCTAAAGCGTCTCTTCCCGCCGGCATCCTTCAGACCGCGGCGGAACGCGATAACCTGGTCGATGTCCGGGTTTCCGGAGAGCATGTCCT
>Ga0307380_10013139_pt1 | contig 10249 bp, 10 predicted proteins | sample UN3MG_FD_202239 | JGI IMG/M metagenome (GOLD analysis project Ga0307380, IMG submission 202239) | Soil microbial communities from Risofladan, Vaasa, Finland - UN-3 | ecosystem: Environmental > Terrestrial > Soil > Coastal area > Acid sulfate soil | place: Finland: Risofladan, Vaasa | collected... | reverse complement strand
GTACTCGTCGTTTGTTCTTCGGCCGGGAGCGGGTGAATGGAAAGCGGATCCAAAGCTGCTTCTGGCCTACGAGCGTTCGCCCAGGACGCCGGTCGAACTGCGGGTGATCCCTCGGCGCGGACGCTGGGTACTCTTCGGCGACGGGAACGTCCGCACACTGGACGACGGGGAGTTTGAGGCTGCCAGGCAGGTAGACGCAGCGCGGCGGAAGGAACTGGACTGGCCACCGCCGGTCGATTGAGCCGCCGGAGGCGGGTTCGCCCGTGTCTGCTTACCGAAAACACGGGCAGGTCTGTGACCTGCCCATGGCACGTGCCGCGTTGCCGCTGACCCCCTGATCAGTCCCCCACCCTTGAAAGGGCAATGATATACTTGACTCATCGGGCTTGGTTTCTGCCTAGGCAGCCCAAGGGCTCATTTCTTCCCGCGTAGCCGCTTCTTGCGACTCTTGCGCCGCTGGTGTTTCCGTCCCTCGGCATCAACCTCGGTCTTCGGCACCCGCAGAAGCCCTCGCATCAGCCGGTCGAATCTCAATAACTCAGGTGGTGGCGTTGACTTAGACATAGCTTGCCCCCAAAATGTGGACATGGGCCGAGTCCCCGCCCCAATAAATTGTGGCCGCGATCCCAAGGGCCTTGACATCCGCGCAAGTAGGCGATAGCCTTGGATTTGGTGTTGACAGCTAGCGGCTGATGTGGCAGACTGTCGCCCGACTAAGGAGCCGACGGTGAATCGGAAGCTGACATTCACTGAGGTATGTTCGTGGCTTCGCGAGCAGGCGCGGAGTTTCGAGCGTATGGCCGCTGATATCGAAAACACTTTCGGCACGATGCCAAACCACGCTGCGCACGGTGCTCGCCACGCCGCCACGGCAACAGGTGCTGACGCTGTTGCCGCCATTAAGCAGTTAATGGGCGACGGTTCGCTGCGGCGTGCAACAATCACCGAATACCTCGGAATCGAAGAGTCCCGACTCGATGGAATTCTGACGGAGGAAAACGGATTCGTCCGCGGAAGCCGCGGCTGGTGGTCTGTCAGGAACGGCGAAATCAATGATGGCAACGATGAAGGAGGACCGTAGATGATACCACCCAGGGGCCGGCTCGGCGGCCCGATGTGGAAAAAGCACGACCGCTGAGGCTTCCAGCAAGAACCTCTCAGCGGTCGTGACCCGAGGCGACGATGGTACGCACACCATCGGGTTGATGTTTCCCAGGCATCGGGCGCGTGCGTGCGCCCGGTGCCGCATCTATCCTGAATAGTATCGGCGAAAACGTACAGCCTTGTCAAGGCTCGATGGCGGTCCCCGTCCCGCTTTTTCTCCCTTGAAAGGGTGGGGCACCCTTACCCTCCGAGGCTCGGCATCATAGAGGCCGTAGGCGCAGCATCAGCAGGATCGGCCAGCCGACGTATCTGCGCGCTCGCTCCATTCGCGCCGCCAGGGCGTCAGGCACCACGTGTTCAGAGATATGGTCGATCTTCAGCCCCGCGTGGACCGCGGCCATGACGTAGTCCGAAATCTGATGCGGGTAGCTCTGGGGCCGGGTCTCGCGGCCCGACCGCGGATCGGTGAAGCGCCCACGCCGACCACCCGCTTCCGCAGTTGGTTGGCAACGTGCTCTTCCGCCGGATCCGCACGCGCCGGCGGCAACAAGGCATTCGCATCACGCGCCTGGTTTGGGCGAATCCACGCGAACTCCGGCGGTGGCACGTGTGCCAGGAACCGCCCACACGCCGTCACGTTCGTCATCGGTCCGGCACACTGGGGGCACTGGGGACGGTTCGTTGTGAGCCGTCTTCTGGTGGTCCGATGGATAGCGTGGAAGCAAATGGCACAGTAGCGACATGCCTCATATCGGGTTAAATGCTTGCTGCTGCTGGGGTTAGACGAATCCCGTAGCTAAGGGGGCAAATGGCAGAATGCCAGGCTCTTGCGGGGTTGCGGGAATCGCTAAACGTCGGCGGTAGAGGAGGTTAGGGCGATTCGGGGGTGGAGCCGCGGAAGTTGACCCAAATGGCGGCGGGCCGAGATCGCGCGTCCTTGGGCGATTTCTTCAAGTCCGGTCGATTCCAAGACTTACATCTTCGAGACTGCGCCGTGGGGGCGTGAAAATGTCCGGCGAGAATGTCCGGCGCCGGACATCGGCCGGACATTCCTTATCGGACGCTGGGGCCTCATGGTCCGATAAGTTCGGGAGCGGTTCCGGTGGTGTGGCACGGATCTTGCTAGGCGCGGGCGCGCGTGGTCGCGAGACGCGACGTAGCAGAGAGCCCGTTCGAGGCTCGGATTGCCGCTTGGGCGTCGTTCAACACGGGGGCTATGCGATGGAGCTTCTCTGTCGCCGGGTCGAGGGTTGCCCGCCAGTGTGGGCCGAGCAGGCATTCGGCGATGGCAGAGCAGCCGGCGACACGCACGGTGAACAGCACTTCGTTGCTGAGGGCGGAGTAGTGCTCCAAGCGGTCGGCCAGCCGGACGCGGGCCAGCAGGTCGTCGCCAGCGGGGATTGTCAGATCGGCGCGAACATCCTCTTCATCAAGGGTGACAAAGCTCTGCAAGTCCGGGGGATGGACCGGCCGGTGCAGATGGAGCTGAGCCGGCTCGTCGAATCTGGTGTCGTAGCCGAGCTTCGACCAAAGCAGATGCAACGTGAACATATCGTGGATAGACACGACGAGATCCTTTCGGACTTCATGCGTTGCCCACAGATCATGTTGCTCGTGGTTCTTGAAGCAAAACGTCAATAGGCCGGGGGCGGCGGACCAGAGGCGTCGCCAGTACGACCATTTTGACAGCGACGAGACGGCCTTTCGCGTGCGGGACACCGATGAAAACAGCACGGCGCGCCAAGCATATGGGAGCTGCGCCGAGGCGACCGCGGCGTGAGTCATGAATGGGGGGACTTCTTGCCCGGACTGCTGATAGCGCTTGCGCGTGTTGCGGTAGGCGTCGTCTACATGTTTGCGGATCCGATCGCGGTCGGCTTGGCTGGGCGCTTGGGTCATTAGGATTGCCATCGAAGCAAGTAGCGACGCCGCAGCCGGGACAAGGTCTTCAACGACGCGGTCGGGATTCACAGGTACTAGGCCGTGATAGTCGCGGTCAACGCCATAGAGGGCCCGTGGCAGGTGACGCCAGACGACCAAGTCGGGGACCGGGGGACCGCCGAGTTCGTCACGCATATCGGCTGGGCTCCGCGCAGCGGCGATCAAGCTGAAGAATTCCGCGCGTTCATCCTTGGATAGGGCCAGGGCCTTGGCGAGGCGCTCAGCTGTGGCGCCACGCGGGACAAAGGCGCCCCGCTCACAGGTGCTAACGTGGCTGTGGGAAAGCCTGGCCTTGGCGGCCAGAACACGGGCCGATCTGATGCCGCGCTCGAGACGTTTGGCACGGATGAAGCGACCGACCTTTCTACCCGGCTTCTTGACCACAGGGCGGAGAGTAAGGCTGGCCGAGAAACTTGTCCACAAAAAGGGGAATCGGGCGGGATTCTGGTTGACAGGCGGTGGGGGCATGGCGTAGAATTCTGGCCGACTTACTCAGTCACACGGAGTATGCGACGGTGAGGCTCAGGATCGACGGGCAAAAAGTCGAGCGTTTTCGGGTGTCAGCCGCACTGCTGAAGCGCGAATTCGCCGCCAAGGCCGGGGTCCATCCGAATCAGCTAACCCGGATCGCGGCTGGGGAAGCTGTGGGAGTGAAGACGGCGCGGCAGATCGCGGCCGCAATGGGCGTTGAGGTTCGGGAAATCACCACAGAACTAGTGGAGGCGGGGGCAACATGACCGGCAGGACTGATATGTTGAGGCAGGCTCGGACTCGCGCGCGGGCGGTCGCCCGACTTCGCAAGTCGAAGGCTCGGTACGACAGGGATCTCGCCAGACGCGGATGCGAGGCCGGCCAGCGCTGGGCGATGGAGGTCGCCGAATTCGTGGAGCTCGGATGCCTGGGCGACCTGGCCGAGGCCGATGACCTGGCCACACGGTACCGCAGCCCGCATCCGACCTTCAGCCCCGGCGAGCGGCTGTACTTCGACGTTTGCGAGGCGCGCGACGGCGACCGGCGGGCCGCGGCCGCGTTCTGGGACTACAGCCTTAACGCCGAATCGCACCTAGCCAATGACGCGGCGTTCGTCACGGGCTTCGCCCTGGCGGCCGTCGCGTTTCTCGATGAGGTCAAAACAGAACTGTAAATAGAGGGTGGCGGGGCGGTACGGCGAGCCGCCCCGCCGCCCAGACGCGATCGTGGAAAACAAAGGAATCGGGCGGTGAACACCGTGGCGCGGCAACCTGTTTCGGCATCGGCAGCCCGGCGTGAGCCGGTGCTCGCGGTCTGTCCCTCGAACGACGTTAAACCGCTGTGTGACCTGCCATTTATCCATCTTCGAAGACTGTACCAACATTGTCGGGGCAGGACGCCACAGGCGCGCGAGCGGTGGGCGCGACGGCGCGCAGTGCAGCTCCGGAAGACTGATCGAAGTCTTGCCCGGCGGAACCGCGACTTGAACTGTTGGGAAATTAACCGGGCCGCCGTGTGGCACGACGGCCAGACGGTCGCGCAATTGGTCGGGCTAGATCGACCGGCCGAGATTCCGAGGCCCAGTAATATGTTGGCGGACTGGCGCCTGCGAGACAATTGCGACAATCGCCGCCACCTTGTGATTACGAGGGTGCTGAGGCGTCGGCGTGAACTTCGGCGGGAGCTCCGAGGCACAGCAGATGCGATCTGTCGGATTTTGCAGGATGAGTTCAGGGACGATCTGGGCTCCGTCGGGATCAAGCGGCTCAGCACGCGGACGTTGCACCGCTGGAACGGGCAAAAGAGTCATTGTGACGGCCGGCGGGTACGTGGCGGCGGGGCCGCCCCGCTCGACCCGCGCGTGCGCGACGCCTACCTGCAGATCGCCCTGCACGCCAATTTCAAGGACCTCGGCGAGGCCTGGCGTCACGCGCGCGACACGGCCCAGGAGCTCGGCCTGCCGATGCACTCGCCCGGCTGGTTCCGCCGCTGGTTCGCGCGCGAGTACCCGCAGTTCGTGGTCCGCTACTGCAAGTCCGCGCGCAAGTTCGAGGCCGAGAACCTGCCCAAGATCCGTCGCAACTACGACGACGTCGCCCCGCTGGAATGGGTCAGCCTGGACGGCCACCAGATGAACCTCTTCGTCCGCGTGCCCACCGCCAACCAGTCCTGGAAGCGCGCCCGCCCGATCCTGACCGGCGTGCTCGACATTCGCAGCCGGATGTTCTTGGGCTGGGACATCCGCGAATGCGAGACGAGCGACGGCATCCTGGCCGGCATCAAGATGATGCACCGCGACTACGGCTGTCCGGGCCACTACTACGCCGACAACGGCGAGGCTTACAAGGCCAGCCTGGGCCACTGCCGCGTCAATCGCAAGGTCCTCGACGATCCGCGCATCGGCGCGATCTGTGCCCAGACCGGCGCCCAGCGGCACACGTCGATCCCCTATCAGGCCTGGGCCAAGATGATCGAATCCATCTGGCGCCGGCCGATCGACGGCTTCGAGCGTTACTGCTGGAGCTGGATCGGCAACTCGCCCGCCAACCGCCCGGACGATCGTCACAAGGAGATCGTCGCCAACCTGGAGCAGTTGCCAACGCTCGACGAGCTCCGCCGCCAGTTCGCCGATTATCTCAAGGTCTACCACGCCGAGCCGCAGTCCGGCTCCGGCATGTTCGGCCTCGCGCCGCGTGAGTGCTTCGAGCAGCACTTGGCCGAAGTTCGGCGTCTGGATGATGACACGCTCGATTTTCTCTGCTGCCGGCTGGTTGGCCCGCGCAAGGTCGGCCGCGACGGCGTGCTCTACAACGACATCCGCTACGGCCACTTTGATGTCGAGGTCTGGAAGCTCCAGGGTCGCGCTGTCTACCTGCGTATCGACCCCGATCAGGCCGACTTCGTCTGGGTTTGTGACGAAAAGGGCGCCCCGTTGTGCATGGCCACCGCGCGCCAGATCACCGGCGCCACGCAGGAGGAGGTCCGCGAGGCCCATCGCATTCGGGCGAAGATGCGCAGGGTGGCCAAAGAGTATGCCCCGGCCCGCGACTTCTTGCTCGAGACGAGCACCGCCCAGATTATGCACCGCAAGGCCGAGCATGCCCAGCGCCGCGCCGCCCAGCGGGCCCAGCAGTTGCCCGCCCCGCCCGAGCCCGCGGTCAAGATCGTCCGTCCTGACCTGGTCGAGCCCGTGCGGCAGGCCAAGCGCAAGCATGCCGCGAACGCCGCTCGGATGCCACTTAAACGCGGTTCGGGTGGCTTGTCCACCAGTGGTGCCCCAACCAGTTTCCAGCGCTTAGCCCAGCGGGCTTGCGAAGAAACCGCGGAACCACATAGCGACGAAGCCACGCAGGGCCGCGCGGCCCGCCGCTTCGCTGAGCTAAATTACGACGAGGAACCCGCCGCCTGAAAAGTGACGACTGATGGCTGACAACCCGCACAACCCGAATCCGCCGAGCGAGCCGCGCGGGCTCGATGCACTCGCCCAACAAGGAAGAGTGGATTATGCGATGATCAAGGATGATCAACCGTTCACCGCCGAGCTCGAACGCCAGCTCATCGATGATCTCAAGGCCTACCGCCAGGATAATCCGCGCAACGGTCAGCCGCTGGCCTGGGGCCGGCTGGCCAATATGATCGGCGTCAGCCAGGCCACGCTGGTCGAGTTCGCCAAGAGCAAGTACCGGGGCGACAAGAAGGCCGTCGCCCTGAAGATCGCCCGCTTCCTGGCCGAGGACCGCGAGCGCGCCGGCCGCTTCGACTTCCGCAGCCACGCCCAGATCTCGATCACCGAGATGATCTTCGGCACGATCAAAAGCGGCATCCGCCGCAATACCATGCCGGTCATCATCGGCTCGCCCGGCACCGGCAAGTCCGCCCACGGCCGCGCCTTCGCGGTCGATCGCGGCGCCGTGATCGTCATCACCGCCGACCCGGCCAACCGCAACGACCGCGCCGTCACGCGCATGCTCTGCAGCGCCATCGACCCGCTGCGCCAGTTCTACACGGCTGCGCACCACAAGCGCAAGACCGAGATCATGACCTGGCTGCGCAAGCACGGCTCGACCGTGATCGTGGTGGACGAGGCCCAGCAGCTCGACCGCGACGGCCTGGAAATGCTGCGATCTATCCATGACCAGTCCGACCCGACCAGCCGCCGGCGCATCCCGATCATCTTCTTCGGCGACCACGACTTCTACAAGCTGCTGGCCAAGGGCCGCGCCGGCCAGCGCTCGACGATCTGCGCCCAGCTCGCGCGCCGCATGAGCCCGGTGCTGGACATCGACCGCGACTGCCAGCTCGACGACGACGGCACCATCTACACGGCCGAGGACGTCATCAAGATCGTCCGCAACAACCGCGTGAGATTGCTCACCGGTCGCGCCGTCCGCTGGCTGCGCGACCTGGCCAACGTGCACGGCTATGGCCGCCTCGGCTTCGCCCTGGACGTCCTCGGCCAAGCCATCGATATCATCGTCCCGGCCGAGAGCAAGCTGGCCAAGCCGATCGACGTGGACACCTTGCAGGAGGCCCTGGAGATGACGCTCGGCCGCTCGGTCGCCATTGAGATCGACCAGGCCGCCGGCGGCGAGCTGCTGACCAAGACCGCCTAGCGCCCGGTCGCCGACCGGGCCGCGGCAATCGGAGAGCAGTGTGCAACTGTTAAAGCAGGCATAGAAGTTAGGGCCTGATGAAGTCTAGACCCCCACACAATCCGCCCGCGAGGCCGAACCTGGCCCGACTCAAAACTGGGCATATCTGCCCGACAGCGGGCGAGGGGGATCGATGATGCGAGCCGGCGGGAGAGGTTGGTTTCAACGGCTCAATAGGTTTGAGCGGCAATGGATATTGGCGCGGATCGACGCTGGCGGGGAGAGCGCGCGCGACATCTTTGATGACCTCGATTTGAGTCGTTACTGCCGCGCGGCCACGTTTCGGGGGTTCGTTACGCGGCGCAAACATGAGGTGGCGATGCGGGATAGGGCGGCCGAGCGGTTGGGGATCGACGAACCGTTCGAGCTGGAGGAGCTCGAAAAGGCGCTCTTCCTACATCTACGGCGATTGTTAGTTCGTGGAACAGCTCGGCCCAGTCTGCTCACCGAGGTGCGGCTACTCTTGAAAGAACTGGATCGGCGCAAGCAGGCACGATCCGGTGGCGTGGGCCGCGGTAAAAGCGAGGGATAGGCACGTGCGGCGACGGCGGAAACGGACAACCTGGGTCGATCGGCTACGGCGGCGACAGTGGCGTTTGTTCGAGAGGATGAACGCCGCGATCGATTGCCGCGACGAGACGGCGGCGGCGATCTTTCGCAAATGGAATTTGCTTCGGTACTGTCAGCCGCGGACGTTTCGGCTGTACGCCAAACAGCGGCGGGACAAGATTGCGCGCTATAACCTGGGACGGGCTCGGCGCAGGTGGGCGTCTGGCGGGGATGGCTGATGGCACAAGCGGGTTGAACGATGGTCGGAAGGACGATTGTGGGTATGGCAGGATTTGTTACGAGCTCTGCGATCCTGGCCAGGCCGGGCGGGGGTTTCTACCCCGCCGGCCTGGCCGGTCCGAGGGGCGGCGATGCGCGGTCGTTAACCAGAGATAGGCGGCGAGCGGGAGCGGCCCGCTGGCCTCGTGGCGGTACGGATTATCGTCGCTCGTGTAGGAGTACTTCTACACACAATGGGCTACATTCTGAGCCTCAGAACGGGCATTCTGTAGGTGTCATGCGGTGCGGCATGCCGAAGGCGCGGCGCAGACTGGACGGCGCGGTGTCGCGTTCGGAGCGGGTCGATCAGGTATCGACCACTTACGGTTCGCCACCGAGCGCCTGGTTGGGCTGCCGATTCGCTGTGCCGCACCGCAATTCTGAACGTTGCCCGCCGGGCTCGGGATGGAGGTTAAAACCTTGGGATTCGAGGTAATACCCTGTGGCCGATTCTTGCCCGTCGATCCGCTTGAGGTGGGCGAGATCTCGATCTGCCGCACCGGCGCGGCAACATTCCGTGCGGAGGATCTAGCCGCAGTGGGGATAGACAAGCCGTGGTGCACGGTGCTTGCCGATCCCGACACTTTTCGTGTCGCGGTTCGGGCAAGGCGAAGTGGTGAGGAGCAAGACAGCGTCGCGGTGTCCACCGTCACACGGAAGGGCGGCAAGGACACGGGGCGGCGACGAATCAGCCTGGCCCGCGCGATCAAACGATGCGATCTCACAACCGAGGCCGTGGCGGCCCGGTATAACTTACATCGGCATAATAAGGACAATGAAGGGCTACTCATCATCCAGCTTACTGATGGGCCGCTGGGAGAGAAGAAGAAGCAAACCGGCGAGTGACGCCAGCGGGGCGGTGCGCGCCGCCTGGCTGGCGAGGGTCCTTTAGTAGAGGAGTATCGATATGGCAAGGACGATTGCGGAAAAGGCGATCAGTGAAGAGTGCGGCGACGGCGATGCTGACGGCAACGACGGCGAAGATGGAGCTACGTGTTTGGGCGAGCTGGTTGGCGAGTTGCCACCGCTCGAGCTGGGCCCCTGGTCGGCTTTGATCGAGGGCCGCATGCCGGGATTCCGTGAGGTCGCGGAAGCACTGATAGTGGACATATTGATGACCGAAGGGCGGCTAGGATTAGTCCGGAATGAGGTCGCGGACATCAATTGGGACTTCGACTGGATGCCGGACGACTACCGATGCATGCAGCGGGTTGCGGTGAAAGAGCTCGACGGCGCGACCGAGCTGCTGTACGAGGTGAAGGTCGCGCTCTTGCGATGGTTCAAGGCTTTTCAGGAGAGTCGTATCATCCAGATCGACGAGAAGAGTTGGCCGGCGTTGCAGCAATTGATCGCGTCGTCGATCCCGTGGGCGAGAGGGCATGCGGCCGCGTTGGTAGTGCAGAGCGCGGTGGGGCACCTCCTCAAGCAACCGAATGCCGCTCACATTATCGCACAAAGCGAGCAGCGGCGGTTCGAAGCGTTCGACGCGGAGCACGGGGGCAAGCCCGGCGATCGGAATCGCACGGCCTGGCCGTGGCGGGATCTATCTGGCAAGCCGTGGCCGGCGGCTGAACATAAAGACGATGGCTCGACCGCCAAAGGCCGGCGGCCGAGCCGTGGTGCTAATAGCACAACCGCCAAGAGGGTACAGCATGGCGGCCGGAAAGGCAAGGCCGCCTGAGAGCTCAGTGGACAGCAACGGAGTGCGAGACATGCAAACGGTCACAACACGTAATGCCCTGGTCGGCAAAGCT
>Ga0307380_10013133_pt1 | contig 10251 bp, 14 predicted proteins | sample UN3MG_FD_202239 | JGI IMG/M metagenome (GOLD analysis project Ga0307380, IMG submission 202239) | Soil microbial communities from Risofladan, Vaasa, Finland - UN-3 | ecosystem: Environmental > Terrestrial > Soil > Coastal area > Acid sulfate soil | place: Finland: Risofladan, Vaasa | collected... | reverse complement strand
ACACCAATGCCGACCACAATTCCCGACGACCTTCGAACAATCATCGACCCGGCAGGATGGTCCGATGAACCGTCGTATCGTGTCTGGTCCGACGACGACACGCCGTCGACGGTGCACGCGTTCTTCCCATTCGACCCGGACTATCCGGACACCGAACACGTCGAAACGGTCGTCGTGTCGTCTCCACGGTTCCGAATCGTTGACCGCGGCGAGGACCACACCGACATCGAAGACTGGATCCAGGAGGATCGCCCATACGAAGATGTCGACTACTTCGACGACGAACGGGTCGCGTATCGTTTCTTGCGCCGCAAGCAAACGGAGCACGGACTTGCCACCATCACGAAAGATGGTTGGAAGGTGCTCGACGACGAAGACGACAACCCGCGGTTCATACTCGAAGACGTGAACGACGTCGACGAGGTGCCGCCGTGGTTCGACGAGGTCGGTATCCGTATCGGCTATCGGTCGACCGATGGTTGGCGCGGTCACACGACCTTCGACGTCGGCGCGGGGTGGCACGAGTACGCGGGCGGGTGGGTCACGGGCTACCCGGACCAGTACACGCAACACAAGATGGACGCAGTGACGATCCACAACGCGTTGCACCAGGGCACCATCCGGCCACCAGTGCCGATCCTGTGGTGCTTCGGGGTCACCTCGAACGTGTTCTCCACGGTGTCCGACGTGTTCATTCCGGACGGTGCCGACGACATCATCCAGGAATGGCTCAACGGACTGGCAGACGACCTTGGGGTCGACGACGAATCATTCGGAAGGGCATTCTCATGATCGACAACATGACAGAAACGATCCAGGAACGACTCGAATACCTTCGCGGGGAACTACGTGCCGAAAGGTTGTCGTGGGGCGAGGTGCACGAATTGCAAACCCTCGCGGAGCACATCGACCCAAACGACATCGAACTACTCGAAGCCGCGGGTGTCCCCGAATTCGACGACGAAGACGAGGAAACCAGGTCGGATTCAATCACGATCCTCGAAGGTCCAGGTGTCCCGCGGTACTCAACCGCGGTGTTCGACTCAGACGGCACCGTCGCGGTGATGCGCGACGGATCCGACATCATGCACATACGACACGACGAGGATGGATCGACAGTCGTGACCGTGTTCGGACCCTATGACGTCGAAGCGGTAGCGAACGTCGGCATGGTTATGAGGGTTTCATGAGTCGCTACATCCGTGTCCACGTCGGGGACCATTCCGACATCATCCGAGTGCGTCCAGGTGAAACCCTCGCGGATGCCATCGACCGTGGTGTCGTGACCATCATCGACACCATCGGTGTCCAGCACGCCGTCGACGTCCGGTCCGAGACAGTATCCGAGCACGAGGTCGCCAGGGTCATGGGGGTCGACGAATGACCGAATCTACCAATGCGACGTCCAATGCCCGACTGAAAACCCGGAGGGAAACACGATGACCCGATACCCGACGCTCGACGAAGAGGTCGAGATGTTTTGCGAGGACTGCGGCGAGACGTTCACGGTCGTCGGACACGTCGTCGAGGACTATTCGCCGTGGGGTGTCGATCACTATTTGGAAACGTCGGATGGGAAACTGCCGACGTGCCCGAACGGTGACGACCACGACGTTTCGATCGGAGAATGACGTGACAGCAACAACGACAACGGAGAGACAGATCGAGATGATGATGCTCGTCGACAGCGACGTGCGTCATTGGGGTCGGCAGCTTTCAACCCCGGCGCCAGACGGGTATGGGCATGTCGTCGTGTATGCCGTGTATCGCACGCTATGTGGCAAAACGTTCACGAACCGTCGAGCGATCCTGCTGAACCCACGCGACAAGGTGTCCTACGCACCGGCACCATGCCAAGCATGTCTGCGTACCAACGCGAAGCTCACCATCGACGACGTGGTTCCGGCACCGAACGACGCGGCAGAGCGGCGCGCGGCGACGCTGCCGGAGCACATGGTCGAGGTCGAGGCACGGGTGTTCCGGGTCCAGGGGTCGACGAACACGTACACCGTGACGATCCCGATCGACCCGTACCTCGCGACGTTGTGCACGTGCATGGCGGGGAAGGTGCATCCGGATGTTCGATGCAAACACCAAACCCAGGTGCTCAATGTGCTCATCGAACGAGGCGAGGTGATCGGATGAATGTCCACACAAGTATTGAGGGCTTTATTGAGGGCGCGGTTGTCACGATCGAATTCGACGAAGAACGGTCGATCCGGGACGAGGTAGATGACCGAATGGTCCAGTTTTGCTTCGCCAAGGAAGGGGTAGTTGTCGACGGGTACGTGGGTGAGGATGTCGCGTGGTCCCTCGGGTACGCGTGGGAGGAATTGTGGGAGGCGTTCAAATGAATCCGGACTACTTGACCAGGACGGTCCGTGAGGACCACTACATCGTGTTCGACGGTGTGCGATATGACGTGCCGCTGTCGTTTGAGGTCCGTCGCGACGAGGTACTCCGCGGTCTCTTCCCAACCGACAACGAAGCGTGGATGTCGTTGCATCGGTTCCAGGGACAGTCAGCGCACTACGCGACGGAATGGGGCGGATGGTTGATCCATGAGGTCGACGACGCCGACGTCGAGTACGAGGTTCACGACGGTCCAACAATCCACGAGCACGAGACGGCACGACTCATCGACGAGTCGGGCATCACACCAGGAGGTTCCGAATGAGCAATATCCGAATGAGCGACACGCCAGTCAATGTCAAGATCCACGAATGGTTGGATGACCCAGCGGATCCAGGTGATTGGGTTGGTGTGTTCGAGAACCACGACCTCGGACATCCGGACCTCGGCGCCAGGTTTGCTCTGCTGTACGGGGCCGAGCAGTGGGATGCAGCCGAGGTTGGCAAAACACACGGACCCGACACGAGTCTCGGGTTGGGGTGGCGGTACATCCTCATCGGGAAGTTCCGCGACGCGGACGACGCGATCGAGGCGATGGAGTGGGGGCGGTGTCGACAGAACGAGCCACACGATTGGGTTGCACCTGAGTTTGTGAACATTCGTAAGCCGGACGACGGCGCTCAGTGTTCTGTGTGCGGGCTTTGGCGGTTCATCAATGCCAATGCCGATTCCGGATCCCGGAGCGATTCGTCCGACGACTCAGAGGTGGCATCGTGACGCAACAGCAGACATCAGACACGACGACGACACCTCCGGTGGGGAAGGATGGCGAGCACACACTGGTGCCGCTGTATCGGGTTCCTGCGTTGCTCGAGGCGTTCTTCGACCTCGAGGTGGGGACGATCGACGTGACGCACGTGTACGTGTGGTGGGATCGGTCGAAGCGCAACATCGACATTGCGGTGCCGATGCCTGCTCCAGAGGTGACGGTGGGTCGCTCGAATGCGTGGCGCCAGGATGCCATCATCCATTGGTATGCGGCGTGGAAGGATCTTGACGTGCCGTGGTGTCGTGAGGCGGGCGACCGGATCGACTCTCGTGGTCACGACATCCCGTCGATGTATCGAACGTGGTTTGCACGTGCCGAATGATCCGATGGTCGCCGGTGCCGTCATCGGGTTCGTCGTGTCGTTCCCCCTCGCCTTCGTCGTGCTCGTGGTGAGGGGGGTGATGGCGACGCGACGGGGCGACAGCAAGTAGGCTCAGGTTTGCGGTGAGGCCACTTTGGTCGGTGGGTCGATCCTCACTGCAATAGACGACCCGGCTCCCAGGTGTGTTCGTTCCGTTTCCACCAGGGCAGCCGGGTCGTCGCTCGTGTAATGCAAAACCCTTCTATATATATATCTTATGCCAGGGGTGCCCTTTTTCGGGCAGATTTGTATTATTTGAGAAGTAGGCAGGTTAGCAGGTTTGTATTACAGCCGGTCAGGAGTAATGTCGTCATTACGTTGTATTACTTTTCGCTCGTTTCGTTTCGGTGGATTGTCCTACACGATAATACATGGCAGGAATGCAATACAAAGGTGGCACCGATGCAATGAAGTGGGTCGAATTCGATACTCGCACTGGTGTCATCGCAGTGCTATCGTCGGACTCCCTGCGTAAGTGCGAACTGTGGAGAACGGAGACCAATCGACCATGCCGAAACCAAAGACCAACCTCAAAGCAGTACCCGACGACACGCCAGGTGCGTCACGAGCCACCACCACCTCGTTCCGGATCCCGACGTACTGGTACAACATGGCACGGGAGGAAGCGAGACGACTCGACGTCTCCCTGTCCAGTGTCTACCTCCGAGCACTGACCACCTACTTCGGAACATTCGACAACCAGTCGTGGGACACCATCGACGATCCCGACGCCTACGACCCGTCGAGGTTCTACACGCACTCAGAGGACCGGAAGGGTCACTCGTTCCATGCACGAGCGAACATCCCCAAGCCCCTCGCCGGTGAACTGAATTCCCTCGTGCAGTCGGGAATGGTTCCCGCCTACCGATCTATCGGTGACATCGTCAGAGACGCACTGTTCCATCGCACGAAACAGATCGCCAGGATGATCGACAACGGCGAACTTGAACAATCTGTCGACATGGCGATGCTGCTGTCCGAGGAAATGAAACTGATGGATGAGGCAGAGCACGCCCAGCAGTTGATCGAGGCACTGAGGACAAACGCCCAGACCATGATCGCCAGGGACGGCGACCGAGAGAGGCTCAAGCGGTACCTCGCCCAGCGGAGGGAAACGGCAGACTCGATCCCTGAGCAATATCGGGCGGACTACATCACGGCCATCGAGGACTACGAGAAGCGGATCGCGAAGGTCGAGAAGCCTCGCCGTCGTCGGTCCTGACCCTCAATGTCCAATGCGATTCCGGAATCCCGGAGCGAACTCGAGAACCGTTCCGTTGAGTTTGCAATAGTAACGAAAACCAACTAAGGTGCTCGTTACGTAGCAGATGGGAAACCTGTGAGCAGTTCTGAACTCCGGACCTCCTGGAAGGTCGTCAACCCCGAAGACGTCGAAGGCACGACGCTTGGCAAGCGCGCCAAGAAACGCCTCGACGATGTGAAGCTCGTCGGCTCGAGAAGATGGAGGGTCAACGGGAACCCGAAGCTCGGTGACGCCTACGGGGAATACATCATCACCCTCCCCGAAGGGTCCACCAAGTACGAGTGCACGTGTTACACGCACCAGTCGGGGAACTACCGCCGACGCAAGATGTGCAGCCACGTGCTCGCCGTGGTGCTGTTCCGGAAGACCGCAAAGGGTCGGGTGTATCTCGTCAACGATGTCGACCACGAGCAGATCCCGGTTGTCAACACCGAACCACCCGAACCCAAGGCGGTGGTTGTGGATGTACCGGCATACGACGACGCGGGGGTGCGACGCGGTGGGACGGCACAAGGCATGGCGGTCATGGAGGCATTGCTGTCCGAGGCGCCGATCGACGTCACGCACCCGGCACTCGGCGAGCCACCTCTACCGGAACGGTTCACCGAATACCGTGACCACCAGTGGCGGGCCATCGTCGAGATCGTGAACCACCTCAATAACGGCGCCAAGGTTGTCATGCTGTCCGCACCAACTGGCAGTGGGAAGACGCTCATCGGCGAGAGTGTGCGGCGGCTCATCCCAGGGTCATCGGTGTATTCGTGCACCACCAAGTCACTCCAGGACCAGATCGCTGGGGACTTCCCGTATGCCAACGTCATCAAGGGCAAGTCGAATTACCCGACGTACTACCGGAAGGATCTCACCGCGGACGACTGCACCGGCACATCGTCAAACGGGTACCAATGCGACTGGTGTCCAGGCCGCGAGGTCTGCCCCTATCAGATCGCCAAAGAGGTTGCTTCGTTCTCGCCGCTTCCGGTGCTCAACATCGCCTACTACATGGCCGAGACGTCGTCACATCAAGGGTCGAAGTTCATCAACCGCAATCCGGTCATCATCGACGAGGCCGACACGCTCGAGGATCAGTTGATGTCAGCCGTCGAGGTTGTGATATCGGCGAGGTTGAGGAAAACGATCGGCGTGTATGCACTCCCCAAGAAAACGGTTCCGTCCGATTGGGTGCAGTGGTTGCAGTTGGAGATCATGCCGGGGATCAACCGACGGATCCGGACCTTGGCAAGTGAGTCGAGGACGCTGCTCGGGGTCGACACACAGAAGATGCGTGAAATCAAACGGCTCGAACGGTTGAAGAGGGGGATCCGGGTTCTGCTCGCACCCAACCCCGAGACGGGGGCTGCCCAAATCGAAGATGGTTGGGTGATGACGGGGTATGAGGGTGACAAGGATGAGTACGCCACGATCCGGTTCAAGCCCATCCATGTTGCTGAGTTTGCACACGAATATCTGTGGTCAAGGGGGAACCAATTCCTGCTCATGTCAGCGACACTGATCTCGCCGGAACAGATGGCTGAGGATCTCGGACTGCGTGACGACGAGTGGGAGGTGGTGCACGTCAACTCGACGTTCCCGCCAGAGAACCGTCCCGTGATCGTCAAACCAGTGGCGTCGATGACCATGAAGTCGAAGGACACAGCGTGGCCGCAGATGGCCGATGCTGTGACGGACATCATCGACGAGAACCCTGGCGTTCGCATCCTCATCCACACCGTGTCGTATCACCTGACGTCGTTCCTGATCGAACACATCGACAGCACGACACGGAACAGGGACTCGATCATGTCATACACCGATGCGAAGATGCGTGAAGGGGTGTTGAAGCGGTTCCTCGGTAGGGATGATTCGGTGTTGTTGGCGCCGTCGTTTGAGCGTGGTATCGACCTCCCTGAAGAGGACTGCCAGGTGATCGTCATCGCGAAGGTGCCGTACCCGTACCTCGGTGACAAGCAGATCAACGCCAGGATGCGAGCCAAGGGCGGACAGTCATGGTATGCGGTGCAAACCATCCGATCCATTGTGCAGATGACAGGACGGGGGATGCGCTCGAGAACCGACTGGTGCGACACGTACATCCTGGACGCACAGTTCAAGCGGCTGTATCGGGAGAACAAGCGCCTGTTCCCGAAGTGGTGGAGGGAAGCGTTGGTGTTGAGTCAGACCGATCCGAAGTATCGAGAGTTGGTGAAGGCAGCGAGGAAGCGACGGGAGGCGCGGAATGGGTAGCAGGGATGGGACCGTGGGTAAGAGGGTCGAATCACGAGTGCACTCGTCTCGACTTAGCTACGGCATTGGGATGCTCCATCGGGGCTGGGCAATCGCTCTCGGTCCCATCCCTGTTACTCGTTACTCCTGACTGATTTGCATTACATCTCGTTTGATTTGCATACCCACCACGAACCTGCTACATTCAATCCACCTGCGAAGACCAGCGAACCGAAGGGAGACCGGTACCGAGATATGAGTATTCACTGACCCACCTTTCCGGTGGGTGAGGTTGTCGTCTCTCCATTGACCTAAAGGTGCCCTCCAAGTACCAACGGTCCGACGGCAATTTGTTTCCCACCCTCACCCACCGGAAGGTCTCACCTCGAGACCAAGCCAAGGCAACGGGAAACACCGATCCATAGGAGGATCATGGCAAAGACAAGGGACTCGTGGGCAACCGACACCGGTTTGCTCGACGACTACGACATCACCGTCGATGAGGCGTGGTTCGGCGAGGACGAAGAGGGCGACGATGGTCGTATCTTCCTCTTCCTCCGCGGCACCGCAGTGACCGACGACGGCGAAGAGCACGAAGACCACACCGAGCGCTACTCGACCGGCAAGAATTGGGAGGTCGTTGAAGACGGCGATGAGGTGGAGAACGCCACAGGTCGTCAGCGGTTCAACCAGAACGCCGGACTCGGTCGGCTCATCAATGCCCTCGTCGGCCTTGGTGAAGACGAAGCGGAGTTCCTCTCCAAGAGGGGCGACACCTTCCAGGCGAAGACCTACCGAGGTCTCACCATGCACATGAAGGGTCGTGTCGTCTCCAAGTGGAAGAACGACGACGGCGACGAAGTCGAATGGTCACTGAACCTGCCGACGTCGATCGAGATGAAGTCCGCGAAAGCGGCAAAGGGCGGCAAGGGAAAAGCAAGTAGGTCCGATGACACCAAGGCGCCAGCAAAGCCAAAGGCAACGGCCAAAGGCAAGGGCAAGGCGAAGGGTCTGAGGGCCGCGATTCTCGAGTTCGCGGAACAGTTCGAAGCCGACGAGCATGACGAATTCGTGGATCAGATCCTCGACGAAGACGTGTTCGAGAAGGCCCAAGACATCCTCGACGACGACGAACTCCACGCCGACGTCCTGGATCCAGATTCCGACCTGTGGACTGAAAGCCACTAGGTAGGAAAGGTGGTGGTGCCCTCCGGGTAGGTGAGCAACCGAACCAAACCAACGAGGCAAAAGCGCCCTCAATGGGAAGGGTTCGTGGGCTGATGACAAGCACCTACCCGGACCGCCACTCCAACCACGACAGGAGACCACGTGGGAAACACCAAGACACCAGCGAAAGAGCCAACGAAGACACGATCACCCAAGCCAGCGACGCTGCTCGGATACGTGCTCGACTACATCGACGAGCACCCCGACATCGGTGAACCCGACGCACCGATCACGAACCTTGTCGAATCACTCCGCAACGACATTGTTCAAGAGGCGATGGCGGGGGTCCGGGGATGACTGAGTTCATCGTCTACATCGGGAACCCTGGCAGTCCAGACCTCGAAGCAACCGTCACCATGCCACGAGGCACGATCCATCGTCACATCGTCCAAGCGGTAACCCCTTACGACGCAGCGAAGCTCGTGCTCCAATCGAAGTGTGCTGTGGTGACGCGTGGCGTAACCATCGAAGTGTTCCAAGCGTCCGAGTCCATGCAGTTCCAGTCCGACTTCGAACCGCTATGGATGAACGGCTGATGGGTGACGACCGATCCATCGCGTATGAAGAGAACGGCATTTCGATCTACCGCGCCTCAGGTATCGGGTCGTGCCTCACCGCACTCGTCGCAGCGAAGACCGGATACGAACCGGCACGTGGTCAATACCAGGAAAAGATCCTGACGAACGCTGCCCGTGAAGGGAACATGCACGAACCAGCCATCATCGAACATCTCAAAGCCGAACGCGGGTGGCGCGTATGGGGTGGACAGGACGAGTCTGAGATCCGGGTCATCCCAAAGGTGTTCGTCCGCGGCCACATCGACGGAATCTGCCGCCCCCCAGGGTTGCGAAACAACCGGTTGCTCGAAGTGAAGACGATGAGCAGCGACCGGTTCAAGAAATGGATGAGCGCCGGAACGAACGTTCGATCAAGACTGATGTCGGATGAGTTCAAAACCTACGGATGGCAGATCTCGACGTACATGAAGATCCACGGACTCCCCGCCATGTATGTCGTCAAGAACCGCAACACCGGCGAACTCGACATCTCAGAACTGAAGCTCCCACCTGTCGATTGGAAGACGATCAAAGCAAAGGTCATCCAGGCTGAGATGTATGCCAAGCGGGACGAACTCCCGCCGTGTGCCGCATCGTCCGGTGACCAGTTTTTCTGCGAGTACCCGTACCTGCACGACGCTGACAGGGTGTTCGAAGACGAACCAACAGAGGACGAGCCAGTGTTCGACACCGCAACTGGTGCACTCATTGCTGGTATGGCCGCGCACTACGTCGACCTCGCCAAACAGGTGTCACTACTCAAACCAACCGACGACGAACGCAAGCTCGTTGGTGGGAAACTCATCGACGCGATGGGTGGACCGACAGGACCAGAAGAGGTCACGGCTGGTGGTTGGTTGGTGAAGCGCCGGAAGGGCAACCGCAAAACCCTCGACGTTGTTGCCGCAGCCGAGGCATTGGGCGTCGAACCGGACGTGTTCGCTGCGGTGTTGAAAGACCACACCACAGTTGACAACCTGTACTACTACCCGCAAGTGAAACGAATAGGAGATAAGTAGCCGATGCTGACTCAGACCACCCGCCGTGAACGGATCCTCGTCTACGGCTCGTACAAGCTCGGCAAGTCATTTTGCTGGCTCGACATCGCCAACTCGCTGTACCAGTCAGGCAACACCGAACCCCACTTCTATGTCGTCGATACCGACTTCGGGGTTGAGAAGATGTTGGATGAAGGGTTCGGTCACCTCGAGGATGCCAAGATGATGACCCTGTATCAGCCGATGAATTTCGAAGACCTCATGGTTGCGTCGAGGGAGATCCGCAAGAACGCCAAGCGAGGCGATTGGGTCGTCATTGACATGCTGTCCTATCCGTGGACGGAAGCCCAGGCGTTCTACATGCGTGGTGTGTTTGGTGACGAACCGGACAACTACTTCATGCAGATGCGTCAAGAGGTCGTCGCCAAGGGCGGCAAAGA
>Ga0307380_10013131_pt1 | contig 10252 bp, 9 predicted proteins | sample UN3MG_FD_202239 | JGI IMG/M metagenome (GOLD analysis project Ga0307380, IMG submission 202239) | Soil microbial communities from Risofladan, Vaasa, Finland - UN-3 | ecosystem: Environmental > Terrestrial > Soil > Coastal area > Acid sulfate soil | place: Finland: Risofladan, Vaasa | collected... | reverse complement strand
CACATATTTCTATTTCAGCTTTTGCCCCTTTTAATCGATCTTCACTAAGATTTGTACATTGCCTTGTCAATAATATCCCCAATATTTTCTAGATAATTTTCTTAATTAATATCTAATTTATTCTGGTTTTTTGAAGATTAAAACATAATCATGCATGCAAATGAAAAAATTAGATCTAAGAGACCGAAATTTCATTATATTCATTTGATTTCTGCGTGATGTAGCTTCCCTAGTAATTTTAATTATTTTAGAGTAAAATTTGAATTTCGTTTCTAAACCAATTTTAGTTAGATAATAATCTAAAGGTATAACTTCCCCACCTTTTGCAAATGCTTCTCCAATTAACACACAAAAGAATTTACCTGGTTTAAGAACTCTAAATACCCCTTCAAATATCTCTCTTGTTTTTTCATTAAATTCATCTAACGTTTCAAGAGAAGACAAATCCCCTTCTATTTCTTCATCTTTTGTGTTATATTCCTCATAATATCTTATTAAATTCCAATATGGCGGATGAGCAAACACTAAATCAATTGATTCATTTTCAAATTGTGATTTCAATAATTTAACACTATCACCTAAGAATATTTTCTGTTTCTTTAACCATTCATTATCCTCTGGAACTAATGTTGTTTGTGATAAATTTTTTTCAGCGATTTTTTTAATTTTTGGATTTATTTCAATTGCAATTCCAAGTCTTTTTAATCTAGCACAAACTAAAAGAGTGCTACCTGATCCACAAAATGGATCAAGAACCTTATCTCCTTCCTTAGAAAATCTTAGGATGCATTGTCTTGGAATCTCAATTGGTGCATTGCCTTTCACTCCCTCTATTGACCAACCATATGGATCCCTTTCTGGTGTATCCCAAACAGTAGTAAATTGTAAATTATCTTTTTCATATTCTCTCCATTTTTCGGGTTCTAAATCATTTGTTTGATTCAATGGGATTCACTCATTTTTGTTAATTTAAAATATATTTCATTAAAATTTACTATTAGTTTTTAATGTTCCTATATTAAAACATTCATAATTTTCTCTTTACTTTCTAAAAGAGAACTTATTTTTGCCCAATTAATTGGAAATCCTTTTGATTTTATATAATTTGATAATAAAAGATTAGTTTCCAGGCTATTATAATAACTAGGGAAGAATCTACTCATTTCATCAATAATCCTTGAAATACTCTGTCCAAATCCTCTTCTATAAAGCTCACAAGAAATAACCTTCAACCATTCTGTTGATTCATCATCACTTTTAACAAAGTATTCTAATATATCCATATCCTCTGTAACATGCAAATGACTCTTTCTTTCTGCTTCTAATTTATCTAAAAGCTCTCTAACATTTCCTTTATTCTCAAAATATTTCGTGCTTTGAATTTCATGAACATTTTTTAGGAGTAAATAATGCCCACCTTCAGTTAATGCACATAGAGTCATAGCATCTAAAAATTCATTTGAATCATTCCCAAAATTGTTTCCTATTTCTCTCATTCTATTTCCCAAAGTAGTTAAGACTCCATTTTGACTCCAAATTCCCATATAATCTAAATATAATTTATAATTTAATTTATGTGCCTTTTCAGTTGATTCCGATGCTTCATGATATTTCTTCCCTAAAATTTCATCCCAAAATTTATTCATAATGAGTTCTTTTGATGACTCTTGGTTTTCTTTATAGATATCAAATGAAATTTGTAAAATGCCAAGAACCTCTGTTGGAGTAGTTTCTCTCCAATAAGCCCAAGAACGTGTTTCATTGAATTCTTTAGTTATTTTATCAACTGGTATTTTTGGATTGATTAAAGCTTCTCGTTCAATCTTTGGAATAAATGATTTTGTATTATATGAAATCAAACCAATTTTTAGATCTGAATTATCAATTACATCTAAAAAATAAGTTGGTAAAAATAAATCATCAATTTTTTGATTTGGTATAATTAGATATGAATATGGGAAATCATTCAAATAAGAAATTGATTGGCCTAAACCTGTTAGATATTCTCTTTTAACTGCATTAGGTGGTTTAAATTCAAAAGCTATAGGTGGTTTTGGCTCTTTCTCTCTTGATATAAAAACAAAATCTGGTCTTGGAAAGGATGGTACTACAGAAGATATAAACACGTTACCAAATTCCTCTTTATCCATAAAGTATTTACCAATTGAATAAGCCATTTCATCATGAGTTGTCATTTTTATCCCTCTTTCCTGTTTTGGAATATTATAAGATAATCATGTATACATATGAATATATTATCTTTAATGCTTCTATTTTCCCAATATTCTATTTTATTTTTTCTGGATACTGCATTATGTGTTACTTTAATGATTTTTGAATGAAACTCAAAATTATTTTCTAATGCAATCTTTGTAAGATAATAATCTAGGGGTATACTTTTACCATTATATGTAAAAACATCCCCAATTAATATACATAAAAAATGGTCTGCTTTTAAGACTCTCTTTATCCCTTGAAACATAACTTCTATTTTAAGTAAGAAATCTGTTAGAGTTTTTTCATTAGATAAATCATTTTTGATGTAAGAATATTGATCAGAATATTTAATTAAATTCCAATAAGGAGGGTGAGCAAAAACCATATCTATTGAATTAGGTTTTAAACATTCACACATGAAAAACAATGAATCTGCTTTTATTATTTTTTGGTAATTTATCCACCCACTAATAGAAGGTATATTTTTTCCATTTTCTAGATTTTCTTTTGCTATTGAGGCTATTTTTGGATTTATTTCTATAGCAATTCCTTTTCTCTTCAAATATGAACATGCTAATAAGGTTGATCCAGATCCACAAAATGGATCTAATATCCAATCTCCCTCCTTTGAGAATCTTAGTATACATTGTAAAGGTATTCCAATTGGACTACTTCCTTTTATAGGTCTCTTTAATATACCTAAATCATCTCTTTTATTAAAATCCCATATAGAATATTTCATATATTGTATGGAATCTTCTTCATTACTGTCTATATTTTTAAGGAACATTCAAACTCATTAATTAGTTTTAATTAGGAAATAAAAATACTATCAATTTAAAATAGACGAATACTTTTATCAAAGATCGAATCAAATTTTGTTCGCTTTATTCTGAAAGCTGTCCCATTTCTCGTTATTTGACCAGAAGGGAGTTTTCTCATACGAGGATTTAGGCTAATATCGCCATCAATAATAGCTTTTCTAAAATTAGTAAAAGAGCACCCCTCATGATAATATGCTTCATTAAACCAAAATTCCTCTATCCCATTGACAGTTTCATTTACTTCAGCTAAAATAGAAACTACTCTATTTATTTTAATATTTATTTTTTCAATAATTAATTTACTTTTAATTTCACCAATAATTTCATCATTTTTAATAATTACCAGTTTCTCAAAATTAGTATCGAACCCTAATCGCCAATTTCTTTTATTATTTACACCATACTTAATTGTTTGAACAAAACTTAATATTTCGCGATTATTGATATTTGGATATCCAAATTTTTCAAGAAGTTCTCCATCGTTAGATATTGTTGAATAAAATGGTTCAATGACAAAAAGAGAGATATCACTATTAGAATTCTTTCTCATAGCTTTTAATTCAATTTCTCCCCAATCCGAATTTGACAAGCGATTTTCTTTTATACCTAAATTCGTTTCTAAAGTATATCCAATACCTGTTGAATGATTCCTTAATGATTTAATGAACCCTTTCTTTTTAAGTATTAATAAATTATTAATAAGAGAGGCAAAATCTTTTTCTGACATACAATATTAATTAAAAATAAGTTATTATAATTCTATTGTTTTTTCTGAAATGGATTATTTCTAATTTTTTATTTAACATTGTTTGAAAAAAGCATTAACTAATATTATTTACTGATTTATTTAGAAGTGTGGTAGAATATGGTTAATCTCTGATTACACTAAAATCATACTTTATACTATAATTTAGTCTAAAATAAACATAGTATTTTATAGATTTTGGATTATTACTCATATAATTTCTTTTATCCAAATATATCAGTATATACTAATCAAAAGCTTTACAAATAATGACAATTTTAGAATAGAATGGAAATGAATAGGATGATTAGAAAATATTTTCAAATAGCTAATTTTATTGATAAGGTTAGATGGGAAAGGGATAAATCAAATCAAGGATTTGATAATGATCTTGGCATTAATTTTTATCAAAAAAACCTTTCAAATGAAGTTATGTTATTAACACATTGGTTTTGTTATATTACAAATAGACGTATGGATTACAAGAGAATTTGGTATATAGGAGGGTATGTTTTTTCAGAGATGGCCGATAAAATTAATTTCACTAATTTTAATTTATTATTAAATCCAAATAAAAACCAAAGTTTTGTTGTTGTTGATGACAAGAATAAAAATTTAAAATACACATTCAAATCTTTTTCCCTATTAAATGAAGACAATTTATTGGTAAAAAATTACAATTTTCCTATCAATGGTAATGTATTGTTTAAATCCATGTACTTACCTTCTGATTTTAAATCAATTATTTATACTTATATGTTACTTGAATCTTTGGATTATACTTTTGGCTTTTATTTAAAACAATCCTACGAAAAGTCAATTTCTGATAATTCAATTAATCTTGCTAGAGTTGCCTTTTTTTATTACCTGTTATCATTTTATGATATTGGACAACCAGATTCAAAAGATATTATGGATTTTTCGAATTTTATTAAGGAATGCAAAAAAAGAACAAAAAAAGTTCGACATATACTAATGGATAATGAGTTATTTGAGGATGAATTTGAAATATTCGTTGAAAACAAGATAAAAGGTAAGAAAAGAATTTGGTGTATTTTACGTGATCATCTGAAATGGCCTGAATTAAATGATATTTTTCTAGATATCTTGAAGAATAATGGTTTTAGCCAATTTTCCCTAATTAACACAATTGATACAATATCACAATTAGAATTACCTGGAGATGTTTGGAATAATAAACCTATTTTTTGGAAATGTTTACTTGAAGATACAAAATATTCCAAATATCTTGAATCTGAAAATTTTTCAATAATACTCAGGGAGATTTACAAAAAAGAAAAAATTAAAATTGGTTATCCAGAACAATTTGATTTCACATTTAGTTTTATCAATAGAATGTGTGAAGAGAACAATTGTGATATTTGTTTATTTAATGAATTATTAAGTAAAAAAACCAATTTCAAAAAGCTCTGTGTAAATAACCATGATAAATATTGCCCAGTATTAATGACTTATTGTGGTTATCTAACTAACTGTCAAGAGAATTGTGAGTTACTTAATGTTTTAAAAGATTGATATATTTTAATTTTCATTTAGTATAATTTCAGGGAATAAGATGTTAGAAATAGCAATTAATTGTCTTTCTAAAAAACATGTTGAACATGGTAAATTGAGTATTAATCCTTCATCATCTTTATGCCAAGCTTTTGCCCAGAAAAAAATAGGAAATTTTAGTATAACTTTATCTTTGCCCCTCATCACTCTTTTCTTAAACAAAAATTCAGCCCATTTCAGATATTTATTAGAATTTTCTGATTTTTCATTTTCATAAAGTACGTCTGATAAATCCCCTATATGATAGGCACTATTATCTCCCCAACGAGCATATTTTGATTTATTTGAACCATTATGAACTCCTTTTATATTTTCTGAATATTTACCATTTACACCTATGGTTTCAGTTTTTCCAAAATATATTGGAATTATTTCTTTTTCATTATTTACTTTTAAATTAAATTCGTTAAGATATTTTGGATATGTATACATTAGATATATCAAACCATCATAACCATAATCTTGTTTCTTATTGGTATATGAATTATATATTTTTAAAATCTCATCTTCTAAAATCATTTCCATTTTAGAATTTCTTATCAATATAATATCCCCGTTTTTTCTTTTTGTTGTATTTAATTGATTATTTATCTCATCAAAATCAAATAGTGGTATTTCCCTCTTCGTTATGTACTTATCACACCATCTCATCCATTTCTTTAATATAATATCACTAGAAATGGTCTTATTCTTCTCTATCTTTTGAGAACGATTCATGAAATTTTCATTTGGTTCCTTCAATGCCCAAATACTTGTGGAAATAAATTCACTGTTATAACATTGATTACCATAAACTTCACCTAGAATACCCCCAATTATACCTTCTGCATCAATTATCCCTATTTCTTTTCCATTAAATATATTTTCATGTATTGGTCGTGGATGTTTCCAACGCCAAATATAAATTGCATAGCTTTTAGGATTTTCAAGTAACTTCTTAGCAAATTCTAGATATTTCCTATTTTTCCCTTTAATTTCTTTACCTGCTAAAATATCATCTATTCTAGCATTAATATCCTTTTCATGCTTAAGTAATCTAATCCTAATGTCTTTTGATCTCCCTAAATATCTAATAATATAATCTAATTTTCCTGTAGTTTGGATATTTTCTTCAACAAAAGCGTAAATTCCTTCTGTTTTACTTGGAATTAAAGTTCTAAAAACACTGCTTATTGTAAATTTCTTTGCCACATAGAATAAATCCCTTAATAAGAAATCTTGGTGATTCTTTTGATTTCTTACTTCTACCACTAAATCCTCAATAATCTTTTCGTACATAATAAATTATAAGTTATTTAGTATTTTTTTATCTATCTAATTGAACATTTTTTGTAATTCAAGGTAATATATTATGAGCAAACAATGAATAACACAAGAAACTTCTTTAGAGTAAATAGATGAGGATGCATATATTAAATCAAAAGTCATTTTACATATGATGAATAAACCATTATTAGCTTTCACGATTTATGGTTTAATGATTCAATTATTTGGAACTAAAGAAGTTAATATAAATGACAATTTTTCTGGATGGAATGAGAAAGACAAAACCTTATATAACAAAATAAGAAGAATTCTCGATGATTTAATGCAAGATGGTAAAGTAGAGTGTGTTAAGCAAGGTAAAAAATTTAGAGGAAATTATTGGTGGAAAATTTAAATAAGGTGTTAAATTTATTATTAAAATTTTTTTCATTTTAAATTTTCATTATTACTCTTGTAAGTTCCATTAGTTCTGTTAATTCATTAGGTCTTATTTCCATCTCTAAGAAATTATTGAGCAGGTCCTTTTCATTTGCTGGGAATGGTGTAATTAAGTAATACTGATATTCCTCTGCAAGTTGATGATTATCCTTCTTGATTTTCGCTTTAGCAGCTTGAACTATTGTTATTGGCAAATAAACTCTATCTAGAAATTCTCCTGTCAATCGTTCAAAATTTGAGCCCATTCCTATATTCTTATTTATTTTTTGAAAATCTTCTACAGGTTCTATTTTCTTCGCATCAGCGAATGTATATAATTCATGTGTTTTTGTTATATATTCTAAAATTTCCTTATTTGTAGCTGTTGCTGGTATAAACAATCCATTATTATTCCCCTTTCTAGGAGTAGCTTGTTCATACATTCCCACTATTTCATCTAATTTTATTTTCTTAACATCTTTCTCTTTTAATCCTAAATCTAGATATGTTAATCCTTTTGCATATCCTCCTTCTTCTATTGATCTATCAATATTGAAGGTTTCATTTACGAATAAGTAGCTCTCGAACTCCTCCCCTGCTTTCATCCATAAGAATCCTTTAGTTAGAATTGAGTATGATGCTATCACTGCTAGAGGTAAATAAACATGGAATTTATTTTTTACGTGAAAACTATCCTTCAAATTTTTATTTGAATATATTTTCTCTATCTCCCATTCATCTGAAAACCTAAAATCTGCATCTCCAAGTATTACTGCTTCTCTTACGCCTTTCTGTAATGCTGTTACCTCTGCCAAATTTTCCAGCAAAGTAAATATCTTTTCCAATGGTGCTTCTATTCGTGTCAACCATTCATTATCCCATCCTGGGATGTTTTTCATACCATTAAATCTGTTTTGTGCATAAATAAGGTAATCATTAATCAATTTCAAGACTTCAAAGAAGCTCATTTTTACCTCAATTAATTGTATAAATTCCACTAATTTCTGATAAAATCTAAAAATCGAAAGATCTGTTGTGAATCCATCTAATAATGGGATCAATATAAAAAGTGGCTTTGTTTCTCTTAGTGTTTTTGCTTCTTCTAATAATTGCTTTATACTTTCAATATCTTGTGTTATTTGCTGTATTACTTCCCCATAATTTCCTTTTATACATTTAATTAATTGTTTTGCCAAATTCCCATATAGTTCCATTCTTTTTTCCCAATAACTATAAAAGAATGCTTCATCTTCATACTCCTCACCCATTTGGGAATATACCTTAATCAGTTTTTTTGTAATATCAATACATTTGTCACAGAATTTCATAATAGTTTTAGTATTTTCTAAAGTAAGGTCTATTGATAGTCCTCTGATCCAATAAATATTTGATAATAAATTCCCTCTAAGACTTAATGATTCAAGATAATTCTTTGATACTTGTTTTGCAGCCATATTTTTCAATGCAGGGTGGTTTAATTCAACGGACCAAAAAGAGATTATTGATTTGATATTTTCCGGTTTCCAGCCATCTTTACCAAATACCTCGTCTAAATTCATTTTCCGATCTCTTTGAGCTAGGATAGTCACATTAAATAATGGTTTTCTAAAATATTCCTCGAATTTCTCTGTTATATTAGTGAATGATGTTTCAATTCTTGGTTTGTAATCTCTATTAAAGATCCAATCTCGAGTTTCAATATCTTTTTGATCACCTGTTTGGATACTATTCATTTGATTCTGTAAATCGAGATATTTTTCAAGCATTTTCTTTTCTATTTCTTGGAAATTTGTTTGAACATCTTCTTTTAGATTTATTGCCGCACAATATTCACAGGTTGATTCATTTTCCTCTTTTGGGAATTTTATATTTGCTCCACAATTCATACATCTATAAGCTGTTATTGTTACCATTCTCTTTCCACCTACACTTTATCTTTTAGAATATCAAAATTTTTAATCAATGCTCTTACAGCATGGTCGATTTTTTCAACTTCATGAATGAGAATATCTACGCTTGCTTCAAGATTTGATAATCGTTGACTCTGCAGTGCTAGCTCGTTTCTAATAGGGATAATTCTTAATTCAGTAGTTATATCTGCTAGTTCATTTATTACGGATTCACAAGCCTTACAAATAGAAACATAAACTCCTTTTTTACCAGGATGTAAAAAGTTAGTTCTGACAGCTAAATCAGTTATTAGGTCATTGTCTTCATCTGTACTGTAAATGGATTCAGGATTCAATTGAGGTATAATCTTTCTTCTTTGTTCTAGAATTATTTTGAAGAAGTCTTTGGATCTTTCCGATAGGTTTGTACAAACGAATTTAAACCTTGAATTATATCCTCTTACTCTTGCACCACAAATCCAACATGAGCGTTCCATTTTGAGAGATAATCTTCTTCTACCAAGTGCCCTTGCTCTCTGGCGATAGGTTGGTTCTTCTATATTTGAATATGAAAATATCGCCCCTTCAAGATGAACGTTGGCTTTTTTCTCATCATTTAACTCAACATAATAATTACCTAAAGCTTCTTCACCCATCGCTGTACAAAGTAAAGCCATTTGTACATTTGTGGTTTCCCAATTAACCCTCTCAATTCTTTCATAACGCAATGGACAATATCCCATGTCAAAGAAGCTCATTGCTGCTTCTGAAATGTATTTATTAAAAGTCATAGGATCCTTTTCAAAAGCTAATGCTTGATAGTAATTCAACCATCCCTTTCCTTCTAAAACAACATCATCAAAGGAATGAAATTCTGGTACAATGTAATTCTTGTTAAAAAATTCATTGAATTCAGGTTGAATTAGTTGTCTAAAGATATTTAACATTTCACCCCTATTATCAATAAATTCCAATTTTGATAAGAGAGACATCACTTTAGCTGTTTGAGCTGATTTATTATCACTAGAATTAAAGAATTGATTTGCAGCTTCATCAAGATCATTAGCTGCTCTGCGAAATCTTTTCATCCAGATTCCTTTTTTTATGCCTTCTTCATATTTTTTCCGAGCACCTTTTAGAGGGCATGAGTTGCATGCCGAGTCGAAATTTTCTTTTCTCTCTTTTCTTGTTTTATATTTTTTAGGTAAATTTGATAGACAATAAGGACATGATATATAAGATGGAATATTTTAACCTCCTTGTATATAATCACCTTTTCTAAAATCAATAAATATAATATCTTTAAATTTATAAGCTTT